>Ga0182024_10021180_pt1 | contig 11819 bp, 6 predicted proteins | sample P32metaG_FD_120480 | JGI IMG/M metagenome (GOLD analysis project Ga0182024, IMG submission 120480) | Permafrost microbial communities from Stordalen Mire, Sweden - P3-2 metaG (Illumina Assembly) | ecosystem: Environmental > Terrestrial > Soil > Wetlands > Permafrost | place: Sweden: Stordalen... | reverse complement strand
GGAAGCAACCCGCAGAAGTCGGCCGCGATCTACGTCACCAAGGGCGTGGTTTTCGGCCACCTCCTCGGGGCGGGGTACAGCGGAAATTACATCATGGCCTCGCCCAACGTCAACGGCAACACGTTTCTCCAATATGGAATTCTGTTCGATTCAATCGGCGGCCTGCCGGTCACGGACATGACGAACTCGTACACGAACGTCCAGACGAACTGCGGCACCATCAATTCCGGTTTGACCTGTGTCACGGGCGTCCCCAGCATGGTGAGCGGGAACCCGACGCAGATTTACCCCCTCGGATACTGCTCCTCGGTCGGCGCGACTCCCATCCCGAGTCCACACTTCATGGGATCGAGCGCGGCGATGCAGTGCATCTCGGTCGGAGGCACCGCGATGGCAGCGGTTCCGCTGGCCCACGGCAGCGGCGACGTATACGTTTCGATGTTGGTCGAGCCTCCGGTGACGTACCTTTCGACGACCTTGTCCTTGGGTGGTTACACGGATGCTTCCGGCGGGAACGTGGATTTCATCGCGCTGATGGCGTGCGCACCGTTCAGCGTTTCCAGTGGGCCGAGTTTTCCTGCCATGCTGGCGGGTTCGTATGCGCTTCCGGTGACGTCGGGCGGCAGCAGCTCGTCGATCAGCAGTTCCTCGATCAACGAGTTCGCCTCGCCGTACAGTCTCGGCATAAACTCGACTTGTCAGATTCCAACGGGAGCCGTGATCACGCGCCAGTATCGGCGCGGCAGCAACGCGGCGGATACGAACACCGGCACTTTGTGGATCGTTTGGGCCAAGTTTGAGCAAACCTTTAGGGTGCAATAACATGCCCGGAAACATTCAATACGCGGTACCGAGTGGAGTGATGCCGGCGTCGCTGTGCACTGCGTTCACCGAACTGCGCGAAGGTTTTTGACAGGTCCTGAAGGTCACTTTCGCGATCATGCTTTCGAGGGAGGAAATCAGCGTGCTTCGCTCACATGCGGCCAAAGTGCGCTGGGAGAACTATCGGAAGTCCGGTGATCCCGGAGCCAAGAAGTGCTCGGCCTGTGGAGATCGCAAGCCGCATTGGGAATTCGGAATTGATCGGCAGACGCGCGATGGCAGGCGTGGCACATGTAAGCGGTGCATCCGTGAGCGCGAACGGCTCGGCATAAGGGTTGGCCGCGCGCGGCTGAAAATAGAGGGCCAAAGATTCGGCAAACTGATTGTATTGGCGTATGCGTATTCGAGGAAGCGAATCACCTATTGGTCCTGCCGTTGCGACTGTGGCGCCTCTGTCGAGGTCGCCGGCATCCGGCTGGTGAATGGCGGCACTACCAGTTGCGGTTGTGCGCGGTATCGGAAACAGCGCGAGACATCAGAGGAAAGAAAACGACAGATGGCGTTTCGTCACCTCTTTCGTTCATATTCGCATCACGCGAATAGTCGGGGACTTGCCTTCGAGTTGGCCCAGGAACACGTGGTGACGCTGCTTCAATTGCCCTGCGAGTACTGCGGTCAGAGTCCGTCGAACGTCTACCGCCGAAACAGTCAAAGCGCCTGTCCTGTCTTGTATTCCGGGATCGATCGCGTGGACAACGCCCTTGGTTATGTTCCCGACAACGTCGTTCCGTGCTGCGCATCCTGCAACATCGCAAAAAACGACATGCCTATGGAACGGTTCCGCGAATGGTTGAGCCGGGCATATACCCGCGTTGTGATCGAGGCGACAGTATGCCCGGCAACATAATGAGCGCCGCTCCCACTGCGGTCATGCCAGAATCGTTGTGCCTTTCCTTTGTTGAGCTGAGGGAATTTGTTCAGCTCCAGAACCAGTATCACGACGGGACCGTCCAGCGGTCGCAACTCGCGCAGACCTCGCGGCGAACGTTCCGGCTCAGCAAACGATTGACAGCGTCGCTGCTCGCGGCTCTGTACAGCTTTTGGGTCTCGCAGAACGCTGGCATGACGCCGTTCGCGTTTTACAATCCTTTCGACGTGGCGTCGGGCCAGCAGATCGGAAGCAACTACGATCCCACCGGCAACAACACGCAGGGGCGCGTAACGGTGGTGTTCCGTGGCAACTGGGCGCAGACCACGGATGTGGCGCGGACGAACGTGCAGGCGTTGGAACTGGTGGAAGTGGCGTAAGGAGCTTGGCGAGTCGATGGTTCATTTTGGTTGACGAAAACAGTGACTGAAATGCGTTCGGGGTTTACCACTCGATCCAAAGCCTGCCATCCAATCGCTCGAAACGAGGTTTCACTTCCACATGATCTTCGGCATTCTTCAGCGGACCGAGAACGAGGTTAACTCGGACCCGTTCGGTTGCGTTCGAATCGAACGGCTGATTCAACCATAGGGCCTTCACTCGAAGCAGAGATTTTGACACTTCGCTCACCAGAGCCCTGGCTTGATCGTCGGCGAGTTGTGCTTGCGGGTCAGACCAGGAACTCCTAAATTCAACTTTCCACTTAAAGCGTGGAATCGGTTCATCGGGCAAAAAGAGCAATCTTGGTTCATTCAAGTAGGGGGCTAACGCGGCACCCTGGATGTAATAGATTTCCTTCTTCATCTCCGGGTCCGGGTCCCCAAAGTCCAGCATTGTCCCCACTCCCGGCACGTATCGGACTTTGGGAACGAGCTTGCGCACCTCCGCCAGCTTTTTCTGGTTAGCGTTCCTCTCCGCACGAGACTTAGTCAGGTACGGCAAAGAGCGTAGGCCGCCCAACCCAGCTGCCACAATAAAGTCGTTGGGATGAAGCAGGGTTACCATTTGTAGGACCTCCTTAGGCATGTGTATGGCTCCTCCTATCCTCGCTGCACGTAGCGATTCACCAGCGCCACCAGGAACATACTACTCAACAACATCCCACTGATCGCCTCGCAACCTCCGAGGATCTCGCCATGAAACCCGTACGGGGTGCGGTTCCCGTATCCCAGCGTTGCGAACGTTACCAGGCTGAGCGCAAGATCTCCGAGCGGGGAAGACGGAGCAGGCGGATTGCTGACGATACCGACATGGTGAAACACGAACGCAAAAACCAGTATGACAAATAGCATCCAGATTAGTGTCCGGAGCGGCCTAATCGCATATCCCCAGACCCAGCGATGCAGAGCCCAGCCGATGAACGAAGGCACCATCTCCGGTCTTCTTGCAGAAGCGATCCAACGAGCCAGACGACGGGACCATGGCCCATCCGGGAATTCCCGTGCCTTTATCGCCCAGAGATGCCGCGCTGTCATCTCAAGGAAGTAGAATCGGTCTGCCTGCCGGTTGTCAATCGGCCGAAGCTGCAGCGAAAGTTGTCTCAACACAAAGGCCGCTTTCCGAAAGTCACAATCGCAGATCTCTTTGATTGTTCCCCACTCGACTCCATATACGTTTGTGCTCTGGCTGAAACGGACTCCCGAGAGTTGAGCTCGATGAAAGGTCATGCCCTCTAGGTTGGCAGCCGAAAGGTCCGCGTTTTCCAACTCCACTTGGTCGCCACGTGCGCCGACGAGAACGGCCCCAACTAATGATGACGAGCTGAGTATCGTACCGTCGAGAGTGGCTCCCCGGAACAGGGCATTGTCCAAACAAGCCTCTGCAAGCACTGTGCCTGAGAGGTCCAGATTTTCAAAGTCGGCGTGGGGAAGCTTGGCACGAAACAGGTGTAGCCCGCGCAGGTTCTGTTGATCGGATAGGATTGCTCCTTCCAGCCAGTGTTCTGGCCGCTCTACCTCCTGCACGAACGCGCCAGATAAATCGCAATCTGGGCCGCGAGATCGGGCCTCGTGCCATATGCAAAACGAGCTTCCGGCTACCTTGTCGAGACCGCACGTTGGACGAGGCTTCATTGGGTGTTGAAAGCGATACGTACACCCGGTTCTGTTGGTGGTCTGGCTCGTTCTGACAGACACTACTTCCCGCCATTTCTGTTGCGAATGACAATTCTAACAGTCTGGGCATCCTAGGACTCGGCCCGTACAAGACATGTCCGACACTATCGGCCGCATCACCGTCCCCACGGTGGTCAACTCCGGCCAGACATTCCCGCTCACCACGCGGTACCCGTTCGGCTTCTCCGTCGAGCGCCCGGTAATCGTCCATCGCTTCGGCAGCCTCGACGCCAAGCAGGAGCAGCGGTACTACGTCGGCATCGGTCCGCGTAAGTTTCAATTCAAGCACCCGAATCTCAACTGGGCGGAAGGAAAGCAGCTTCGGGATTTTTGGGAGTCCATGCAGGGGCCGTGGCAGGCGTTTACTTACACCGTCCCGAACCCCGATGGAACGACCAGCGGCGTGTTGGTGACCTTCGAGCAGACTCCGATCTCGTTCGAGTACATGCGCAACGCCGTCCAGGTTGGATTGAATCTCATCGAGGTCGTCGATCCCACATCAGCGCCCACCTACACGATCAGTTCCACATGCGTGCGGTTCCCCTCGACTGCGCTGTCCACCGCGCTCCTCTCCGAGGTGCAGCAGATCGTCCCGCTGATCCACATCCGCGTGCGCGAATCCGCGGTCGCGGACATTTATCTCTCCGATCGGCGGGTCACAGTGGGCGGGCAGCTTTACCTGCCGCGCTTGATTGGGATCGGCGAGCCAGGCTCCGACGTTCTGATCTCTCAAGACATCAAAGGCACCTCCGACAACGTCCGCTTCACGTTCGGCAACGGCGACCGCGTGATGACGCAACTCGCCAACGACACGGACCTGAAGTACGCCGAGATCGATCTCTGCCTCTTTCACGTCAACTCCGGGATTCTGCTCCAACTATGGAAGGGCGTCATTCAGAATTTCACGAGCGACGGCACGCCGATCTTCCCGGTCACCTGCTCCGACGGCTTCTTCCAGATCATGAACCAGTACCCGGAGCGGCAGGTCTCGCGCCAGTGCTGGAAGACCTTCAACGATGGCGTGAACTGCCCGTGGGCCACCAAAGGTCGCAGCTCTTCGGCGGTTACGGCGGCGGGTGGGGACCCAGGGAGCTGTGACTACTATCTCGAATCGGCGAACGGATGCCAGGTGCACGGCATGGCTCCGTACTTCGGCGGGCACCAGGCCGACCCGCAAGGCGTCGTCATCAAGGACGATTCGACCGGCTTTCTCGGCTTCGGCCGCAACGTCGTCACTGCGACTTCGATCATCTCGGATACGGTCTGGGGGCTCGCGCTCCCGGAGATCTGGTGCAATAGCGGCGGCAATCCGCTCTTTGCGTTCCTGGCGACCGCGTTGATGGTCGATTACCGCGACGAATCGGGCTATGCGGACTCGCTTGGCATCTTGAGCGCAGGACCTCTCGGTGGATTCACTGCGTCGATGGTCGTCACCAACGCCGACGGCTATCGATACGTGGTCGCTCCCATGGTCGACGGCTACCTCTGGCAAGGACTGAAGGTTAACGGCAACCTGAACATCACGAAATACCAGCCCGGATACGGGCTGCGGTACGTCACCGGCAGCGATCCAGCAGTTTCGACCACCGACTATTTCTCGCTCGGCCAAGGAACGCCCCAAGTCTGGGAGCCGAACGTTTACGCGGCGGGCACGGCGGCCTGCGAGATTCGCATCGTCAAGTCCACCACAATTCAGCCGAGCACTCCCGATCAGCACCAGATGACGGTCCCGATCGACTATGGCATGTGGGGTTGGACGTGGGATCAGAGCGGCAACCGCACGGCGGTCATGGGGCTGATCAATCCATTTTGGATTGCGGTGAACATGCTGCTGCGGGCGATGGGTTTGTATGGCGATCCGTCCACCGGCTCAAATCCTGCCGGCGGATCAGGCCCGGCGTCGTCCGATCAGCTCGCCTCGTTCGTGCTGCCGTCGTTGATTGTGGGCGATGGAAGCGGCGCGGCTGAGATCGCCGCAGCCCAAGTTGCGGCCATCCTCGGGAGTGGCACCGAAACCCAGTTCCAGTTCCAAGGAATCATCAGCAGCCAGAAGCCGTTTCGTGATTGGCTCACCGAGATGCTCAACTGCTGTCTGGGCTTCTATACCTGGGAGTTCGGGAAACTGAAGCTCGGCTGCCGGATCAACGCCAGCGCTGCGGATGCTTACACCGTCGCCAATTCCCTATTTCAAACGCTGCGGTTGACGCCGATTCAAGCTGGATTCGAGCACCTGGTGATTTCGTTTGCCGACGTTGCCTATCAATACCAGGCGAATACGGGCGAGTATTGCGACAAGAGCCACGCGGCTTATTACGGGCGCGCGGGCTCTCCGCTGACCACCCAGATGCATTCGGTTGGATGCTCGACGCTGAGCCAATCGTTGCGCATCGCGGCCACCCGCACGCGCGAAGAACTCGGCGGCGTGACCCCAGCAGAATGGCGCGACGCGCGAACGGCGGCGTGGCAGACCACGTTGCTGGGCCTCGGCAACGAAGTCGGGCAAGTGGTGTCGATGACACACCCGGACGTTCCCGGTGTCCACGGCACTTGCAACGTTTCCGGCAGCACGGCCACATGGGTGAGCGGCGATCCGTGGACCTACTCCGGGACCGCGACCGGAGATACCGAACTGATCAATAAAGAAATCCTGATCGGCGGCTCTCAGGTGAGGATTACGGCAGTCGCAAGCGACGGCTCGACGATCACCACGTCTCCGGCGCCTCCCAGTGGAACCGGGCTGGCCTTCCAGGTCATCACGATGTGCTTCCGCATCCAGCGCTGGAGCCTGAAAAAGGACTGGTCCGTGCAGATCGAGGCGAAGACCGTCACGGCTTCCATGTACGACTTGGACGTCGGGCCGAAGCCGATGGACGTGGTGCCCGCGCCTCTGCCCGCGCTGTTCTATCCGATTCCACTTGGGCCGGTGTGGGCACCGTACCAGGTGCAGGCGTCATCAAGCGACGCGCTGTATCCCAGCGAATGGACCTTCGATTCCGACCAGGAATACACGACGCTCGCGGACGGGAGCGCGCTCGCGAGCCTGATTGTCACCGGCAAGCTTCCGGTGAACGAGTTCAGTGCGACGGGTGCGGGCGCGCCGGGAATAGGATCGATTACGCAGAGCGCGACCGGCGGATCGCTGGCGGCGGACATCACGCTGTGGGTCGCTATCTGCGCGATCGATGCGAACGGGCTTCCTTCGGCACCCTCAAATATCGCGATCATCGGAACCAGCGCGGCGGCGGGCGGCACTTTTACGCTCAACAGCATCACTTGGCCAGCGGTCTCTGGACTCGCCTCCTATGTGCTGTTCGTCGGAACACAGCCCGACCTGATCTGCGCGGAGGCAACCGGCACGTTGACGGCTGGCACTGGCAACACGTACACGCCTGCGTCGATCACGTTCGGCGGCCCAGTAGTGCGCTCGACTTGGGCACTGCCGTCGCCGTACGTTGCCAATGTTCGGATCAAAGCGAAGCTCCTGCTGCATTCGGGCGTTGCGGGGGTTGCCGTCACCACCGTCTCGACCAATACGCTGGTTTGCTCTGAACTGGTCGATACTTCCTCCACGCCGTTCAGTCCCGTCGGCCGCATTCTCTCAGTGATCGGGCGGCCCAACGGGAGCACGCCCTTCGCGAGCTTCAACATCACCGCTTTCGTGCCGGCAACAGGAACGATCACGCTCGACCGCGATCCCACCGGGATCGTGAACGTCGGAGACGCGGTGGTCATTCGCAACAAATCGAGCTTGTCGAGCACGCCTGCATTGGTCACTCAGGTCACCGACACCGGCTACCAGAACGTCGCGAACAGCTACGGCGGCCTCGCCGCAAGCGCGGAGATCGGCAACCTGATTCGCGTGATCGCAGGCACCGGTCGTGGCCAACCGCCGAGCACGATCACCGCGAACACATCGACCCAGTTGACGTTCCAACCACCGTTGCTCATGGACGACACGTCCATCTGGATCGTCGAAGCGCCGACGTGGGCATTCCAAGCCGACTCGACCAGCATCGACAACGCGAACCCGCTAACGCCGGTCACTCTTTCCGTGCCGACTGCGAACTTCATCGAGCAGGCGATGTTGATTGCCGGTTTCACCGTGGACGTGAACGGCAATGAATCACCCGACGGCGACCAACCCTTCCGCGAGGACTGGATCTACGGCGAAGTCGGCGCGCCCTCGGGCGAGATGAAGATCTCGATTCCGGGAACGCTCGCCATTGGAAGCGATCTCGGCCCAGCGGCTTTCTACACCTCCACCGTGTCGTTGCAGAACGGCGTCACGTGCATGGTGAAGCAGGCACCGATCGGCGCAGACCTCGTGATCCAGATTTATGCCGGAACCACGTTGTTGTTCACGGTGACGATCGCGGCGGGCTCCACGGTCGGCTCCGCTACCGGCACGCCCGCAATCGGCCCGGAGACGCCGGTCATCATAAATCTCACCGCCGTCGGCACGACGTTCCCCGGATCGGACCTCACCGTCGCGCTGTCATAGCCCATCGCCCCGTAGGCACCGCCGCAACTCTACTCCCGGAGCCCGTCAATTATGCAACTGCATCTGGCTGACGCTTGGAAGCCCCTCTTCTGGAACAAGGTCCACAAGACCGACAACTGCTGGATCTGGTGCGGATCAATCAGCAACAAGGGATACGGACAGGTTCGAATCAATGGGAGAACGTATCTGGCGCACCGAATTTCCTTCGCCATGCACCACGGCCCGATCGACGACGGAATATGGGCGCTCCATCGCTGTGACATCCGCCGATGTGTTAACCCCGCGCATCTTTTCCCGGGCGATGCATCGGCGAATATGCAGGATTGCGCGAACAAGGGGAGGTTGAACTTCCAAACCCACCCCTTCAGAGGAGAAGATCATGCACAGGCAAAACTGACCTGGGAACAGGTTCGACAGATACGCACCGAATTTGAAGCCGGCGGTATCACGAAGGCGGCCCTGGCTCGTAGGCATGGAATCGGTGCCTGCCAGGCCGGCAATATTCTGCGCGGCAAGCATTGGAAAGAAGATGTCAGAGCAGATCTATAAGCTCGAACCGCATCGGACTCTCTATTTAAGAGGCTTCGACCGCCGCGGGTGCGCCGCGTCGCTAAACAACGCCTCGGCTTCGGGCTTCACGGTCAGCGGCGTCTTTAGCGATCAGGCCGATTTCGCGGTCCTGGTGCTGTTCGATGCCGACGACCAGTTTGGCCATCTCTACACCACCAAGTACCTCCCCGATTTCTCGCTCGCTGGTGTCACGCTCGATTTCGACCTGGCGATCACCAACGCGCAGAACCCCGTCAGCCGCAAATTTCAATCGGTCCCGTGGGGCGCGCTGAGCTACATCACGAAATCGGAGACGCCCGGCACCATCTCGCTCCAGCCCATGGCGACATCCGCCACCGGCATGGCGGCGGCCTCCCAGACGTTCACGGTCAACGGCACGCCCGCCGCGTACGATCGCGTACAGCTCGTCTATTTGAGCAACCTCGTTTACGATTACCTGGTCTCCACGTCGCTCTCATCTGGTCCGTCAACAGTCACGTTCGGCTTCTTCAATTACCTCGGGACCGGCTACAACCACACCATCACCATCGGGGCCAGCACGTACTCGCATGTCCAGCTTTCGACAGATGGCTCCGGCGACATCGCCATCGCGCTTGCCGCCGCGATCAACGCAGCAAACGATCCCAACGCGACCGCTTCCGTGAGCTCCAACAACGTGATCCTCACGGCGCGGACCAACAGCGGAGCGAGCATTAGCTGTTCCGCGTCCGATGGCAATGGCCCTGGCACGCTCTTTGAGTCGCAGGGAGCGTGTCCGTTCATTGCCGCCCAACTGGCGTCGCAGATCAACGGGACGAATTGGGCCAGCATTAACCCCACGATCGCGCTGATGGCGACCGTGAGCGGCGCAAGCTTCACCGTGTACGCGGCGCGGTACGGCACGGTCAACACCTCGGGCACATCGGTGTCGTTCGCCTCGGGCCAGAACCTCCTGGGCTCGCAGACCGGCGATCCCATCATTATTAATGGTGTCCAGTACGCCATTGCCTCGGTGACATCGCCCACATCTGCTACCCTGACGACCTCTGCCGGCACGCAGACCGGCGTCAACTACCTCGCGCCAGGAGGCGGCCGCGACGGGAACTTCATCGAGCTGTTGGAAATGCACAAGACCTCGACCGCCTATCTGACACCAGCAGGAGCATCCAAGCTGATTGGCGGCGAGGACCCGTCGTCCGTGCACTTCCACATCGACTTCACAGCCAGCGGAATCGATTCGCTGCGCCAGGCGTGGCTCACCTTCGCGCCCGCGCTGAATTATGATTCTGGCTCCGTGAATCCCGCGCTGGTCACCTACCAGGCAAGCACCTGGAGCGCGGTGTTCACCAACTGGACTTTGGCTGATCCCAATACTGTTCTGCCGCTGAAGATCGCAGGGCCGGGCAGCGTGACGGTCGGCAGCCGTGACTTCTGGGCGAGCTTTACAGGCCCAGGCTGGAGCCAGCAGGTGGGCTTCTACCTCCGCGGCTTCGCGCAGCAATCGTCGAACGCGACCGACCACGCGACCGTCACGTACTCGTGTCAATACACGCACAACCTGTACCTCGGCACATCCCTTTCGTCAGCAAGCGGCAAGTTGACAGCCACGCTCGACGGCGTCGCGCAGCCGACGATCGATACCTACGCCGACACCCCGTCACCGATTTCCGCGCGCCGCCTGATCGCCTCGAGCGTCGCGCCCGGCACGCACGTGGTGGTCCTCACGGTATCCAGCACCCATAACTCGCTATCCACCGGCACCAGTTGCTGCTTCGATTACCTGCAGGCGGCCGTCCTGTCGGACGTTCAGTCGCCCGCGACGACCTACCCGAACGTCAACTGCGCCTGCGATTTCGACACCGCCCAGACCTATGCGATCGCGCCCGCGCGCGCCTTCTGGATTCTGAGCAAGGCCGGATTCGCGGGCGACATCGACTTCTACTCAGGCGTCTTCTTCGCATTGAAGCGCGTGCGCTCGGGCGGCAGCTTCCATCAGGCCACCGTCACGATCTCCGCAGGGTCGAGCGGCTTCAATCTCGGATCACTGTTCGGCGACGGCGACGCGATGTTCCTGCAGGTCGGCGGTAACAGTTACGGCGACGGCCTCGGCACCGCATTCGGCGCGGCGGTCTATCCGACCGACACCGTGGACACGCTCGCGCAACGGTTCGTCAACGCGATCAACACGCTGTTCGTCGGGATCTCGGCGGCGAAGACCGGCACCGGGCAGTTGACAATCACGACCCTCAGCCCTGTCGCTGGCTTCACCATGTTCACGAGCTACGTGCCGGGCACGGGCGCGAACGGCGCGAACCCGTCAACCGGATCGATCACGGTGAGCGGAGATATCAAGGCCGGCAACGAAGGCGTGTGGCAGGTGGACGCATCCCAATCGCAGCCGCTCAACCGGGCGTTCACGGATTATCTGGCCGACTTCTGTGCGCAGGTCAACGCCGCCGGCCAGACCATGACCGTTTCGTTTTCCCAGGAACTGCTCGCGCCGCCGGATGTGAACACCGCTGCGGGCGCGTGGGCGCAACGGTTCGCCAACGGCAACCAGGTCCTCACCGATACCGGCTTTGGAAGCTGGGGCGCCGGTTTCGTCGAGGCGGTCAGCGGCTCCAGCCCGATCACGATCCAGCAAACCGGCCACGGCTACATCACCGGAAACACCGTTCACATTTCGAGCTCAACCCAATCCGGCGTCTGGGCGATCACCGTCACGGACGCGAACCACTACCAGCTCACAGCGCTGATCTCGGGCGGCTACACGCCCAATGTGGGAGACGCGACCCTCATCGACCTCCAGACCACGCAATGCACGTTCAATCCGTCGACTGTGACGCCGTATCTCGCCTCCTGCTATGTGCAGGTCGCGGGGATCATGAGTACCGCCGGTCTGACG
>Ga0182024_10021179_pt1 | contig 11819 bp, 12 predicted proteins | sample P32metaG_FD_120480 | JGI IMG/M metagenome (GOLD analysis project Ga0182024, IMG submission 120480) | Permafrost microbial communities from Stordalen Mire, Sweden - P3-2 metaG (Illumina Assembly) | ecosystem: Environmental > Terrestrial > Soil > Wetlands > Permafrost | place: Sweden: Stordalen... | reverse complement strand
CTGCAAAAAGATGCCCGCCGTCGCCAGGAGCGCCGTGATCAGGAAAATCGCGCTCTGCACCACGTTCCGCCGCGTCACCACGAGGATCGCGGAAACAACGGCCAGCGCCGCAAAAAAATAAAATATGATCTGATCGAGCATTTTTTCCATGTAGCACAGGCACTCTGCCTGTGCGCTTTTCTTCAACTACAGCGAGAACCGCACGGCCACTCTTTATCCCAAGCCCATATGAGGGGCTGGCTGTACACCCCAGCGAACTCAAACGAAAACCGCACAGACAAAAGTCCGTACGCTACGCTTCCCCGACGTACACGTGCTCTTTATCTTTCTTCTCCCCCGCCCAACCGAGCCACCCGGCAACGAGCAGCGTCAGTACCGTCGTGAGTGGAAATGCCGTCCAGTGACTCCATCCCCAGTGCCGATGCAACACGAGGGCCACGCCGATCCCCATCACGTTGACGATCGAGAGCGGAATCAGAAATTGCCAGCCCAGGCGCATCAACTGATCGAACCGGTACCGCGGGAACGTAAACCGGAGCCACATGAACAAATAAATGTACAGTCCCACTTTCAACAGGAACCAGAACGCCCCGTGCAATCCCGGCTTCAATCCGGGAAGCATCGTGCCAACGGCAGGGATCAGCGGCACAGCAAGGACGATCGCCACCACAATCATCATCAGCCCAACAGCCACCATGAAAAGGCTCTGCACTTTCACCGGCTGCTTCGGCGCGCGATAAAAGCAATATCCACCCACGCCCAGCATCAACAGGGACGGCACGAAATCCAGGAAATTGAATGCCGGCGTTCCGGCAAACGGCCGCAGCCATCCGCCCAGAAACAGCGTCGTCGCGATCGACGCCACGACCACCATGTTCGTGTATTCCGCAAGGAAATAGAGCGCCCAGCGGAAGCCGCTGTATTCCGTCATGTAGCCGGCAACGAGTTCCGATTCCGCTTCCGGCAAATCGAACGGCGCGCGATTGGTTTCCGCGATTGACGCGACAATATAAATAAAAAATCCGACGGGCGCGGCAAACGCAAACCACATCCCGTAATCGTCCTGAGCCTGAATGATTTCCCGCGTCGACAAAGTTCCGGCGAGCAGCAGTCCGCCCACGATCGCCATCCCGGCCGCGGTTTCATAGCTCACCAGTTGCGCCGCGCTCCGTAGCGCCCCGAGCAGCGAATAGTGGCTGTTCGAGGACCATCCGCCCAGCACGATTCCGAAAATTCCAAGCGCGCTGATTCCCACAATGAAGAGCAGACCGACGTTCAGCTCCGCAATCTGGAACCACGGTCCAATCGCGAGCGCCGACATGGCAAGCATGGCACAGGTCACCGAAATCAGCGGCGCGAACCAGAAGATCGCCTTATCCGCTTCATCCGGGATGATGTCTTCCTTGATCAGGAGTTTCACCGCGTCCGCGATCGGCTGGAGCAATCCGTGCGGACCGACGCGCATGGGCCCAAGCCGCGCCTGCATGTCCGCCATGACTTTGCGTTCCATCAAAACAATGTATCCGGCAACCAGCGGCAGAACAGCCACGATGATCACGGCGCAAACCAGCGGCACCCAGATGGAAATCACGAAATGGAGGAGGTTCATCAGCATGGCGCTACCGGTCGACTTCTCCGAGTACGATGTCGAGCGTACCGATGATGGCTACAACGTCAGCCACCAGATGGCCGCGAATCATTTTGTCAAATGCCTCGAGATTGATGAGCGACGGCGGGCGAATCCTCACGCGGTACGGCTGCGTTGTACCATCGCTAATAATGTAATAGCCGAGCTCGCCCTTGGGCGCTTCAATCGCGTGGTAAACCTCACCTGGCGGCGGTTTCAGAACCTTGCCAACCTTGCCCATGATCGGCCCGGCGGGAATATTTTCGATCGCTTGCAGGCAGATCAGCCGCGACTGCCGCATCTCTTCCATGCGCACGATGTACCGGTCATACGTATCGCCGTTCTTACCGGTGGGGATTTCAAATTTGTATTGGTCGTACGCCGCGTACGGCATCGCCTTGCGGATGTCCCACTTCACGCCGCTCGCGCGCAGCACCGGCCCCGAAGCGCCGTAATCGATTGCTTCCTTGGCGGTGAGAATGCCGATTCCCTTCGTGCGTCCCACCCAGATGCGATTCTCGGTCAGCAGCGATTCGTATTCGTCCACGCGCTTGTCGAATGGCGTGCAGAATCGCTCGACGTCCTTCTCAAGCTCGTCGTACGCCTCGTATTGGAGGCCGCCAATCCGAAACGCGTGCGTCGTCAGGCGGGCGCCGCAAAACTTTTCGAAAATCTTCAGGATCTCTTCCCGCTCGCGCAGACAGTAGAACAACGGCGTCAGCGCGCCTATATCCAGCGCATGCGTCCCCAGCCAGAACAAGTGGCTCGCGATTCGTTGTAGCTCAGTGAGAATCGTTCGAATGACCCGCGCGCGCGGCGGCGCTTCCGCCCCCAGCAGCTTTTCGACCGCCTCGCAGTAACCCAGCCCGTTTGAAACCGCCGCAACGTAATCCATACGGTCCACGTAGGGCGCGAACTGCGTGTAGGTGCGGTGCTCGGCAATTTTTTCAACACCGCGATGCAGGTAGCCGATTACGCACTCCGAGCCGATGACTTTTTCGCCGTCCAGGCGCAGCTTCACGCGCAGCACGCCGTGGGTTGACGGGTGCTGCGGACCCATGTTCAGGACAATTTCGTCCGCCCCGAGCACGGTGTGATCGGCGTGGGTGGCAAACGGGATGCGTTCGTCGGGCATTCGCTATTGTCCGCTCTCGATACCCAAATTTTCACGAACCCAGGCGGTGTCCTGCGTAAGAATGTCGTAGTCTTTCCGCAATGGGAAACCCTGCCATTCGTCGGGAAGCAGGATCCGCTTCAGGTCGGGGTGCCCTTCGAAAATCACCCCGAACATGTCGTACACTTCGCGCTCCATCCAGTTCGTCGTGGACCAGACGCCCTGCACGCTCGGGACACGTTCATCCGCGCTGGCATGTACCTTCAAGCGCAGCCGCTCGTTCTTTTCCATCGAGTACATGTTGAGAACGATATCGAACCGCTTCTCGCGCTTCGGCCAGTCAACGGCCGTCAGGTCGCTCAACCAGTCAAATTTCTCGTCATCCCGGCTGTAGACGGCAATTTCGGCAAGCAACTCCCGCGCTACGACCAGAATGGCTTGCTTGCGATCCGTCCAGGCTTCCAGGATGGCGGGCCCAAATTTCTCTTTGTAGCGCTTTACGAGCTCATTATCGAGGGCGACAGGGCCTTCTTTGGGTGGAGCTGGTGGAGCAGGAGGCCGCGGCGGTGCCGGCGGTTTTGCAACGGCAGGAGCGCCGGGGGCGGCTGGTGGCTTTGCGGCGGCGGGGGGAGCGGGTGGCTTAGATGCGGGTTCTCCCCCTGCGGCTGGCGTTTTCGCCGCAGACGGTTCCGTCGGTGAACTCGCAGACGGCTGCTTCTCTTCCGGGTCGTTTGCCATGAATTAGGAGTAGAGCGGCTGCACCAAAACCGTACAGCCAATATTAAGTTGTAGCTTTTAGCACACGGCGGAAAACAGAGTCAACCTGTTCCGCCAGAATCCACGGGCCATCTCATCATTTCTTCGGCCTGGGCCAAAAAAAATCCCGGTCACCTTCCGTGGCCGGGACTCCTTAATCAATAAACTCGGACGCTACCTACACCCATTCGAGGGCGCCCTTCCGGTAAAGCCAGACGTAACCGATGATCAAGATACCCAGAAAAACGAACATGCTCGCCAAGGCATAGATTTCCGGCAGGCGGAAGCCCTCATCCCGCGTCGAGAACAGGACCGCCCAGGGGAAGAGGAATGTCGTTTCCACGTCAAAAATCACAAAAAGAATCGCCACAATGTAAAACCGAACGGAATAACGGCCGCGCGTATCGCCTTCCGCTTCGACGCCACATTCGTAAGGCTTCAGTTTCGCTCCGACGGCCACCGGAGTAGGCCGAATGAGCTTGAAAACCACTAGCGACAACGCCGGGAACGCCGCCGCAAGCGCTGCAAAAATAAAAATCGGAATGTATTGAGTCGGCATACCAATTTCGCCCGAAATCCTAACACATCCGTCAAGTGGGAGCCACTTTTCGCTCGCCAAAGTTGTAACTCACATTTAACAGAGCCGTGCCCGTTCCGTCGCGCAATACGCAGAAAGAAACGGCCGCCCGTTTTTGGGGTGGGCAGGTATCCGTCTCACCCAGAACGCAACTGAATCGTTATCTTGCCATTTTGGCAGGTAATAGAGAATGACGCGAGAAGGTTAACTCCGTATGGAATTGGGCAATTGGCACGGTAAATCGCGCTTTCCAAATGAACCCGACGGCTACAATCAGTAAAGGTATACCAAAATGAAACGAGTGGTTGGTCTGAGGGAGGCATCGTAATGCGCGTCGCAATCTTTCTACTTGGGATCTTCTGCTTTTCGGTCTCGGCGGGGGCCCAAGGGCCAGCAGGAGTTGGTTCTGAATCAGGGCCCAGGTTCACTGGCGAGCACGATTTCGCTCCCTGGCAACTCGCCGTCGGTTATCAATATAACCGGGATAATTTACTCGGCAGCCCATTCAATACACATGGGGTTAACTTCAGTCTGACCCGATTCTTTGGGCGCTGGCTCGGGGTAGAAGCCCAGGCGGGAGTAGGTTTCCTGGGGAATACGGGGCAGACCAGTGTCCCGCCAAATCTGGATGTCAAGTCGGTTTTCGCAGGAGCAGGCCCGAAGCTCGCCCTGCGGAACCACAGCCGATTCGAACCCTGGGCCCACGTCCTGGTCGGCATCGAACATTATCGCTTTAGCCAGACTGCAGGGGTGTTAGGGAGCAACAATGCCTTGGCTGGCCCGGCGGGGGGCGGCGTTGACGTGTATTTCACCCCCCACATTGCTTTCCGGGGCGAAGCGGATGCCGTGGGTTCGCGATTCTTCTCGACCAATCAACGATCTTTTCAAATCATTGGCGGCTTGGTGTACAACTTCTAGCTTCAGGTTCCTCTTCTCCCCGCTGTCTATGTGACGAACGTCACGCCCTCGCGTGCCCCCAGTCACTGAGTCAAATCGTAATCCAAACGATAAATACAGCTGAAGTCTCACGCGGGTGGACTTGATTCTTCCCGCCTGGCGGCGAGACTTCGGCTTGACGACTCGCGTGGACCCAAAGAAGGGGTGTAACGATGCCAGCGTGGCTGCCTACATGGATGTTTCACTTTGCGCAATGGCTGGACCAGACCCAGTTCGGGCATTTGATGCGGGAGTCGCTCTACTTATTTCCGGTTGTCGAGACTCTGCACGTGTTTGGGATCGTGTCCCTCGTTACCTCGGCCTTCTTGCTGGATTTGCGCCTGTTTGGCGTGGGCCCGATGAGGGACAAGCCTGTCGAGAAACTGGCGAAGTGGATTTTGCCGTGGGTGGTGGCCGGATTTGCGATTCAGGTCGTAACCGGCGTTCTCATGTTCTCCGCGGAAGCCACACGATCCGCCATAAATTCATTTTTTTGGTACAAGATGGCCATGCTTCTGGGCGTAGGGATCAACGCGCTTGTTTTTCACACAACGGTATACAAACACGTCGAAACGTGGAACAACGCTCATGTCGCGCCGATCGGAGCGCGAATTTACGGCACCTTTTCGATTGTCCTGTGGCTCGGGATTATCACCCTGGGGCGCTGGTTCTCGTTCCACCTCACGTAGACGATAGCGTGGGGTGGCCATTGGTAGCGCCGGCGTCGTGCTTGCCCCTATGCAAGAGGGGCCGGCGGTTTTCTCACTCGCCCGCAAGACGCACGGAACTGCCGGCAAGATGCCGGCGCTACAATAAGGCGGTTCAAACAAGAAATTGTGATTGACGGCGAAAACTATGCAGTCGTCGCGCGCCCGCCAACCAGCTTCGCGGTCATCGTAATTTCCGCTTTGAGGAGGCGCGAGATGGGGCATCCCGCCTTGGCATCCTGCGTCGCCTTTTCAAATGCAGCGGGATCGGCGCCTGGAATTGTCGCGGTCACATCGAGATGAGACTTTGTAATGGTAAAGCCCGCTTCCGTTTTTTCGAGCGTTACGGAGGCGGTGGTCTCGATCGCTTCCGGGGTGATCCCCGCGCCGCCCAGTTGCGCGGAAAGCGCCATGCTGAAGCAGCCCGCGTGGGCCGCGGCAATCAACTCCTCGGGGTTCGTGCCGATGCCGTTTTCAAAGCGTGTTGAAAAGGAGTATTGAGCATTCGAGAGCACCTTGCTGTCGGTCGAGATAGTTCCCTTGCCTTCCTTGAGCGAACCGTTCCAGACTGCTGAAGCTTTGCGTATCATGTTTGCCTTCCTCCTGTGCGATTGGGATGTCTAAACATTGAAAACAATCAAAACGATTGCGGAATCATTGCTCATCTTTGTTATTCCGAGTGAAGCGAGGAATCTCTCTGAGACTTGGATGCAGAAAAAGAGAGATTCCTCGCTTCGCTCGGAATGACAGCGTAGAGCATTTTTCCCGCGTTATACGAATCCGCGCAACCCGACTCGCCACTAAGATTCTACGATTAATTCTTTCGCGCGCTGCGTGGCCTTCATCACGGCCTTGATCAACGTCACGCGAAGCTTCCCGTCCTCGAGTTCGAGGATACCATCCATGGTGGATCCCGCCGGCGTCGTCACAGCGTCCTTCAACAACGCGGGATGGTCGCCGGTATCGAGGACCATGCGCGCCGCGCCCATCATGGTCTGCGCCGCGAGCAATGTCGAGACGTCGCGAGGCAGCCCAACCTTTACTCCGCCTTCCGCGAGCGATTCCAGAATAATATAAATAAACGCGGTGCCGCTTGCGGAAAGCCCGGTCACGGCGTCAATTTGTTTTTCATCCACTTCGACCACGCGCCCCACCGCCTCAAACATCGCTCGCGCAATTTCCAAATGCTCCTTGCCCGCATGAATTCCCCTGGCGAGCCCGGTCATGCCGCAGCCAATCGCGCAGGGCGTATTGGGCATGGCGCGAATCACGGGAAGGTCCATCCCCAGCTGCTTTTCCATGAGCTGCGTCGAAACCGACGCGACCACCGACACAATCATCTTCCCCGGCTTCATCTCCGGCTTGATCTCTTCGAGAATTTCCTTCACCGCCTGGGGTTTCACAGCCAGCAGAATAATATCCGCGCCGTGCACCGCCGCGCGATTGTCGGTCGAAGCTGCAATCCCCAGTTGCTTGGCAAGCGACGCCGCCTTCTCCGCGTGCCGCACGGTGGCGTGCACGCGCTTCGGCTGCACCAGTTTCTGCTCGAGAAATGCGCGCAGCAAAATCCCGCCGATCTTGCCCGCGCCCAGCACGGCCAGCCTCTTGTTGGAAAGGATCGTTTTCATTGTCCCAGCATTGTTGACGAGGCAAAGCCGCACGTCAACATTCTTCCTGCTGCATCATTGTTTTCCCACCGGCGCGCGTCGCTTCAACTCTTCAAACCAGTTCAGCACGACGTTGATCTGCGTCGGCGCCGTCCCCACCTGCTCGACGGGTTTGAGCATCAGGAAACTCTGGCCATCGGGGGATACGTCGTAATTGGAGTTTGTTAGCGGGGTCGGCAAATACTGCCCCTCAAAGAGCACCTTCGGTTTGCCTGCTGAAAAGCTCGGTTGAGTGACAATATCAACGGCCATCATTTTATCGCCGTTGCGAAAGAAGAGTTCCCGTCCGTTCGGGTTCCATACCGGCTCCGTGCCGCCTTCCGTGGAGATCAGCCATTTCCCGCCGGGGCCGGGGTAGGGCTGCACGTAAATCTCAAAACGGCCCGATTCATTTGAGATGTAAGCCAACGAGTGCCCGTCGGGGGAAAATCGTGGCACTGATTCGCTAAACGGGGTTCGCAGAAATGGCTGCGCCTTCCGGTCACCGATCTGCAGCACCCAAACGTCTTGTCCAGTTTTGGGATTGTTTTCAATGAAGGCCAGCAATTGCCCATCCCGGGACCATGAACTTGGAACCTGGGTGTACTCGCTGGAGATCAAACGCTCCAGGCCGCCGCTGCCATCCGCCATCTGCCAGAAGATGTTCGCTGGCCCTTCCTTGTTTGAGAGAAAAGCGATCCGCTTGCCATCCGGTGTCCAAGTTGGATTGGCATTCAGGCCACCTTCAAAAGTGAACTTGGTCAACGTCTCTCGTAAGATATCGAACTGCCAAAGTTGTGTTTCTTGCTCAACAATGGACGTGGCTATTCGCCGACCATCAGGGGAAAGCCGAGGGAAGGCATAGCTGTGTGCAGGGGCGCCCAAGTCATGCTCTACCCCATTACGGTTCACCCAAACAAGCTTGGCCTGGCGTGACTGATTGCTCCCTATGACGTAGACCAGCGAACCAGTGTCGGAAAAACTGTATTGTGCGTTTCCGTTAATGGGGGATTGAAAAATGCCCTCTGCCACTGGAACGGCCGCACCTGTCAGCTCCAACCGTTTGGGATCGAACGGCACGGCCACTAAATTCCCGCCCTGCACATAGAGCAGGTGTCCCGAGGGCGCGTACCGCGGGTTGGCCCCCCCTGGACCAAATTTTTCTGTTCGCCAGTCCCCACCAATTCGGCAACGACCTCCGCGTTTCGGAATCCTATTCCATTCGTCCCGATGGTGAAGAGCAGTGATTTGCCGCCGGGCAGGAAGTCCGGCCAGCCGTTAGCGTTGTCTCCCTTCTCGGTCCGGGTCAGCGGTTGTGGAACTCCCCCTGAATCCGATACCTGCTGAAGAAATTCGACATAGCTGGCTCCATAGGCAATCGTGCCCTGGCTACTCCAACTGGCCCCTCGAGGAGCCACCGAATCACTGAGGGTTGAAACCCCTCCACCGCTGACAGAAACCTTTTTAAGCTTGCCCTCCGCGAAAAAACCAATCCATTTACTATCCGGAGAGAAGAATGGGTTAACGCCCCCCTCAGTGCCGGGGACTGGTTGGGACTCGAGACTATCCATCGCTCGCAGATAAAGCTGTTGCGTGCCACCTTGGGTGGCCACATACGCGAGACGAGTGCCGTCCGGGGACAATGCGACGGCTGGACCAATATCCAGGCCTGCCAACTGCTGGCCCGTTGGCAAATTTATTGTCGTTCTGGTGACAGGGGCTTGAGGTGCTGACTTCAGATTCCAGATGACAACGCCAGTCACGAGCGCGACCAAGAGCAAGGCTCCGACACCGAGCATCAACTCCCGCCGTCCGAGTGCTCGCGCACCTTTCACTTGTGAAATCTGCGCAGCCATGGCCTGCGAACTTCCTCCAGCGATCCACTTCAATTCGTCGCAGAGATCCTTTGCGGCGTGCCATCTATCGTCTGGGTCCTTCGCGAGGGATTTCTTCACCACGCGGTCGAGCGCCGGTGGCGTCATTGGCTGCAGGGATGAAATCGGCGGCGGGTCGGAAGACATGATGGCTCCGATCACGCTGGCCTGAGTCTTGCCGTCGAAGGCCCTCTTGCCCGTCGCCATTTCGTACACCACCGCGCCGAAGGCAAAAATATCCGTACGGACATCTACTTCCTTGCCTTCGAGCTGCTCCGGGGCCATGTATTGAAGCGTGCCTAAGATCGTTCCTTGGGCCGTCAGCGGATCCTTCGCTGTTGGAAGGTCCGAAAGCGACACGTTTTCAGGGGTTGCCTCCTGCTTCAGCTTCGCCAAGCCGAAGTCCAGCAGCTTCGTCCCCGTCTTGGTCAGCATGATGTTGCCGGGTTTCAGGTCGCGATGCGTCACGCCTTTTCGATGCGCCTTGTCCAGCGCGTCGGAAATTTCGATGGCGTACTGCAACACTTGCTCCAGCGGCAGCGCGCCTTTCTGTAAACGCTGGGCGAGCGTCTCGCCTTCGAGATATTCCATCACCAGGTAATCAACTCCATCCTGGTGGCCGATGTCGTGAAGGGTGCAGATGTGTGGATGATTCAGGCTGGCGATGGTGCGAGCTTCGCGGTCAAATCGCTCGCGCAATTCGGATTGATCCGCAAGATGCGTCGGCAAAACCTTGATCGCAACGATGCGATCGAGGCGCGTGTCGCGGGCTTTGTACACTTCGCCCATTCCGCCCGCACCGATAGCGGAGAGAATTTCATAGGGCCCTAGACGTCTGCCTGGGAGGATCGCCATGAGTTCCCGCCGACTAAGAATCGGGAAAGTATAACGCATGGCGTAATTCCGAAATGTTATTTTTTCAGTGAATACGCGCAGGATTTATTGATTGAGGAAATAAACGAATTGAAGCTAGTCGTGGCGCGCGCCGCCGAGGACTTGCAGGGCGTGCGGCAATAAATCGGCAACCGCGTCGAGCGATTCGAGGGCGCCGCGCGGGCTGCCGGGCAAATTGACGATTAATACGCGGCCACGAACGCCCGCGACTGCTCGAGATAGGACGGCACGGGGAGTTTTTTTCCGGCCTTCGTCTCGCATAAGTTCTGCGATTCCGGGCAAGAGCTTCTGGCAGGCCTCCGTTGTGGCTTCTGGAGTGGAATCCCTTGGGCCGATTCCGGTGCCTCCCGTTGTCAGGATCAAATCGGTTGCGCCGCTATCGGCTAGGAACGTGAGGCGGTCACGAATGGCTGCGGGCTCGTCGGGCAAGACGACTTCAGCGATTACGTCCCAGCCGAGCTGCACGCATCGCTCACGCACGCCTGGGCCCGAAGCGTCTTTGTGGGTGCCTTGCGATACAGAGTCACTGATAGTGAGGATGGCTACGCGCATTGGAATATGTGGAACAGGCTTCAGCCTGTGGGCGTTTGGTCCTTGCCAGGACTAAACCCCACAGGCTGAAGCCTGTTCCACTGGAACCTAGCTTTCGACACTTTGATTGGCTTCGTCCATCAGGCGCATGGCTTCCATCAGGAGGCCGGTGGTGGAAAGCGTGGTGGTCTCGCGGTCGGAAGTCGCGCCGAATTCGATTTCAAATTCGCCGTCGAGCCAACCGATCACTTGATACGCGACGCTGTCGCCCTCCGTGCCGCCGAGGTGCGCGTGTTTGCACTGGCCCGCGTTGAAAAACAATTGGGCTTCTTCCCCGTTGCGGCGCAGCATCAGCCTGCATGTCTTTTGGCCCATTTCGAGCGACTGCATGAGTTCGGTGACGCTCATTTCCTCGAGGCGGCCCTGGATGACTCCCGGACGCGCCGCATGCTTCTGCATTTTTTCCAGGTGCAGGCGGTCCACGATTTTTTTCACCTGGCGGACCAGGTCAGCCACGAAAAACGGCTTGGGAATAAAATCCTCGACGCCGCCTCCCACCGCGGGGCGCAGCTTTTCCTCGATATCGCCGCGGCTGGCAACGAACACAAACGGAATGTTTCGCGTGGTGTCGCGGCTGCGCAATTTCTCGAAGAGTTGCCGGCCGTCCAGACCCGGCATGCGGAAATCGGAGATAATCAAATCAGGAGGATTGTCGATGGACTTGAGCAGCGCGTCGGCGCCGTCGCTCGAGGAAATCACAGTGCAATGCGATTCCATGCCGCGGCACATGAGGTCACGGATCATAGGATTGTCATCGACAATCAGCACCTGCACGTCTTGTGACGGGGCGTTCATAAGACTTCGGGCATCGGGAACCGCTACTTCTTGTTGCGACGCAGATAATGGCCGCTCTTGCCGCCGATTTTTTCGAGCAAAACGATATCGGTGATTTCCATGCCCTTGTCGAGGGCCTTGCACATATCGTAGACCGTGAGCGCCGCTGCGGACACAGCCACGAGCGCTTCCATCTCCACGCCGGTCTGGGCCGTCGCGGTGACGCGCGAAGCGATCTCTACGCCATTCTTGCATAGCCGCGCAGTCACATCAATGTGCGTCAACGGCAGGGGGTGACAAAGAGGTATCCATTCCGCCGTCCG
>Ga0182024_10021177_pt1 | contig 11820 bp, 14 predicted proteins | sample P32metaG_FD_120480 | JGI IMG/M metagenome (GOLD analysis project Ga0182024, IMG submission 120480) | Permafrost microbial communities from Stordalen Mire, Sweden - P3-2 metaG (Illumina Assembly) | ecosystem: Environmental > Terrestrial > Soil > Wetlands > Permafrost | place: Sweden: Stordalen... | reverse complement strand
GATCATCTTTGTATGCGCTCCGTCGGCTTCGTCCCTCGCCTCCTCCGCTCTGTTACCGCTTCGCTGCGACCGGCTCCTCGCCGCTCTTGCTTCGCTCACCGTCTGGAACATCTACTGCTTCTCCATTTAACAGGGCGCAGCTACTGCCGCGCCCTGATTCGATTCGACTCTAATGCGGTGTTATACCTTGACCTTGCTCAGCTCTTGGACGATAGTTTCGCCGAAATGCTGAGCCGCTTCGGGACCGTTGGCGGTGATTACTTTTCCATCTTGAACAACAGGCTGATCGACAAATTCAGCTTTGCCGTCAGCCAGCGCCTGCTCAGATTCTGGCGTGGAGTAGACGGTTGCTTTCTTGCCGGCCAGCACTCCGGCGTTTGCCAAAACGGCTCCGGACAAGCAGATGGCAGCGATGACGCGACCGTTTTTGTGCAGCTCCTGAATGATCGCATGCAACTTCGGCTCCTGCCAGAGATATTCCGGTGAGCCCATTCCGCCGACAACAATCACCGCTTGATAATCCTGCGCTTTCACGTCAGCAAGCAGCAAATTCGGTGTCACCGTCGCTCCCAGCATGCCAGTGGCAACGCCAGCTCTGGTCGAAGCGACGTCGACGCGAGCGCCTGCTTCGCTCAGAATGCTCTGAGGAGTCAACAGTTCTTCATCTCGAAATTCTTCCGGAGCGATCACCATGAGAACCCTGGTGCCTTGCAATCTCTTTTCAGCCATGACTTTTCCTCCACCGGGAACCCGTACAAAACCTATGCTCACGCGCATCACATTCTGAGCATGATATTACAAATTCGCCTGCCGTTTTCGATCGTGGGGCAGATGTTTACGCGCGGTTCATGTTTCAGCGGCGAGCGTCCTCACTTCGACAATGCCGCTATCTCCTGTGGCGGACGCAAACATACTAACCACACGGACTGTAGTGATACCGAATACGGTGCAGGCTGCCAACCTCGGCTAGCCACCGGGAACGTTCCGCATTGCATCCGACTGCGTTGGAAAAGGATCTTAATCCAGCAATCAGTTTTTGTTCCACTTCGGCGTCAGGTCCGGCACATAGGCTTCGGAGCCCTGTTCTAGTCGTCCTTTTGTATATGCGTACATGCGTACCATAATTGAAGCAATTGCCAGCTGCAGACAAGAGACCAACAAGGAAAAAACGAATGTCACCGCAAAACCGAAAGACCTCAAATCGAGAGGATTAGGTTGTGCATTATTTGCGTCCACAACCATACCCCAACCCAATAAACCACCGAGAATCAAGGCAAAGAAAAACGTAGGCATGGCGAACATATAGCCACAACCGATCCACATGTTTCCCTTCATTAACTGCTGACTTCGTTTAAAACTCTCAGCCACCGGCAGCTCTTCCAAACATGTAACAGCCAGAGCGATGCTGTTGCGGATTCCCCAGATTATTCCAGGAACTACTAAGAGCAGTGACAGAAGAAGGCACTTGATTCCATAAGTAAATGTGAGAGCCAAAAGACGCTTTTCGGCGCCCTTAAATTCTGAGTAGACCGTGTTTTCATCCAGATTATTGATTTTTGCCCAGGTCATTTTGATGACGGCATAAGAGACGTACAGAATGATCAGTTCCTCTGCAATTGCGATACCGGGAATGTTTACCGGGAGCGAATCAATACCGGCCATTGCCACAAGGAGAAGCGGGTATACGGGATTTTTAATCATCACGCGAATGATGTAGCCCGCTGCCGCCGCCCAATCGCGCACTACGCTCAGCTCAAGGCGTCCACTTGCATAAACAGGCGATCTCCAGGATTGCATAATGTGTTCTCCAGACTCAATAGTTTTATATCCCCAAGGACATTGTTTGCTAAACGAATCATCGAGACAGCCTAAGCAGCAACAGGGTGTTTGAAGAAGCCTAAGATCAATGGCAGCCACTAGGAATGGTGGCATTCGGAATTACCAAACGTGTTGGTATTCTCGACCTGCCGACATTACAAGTTAGCGCTCAGACTGCACAGGCCAGATATTGCGCACGCGAGTCATCAGGTTCTGAATGTGATCGGTGACGACAGCGTCAGTTTGCGTGCCTGGATACATCGCATTTTGGCGCCGGCGCACGACATCTTTGATCTGCTGTTCGAGCGAATATTGTTGAGTCTCGGTCAACACCTGGCGTTTCCTCAAATAGTTCGCTGTCGCTAAACCATTGAGCTGCGACTTTTTGCGCGCGATTGTTTGCTGGAGCGCCATCACTTCGACCGGGTCGGAGTTGTGATCGGCGAGCATCTTCGTCAACTTCTGCTGGTCGTCTACGATTTCAGGACGAATGTCGTTGTAGCTCTTGGTCCAATCGGCTTCCAAAGTCTGGATCTGCACACTCTGCGCCGGCGACAAATTGAGTTTGCTCCAATCGACGCAACAAGTGTGCCTGTGCGTCTGCTCGTCATCTGCCACTACGGGCGGAACCACCGTTCCCAGTGCTCCACAGCAAAGCAGCATGCCCGCTAAGCTGGTTGCCCAGAACCTATTGTTGTTCATACGTTGCCGCCTCGGCAATATCTGAAGGTTCCACCAGAGAAGATTCTATCAAGTAAGCTTCCGAGCTGATCGTGTCGTTCTGCGAGGCTCTCGGTAAAGTCATAGTGTAGACGACGCCGGAAAGGCCAATGACTGCCGCTGCTACCGTCGCTGCAATCCAGCGAGAGCGCTTGTTTTTCGTCGCAGCCGATGCCGAGCCTGCCGCTGCGCCCGAATCTTTCTGCACGAAAGGCACGACTTGCATCTTTTCCTTGATGCCGGGCCAGAGGTCGAAGCTTTCCGGAAACTCCGGCTTGTACGCATCGCGCACAACGTCGCCGACGGAGGATAAGTAGGTGAATTGCACGCGGCAATCCTGGCAGTCGATCAGATGATTGGTGATGCTGCGATGTCTGAGAGTCGCTACTTCCTGATCGACGTAAGCCGAAATCTCCGATCTGATCAGAGCGCAATCTTCGTTCAATTGGGCTTTGACAGCAGGCCAGAGGTCGACCTTGATCGTGACCGGCAGCTCGAGTGCCTTGGTGACCAGGCGATTGGCTGCGTTCAGTTGCGTAAATGCTTTAAGGCAGCTGGAGCACTGCTTCAAGTGAGCGTTGACGCCCTCTTGCGCCGCCGGGGTCAGCTCCCCATCGAGATATGCAGACAGATCTTCTTGCATGACCTGGCAGACAGTGCCCATCTGCTCCGACACACCCTTCCATATATCCGGGGTTTCCATATCTTCGGATTTAAGTTCGCTGGCAAGGAACTTTGTCAGTTTCTTCAGCGTCTCCATTTCGGCACTGCAAAGTTCACATCCATTCAAATGTCCCTGGACATCTGTTTGGGTTTTGACGTCGAGTTGGCCGTCAAGAAGTGCGGACAATTCGATTCTATAGCGCGTACAAGCCGTGTCCATCAATTGGAGACCTCAGTTGCTGTATTCGTGCTCTCAAGATACGGCTTTAACAACTCCTGGAGCTTGGTGCGGGCGCGCGCTATGCGCGACTTTACCGTGCCCATCTCTGTTTTTGTGAGAACGCCTATCTCTTCGTAGCTCAGTCCTTCTACTTCTCTCAAGACGATGGCAGTTCTAAACTGTTCCGGCAGCCGGAGCATGGCATTGCGGATGACATCGGTCATTTCCGTGCTTAATGCTTTCTCATCGGGCTGCTGATGAGTGTCAGGAATGTCCCTTGTGGCAGTTTCGGCCGTTTCGTCCGAATCCTCGCCGCCGATTGGGTCATCCATTGAAACTGTGGGCAAACGGCGCGGACGTTTGCGCAATTCATCATAAAAGAGGTTGGTGACGATCTGGGTCAGCCAGGATCTGAACGAAGAAGGATTGCGCAGGTTATTGATATTGCGCCAGACCCTGATGAACACTTCCTGAGCCAGGTCGCTGGTGTCGCTCCAATCGGGGGCCAGTTGGTATAGAAGTGCATATACCGTGCGCTGGTGACGTTTGACCAGCTCTTCAAAAGCAGCCGGCTCGCGCTTTTGACAGGCAAGAATCAGGTCTCGATCGCTCTTTTGACTATAGACTGTTGCCATGGCTTACTTCTCATCACACATTTGCAAGAAACGGACAGGCAGCCGCTCGGCTACACCAGCTCTCTCTCTCTCTCGCCGCCTGGTCCCCGACATTGGGCTGTAATATCGTAACATCTCATAGGCGACATCATTCCTTCCATAAGCGCTCGATGGCTTCGACCCGGAGCGCTTTGACTGAACAAGCGACCGGGCGACTAGCATTTGGTGACGTAACTATAAGAAGCCCGCAACCCCAAAATTGTTGCCTTTCTCCGCATGAGATACTGTAAAAGCAAGCCCTACCTTGGGTTTGTTTAATTCACCTCCGCCGAAAGATGCTAGCATAGGCCTTGGCCGCTGGCTAAATTTGCCCGCCAAGCCAATTTCGTTTTGGCGATCTGCCCGAAAAATTTGAGTACTTCGCCAAGGCGCTGCATTACGCCCAAAAACATGCGCAAGGAGCATTAATAGTGTCTAGATATCTATTTACCTCGGAGTCCGTCACTGAAGGACATCCGGACAAAGTCTGCGACCAAATTTCGGACGCCATTTTGGATTCCATTCTCAGCAAAGATCCAAAAGGCAGAGTGGCTGCTGAATGCGCCGTTTCTACGGGACTCGTGCTCGTAATCGGCGAAATCACCACCAATGCCTACGTTGATATTCAGGAGCTGGTGCGCACGGTCATCCGAGAAATCGGTTATGTCGGCGAGCACGGCGGCGGTTTTGACGCTGAGTCCTGCTCGATTTTGCTTGGCATCAACAAACAGTCTTCCGATATCGCTGGCGGCGTCGATAAAGCGCTCGAAACTCGCGAAAACGGCACCAAAGATTCGGCTGAAACGGTTGGAGCCGGCGATCAGGGCATGATGTTTGGTTTTGCCTGCAATGAAACCCCGGAGTTGATGCCCATGCCCATTTCGGTGGCGCATCGCATCTCGCGAAGACTCTCTGAAGTACGCAAATCAGGCACCTTGAAGTATTTGCGCCCGGACGGCAAGTGCCAGGTGACGATTGAATATGAAGATGATAAGCCTGTGCGCGTCGATTCGATTGTGATCTCGACACAGCACGATCCGATCATCGATGGCATCGAAGACAACGACAAAGTGCAGCAACGCATCGCTGCCGATTTGAAAGCGTATGTGATCATGCCGGTGTTCCAAGATCTCAGTATCAGACCTGATGCAGAAACCAGATATCTGATCAATCCATCGGGCCGGTTCGTTGTCGGTGGACCGCAAGGTGACGCCGGTTTGACCGGACGTAAAATCATCGTCGACACTTATGGCGGCTATTCACGCCACGGCGGCGGCGCTTTCTCGGGCAAGGATCCGACCAAAGTCGATCGTTCGGCTGCATATGCCGCTCGCCATATCGCCAAGAATATCGTCGCTGCAGGTTTAGCCACCCGCTGCGAAGTGCAGATCGCATACGCGATTGGAGTGGCACGACCGGTTTCGATTCACGTAACCACATTCGGTACGGGCAGAATCGCCGACTCCGCGATCGAAGAGCAGGTGAAGAAGCACTTCGATTTGCGACCGGGTGCAATCATTGCCACTTTCAAGTTGAACGAGCTGCCCAAGCTCAACGGCGGTCGTTTCTACCAAAACGTCGCCGCCTACGGGCACTTTGGCAGACCGGATCTCGATCTGCCTTGGGAGCGTACGGATCGGGTAGCAGACTTAAAAAAAGCACTGGCTAACGCGGCAGCTGCCAACTGATTTCGACAGACGAGATCAGTCGCTCCGCCTCTACAGATTGCAAAGACGACCGGCATAGCGCCGGTCGTCTTTTCCGTTATTGGCGTCCATCTGCCCATTCGATTCCACTGCGCTCAAGCCCAGGCGCCCCGTTCGACTGACTCCTGTGCTCCGCGCTCAGGGCAGGCTTTGCCTGGGCTGCGTTCGGAGATTTTAAGGCGGCGGAAACCAAGCGGCTCTTAAACAAATGCCTTGATGCACCGCCGTTTGGGCGTGTCTGGCTATAATAGCTACCAACACGCGTATTAGTTCCTGAGCAAAGCCAGGTTAGATTAGACAGCAATGCCATCGGGCTCCATAACGGTTAATCCTGACACCCCAGAGAGTTACTCGGTCGACATCGAGGAAGGCGAAGTCCTCGAAATAGGTCGAAAGCCGGCATCCGGCGGCAAGAAGAAACTGATTTTGCCGTATCCAGAAGTATCGGGGCAGCATGCTGAAATTCGCTGCAAGTCAAGCGGCTGGACTATAGTCGATCTCGGCAGCACCAACGGAACCACGTTAAACGGGGCGCGACTAACTCCAGGACGCGAATCGGGTTTGCGTACAGGCGATATGGTGCAAATTGCGCACTATCATCTTTTGATCTCACCGCCTCTAATGGCAATGGAGGAGGAAGAAGAGATCGAGCGTTCTCAGGACAAGACACAGTTTCGCATTCAGTTGATCAACGCCACCATTCTCGTTGGCGATATCAAAAATTTTACGCGGTTGATGGAGGACTACGCTACTCAGCCGGAAGTGGTGATGAACTCTGCACAGCGCGTGTTCGATACGCTCAACGACGAGATCCATAAGAACTACGGATTGCTGGAGAAGATCGCCGGCGACGCCTTGATGGCGTACTGGCACGGCGACGATTCAAAAGCCGGTCAGGGACTGCAAGCTTATCAAGCCTGCTACAGCGCGCTTCGGCTCAAGGACGTTTCGCTTGAATTGGCTGCGAACAACGACTATTGGCCGTTCCCCGATCATCCGCTCAAGGTCGATATCGCGCTTGCCACCGGGCCGGTGGCGGCGGGCGCGCTCGGTCATGCAGCCGGCAATGCCAACTTGCTCGGCGATACCGCCAACCTCGTCTTTCGGCTTGAGAAGCTGATCGACGATGACAACGCCGGCGATATAGTAGTAGAAGGATTCACCTACGAACTGGCCAAAGAACATTTCAAGTTTCAATCGCTAGGTCAGTTCAGTGTCAAAGGTAGACAGAGACCGGTAGATGTATATCGGCTCGTCAGCCTACTGGAATAGGTTTAGGCCAGTGCCTGCTTCCAAAAAAGACTACAGCAAGCTCGCCGGCAGGCTTGTTCTCGGCCGCATACCAGGCACCGAGCTGGATTCCGTCACGCAAAAAGGTCTTGCTGATGGCACCATCAGTGGTGTGGTGCTGTTTAAGAAGAACGCTGAAAGTATTGAACAGCTGGCCGCTCTGTGCAAACAGATCATCGACACTTCGCACCATCCGCCAATAATTGCCGTAGATCAAGAGGGTGGCGCGGTGCAGCGATTTGATCAACTGCTCACGCCCCTGCCGTCGCAGATGGCGCTGGCAGCCGCGCAAAAGGAAGAGTTCGTCAAGCAGTGCGCCGAGATCAACGCCCGCCAGTGCAAAATGCTGGGCGTAAACTGCATTTTTTCGCCGGTGATGGACGTCTTGACGAACAATCTCAATCCGGTAGTGGCCACGCGCGCCTTCAGCAGCGACGAAGTCAAAGTCTCCGAGCTATCGAAGATAGTTTTGACTGCCATCGCCAGTGAAGGCATAACGCCGGTGGGCAAACATTTCCCCGGTCACGGAGCCACGCTCGAAGATTCGCATTTCGATCTGGCCGTCAATCCTACCGACCCGACCGCAATCTGGAAAACGGATCTGTTTCCGTTTCGTGAATGTCTGAGCGAACTGCCGGCGGTGATGATGGCCCACGTCTGGCTGTCGCAAATCGATGAAGAACCGCTTCCGGCTAGCCTTTCTCAGCGGATAGTCAAACGCATTCTGCGCGAATATTTCGAATACGATGGTCTGATCATGACAGACGATCTGACGATGAAGGCGATTACCCAGAAATGGGGGCTGAAGGAAGCAGCGGTGATGGCACTGGAAGCCGGAAACGACTTGCTTCTCGTTTGTGCTGAGGATCCAGCAGAAACGCTGGAGGTCAGTAAACACATCGCCCAAGAGATCAAATCCGGAAGACTGGACGCTGATCGGCTCGATCAATCGGTTCGGCGATTGGAAAAGCGATTTGGCAATCGTCTCAAACCGGCGACCAAACAGTCCCTGCGCGCACTCAAAGAGGATGTGAGTAAATCGACGGAAGTGACCCTAACAGCAGCGGCCGCTTCAATTGCTTTACTGACGCGCGGGTTGGTGGAGACCGAATCAAAAACTTCTGCGATCGAGCCCGCCCGGGGCACTTGGAAAAATCCCATTTCGAACGCCGACAGCTGGGTATTGGTGACACCAAAGCATCCGCGCTATCCATTGAATCTTCTTTCTTACGTAACCGAGCTGGTCGAATGCAACAGCGACACGCTCAAGAACATCGCCTTTACTGAGATTCGATACAACCTGGATCCAACAGAGCAAGATGTTGCCGCGGTGGCGAAAGAATGCGCAGGAAAAAACTGCATCTTTCTGACCTTCCGCGCCATGACCAATAGTGGGCAAGTTCAGCTTGGAGTCAAGCTGAAGGAGACCGCCAACGAAGTGGTGGCAGTGGCGTGCGAGACGCCATTTGATATCACAGTCGTCTCAGGATTCAAGCACTCGCTTGCGACATTTGATCCATCGGAGTTGGGAATGCGCGGGCTGTCCTATGTATTGCTGGGCATTATCGAGCCGCTCGGTGTGCCTCCAGTTGATCTGCAATTGCAGACGTTTGAACGCCGCTAATAATCACGAGGCTTGTGCTATGGGTTTAGATCAAAAGGCCAGCGATTGGCAAGATAAAGTTCTCAAAGCGATCATATTTTTTGCAGTGGTTGGCTGCATCGTCCTGCTCATAGCTGTCAACATGATCGGCAAGACAATGTCCGACATCACCACTCCATTCGCTCCCGCTCCAGCCACCAATACTGCAACTGGAGCGGGTTCGACAACGCAGCATTGAGCTAAACTGTTGTCTGTCCGTCGTCATATCGGGGTCAGATCAAACAAATGTTGCAATTGCTTTTGTACGTGTTGATAGGCTTGGTTGCAGGCACCGCCAGTGGACTTGTTGGAATCGGCGGCGGAGTATTGGTCACACCTGCGCTCGTACTGATCATCGGTATGACTCAACAACAAGCGCAGGGAACGACGCTCGCACTGATGGTACCGCCGATCGGATTGCTCGCGGCCTGGGAGTATTACCAGAAAGGATTTGTCGACCTGAAAGTGGCCGGACTGATCTGCCTGGGATTTTTCATCGGCGGCTTTTTCGGCGCGAAAATCGCCACCGGACTGCCAAACACCGTGTTGGAAAAACTGTTCGGAGCAACTTTGCTGCTAGTAGGATTGAAGATGCTTTTCTTGTCGAAATAGATCTGCGCCATCAACGTGCTTTGGCAGCACAAGACTCGATTAGCTCCGCTCTTCCGAGGGTTTGACACCTTAAAAGGAATATTTCAAACAAAATATACTTTATAAGGTATCAAAATCGCGAAATTCGATACCTTGTAAGGTATCACCACCAACCAGGCAAGGCGCTATGCAGCGTATGAGCTGCTTTCCAATGATCTCAGATTCGACGGTGCACTATAGACGGCTACGCGCGGGCGCTCGATCTCATAACGGCATAACTCTTTGCTGTCCCAAACCATCTTCAGTTGGCCATGTCGAAATAGTTCGTATAAGACTTTAAGGAATAGGATCCGCTCCTCGTCAACATCGCAAAACGTCCGAGAACCGACCTGAACGAACTCGCCATCGCGACTGTGAATCTTGTATACAACTCCGGTCAGCTCTGCTTCGGTCAGAAGCGCTTCTCGCGCTTGCGCCTTGCAAGCTATATGTCCTGAATTATTCAGCACTACATACAGCTCCAAATCCTTGTTTTGCAAAATCTGCTTCACTTTGCCTTCAGCGACAAGCTGAGCAATGGCTTCTAAATACAGGGTGCGAACGTCCTCGGGATGCGAGTATCCACGCTGGACTTTGACAACATCGCCGGCGCTATTCTTGAGCTTGCAAATCTGATTACCTGATTTGGCCGCTTCACGTAGCAATTCGTCCTGAGCGCACTGGAGGTTGTTCATCTGCTTGATACCTACGAAAATAGTACCTAACTGGGGGAGGACGTTTTTTGCAAGAGTTGAAAACGAACGAATGCTTGTCTCGATCAGAACCAAAATCCTCAATCGCGATCAGCGGTTTCTGCTGTTTAAGGGACGCACTCGGCTGAAGTAAGTTGCAGAAATATTTCGGATTCTTTAAAGCGTGGCTCTATTCTTCGTCGCGGCGCGGTGCAAGCGATCCGCAATGCCGGACCATGCTGCTTCTACCGGCGGTTCCTCGACAATAATCCAATCTGCCTCGAGGGCGTCGAGCCGGCGAAGATAAAAGTAGAGTTGGCGGGCGTAGTCGCCTGCAGCCAGAGGAGCCTGATTCCAAGCCACCCCAGGTTGATTAAATGAGTTCGGTTGGAACGCCAGCACCGCCAACCTTTGGCTCGGTCGGGAAAGAAGCTCATGAATGCCGGCGATCAGGCGCGAGGAGGGGAGCAGCATCATGGGCGTCAATGGCGCGTAATGAGACGGCAAAGCTCCGGGAACTCGGATGCTATCAGATTTCGGTGGACCGGGAAACTCTTTGAATTGGACCGGCATGCCGGCAATCCTTTCAATCTCGGCGCCTAGAATCATGCCTGGACGCAGGATCGTTGCACTGCCACCACTGGAGAGATCGACTATCGTAGATTCGATGCCAACTTCGCACGGACCGCCGTCGAGCACCATGCTGACAAGATCACCGAGATCGCGGCGCACATCATCTGCCCTGGTCGGACTCAGCCGTCCGAAACGGTTAGCCGAGGGGGCGGCTAGTCCGCGGCCAAATTCTCGCAGCAACGATAGGGCAATCGGGTGTGACGGAATTCGCAATGCGACCGTGTCCTGGCCGCCGGTCACCAGGTCGAGAACGTGCGGCGCTCGTCGCAAAACAACGGTCAGTGGCCCAGGCCAAAATTGTTTGGCCAGATTTTCGAGAAAACGAGGAACATCCTGAGCCCATTGATGCACTTGTTCGTAGTCAGCAAGATGAACGATCACCGGATGATCGCTGGGACGTCCCTTGGCAGCGTAAAGCTGGCGCAGGGCGTCTGGGTTTGAGGCATCGGCTCCCAGCCCGTATACAGTCTCTGTCGGGAAGGCGACTAATTCTCCATCGCGCAGATACGCGGCAGCCCGCACAATCAATTCTCTATCCGACTCTTTCATGATCTCAAAATGCGTCTATAAGTCAGCTAAGCGACCCGCGCAGAGCCCATGGGTTAGCGGATTCGATCTGCACTTCCACCAACTTGCCGACCAGATCTTGAGCGGCGGCGAAGTTGACGATCTTGTTTGTGCGTGTGCGTCCAGTCAGTCGGTCGGGTGAGCGCTGACTGCGTCCCTCGACGAGCACTTCGACAGATTTGCCGAGATAGCGCTTGTTGCGCCGGTGAGAGACTTCGCTCACGACAGAGTTGAGGAAACGTAAGCGCTCGTATTTTTCGTCTTCCGGTACCTGAGCTTCCCAGTTAGCTGCAGGCGTATGTGGGCGCGGAGAATAAGCGGCGGTGTTGCAAGTGTCGAAGCAAATCTCTTCTACCAGATTGACAGTGTTCATGAACTCGTCCTGGGTTTCCCCAGGAAAACCGACGATCAAATCTGTCGTGATCGCGGCATCTGGAATTTTGCTGCGGATTTTCTCTACCAATTGCCGGTAAAAGTCGACCTGATAACCGCGGGCCATGCGACGAAGAGTGCGGTCATCACCGGCCTGTATTGGCACGTGGAAATACTCACATGCGTTGCCGACGCTGGCGACAGCATCGATGAT
>Ga0182024_10021176_pt1 | contig 11820 bp, 12 predicted proteins | sample P32metaG_FD_120480 | JGI IMG/M metagenome (GOLD analysis project Ga0182024, IMG submission 120480) | Permafrost microbial communities from Stordalen Mire, Sweden - P3-2 metaG (Illumina Assembly) | ecosystem: Environmental > Terrestrial > Soil > Wetlands > Permafrost | place: Sweden: Stordalen... | reverse complement strand
TGATCGTAGATGACGACCCTGATGTGCTCCGCGCGGTAGAGCGCGATCTTCGAAAACGCTACGCAGACCGATATCGCATTCTGAGAGCGGATTCGGGTAAGATCGCACTGGACGCGCTCATCGAATTGGGAAAGCGCGACGATACCGTCGCTTTGTTGGTGGTTGACCAGCGCATGCCGGAAATGACGGGTGTGGAGTTTCTGGCGCAGGCGATTCGTTTGTTCCCCGATGCAAAGCGCACACTGCTCACCGCTTACGCCGATACCGACGCGGCGATTCGCGCGATCAATGAGGCGAAGATCCATCATTATTTGCTGAAGCCGTGGGATCCGCCGGAACGGAATCTCTATCCGGTGCTCGACGATCTGCTGGAGGATTGGCAGGCTGGTTATCGGCCGCCGCTGGCGGGATTGCGCGTGTTGGGCGAACGGTGGTCGCCGCGCTCGTATGAGCTTCGCGAGTTTCTGGCGCGACACCAGGTGCCGTTTCGATGGCTCGACGTGGAGAAGGCGGATCGGGATACTGAAGTCCAAGCGGCGCTAAGGATGTTGGGCGGCGAAGCCGGCAGGCTCCCAGCGGTTCTGTTTCCTGAAGGCACCCAATTGATGGAGCCCTCGAATAACGAGATCGCGGAACGAATCGGGCTACGGTTGCACGCGGACACCAATTTTTTTGACGTGGTGATCGTCGGCGGAGGACCCGCGGGGTTGGCCGCGGCAGTTTACGCGGCGTCGGAAGGCTTGAAGACCGTGATGGTCGAACGTGATGCGCCGGGAGGGCAGGCCGGACTCAGCTCGCGGATCGAGAACTATCTTGGATTTCCTTCCGGGATCACGGGGTCCGATTTGGCGCGACGCGCTGTAATGCAAGCGCGGCGATTCGGCGTCGAGATAGTTTGCCCGCAACGGGCGATGGGGCTGCGCGTGGAAGGACCGTATCGATATGTGAAGGTCGCGGACGGTTCCGAACTCGCCTGCCACGCGGTGCTGCTCGCGACGGGTGTTGAATGGCGCAAGCTAAACGTACCCGGGGTCGATCGGCTGCAAGGCGCGGGAGTTTATTATGGCGCGGGTAGCACCGAAGCGATGACTTGCAGGGATGAAGACGTCTACATCATTGGCGGAGCCAATTCAGCCGGACAGGCGGCGATGAATTTTTCGCGCTATGCGCGGCGCGTGGTGATGCTGGTTCGCGGCGAATCGCTCGCCGCTACGATGTCACGCTATCTAATCGATGAAATCGAGAAAACGCAAAACATAAGCGTCGAATTCGGTTCGAGCGTCGTCGAGGCGCATGGCGAAAGCCGCCTGGAAGCGATTTCGGTCCATTGCGGTGCGAGCGGCGAGGTTTCTCAGCAAGCCGCGAGTTCATTGTTCATTTTTATTGGTGCGCTGCCGGGTACGGAGTGGCTGAACGGTGTCGTCGAACGCGACGAGAAGGGGTTCATCCTTTCTGGGTCAGAATTGAAGCGCAACGGTAAGCTGCCGAGTAGCTGGCCTTTGAAGCGCGAACCAGGATTGCTGGAGACCAGCGTTCCGGGCGTGTTCGCGGTCGGCGATGTGCGGCGGGGATCGGTGAAACGGGTTGCGTCGGGGGTCGGTGAAGGTTCGATCGCGATTCAATTCGTTCACAATTATCTGGCGGAGCTCTAATCGGAACGATGATTACGATACAGGATCTGCGGGCCATCAAGACATTCGCCGACCTACCCGAAGATCAGCTCGAATGGTTCATCACGCAATCGGAGGAAGTCAGGGCCGAGGCCGGTGACGTCCTGTTCCGCGAAGGCGATCCCGCCGACCACATGTATGTCTTCTTCGAAGGCGAGCTGCAAGGGCGCGTAGGACGTCCGGGCGGAGATATGCGGATCTTTCTCGCCGGCCCAGGTGACGTCACGGGATTGCTCCCGTTTTCGAGACTACAGACCTTCAGCGGTACGGGCCGCGCGGTGGGCCGGATCCGTTTGGCGAGCATCCACCGGGGCGTTTTTCCGGAAATGCTTCAGAGGATGCCGAAGCTGACCGAGCGTCTGGTCACCCTGATGCTCGATCGGGTGCGGGAGACGACCCGCGCATCGGAACAGCGCGACAAACTCGCCGCTTTGGGAAAATTGTCGGCTGGCCTGGCGCACGAGTTGAATAATCCGGCGGCAGCGGTGAAGCGTACGGCGAGCTCGATCGGTGAGGTGCGGCGTGAGTTGCGCGCGGCATTTCTCAGCATCGACCGGCTCAATCTGACGCGCGAGCAACGAATCTACATCGCCGAATGCGAAGAGGCCGCGTTGAAGACCGTCGACGCGACCGATTCCAGACCATTGAGTTCGATCGAGCGCAGCGATCGGGAACAAGCGCTCGAAGATTGGATGGAAACGCACGCCGTGATCGAGCCGTGGAAACTCGCGTCCGCGCTGGCGGACGCGCAGTTCGATGTGCCGAAGCTGGAGGAGATCGAGAGAGTAGTCGGAGAAGCGTTGAATCCGGTGCTGGTCCGCATCAATTACGCCTTTGTTGTCGGCCGGATGATTCGAGAAATCGAGCATGGCGCGTCGCGAATTTTTGAGCTCGTCCAAGCCGTGAAGGAATACACCTACATGGATCAGGCTCCGGAGCAGGAGATCGACATCCACTCCGGCCTGGAGAGCACGCTAACGATTCTTGGCTACCAATTACGCAAGAAGTCGATTCATGTGGAGCGAAACTTCGATCGCGCGATTCCGAAAATCTGCGCGTTCGGCGTCGAGCTGAACCAGGTTTGGACCAACTTGATTTCTAATGCGATCGACGCGATGCACGAGGGCGGCGAACTGAAACTGAGAACCTCCCAAGATCACTTGGACGTGGTGGTGGAAGTCCAGGACAACGGCTCCGGAATCGCGCCCGACGCGCTGCCCCGGATCTTCGACCCGTTTTTCACGACCAAAGGCGTCGGTGAAGGAACCGGGCCCGGGTTGGATACGGCGATGCGGGTGATCAAGAAGCATCGTGGCGAAATCGACGTGCAATCGACGCCGGGCGAGACCGTATTTCGCGTCAGCATCCCGAAGTCGAAAAGCACCGTCAGTTCGCTGTAACGCGTTCGAGAATGACGACGGTTTCATCCTCGTTGGGTGGAACCGCGCTGCGAAACGCGTCGAGTGATTCGATCAAACCGCGTCCCGCCTCGATTGCAGAATGAGTGACAAGACTGGCAAACAAGCGGCCCTGGATGCGGCAGAAGCGAACGGAACAAGGGTGAAGCCCGAGTATGGGTCGGTGTGGTACGACATGAACGGACCCGACCTGGAGCACGCTCGAATCCACGTCACCATTGCGGTTCCGGGCGCGACTACTCAATCGACGGGGTTACCTGACAATCCGAAACAGGGTGGCGTCTGGATTATGAATGCCGGTACGACCACCGCCCACATCATGACGCCTGGAAGCTAGAACCCGCCTCCATCTCGGGCCGTAAGCACGAGTTAGTACCCGATGTCTCGCATTAACGGCGGCCTCCCGCAATATCGGGTGGCCGGTAACCGCCCCTTTGTTTTTTGTGTCGACTCTCTCGTCCCGATGGACGACGTTGCCGGGAGCGGCGTTTCTCGGGAGCGATCCACACCCCAGGTCCAGGCGTTCACGTCAAAGTGTTGGACGTCACTCGGCAATTTGAATAGCTTGAGGATGTGGCGTGATCAAGGCGCAATTCCCGTTCTGATCGTATACACTGAACTGAATCCAGACTAATGCCCCTCACAGCCGGAGATCGACTCGGCCCTTACGAAATCCTCGCGCCCATTGGTGCCGGCGGCATGGGCGAGGTCTGGAAGGCGCGCGACACCCGCCTCGATCGCATCGTCGCAATCAAGCAGCTCAAGAGCTGGCAGGCTGCGCGCTTCGAGCAGGAAGCGCGTGCAATCGCCGCGCTGAATCATCAATACATTTGCCAGATTTACGACGTCGGACCGGATTACCTGGGGCTGGAGTACATCGAGGGCCGGCCACTCGCTGGGACCTTTGCCCCCGGCGAGTGTTTTGCGAGTTGGACGAAATCTCCGCTTCGATCGCCGCAATCTTAAAGAACAAGCTGATCGCCAAACCCGAGGGCTGGAGGAGCTATACCCCGAACATCGCCGCTTATGAAGCTTGTCTGAGCCCACTTCATCATCAATGGAACCGAACAGGCCCCGAGTCGATCGAGAAAAGCCGCCAGTGCTATGAACGCGCCGCAAAGCTGGACCCCCGATTCGCACTGCCTCATGCGGGCCTCGCCATGTACTACCACATCGCCTCCTCCTGGCTCATCGATCCCAGGCAGGGCGTCGTTCTTGGCCGCCAAGCGGCACCAAGAGCGTTGGAGCTCGATCCTTCGTTGCCCGAGACGCATGCCTGGTTGGGCATTTTCGCCATTTGGGCTGATTTTGATTGGAAGGAAGCCCAACGGCGATTCGATATCGCTCTTTCGCGGGAGCCAGTCGCGCCGCTCCTGCGGCACTGGCACGGCTATTTCTATCTCCGGTAGGTGGGTAGAGCATCAGAAGCGGTAGCTCAGCACCGGCGCGCGCTGGAAGAGGATCCCCTCAATCTGGTCCTGAGGGCTGGCCTCGCCATTTCGCTGACCTCGGCGGGCAAAGACGAGGAAGCACTGGCGGAGGCGCGAAAAATCCTGGAACTCGATCCGAACTTTGTGTCCGCCTGTACGTTGCAGACTTTGAACGTGACCAAAGCGCCCCTGCCGGAGGCTTTGGCGTTCGCGGAAAAAGGGTTTAGTCTCGCGCCCTGGAACCCGATTACCGCTGGCCTGCTGGCGGGGTTGCTGGTGAGAATCGGGGACCGGGCACGGGCGGCGGAGCTTATCGGAGGGGATTGGGAGATGGGCGGGCCAATGCGGCACCGGTGGCGTTCACGATCTTCCATTTACTTTCTGGAGAGGCCGAAAAAGCTGCCGAGTGGATGGAGAAGGCGCTTGAACAAAGGCAAACCATGGTCGCTATGTTGCTGCTGACACCTCCTTGGAAGCCCCTATTGCAATCTTCCACGCGGTGGCCGAAGCTTGCGAAGATGATGAATTTACCCGAGACGGGCTCATGGTGATGTCGGCCTACCTGTCAATGCGACGATGCGGTCGAGCTATATGTGGCGCCCCCTTCTACAGATCACCCGTGCGACTTTCGCCGATAGATGAGGGACCTCGTCGCGCCAATTTTCAATGCTGCGCAGCGGAGGAATCGCGCCGCAATTGCTCGAGTAGGCGGGCGCAGAACTCGACTTGTGCTTCTCGAAAACCTGCGCCCGTCGTGATTGTGCCGGAATAGTTCAAATATTGGTATCCGGGCTCACGGTAAGCCGGCCAGGTCGGAAGGTCCGGGGCATTCGGATCACCGGTTTTGGCGAATCTTACCCATGCCCCCGCCATTGCCTCGGACACTGTCTTGTCTTGCGACTCGAAGTCGCCAGAAGGAGCCGTTACGTGATCGAACACATATGGGATCTCCGAAGTGTGAGTAGCTCCATTCCAGAGTCTCCGGCTCAACGGTCCCTCGCGGGAGAACAGGTAAAGATGGACATCGCCGGCACGGGCCATCGCGCGAGCAGTCAAAACCGTCGACGTGATGAGTTCATAATCTCCGAAAAAGCGACCTGCTGCATCCGGAGCGTCGCCGTCGGTCTTTGCCGGGTACATCTTTAAAATCGATTCGAGTCGCGCTGCGCCAAATTTGGACTCGACGAAAGTCTGAAATCCCGAAATGCTCTTCGGCGCGGTACCAAGGAAAAACCTGCCCTCTTCAGCCGCGTAGCCAATCAAAACCGGCATGCTAGCTTGCTGCGAGGTACCGATCAAATCGGCCGGATCTTTGGGAAGTAGCCAACCGTCCACAAGAGGAAATAGGTGGACGCCGGCGCTCAACGGGGGCTTGGCGACGAACTGCTTCAAAACTTGTTCCGCGCTCGTTGTGCGTAACGCGGCGATATCTGGTGCTTTGGTTGCCCACTCCGCTTCCGCGGACTTGAGTTGGATGGCGGGCTGAAACATCAAGGGCAAACTCTGAATAATGGCCCGGCGAAACAGTCGCTTTGCCACGGGCGACACCGTGAGTATGCAAATGCTGTAGGCGCCGCCAGACTGTCCAAATACGGTGACATTCGAAGGATCGCCCCCAAATCGATCAATGTTGTTCTGAACCCAACGTAGCGCGGCAATCTGATCAAGCAGTCCGTAGTTTCCCGAGACGCTGCGAGCGGACTCGCGCGAAAGGGCGGGATGCGCGAGGAATCCGAGTGCCCCCAATCTGTGGTTGAGCGTTACGAGAACAACTCCTCGGCGGGCCAAAGCCTCCCCGTCGTACGCAGGCCGCGAGCCGGAACCGAGAGCGAAGCCGCCACCATGGATCCAAACCATGACAGGAAGGTGGTCGGTTGGGGATCTGGCTGGAGTCCAGACGTTCAGGCTGAGGCAGTCCTCGCTCACCGGGCCCGTTGGTTGGTTTTGCGGACATTGTGGTCCAAATTGAGTCGCGTCGCGAATATCGGTCCAGGGAGATGGTTCCTGCGGCGGGCGCCACCGGAGTGGTCCCACTGGCGGCGCCGCATAGGGAATGCCCTTGAACAACGAAACCCCCACGGCCAAGCCCCTGACCGGACCGCCGGTCGTCACAACTGTGAGAGCGAGTCCATAGCTCATTTGTGAAGTCATCGCGACAAACGCCACGGAAGAAGTCGTCCACCTCGTCGCCATCACTCGAAAAGTGTTCGCCTTACCCGAACCGGACGTCGTGCATGCAGTCATTTAACGAGCCTACCAAGCAGACCCGCCCAATAGGGATCTGATTATCGACCAACTTCATCCTCTCCGCGAGAGGGCCGCTGAGTCCTAATCGCGATCTTGGATTCCAACTGACAAATCGGATTGCCGGAATTAGTAACAATAAACGCTTGGCTCCACGATTTCCGGCTCGGCCTCCCTGCGATAGATCCCGTGAAGTCGCCTACACGTCATCTGGGGGTAACCACGGAACCCACAAACACCCGGAAGTGAAGAAATGGTTGGCAGCGCGACCGCGCTATCACGTCCGTTTCACACCAACCAGTTCTTCCTGGCTCAATCAAATCGAACGCTGGTTCGCCGAAAACACACGCAAACGAATCCGCCGCGGAACCTTCCACAGCGTTCGCGATCTGACCAAAGCCATCCACGACTATATCCGGCATTACAACAAGAACCCGCGACCCTTTCACTGGGTAGCCAGCGCCAGCCGAATTATCCGGAAGGTCAGCAAGTATAAAGGAACTTCAGAAACCGGAGACTAGGCGTGCCCCTAGAAAACCGCAACGTTATCAGTTTCCTGAGGGTTTTTCCACGTGGTCGATCACGAGCACTTCAACCAGCACTTTCTGAGCGTGCAGTCGTAATCCCAACTGCTCTTGGATGGCGGTGAAGATTGACGGTCCATCAATCACCGCCCCGTCTTCCGGTTTGACGGGCTTGGCGCTTAGGGGAGTCCACTGCAATTTGACGTTGAAAACGCCGTCCAATCCCGTGTGGTTAACAACTGGCAGGTCCATCTGCCGAGACAGAATTTCAGCGAAACGGTCCATCGTGGCGTTCGTGGCAACAATGTCCCCTCGGCCGTTTGTGGTTCTGGAACCATGTCCATCACCCTTCTCCAGTTTCTGTCCGTTCTTGCTCACTTCCAGCACGTAGGCCTGAATCGGCTTCCCCTCCCGGTGGAGCGCAAGTTTGAAGCGGTCTGCCAGTAGTGTTTGCAGCATGGCCATTAGAATGTGGTCTCCCACTGGCTGCTCGGCCTTGGCATAGATCTCAAAGCGATCTGACGCCAGCCAGTCCGGGCCGCCGAAGATCTGGTTCGGTCCGACCGCATAGGCACCCATGATGCAACGTTTCAACGTTACATTACTCGCGGTGAGCCGTCCGTTGCCGGTATTGAGGCCGGAAGATGTTGAAGTCGGATCTTTGCTTGCCTTGATCGAAGCCACTTCAAATTGCTGGTGGGGCTCGGACTGGGCGTAGACCACTCCCGCAAAACATACCGCGAAACTCCCAACGACTCGGATTATCGCACCTTCCCCCTCTCAAGGTAGACGAATGTCAAAGTTCAATCGTTGGGCACCAGGCGAAAACTGCCCAGAGCTGACTTTGGGGGCGCCCACATGTTTCCTATTATCGGCTACCTGCGGGGAGCCCGCGCGCTTTATGGTTTCGTTGAAAATACATCGTAAGGGTTTCTTGCTATATATCGACCCCCGACCCGCACGAACGTACGGTTCGCCCGGCGGAGTGTTCTAGTACGTTGGGAAGGATATGGCTATGCCAGTGCTTTCGGGGCACCGCCTGCCAATCAAATGTGCCGGTAGCAGCAGCCGTCTAATTCAGCAAGAAAAACGCGTGAAGTGAGGGTCGAGCTGATACCTATGAGCTAAGTTTACCAAATTACGGATAGGGTATTTTATTCCGAAAGTCTTGGAATTGTCGCTATTGCTTTCGTGATTTCCATTGAATAAGATGTTTATTAAAGGGAATAATGCTTATCAAATGCTGAAGAAAAGACCCAACATCGGCGATGCATCGAGCGAAACATCGGGCGATCTGGTCCGCCGATTTCGTGAGCGAGATCCCAGCGCCTTGACGGATATGTACAACCTTTACTGGCGTCTTGCCTATTTTTTAATCGCGAGGCTCGTCGACAGCACTGAGGTTGCTGAAGATTTAGTGCAAGAATGTTTCTTGAGAGCATGGGATCGACCGGCCTTATTAACGGGAAAAGATGATCACGCACTAGGTCAATTGTTGCTGGGAATCGCTCGCAACCGTGCCCTTGAGTACCTAGAGCCCGCAACGAGTGCCGTTGTCCGATTTTCCGCCCCGAACGACGTGTCTCCGGAAACTGCCGCTTTGTTCGCAGAATCCGTCCCCGATCTGTCCCAACAGCACCAGCAGGTGATGGATCTAGCTTACTGCAAAGACGTATCCCGCAAGAGTATCAGAGAACCCAAAAGCACCGAAATGAGTGAGGGGATTGTTACGATCAGCCCTATTATTGCTTTTTAAGGACTGGAGCATGTGCTAGGAAAAGCAAGGAGCGGTCACAGATCCGCCGGCAGCACAAAGGTGCGCCAAGATAGGGATGGTCCCATGCCAGAATTCGTGTGCGGCGCATAATGCGAAGATATCAAGGTTTATCGGCAACTTTCCCGGGATGCGTTTCTCGCGTTCAATCCTGAGCAGGCTTCATGCGAGTTTCGTAAGTCCTTTTCGTCATACGGGGCTAGCCGATCGAGTCTGAAACCTGCTGGTGGAGAACCCGCCACACGATGCAATGACTGAACATCTTCTCAGGTAACTCTAGACGTCCTGGTCGGTATTCCAGAAAGTAGGACTGAAACACCGACAGGGATTGATCAAATACCATGCTGGCTGAGTTGCGAGAGGCCTTGCGGCAACTGCGAAAAGCACCGGGGATCGCCACGACTGCGGTGATCACGTTGGCCCTGGGAATCGGCGCTACCACGGCGATCTTTACCCTTGTGCACCAGGTGATGCTGAAGTCGCTGCCGGTGACCAAGCCGGAAGAGCTTTGGGCGATCGGAGACAAAATCCGCTGCTGCAACTGGGGCGGGCACACCCAAGGGGACGATGGGGATTTCTCGCTGTTCTCCTGGGAGGCATACAAACACTTTCGCGCTCACACAAGCGAGTTCGCCGACCTCGCTGCACTTCAGGCCGGCAATGCTCCACTCGGTGTCCGCAGAGCCGGTTCACAGGCCCAGGCAGAGACGCGCAACGGTGAGTACGTCTCCGGCAATTTCTTCAGGACTTTCGGCGTGCAGCCGTGGATGGGCCGGCTGATGGCCGACGCCGACGACCAGGAGGGTGCGCCATCGGTCGCGGTCATGAGCTACCACGTGTGGCAGGATAAATACGCCTCGGATCCTTCCGTGGTCGGCGCAGCCTACCAAATAAACGGGCACCCATTCGCAGTGATCGGGGTTATGGCGCAAAGCTCGCGGGCTGGGGCATGCCGGATTTCTGGCTCCCGCTGACAACTGAGCCTTTGATCGACGGAGCGACGGCGCGATTGAAACGGCCGGACGGCAACTTCCTGGATCTGATCGGAAGAGCGCGCCCCGGAGTCAACTCGAAGTCGATTGAAGCAAGACTCAAGGTCGAACTGTACCAATGGCTGGCGAGCCATGTTCCCGATATGCAGCCGGGGGGAAAACAACTCTGGCCGCAGCAGACCCTGCATTTGGTACCTGCCGCCGACGAGATGTTCGACAGCACTACGACACCCACGCGACTTTTCGGGTCAAATCCCATGTAGGTCCGGTATCCCCGGTGCCGCCATTGTGCCAAATGATGGAATTTCCGTTCTTCGTCTGAATGTGTCACGCGTAGGCGATCTCCATATTGGGAGATCCAGTCGGCCGCCAAATCGATATTTCCGCCGCCATGGCTGATGCAAGCGGCGTCTTGGTATATCCGAGATTCGCCGCGAGGAAGGTCGGGATGTCGTTCGCACTCGACCGCAGCGCGCCGGCGCCCGCCAACGCCGAAAGATCCCAGTTGGGAACTGGGTTCATGGTAGGGCCGTGCCCAATCGCGAGCCTCGCTTTCATTTCGGGTGTAAGAGTGACGCGCGTGTCGTTCATGCCCAGAGGCATGCAAATCCGCGATCTCACCAGGGCCTCGTAGTCCATGCCGGCGCGCAGAGTCAGCACTTGGCCCAGCAATCCGACTCCCAAATTCGAATACTCGTACTGAGAGCCGATGTCGCGCGTGAGCTGGTAGCCCGATAGAAATTCGTAAAGCAGCTCCGCCGAGTAGTCGGGGTAAGGATTCAAATCATCTTTCGGGTGGAAATTCGACGGCATCCGTGGCAGTCCGGAACTCTGCGTCGAAAGATCCTGCAATGTGATCTTCTTGCCGTTGCGCTCAGGGACCCTCACACTCGCCGGCAGGTACTTCGAGACCGGATCGGTTACCGCGACTTCGCCCTTCTGCACCATATCCATCAATCCCAGCGAAGTAAACACTTTCGTCATCAAGCCGATCTCAAAAATGGTGTCCCCATTGAGCAGCCGCTTGTCGTCCTTCGCCAGACTGCCATAAGCCACAATCCGCCGGCCTTTCGGCTCGATGACCCCGGCCACGATTCCTATCCCCAGGTTTTCGGAACCAACTCGATCGGCTAGAATTTTGCAGATCTCGGCGTCAGGCGGAACCAGCGAATCCGCCGGGGACTGGGCGAACGCTGCTGTCCGCACCAAAATCAGACCTACCGCAAGAGCGAAAATATTTTGCAAGTTCATATTGGTCCTCATTTATGCTCACTTTATCCGATCCTTGGCGAAGTCGGGAATCGTAAAATCGGGAGTGTCGATCATGCGCGACATAACGCGCCGCACCGGTTTGGTGAGACAGCCAAAGGTTACACGCCGAAAACTTCACGGCTCCATCACATAAGATTCCGCGTGTGGAGGGCAGAAAGCTCCTGCGCCTCCGCAGCGTTGAATCCGATGTGCGCCATGCGCTTTTGTCGGAGTTCGTCCATTTCCTGAAGCAAACCCATCACGTTTTCGTGGCCGCGCCGCAGCTCCGACGGAGCCCAGCTTCCCGATGCGATCAGCAACAGTGCGTCGAACACCTCGGAGTTGAGTCCGGCCGTATTCAGCAACACATCGTGACGCCGCCGCACCGCATTAGCCAGCTTGGGCAGAATTCCCGGATCCTGTGCGATATGCTCCCGCAGGTGCGCCATGCCGAAGGCAACGTGCCGCGCTTCGTCCTGCGCGGCGAGCCGGCACACAGTGGCAGTAACAGGATCCG
>Ga0182024_10021175_pt1 | contig 11821 bp, 12 predicted proteins | sample P32metaG_FD_120480 | JGI IMG/M metagenome (GOLD analysis project Ga0182024, IMG submission 120480) | Permafrost microbial communities from Stordalen Mire, Sweden - P3-2 metaG (Illumina Assembly) | ecosystem: Environmental > Terrestrial > Soil > Wetlands > Permafrost | place: Sweden: Stordalen... | reverse complement strand
TGTGAGCGGCGCCTGCGTGGACGTGACGGAGCGCAAGCGGTTCGAGCAGGCCCTGGCCGCATCGGAGCGGTTCGCCCGGGCCACGGTGGACGCGCTGACCACGGAGATGGCGATTTTGGACCGGTGCGGGCGGATCATCAGCGTCAACCGGGCGTGGCGGCAGTTCGCCGCGGAGAACGGCCTGGGCCACCCCGACGCCGCGGTGGGCCTGAACTACCTGGATGTGTGCCACGCCGCCGAAGGCGGGGACACCGCGCTGGGCCGGGAGGCGGCACGGGGCATCCGGTCCGTCCTGGCCGGCGAGCAGGACACCTTCTGCCTGGAATACCCCTGCCACAGCCCCGGCGCCCGGCGATGGTTCACGATGCGGGTCACGCGCTTCGAGAGCGACGGCGTCACCCGGCTCGTGGTCGCGCACGAGAACATCACGAGCCGCAAGCTCGCCGAGCAGCTCGACCGGGAGCGGGTCAGCCTGCGCGAGGCGGTGGGTGCGATGGAACAGGTACTGGGCGTGGTGGGGCACGAGTTGCGTACGCCGCTGGCGGCCCTCCAGGCGATCAGCGAGTTCCTGCTGACGGACGGGGCGCGCGAGACTGAGGAGTGGGAGCGGTTCCTCCGCGACATGAACGAGGAGGTCGGCCGGATGTCCGACACGGTCAATAACATCCTCGAGGCCGCCCGCCTCAACAGCGGGCGGGCGCGCTGGAACTGGGGCGCGGTCGATCTGGTCGACACCTGTCGCGACGCCGTCGAAACCATCCGCCCGCTCCTGGACCCCGACTCCGTGGACCTGTCGTTCGTGATCGAGCCGTCCGTCCGCACGATGCGGGGCGACGCGGAGGCGATCCGCCGGCTCGTCGTGAACCTGTTGAGCAACGCGCGCAAGCACACGAGCCGGGGGGCTATCCGGGTCGAAGTGTGCGGCGCGGAACGCGACGGCTTTTCCTGGGCCCGGCTCAGCGTCGCCGACACCGGCGGCGGCATTCCCCCGGAGATTCTCGCCCGCCTCGGGGAGGCCTTCGCGCTCAACGCCGGAGTCGTCGGGGCCAGCTACGTCGGGGGCACCGGGCTGGGCCTGGCGATCTGCAAGGGGATCGTCGCCGCCCACGGCGGGGAAATGCAGTTCGTCTCGGAGCAGGGCAAAGGCACCACCGTTACCGCACTCCTTCGCACGGACCTGGCCGCGGCGGCGCAGGGCGATACGCGGCGCGACGTACGGTGCCCCGGCCGCGCCGACCCCGATCCGTCGGCCGAGGTGAGGGAGTGGATGGAACTGCCGGGCCCCGCGGAGGCGGGGGCCGCGGGAGCGAGTGAAACCGAAAACCTGGAGCCGGTCGTATGAACTACACGATCCTCGTCGTTGACGACATGCCGATCTTCCGTGACCCGATCGCGGCCAGCCTCCATCTCGCGGGCTTCGACACCCTGCGGGCGTCGAACGGGAAGGAGGCGCTGGCGATGGTGAAGTCCCGGCGCCCGGACCTGATCCTCCTCGACATCGCCATGCCCGAGATGGACGGGCTGACTTTCCTGGAGAAGCTCCGCGAGACGGATGACTTCAGCGCCACGCCGGTCATCCTGCTCACGGCGATCGCGGAAAAACGGTACGTCGTCAAGGCCAAAGCGCTGGGCGCCAACGACTACATGCTGAAGTCGCGATTCCGGCTCAAGGATCTGCTGGAGCGCATCCACAGGCACCTCCCGACGCTCCCGGCCGCGTCACCCGCTGTGGCCCCGCCCCCGCCGCTGCCGCGTCCCGCCGCAGCGCCATCGGGTCGAGCCGTCGCACAACCGGGCCAACAGGCCGATCCTGCTCGAGTCGACCCCGGACAGCCGAGCGTCGCGGGGCCCGGGGGAAGGACTGAATTTCGGCCCGGCCCGGGTGACGTTCTGACGCCAACCTGATGTGCCTCGGCCGGCGGCGCGGTCATGACTTCGGAAGCCGCCGGTGGGCCGCCGGATTGCTTCGGGGGGCTTCCGCCCGCCGCTACCAGGCGCGGGCGGCGAGGTCGCTGGCGACTTCGACCACCGCCCGCTAGTCGCAGGGGTAAACGGCCCAGAATGTCCTGGAGCGTATCCCTCGCATGGGTGCGAGTGACAACAAGGATGCGGGGAGTGGCAAGCGGTGGACGACGGGGGATGTCCCGGCTATTGCAGAGTGAATGGCGTCGGATCGATTGCCATGTCATTAGCCGAATCTTTTGTCAGTTTATGATAGTCAGGGCTGATAATCTTCGGCGGACAAGCGCGGAATGTGGTAAAGGACAAAGCCTTTCACGTATCAAGGCATGCGCGATTGCCGCCATAACAGCCGTGGGCGATCAGGTGCTGGCCCGATGGAATCCGCTGCAAAACTCGATCTAACGCGAGGTTCGGGTAACAACCCTCGCCGGTACGGGAGGGTCTTTGCCTGCGCCCTTGTCACAGCGGGCGCTCCCGCTCCACGGATCGCAACACGTCGTCCAGCGATGCCCGCCCCTTAACGAGGATCGTGTGGACCTTCAGGATTTTGGCCGCCAAGACGTAGTAGCTGCCCTGCGGCAGCGGCGGAAACGTGTATCTGAGCCGCAACGGAGGCGGATGGCCGACGGTGAGCTTTATCGGTTTAGTCACTGCACGCCCCAGGCTACTCGCCGCCGAGAAGAACGACCAGCGTCCGGCCTGGTGGACGATCGTGGGCTCACCTGAATCGGTCCCGGCAAGCGCCGCGTCGGCTCTGGGTGGCACACGAAGCAATGAGGCCGGAAATGAAAATCCCCCGGAAATTCCGGGGGAAAGTCACGTTTTGGGATTCGACGTCACCATCTGCGACGAAGAGTCAAAAACTCGGCAGGTAGGACTCGAACCTACAACCAGTCGGTTAACAGCCGACTGCTCTACCATTGAGCTACTGCCGAATGGGTTTTTGAGCCTTAAAGGGGCTCGGGGCTCCGCCTGATGAAAGCGGGCTAAAACTGTATCGGTTAGGCGCTGGGAGTCAAGTGAGGGCGGCGAAAAAAAGACCGCTTCAAGCGGTCGCCCAGAGCGCAGCCAACGGCTTCGAGCCGTTGCCCCGAGCGAAGCGAAGGGCCTCTTGAGTTTTCGTCGATCTGGGTCCAGGAACTCCGGAAGACACTTCGTCCAACATCAAAACCCGCCCAAGGGCCTCCTGGGCGGGCTGATCGGACCTCGCGCTTCGCGACCGGGAGTTCTTCACATTTGCGGGGCCGATTCCAAGGGGTTGGGCTCGGCCGCGCTGGGAGCGTCCAGGCGATCGATGACCGACCTCACCCCGGGGACGTTGTTGATCGCGATTAGCACCGGGTCGAGCTCGTTGGCGGGGATTTTGCCATAGAGAGTGACCATGCCGTCGGCGTCTGCCATCAACTGGACCTGGGCGGGGTTGGCCAGGAGGTGGCTGATTTCGCCGCGGACCCGCCGGACGAGTTGCTCGCCGGCCATTGGGTCCGCCTGCCCTGAGCCTGTCGAACGGGAGGCTTGGGAGCCCGGACCCCTGCTGGCGGCGCCGCGATGCCAGAGGCGCATGACGTATTGGCCGGCCAGTCGGCAAACGTGGCCGGTCTCCTGGACGCACTTAGACACCTGATTGACCACGTAATCCCGGCGTTCCCGGCCCTTGTCCGGATCGAAGAAATACATCGCCGCGGCACCCATCGCCACGGCTCCGACGCCGGCTCCGGTCCACGCTGCCGCGTGGCCGGGGCCTCGAACGTGGTCTGGGTCGATCGTGCGGGCGATTTTGTGGCGCAGGGGATGCGTCGAGTCGCGCGCGGATTGCTGAGCCTGATCGACCGCATCATGGGCCTGGCCGGCGGCCTGGCGAGCTCGACCGAGCAGGTCATGACCAAGCTCGGCCACTCGGCCTTGCAGTCCTTTCAGTCGCTGATAAGCCTGATCGCGGGCGTCGCTCGCCTGATCGGAGACACCTGAGAGGTGGTCGACAGCACCGGCTGCGCCGTCGCGGGCGCGGTCGGCCAAATGGACGCCGAGGTCCTGGGCGTGACTGATGAGGTCGGCGCCGAGCTTGTGGGCCTGGCTCCAGGCGTCGCCGAGGCGGTCGCCGGTGCCGCGGAGGGCATCGCCAGCCTTGGCGCCGATTGTCTCCCGGCGCCGCTCGCCGGCTTCGGGGTCGAGGAAATACATCGCGGCAGCGCCCAGCAGGGCGCCGCCGAGGAAGGAAAGGCCGGTATCGGTATGTTTCATGGTCCGTCTCCTCATTTCAGGTCAAGTCGTCCGTATTGACGCTTTGAGGGATGCAATCGCCGGACCGGGACGGAAAATCCAGGTTCACCGCAGAGGCGCAGAGAAGGCCCGGCAGGGACAATTCGAAATCCGAAATTTGAAATCCGAAATAAATCGCAATTTGACTTCTCTGCGTGCTCCGCGTCTCTGCGGCGATTCATCGCGTTGCTGTTCCACCGAACGGGCGGAAGTAATACGCCCACAGTGCGGCCACCTCGCGGGCGATCAGGAAGGGCATTCGACTGAGCGTGCGGGTTTCGTGGGCGGGGACGGTATAGACGTCCCAACCCTGCTGGCGGTAGGCCATTTTGACCCTCGGCAGGTGGTAAGCATGACTGACCGCCAGCACGCGCCGGACGCCTGACTGGCGGAAGAAACGAATGGTGTTGCGGACGGTGGCGTCGGTGTTCAGGCCCTGCGTGTCGCAATAGATGGCCGAATCGGGGACGCCGGCTTGCAGGGCGAGACGGCGCATGGCCTGGGTCTCGTGGACCGAGCCGTCGCCGGGGCCGCCGGAGAAGATGATCTTGTCGGCCAGGCCCTGGTGGAAAAGATCGCAGGCCGTCTGCACCCGGTCGGACAACGCCTGCGAAGCCGATCCGTCGGCATAAGCGCGAGCACCGAATACCACGATTGCATCGGCGGGGCGGCGATAGTCGGTTTGCCCGAAGCAAACCATCTGGGCGAGCGGAAAGCCGATGCAGCAACTCAATACGACGCCGGCGATAACGGCGCGGCGAAGCATAGGCTCGCCGTTTGGCGCGGTCGCCGGCCGCAGGGCGTTTCGGAGGATCATCGCTAGCGCCGGCAGGACGATCAGCGACAGCGGCAGCGGAAAGCCGCTGTGGATCTGCCCGCGGCTGAGCATCGCGAAAAACCCAATCGCGTTCCAGGCAGCGAACAACCCCAGCAAGGCGGCAGCGCCAGTGGTGCAGAGACGACGCCAGAAGGAAGCGGCGGGGCGGAAGGCAAACGCAAGCATGAAGATGGCGGAAACAAGTAGCAGCACTTGGGCAGCCATCGCCGGCAGGGGCCGAAGGTCGATCCACCAGAAGTTCCCGGCAAAGTGCCGGGCGACGGTCTCGCCGAGCAGGTTGAGGAGGGTGAACCCGCCGAGGAACGCGGCGAGGCCGCGGGAGACGGAATGGGTCGTATCGCGGAGGAACGTGAAGTACGGCATGGGAACCCTTTCCCGTGGTGTTCAAATGGTCGGACATTTCAGCGCCGTCTGCGTTCCCGCGGAACAGCCGCTAAACAATTATGTCCGAATTGCGGGCACGATGCCATCGGGCGCTCGCTTCAGGGCGCCCGTATCGCGTCATCGAGAAACGAAAAGAACAGCCAGCACGTGACCGCGATGCCCAGAGGCACGACCCGGTGAAGTCCGCTGGGGACTCGGTTCGGGAACACGTATAACGCCATCAAGCTCATGACGGTAACCGGGATGATTTGCAGGACGACACAAACGAGCTGGAAGTCCACAAAGCTTGTGCGCTCCTGAGGAGCGCCGTCGTCCACCCAACACCGCTCCGGCCAATCGGGATCGTAGCGAAGCTTGACGGGGAACGGGTATCGGAGTTGGGCGCGCTCGTCGAAGTGCTGGTGTGCCGCGCCGCCCGCCGACAGCCAGCCTTTGCTGCTGGCCGTCATCCTTTGGCTATGAGTCATGCCTTTGGCATCCGTAAAGCGACAGTGCAGCACGTAATCGGCGAAGTCGCCGTAATGGAATTCGCTGCCTGAAATTGCGGTTCCGATGACGGGTATGCTCCTGGAGTACGCCGTTTCTTCAAGGCGGGCCCCGTACCAGGAAGCGCCGGCGGCGATGACCAAGCTGATCCAAAACGCGACATAGGTTGACACGGTTCGCAGCCGGTCGTGCGATGTTCTTTCCCGAAGGAACGACGCGCCAAATAGGGCGGCGCATACCCAGCTCACACACCACAGCAGCGATGTCAGGTCCGCGAGGTGGATGAGAAACGCCAACCACGGCCGGAACCTTCGACCCTCGGCAATGAAGTATGGAAAGCACGTCCAAACCTCGAGCCCCGCCAGACACAAGCAGACCAGCCCTGCAAGGGCCTTTGTGACCGGCCCGATCTTCTCCAGCGGGGACGGCAAACGCGGCCGTTGGCCAGTCGTTGTTGCAGGGGGCAATCCTGGGGGCATGGAGGCCATAAGACGCGCCGTTCACGGCCGCAACCAATTCCTTCACGCGTGGATCGCCCTTCCCTCCACCGCCAGCGCCGCTTCCTTGATCGCTTCTTCCAGCGTCGGATGCGCATGGAAACTCCGCGCCAGGTCTTCCACGCTGGAGGCGAACTCCATCGCCACCACGCACTCGGCGATCATGTCCGAGGCATGCGGAGCAAGGATCTGCACGCCGAGCAGGCGGTCGGTCTTGGCGTCGCCGACGACCTTCACCAGGCCCTCGGCGTCGTCGATCGACAGGGCCCGGCCGTTGGCGGTCATGGGGAATTTTCCCACGCGGACCTCGTAGCCGTCGCGTTTGGCCTCGGCTTCGGTGAGCCCGACCTGGGCGAATTCCGGGTGCGTGTACACCACGCCGGGGACGGTGTGGTAGTTCACGTGCCCGGCTTTGCCGGCCATGATCTCGGCGGCGGCAATCCCCTCTTCCTCGGCCTTGTGGGCCAGCATCAGCCCGCCGATCACGTCGCCGATGGCGTAAATCCCTGGCACGCACGTGGCGAAGTGCTTGTCCACGGCCACGTACCCGCGTTTGTCCGGCTGGATGCCGACTTCGCTCAGCCCCAGGCCGTCGGTGACCGGCGACCGCCCGGTGGCGACGAGCACCTTGTCGGCCACTTCGACGCCCGTCTGCTCGCCGCTCTTGTAGGTCACGTGGACTTGTCCGTCCTTAACCTCCGTCCCGGTGGCGGCGGCGTTGAACTTGAACTTCATCCCCTGCTTTTCCAGCATCCGGTGCAGCCGGGCGGCCAGGTCCTGGTCCATGAGCGGCAGCAGCCCCTCGGTGAACTCCAGCACCAGCACTTCGGACCCCAGCCGGTTCCAGACCGAGCCCAGTTCGACGCCGATGTATCCGCCGCCGACCACGATCAGCTTCTTGGGGACCTCGGTGAAGCTGAGGGCCTCGGTGGACCCGACGACATACTTGCCGTCGAACTTCAAGCCGGGCAGTTCGGTCGGCTTGCTGCCGGTGGCAATCAGGATGCGCTTGGTCTTCAGCGTGATCGGCACGGCGGGAGCAGCGCCGGGATTAGCAGCGGAGGCAGAGGGGGTCACCTGCACGGTATCGGGGGCAAGGACCTTCCCCTGGCCGATGTACGGCGTCACCTTGTTCTTCTTGAACAGGAAGCCGACGCCGCCGGTGAGCTGTCCAACGACCTTGTCCTTGCGGGCGATCATCGCAGCCAGGTCGAAGGAGAGGTCGCCGACCTTGATGCCATGGTGCGAGAGCTTGTTGCGGGCCTCGTAGAAGCGCTCGGATGAATCCAGCAGCGCCTTGCTGGGGATGCAGCCCACGTTGAGGCAGGTGCCGCCGAGGTATTGCCGGTCGATGCAGGCGACTTTCATGCCGAGTTGGGCGGCCCGGATGGCCGCCACGTACCCGCCGGGGCCGGCGCCGATGACGATCAGGTCGAAAGACGGATCAGTGCTTTGAGTTTGTGTCATAAGGGCGTGGGATTCTAGGGGGAAATGGGTCGCGGTTCCATTCGGCCAGCGCCGGTCAATAGCGCCGCCCAGGCGCCGTTCGACAAGATCGAGAAACACGCTCCCTTAGCTTGACCGGCGCGCCAAACCGGTGCATACTGAATTCGCAATGATAACCTTGCGAGGGATTATGATCGCCACCGAACACACACAATCGCTTACTGACTTTCGCCTGAAGGCGGCCGAGACGCTGGAGCGCCTCAACCAGACAGGCGAAGCGGAGATCATCACCGTCAACGGCGAGGCGCGCGCCGTCCTTCTCTCCCCTGCGGCCTACGATGCGATGGCCAGGGAATACCATCTCACCCGCGACGTGGAGATGATGCGTCGGGCGTTGAAGGAGATCGATGAAGGCAAAGGATTGGACGCACGGGTGGCGTTCGATGAACTACGGGCGAAGCTCCTGGCGATGAAGGCCGCTAAGAATGGGAAGGCCAAGTGAATCAGTGGTCGGTCACTGTCGCCCCATCGGTATGGGATCTGATCACCGCTCAAGTCCTCTATATCGCCAACGACTCCGTTGACAACGCCCTTGCCTGGGAGACCAGGTTAGATACGGCCATCTTCAAGCTGGCTGAAATGCACGGTCACGCCGTCGATGAGGACGCCAGCCAGCGTCTTGGCGTCGAGGTCAACAAGCTTGTCTTTGAGCGCACATACCTCGTACACTACACGCTCGATAAACCGGCGCGCGTGGTCCATGTCATCGGATTCCGGCATGGGGCGCGCCGGCCGAACCCACATGAACCCTAGGCCACCCTCAAGGGATTTGGCGTGGAGCTCCAGACGCACCCGGGGCCGGATCGTGTTCCTTCATTTTCGCATTCGCGCCAGCGAGTATACATCGGGTAAGCAGCAGGCGATCCAATTAGACTACGACAAGCTGAGGGATCTGCCCCGAAAGGGATTGGGCAAGGTCAAAGAGGCGGGCTATATCGTTCCCGAGGTGCTGGCCAAACCAGCCGCCGTCTTCCGCGGCCTCAAACGCGATACGGACGAACCCCATCGCGGGACCGGCTGGTTGTGCTATGTGGGACGCCCGCGCTCGTGCTTCGAGGACGACGGTCGGAGCGTCTCACCTCGCCAGGACCGCGTCTTTCTGGTGTTCGTGACGGACGAGTGGGTCGCCTACAATTGGTATTGGTACGCTGCCGATGAGCGGCAGGCCACATTGCCCGAAGGCCACGCGGGCCGTTTTCCGGAGAGGCTTATATGAAGATCATCAAGGACGGCGACGAGTTCATGGCCGAAATGGAGGCGATGTTCGGACCGCCAAGGGATTTCCAGCCAACAGTCACGTATATCCGCTCTGGAGACTGCATTGAATTCGTGGCCAAGCCGGGGCGCTATCGCGCGGAGCGATTGGGCGAACTCGTGACGGTCTACCTAAGCGAAGAGGATGACGAGATCGTCGGCTCGCTGATCAAGGGAGTCCAGGCCTTTTGTCGCCAACTCAGCGGGAAACTCCCGGGCTTCAAAATCAACGTAGACGATGGCCGGGTCCGCTTGGAACACCTGTTTCTGGCCCACCTTTGGTCTGAACCGATCGTCAATCAACTGACCGAGCGAACTTATAGAAAACTGATCGAAGTGGCCGAAGAGACGAAAGCCGAGGCCGACTTTTGCGCTGCTTGATTCCTACGCCCCCCGCACGGCCCAGATTTGTCACCTCATGCAGCAGCTTGTCACTTTCAGGATTCAGGATTTCCAGCAGCCAACCGCGGGCGAATGCCAGACTACAAGAGCCCAAGACATCATTCTCATGGCTTGGGCGGCGTCACGCGACGGCGGCAATTGGACGCGTTTCGCCGCATTCACTGTTCACTGGAGGTGACGATGCGGGAGATTGCCAACGACCGGTTGACCCTCGCCGACATTCCCGACCCTGGCGCTGATTGGGAGGTCATCGAGAACTTCGCGCTGACCTTCGATGGCTCGCGAAGGGACGAGTGGCGTTTCGTGGGGGTAGAACCGCAAGTGGGCTGACCTGCATCGGCTGGAACATCAACATTCAGTCGTCACATGGCGTCAGCAACGCGGAAATCGACGCCATCGGCAAAACGGCAGCGCAGATCGTCAAGAGACTTCGTTGATCTGGTGACCGAGCTCCGCCATTCACCATCGAACCGTTCAGCGTTGTGGGAGACACCGCGCAAGCCTTAGCGGGCGCACGAATTGCACGCCGCCCATCATCCATCACGGTCGTATATTGGCAGCTCCTATCTTCATCTGCGATAATACGTCAGTGGCGATTTCTGCAAACAACTACTGGTTCTTCACCGCCCCACACGAGCCCGTGCTGATTCGTCGTGGTGACCCGCTCGGCTTTCGGTTGACCGCGGATTACTTCGCCGACGTGCTCGTTCCTGACCTGTCGAACCGGTCCGTCGACGCTCGCTGGTTCACGATTCTTTCGTGGGCCCTGATGAACGCGGGGGGCGGATGGCGACACTACGACGAACGGGACATGGCGGTGACGCCGGGCCGCGACCGCGAGTCTGCCCGGCAGCTGTACGAGTGGGTCCGTCCGCTCGAATTACTCTGGGTCGCCCGCACGCTCACGCTGACTGGGGACGATGCTCGCCGCCGACAGCTTCCGGGGCAACGCGCGGTCCACAGGTGGCTCGATGAATCCTCGGTTACTGACTTCGGGTTATCGGCCGACCAGCGTGCACGCTACCGCCAGACAGGGGCGTACGGGGGCTATCGGGTTGCGTTGCGGCGGCTGCCAGGACTGACGATAGCCGGCGTCGGATGGCAGCCAGCGGAGGCCGGCAGACAGCTTGCCGCAATCGTCGATAAAAAGATCGGCTGGAAGACGCCCCATTTCGATAAGGCGAGGCGGCGCTCGGTGGAGAGGGACGACTTCTGGCTAAATCACTGGGAAGGCTGGAATGAGGACGCAGGGAACGACTTCTTCCCAGAGCGGTCGGACCACGTCGGCCCACTCCCAGACGATGAGGCGAAGGTTGCTCGGAGGGTGCTGTTCGGTGATGGCGAGAAGAACGCGACCGCCGCACCCCAACGGAACCAACTCCGCCGGGCCCAGGTTGCTGAGATCCTTGGCGGAAGCACCGCAACAACGCACGCCGAGCAATGCGAAGCGTTGTCTGATGGGCTCGAAGACATGCCGGACGACCAGCGTAAGCGGCTGTCCCTGCTGCCGTCGCTAACCCGGCTGGCCGACGCCGGGATCGAGGCGATGAATGCAGTATGGCATGCCCTCGGCGACGACCTGAGGGTGCCAATGGCCGAACTTGCCCGAGACGTTTCCCTCCGCAATGCACTGGACGAGTTGCGGAAGTTCGCGTCCGATTTTAGCGGCGTCTCGAATGCAGGAACGCCAGGAGTCGAGGTCGCCGAACGATTCGCTCGGTCCTTGAGAATACGTGGAAGCGCCGCCGTACTGCTCTCGGCATTGGTAGAGCACCATCAGTTGTGCGGCGGCGGGATGCGGTGGTTTGTCGCCGATGGCGGGCACCTGACGCGGAACGCCCCGGCAAACCGTGGCGCGCGTGTATCCCGCTATCGCTTTCGACTGTGGGGGCTTGCACGGCTCGCCGTCCAGTGCGGACAGATCGCTAAAATGCCACAGGCACTGTTGGACGTGAACGACGCCGCAGTTGATGGAGGGGATGAAGAATGAGCAGCAACCACGACGACCTTCGCGGCCCATGCTGGGAGACGATGATTTCGCCGTGCCGCGACCACGATGTATCGGCGCGGCATCGGCCCAGGCTTCAGAAAGCATTGTTGACCACGTTCGAGCCACCAGACCCGACCCTGCTGACCGAGGATCTACTGCCGGTCTGGCTGGGCCTGAATCGGCGAGATCCGGGGGATACGAACAAGGAACGATACCTGTTCTATGGAGAACTTCACGACGCCC
>Ga0182024_10021174_pt1 | contig 11821 bp, 9 predicted proteins | sample P32metaG_FD_120480 | JGI IMG/M metagenome (GOLD analysis project Ga0182024, IMG submission 120480) | Permafrost microbial communities from Stordalen Mire, Sweden - P3-2 metaG (Illumina Assembly) | ecosystem: Environmental > Terrestrial > Soil > Wetlands > Permafrost | place: Sweden: Stordalen... | reverse complement strand
GGTGCCGCCGCAATGGGCCACCAAGGTGATGAACCGCGCCACCGCCGACAACCAGACGACGCAGGCGGAGGAGGAGGGACTCGAGCCCACCAAGGAGTGGGTGAAGGACCTGGTCGACGAGATCATCGCCGAGGAGTTCGCCTCGCCCGATCTCGAGCTCGCCTGGCTCGACGAAGACGAGGGCGATCCCAAAGGCCTCGAAGCGGTGCTGGAAGGCCGCGTCAAGCTCGGCGCCGTCACGCTGAACGAAATGCGCGACGCCCTCGGCCTCGATCCGTTCGACAACGCCGCCGCCGACCGCCCGATGGTGCTCACCGCCACGGGCTACGTGCCGATCGAGGCCAATGCGGGCGCGGAGGAGGCGAATGCTCAGAGCGCAAACGGTCAAGCCGCACCGGCCGTCAAAAAATATAACCGCGACCAACCACGCGTGCCGGCCGGTAATCCCGAGGGCGGGCAGTGGACGAGCGGAGATGACACTGGATCGAGTGATTCAACGGATAACTCCGACGCCATAATTGGTGAGATATCAAATCCGGGCACGCGATACGCCGCGCTGGAGACCGGCACGCAGACGGACGCGACCGATGACATGTCATCGAATTCGCAGACGCATGACGATTCAGTGGAACCGCAGATCGCGCAGGCGAACGACGGTTCTTTGCAACGAAAACCTATCGACTTACGTGACGAAGAAGCCCCCGTTGGTATCGGGCATGCAATTCGTGATCATGTGGGCAAAACGGACGCTGAATTGATGCAGCAAATGATAGCGAAGACTTTGCGCAGCCCCTTTGTCAGTCTGGTTGATCGGCGAGAAGGATCATTTGACTCGATTGAGATTGCAAACGATTTCGCCAATCATGCGCTCGACGCACCGGAAAACGCTGCTAGGATTGCAGAGGTCGCGAGCGGACAGGCGTGGTGGCCTAGGCTAATCACGCTTTCCATCGGCTCTGTTACAGGCCGCGAATTGTATCGATCTGCCCCGGATTCCGAGCCGTACATGAGAGATACCGATGGGGTTGGCGTCTTAATCGTGCATGATCCGCGAAAACCTCGCGGGTACAGCATCATTACAGCCTATCCTCGGAGCGATTGATCGTACTCATCGAAGCGGTGACCCGCTCGAATTCTGGTAACTGGTTCAGGTAATTTTTAATAGCGGTGATCGCGATGACAAACTTGAAGATGATTATCTACACCGCCTTCGACGGCGCCGAGTCGATGATTACGTGGGATAACGCAGACGTCTATCAAAAAGTAAAGAAATTTCTGGAGGAAATGGGCGTTCGTCTTGATCCCATTTCATCAGGCAATGCGTCAGCCGAAGCTGAATTTGCCTATTTGGAGACCGAGCAACAATATGATGCGATGTGCGAGTTCACGAAGACCCTAAAGGAAGAGGGAAAGACATAGACAACTAACCTTGTGATGGGACTTTCTGTGGATCGGTGATGGTGATCGGAAGTTTAGGGTTGCGCAACATCTAAATGGCTTGCGTCCGTAGGGAATGTCCCCTCAGTTTCGTTGCCAGCTAGTCGTGGAATGATCTCTCATGCAATGTTCCATATGAAAATGGGTGGGTAAGATGCAAGCCGACCGTGTGTTGAATCCTGACATTGCCGCGTTGCCAGAGGCAACAGTAATGGTTGTGCACAAGCAAGCCGAAGACTGCCTTGCCGGTACCATAACTCTCGCCACGGCCGCAGATTCCAGGGCCACCACATTGACTGGGATATTTGGTGGCGCTGCCGTCGCGCTATTGGCCGCCAGCGCTACCATTTTAGCTGCACCGCAGCACGAATCCTATATTCCTCTACTGGCGGCGGCGTCAGTCGGAGCAGTATTCCTCTTCATCGCCGCAATCCTGTGTGCCTATGGGTGTCGCCCTGTTGAATTTTTCGTGGCTGGCTATGAGCCGAAGCTCCTTGCAAAGTCGGCTACCGACCTAACCTGGATGTTGCGGTATGTGACCAATGACATTCAAGTCCGCATTGATGCGAATAGAGAAGCCCTCGCAGCGTCCGCAAGACTGCTGAATTGGGCAATGAGGCTCTCACTATTTTCCGTGCTGGTCAGCATTGGAACCTTTTTCGCTGCTAAGACTTTTTAGCGGGATCAATCCCTTTCTTAAATGGAACGCTCGGCGGTGGCGGCGGAGGAGGTGCTGGCTCAGGCGGTGGTGATTTCGGTGGCGCAGGTTCGTTAGCCATCTACATTTTCCCAGTTAAACGACCCCATCAGGCCGGAATCGTGAGCGGTGTAACTTCGTGACGAATAAGTACCTGGAAACCTACAGCTTAGCAATATTACCTCTGTGCGGAGATTTCTTGTAGCGAATTTAGGAGCCTAAAGGACAGTATCTCATTTAAGGGCCTGCCTGCGGTCAACTATTCGGCGCGCGACATCATCTATCGGCCGCGCAATGTGCGGGCGCTCCGGGTCTACGGCTATTCGCCGGTGCAGCAGGTGCTGATGACGGTCAACATCGCGCTGCGCCGCCAGCTCTGGCAGCTCGATTATTTCACCGAAGGCTCGATCCCCGACGCGCTGATCGGCGTGCCGCGGGGCTGGACGCCGGACCAGATCAAGCAGTTTCAGGACTACTGGGACACCGAGTTCGCCGGCGACCTGGCCAAGCGCCGCCGCGCCAAGTTCGTGCCCGGCGATACGGCTGCGAAGGTGGTGCAGACCAAGGAGCCGCAACACAAGGACGACTTCGACGAGTGGCTCGCCCGCATCATCTGCTTTGCGTTTTCGGTGCCGCCGCAATGGGCCACCAAGGTGATGAACCGCGCCACCGCCGACAACCAGTCGACCCAGGCCGAGGAGGAGGGACTCGAGCCCACCAAGGAGTGGGTGAAGGACCTGGTCGACGAAACGATGATTCCCGAATCCTTTCGGATGCGACTCCCGATAATACGTGGCTACCAGGGGCGCAATACGCTGGTGGTGTTGAGGAGGACGAAAGCCGCGGTGAATGGCCTGAGGCGACTTTTGGACAGCAAGTAAGATTGGATGCTGCAGCGGCTCGTTGGCAGGCGGTTAGGAACGAAATGCGGAACATTGATCCATACTGGCGACCAACTCCAGGTCTCTATCACACCATTGAAGGCGGAATTGCCGATTTGGAGGCCAAGACGAAGGAGGCAGAGGCTTACATTTCGGCACGTAGAGCCGAGGGTATTGGCCCCGGACCATTTGCGTGTGAGTCGATTCCTGCACGGGGGCCGGGTCGTATGCATGTCGAGGTACGAGATCAAAACAACGAAAATGGCGACAGGTACGGATGCCACACTTGCGGCTCGGATAACTCGGGCACTCCCTCAGGCAACTGGGTAGGCGACCATCAACAACCGAGCGGTTTGAATATTTTCGGCAATCCACAAAGAATATATCCTCAGTGCGTGGCGTGCAGTGCCCGGCAGGGTGGCGCAGTTATGCGCCTTTTGGGAAGATTACGATAATGTCGCACTCTATAAAAGTGGCACCGCCAAACTCCCTAATAGGAATTTCGGATAGCAAAAGAGGTGTTGTTCCAGACGTTGTTCCAACATCTACCATTGTTGCAACCGCTTCCTGCATTCTTGTTGCCTGTTTGCCAGAGGTCGACGGAGAAACTGAAGTTACGTTGGGACTAGCCTGCGATGTCGATCCGGGTGAATCTCCGTTATTTGACGGCCAATTGGCGACACCGACTGGTAATCTGCAGGTTGTAACCGTTGAATGGAAGCCCTTACTGACAGCTTCAGTTTCGAGCCTGAATACGAGAATCCGCATTTGGACAAATCATCCTAAATTTCCTGACAAAGTTGTGATCGGCGTGGAATAGCGGCGGGCGCACGACGTCATCTATCGGCCGCGCAACGTGCGCGCCCACTCCCTTTCCTCACCCTCCCCCGCTTGCGGGGGAGGGACGGGTGGGGGCGACCCAGGCGGAGGAGGAGGGCCTCGAGCCCACCAAAGAGTGGGTGAAGGACCTGGTCGACGAGATCATCGCCGAGGAATTCGCCTCGCCCGACCTCGAGCTCGCCTGGCTCGACGAAGACGAAGGCGACCCGAAAGGCCTCGAAGCGGTGCTGGAAGGTCGCGTCAAGCTCGGCGCCGTCACGCTGAACGAAATGCGCGACGCCCTCGGCCTCGACCCCTTCGACAACGCCGCCGCCGACCGCCCGATGGTCCTCACCGCGACCGGCTACGTGCCGATCGAGGCCAATGCGGGCGGGGAGGGGGCGACGGCAGCCGCGAATGTGCAAAGGGAGCCAGCCGTCCAAAAATACAGTGCCGATCAACCCCGCGTGCCGGCGGGTAATCCGCGCGGCGGCGAGTGGACCAACGAAGACGGCGGAAACGGCCCTTCGAGCGATGCGCCGAGCCAATCCGGCACTGTGTCCCACGAACTCTCAGTGGCAGGGACCCGATACGCTTCGAGAGATACCGGAACTCTGACGGACGCGACGGATGCGCCAGAGCCGAAAGTGCAATACGCGGCCGGCAATGAAGAAGATGAGACGACCCGCACCTCAACAGACGCAGTGGTTAAGCCACAGGAGGAGCAGCCGGTAGAAGAGATTGGAGCCGGGCAAGGCAGTGATGATGCCGCATTCTACTCTTTTGAGCCTTACCAAGGTAGAGGGCACACCTGGATGCCCACTGCAGTATACGAAAAATACGAATGGCAGGAGGAGACGAAGAACGTCTTCAAGAATTGGACTTCGGGCCAGCTTGCAGATCAGCGAGTAAACGCTTGGTCACCTGAGCATGAGGAGTATAATGATGCGGCCGATGAGGTCCTTCAGCGCTATTTGGCCAGAAACAACATGACTTCCTTGCAAGCGACGCCAACGCAGGGAAGGGAGATTGTTGAGGAGGTCATTGGCTCGCGGGATCCGCGGATCAGGGACGCGGACGAACAGTTTCGGCGGCAGCGCGCGGATATCGCCGCGCTGCGGCGCAGTTGCGAGCAGTTCGCGCTATCCGTTTACGATCTGTGGCGCGAATGCGAGCCACGAGCGCGATCGTACGTCATGAAATACAGTCCGGACCAGCCGCGCGTTCCTGGCGGCAATCCAGATGGCGGGCAATGGACGAGTGGAGATGGCGATGGGGCGTCAACGAATTCGGCCTCTTCCAGTGATGTCGGGCCCGACCGCGTATCGAATCCAGATATGCGATATGCATCGCTGGAGCCTGGTAGTACGCGGACGGACGCGCCGGCTATCGGCGGAGTGCCGTCGAATGATACGCGATCCACCCCTGCTGGACCGATCGACAGCACAGGAAAGCTCGACGCCCCCTATGCTAGTGGCGACTCCTATGATGGTCGGACAAAGCTAGCGTCAATTTCGGCGAGTAGTATTCCGGCTGATGATCCGATGCATCCGGTGCGGTTTGTGGATAGTGTGGGCAATCCAGTCTCCGACGATCAAGGAAATTCGCTGCTTCGGCCGGCCGACTTGCCGCCAGAACGGTTCGTGAGTGCTGGAGCCGCTTCGCACCTGGTCGAGTACATTCAACTTTATAATCAGGCTGTGCAGAGTGAGATGAGCGATCCGGGTGACCGGAACGAGCAGGCGTTGGCCGGTCTAGCGGCGAAAATCACCGTGGAATTGGGTCAGTTCCGGCAGGGCGGCCCTTTGGATGCCGAGCGCGTTCAGGGACAATACGTTGCCGATTATCACGACTATGCCAACGTCGCGATCGGCCTTTATTTGGCCGCAGCCGGTGTTAAACTTGAGGATGGCCTTTCTTTCGCGAACGATTATGCAGGGGTGATGTCCCAATTTCACGAACCGATGGATGAGGTCTACACATATCTGCCCAAACGCGATGTCCATGACGTCAGGATGGGTTACGAACTCTACCAGTCCGGGCGAATTTCACTGGCGCGATAAGAGGTCCGATTATGGCGTCCCCGCGCAACGATCGAATTCTCTTTTGGCCGACCGCACTCGCTGTCGCCTGTTTCACGCTGTTCGTCGGGTCCGACGTATTCGGACTTGCCTTCCTGTATCTTGATAGACCATTCATCCTCTTGTACTGGCTCATAGCAGCTGGCGCCGGTGTCATCGCCTGCATGGCGTGGGTTTGTGAGCGGGCTTGGCGGCGTCTGTTATCCACGATGGTCCTGCCGCTGAGTATTCTCGTCGCTGGTTTTAATCTTCAATCGGTCTGGCGCGTTGAAAAGTTCGTCGAATTCCACTTTACGCATCCAGGTTACGACAGCGCCATACCGAAACTGCCCGAGAACTAGCGCGCGACAACGCCTATCGCTGCGCAATAGCGGCTCAGAGGCACGGAGACCTTGCCGCTGGCCTGAGAGAAGGGTCAAAACCGCGCCGCGCTACGGCCTCGTCCGGGATCGGCTGCGGACGCCCTTCCGCCTGCCCGAAGCGCACGAAGTGCTCGAGCGGATTGACGCCGACGGCTTTCACGTCGGGATGGCGCTGCAGATAGAGCTCGCCGTCGAACTGCGGATGCGGTGCGGCGCCGGCCCGCCAGCCTTCGGCAATGTAGTGGACCAGCGGATTTTGGCCGCGCTGCAGCACGTCCGGATACCGCGACAGATACCAGACGCTGTCGAACAGCGGATGCGGATCGAAGCCGGCGGCGCCGCCGGTCGCGAGAAAATGGCCGAGCGGATTTACGCCTCGCGGAATTTTCGCGGCATAGCGCGCCAGGTAGAACTCCGTATCGAACAACGGATGCGGCTTGCGGCCGAGCGCGGTGCCGATCCGGATAAAATGGATCAGCGGATTGTCGTCGCCGAGATCGGGGTTTTGCCCGGCATAGTAATGCGGATCAAACAATGGGTTGGGCCAGGCTCGTTCGCGCGCGCCGTCGAGGAGATAGTGCCAGAGCGCGTTGAAAACCCGTTCGGCCACGTCGGGGCGATGTCGCTCGTAAAACTCGTCATCGACCAACCCGACGCTCCGGATCAGACGAGCCTGTTCTGCGATCCTAGATTGGCTGCCCGCGCGATATGACTCCAGAGTGAACCGGTGGAACGGCGACAGCAGGACGGCTGCCGCTTCCGCCGCATGGGCGCCGCGGAACAAGAACAAATCGCGCCAGCGATCACGGTCCAGCCAGGCTCGAAATTGGCCGGTCTGATCGACATGCGGATCAATGCGCCGATCGCCGAGAAAGCGCTGCCGGGCTTGCATCGGAAACATGGCGTACATGCCGGGCAGATTTGCCATCGCGGCGTCGATGCCATAGCCGGCGAATCCTAGCGGTACGACGTCGGGGCTCGAGGGCCCGGTCTCGACCAGCCAAGCCAGCATGCGCGGACCGGCCAAATAGGCGTGCGTCGTGAACGAGCGCACCCGCATGATGCCCGGTCGGATGAAGTATGCCTGCAGTGGAACATGGCCGACATAAAGCGCCCGCCAGTCGGCTGGGAGCTGCGCCACGGCGCGGTGGATTCTCGGCGCCAGCTTGGACCACGGGCGGCGAAAATAGACGTCGTCCTCGAGGATCAATGCGCACCTGCGGCCATTGGCCAAGGCGTGGCGCGCGACCGCGCGATGCGACTCCCATATGGCCCGGGTCCCGTTCTTGCCGCGCACCGGGCGGTACAACGTCACGTGCCGGCACAGGCCGAGACGATGAAAATGGGCGGTCGCCTCGGCGGTGCGATGCGGCTGCTCCTGCAACGAGATGCAGTAGACGGCGTCGAGCGGCTCCGGCAACGGCGCCGCTCGACGCCGCCCGGCGCAGTACTCGCAGGAATCGTCATGGGGAACTGGTTCGAAATAAGCCTGCATGGATGAAAGCCGCGGCGCGGATCGGGCAGATTAGCCTCGGCCCCGCTTTTCAGCAACGCAATCTGGGCGTCAACACGCTGCTGTCACGCCGGCGGAAGTACGCGGCCGAATGTAATGCGGCCCCGTAGCACGGCATCTCCGTTCGGTTCCGACCAAGCTGGTTTCCTTATCGCTTTGCCGAGGTATCCAACGCCTCGGCCTTACCCACACCCGCGCCGCGACAACGCCAGAAGGAGTCCGCAATGGATGACATTGAAAACATGAAAATCTTCGTGCCGATTACCAAGATCGATGCGGCGCAGCGCCTGGTTTATGGCGTGGTCACCGCGGAGAGGCCGGATGTCGCCGGCGAGGTCTGCGACTATGCCTCGACCAAGCCGCTTTATCAGAAGTGGTCGCGGAATTTCGCCCATGCGACCGACGGCAAGAGCCTCGGCAATCTGCGCGCCATGCATTCCAACGTGGCGGCCGGCAAGCTCGTTGAGATCGCGTTCAACGACGACGCCAAGCGCATCGAGATCTGCGGCAAGGTGGTCGACGACGGCGAATGGCAGAAGGTGGAAGAGGGGGTCTATACCGGCTTCTCCCAGGGCGGGCGTTATCTCAAGCGCTGGCCGGATCCGGACGAGCCGGCGCTGATGCGTTATACGGCCGAGCCCCTGGAAGTTTCGCTGGTCGATCACCCCTGCCTGCCGGAAGCGACCTTCGCGGTGATCAAGGCCGACGGTTCGACCGAGCTGCGCAAGTTCAAGGCGGCAGCGACCGCCCGGGTGGCCGGTCTGCTGGCGGATGGCCTGGCCAAGATCGGCGCGCGCCATTCCAAGGCGGACAAGCAACGCATCAAACAAACGCACGATCTCCTGGTCGGGCTCGATCCCGATTGCTGCCCCGGCGCCCACGGCCGGGTGCCAATGTCGAGCCGCACCCGCAATTTTCGCCGCAGGCCGGCGAGGGCGCCGCCGAAGCTGCTGGCGAGGATGGCGAGAAGCTTGTCAAGAGTCTCGAGCGTTCCCTGGAGCGATCGCTGGCCAAGGCCATGCATGGCCTCACCGCGCGCCTCGACGAGGTCTCGGCGCGGGTGAAGAAGATCGAAGACCAGCCGCTGCCGCTCGGCACCACCTCGGTGCGGATCGCGGAGAAGACCGACGACGCGCTTTTCCCCAGACCCGATGCACTGCTCGACCAGCCCGGTGCGCTCGAGGCGCTGGCCGAGGCCGCTATCCGCAAGGCCCAGGCCAATCCGATGCGGGCGATTCCGGGCTTCCGCGGCCGCAAGGAGTAATCGTGCCCCCTCCCTTTTGCGGAAGAGGGCAGCTCGGCGGCTTGGCAACAAAAATGGGTGAGGGGCCGTGCCGCAAGCCCTCACCCAACCGTGTTTGCTCAAACGCTTGCGCGGCCCTCTCCCGCAAGGGGCGAGGGCATGCCCGCCACGGACTGACGGCTTTCTAGATTCCACAAGCATCACCAACCAACCAACGAACGGGAACGACACCATGTATCAGCCCAATCTGCAGCATACCCTTGCCAAATCCGCGCTGCCGCGCACCGTGCAGGATTACGATGCGGCGCTCACCAGTGCCGGCAGCTTTCTGCGCGAGATCGAGAAGGCCCACGCCAACCCGCTGCCTGGCGATCCGCTGGCCAAGAGCACGTTCTCGCAATCGACGTCGCCGACCTCGGGACTGACCTATTACGACCTCGAGACCGGCGCGAAATTCGTCTATCCGCTGCTCACGCCGCTGCGCAACGAGATCCCGCGCGTTTCCGGCAAGGGCGGCATCCAGGCCAACTGGCGGGCAGTGACGGGCATCAACGCCACGGGGCTGCGCATCGGCGTGTCCGGCGGCAACCGCGGCGGCGTGCAGGCGGTATCGACCCAGGATTACAGCGCCGCCTACAAGGGCATCGGCATCGAGACCTCGGTCGACTTCGAGGCGCAATATGCCGGCATGGGCTTTGACGACGTCAAGGCGATCGGCGCCAAGATCGGACTCGAAGCCTGCATGCTCGGCGAGGAACTGCTGATCCTCGGCGGCAACACTTCGGTGCCGCTCGGCACCACGCCGACGCCGTCGCTGGCACCGTCGACGAGCGGCGGCAGCCTCACCGCGGCCGCCAGTCCCTACAGCGTGATCTGCGTCGCGCTCACGCTCGATGGCATCGTCAACGGCAGCGTCACCGGCGGCATCCAGGGCGCCATCACGCGCAGCAATGCCGATGGGTCGTCGGACACGTTCGGCGGCGGCGCGGCCGGAAAATCGGCCAATGCCACCGCCTCGATCGCGTCCGGCACCAGCGGTTCGATCGCCGCGACCGTTGCGCCGGTCACCGGCGCCATGGGTTATGCCTGGTTCTGGGGCGCCGCCGGCTCGGAAGTGCTCGGCGCCATCACCACCATCAATTCGCTGGTGATCACCGCCAATGCCGCCGGCACCCAGACGGCGGCCTCGCTGGGATCGAGCGACAATTCGACCAACGCGCTGGTGTTCGACGGCCTGCTCTATCAGGCCTTCAAGAGCGGGTCGAACGCCTACGTGGCCAATCTCGCCACCGGCGCCGCGGGGACCGGCTCGACGCTGACCGGCGATGGCGCCGGCGGCGTAGTCGAGATCGACGCCGCGCTGAAGAATCGCTGGGATAATTACCGGCTGTCGCCCGACACCATGTGGGTCGGCTCGCAGGTTGCCAACGATCTGTCGAAGAAGATCCTCGCCGGCAACGCCAACGCGGCGCAGCGCTTCGTGTTCGATGCCGATCAGGGTGCGCTCGGCGGCGGCATCATGGTGCGCACCTATCTCAACAAGTTCTCGATGGCCGGCCCGAAGACCATCGACATCCGCATCCATCCCAACATGCCCGCGGGCACGGTGCTGATGACCTCGCGAACCCTGCCGTACCCGCTGTCGAATGTCGGCAACGTCATGCAGATCCGGACTCGCCAGGACTACTACCAGATCGAGTGGCCGCCGCGCGCGCGGCGCTACGAGACCGGCGTCTATGCCGACGAAGTGCTGCAGAACTACTTCCCGCCGTCCATGGCGGTGATCGGCAACATCGCCGCGGGTTAGTCGCGCGCCTTACTTTCAACAGTTTTCGTCCTCTCGGCGTCATCACCGGGCCGGCGCGACAGCGCCGAGGCCCGGTGATGCTTTTGGCGGCCGAAGAAATTGATCGCCGAGTCAAACATTCCTGCATCGCAAGGACCGCAATGAATGATGTCCCACCATGGCGCATTCTCACCGCCGTGCCGCAAACGTGGCAGGCGCGGCTGGAGATTGCAAAGGCGATCCGTGCAGTTGCTGCACAGCATGATGGGCAGCAGCATCAGCAACGAATTGAAATCGCTCCTCCGCTCGACACTCGCAGTCTAGCCGCGCAAATCGTTCGCGACGTTCTGCATGAGCTACGAAAACTCGGCTTCAACCCGAATGAACCGCGCGTAGCGGCGGGCAGTACTGACGGCGGACAGTGGACCAAGGAGGATGGCGGGAGCGGAAGCAGAAGTTCGAGTTCAATATCGAGCTCGCGCGACGGGCACGTCATTTCCGACGCTGTTCAGGACAACACCTGGAAGCCAGGCGCGCACTACGCGCAAGACGTTCCACGACAACCGATCGAGGCGAGATCGCCCTCGCCGGATGGGCACCTCTCGGCACGTGACATCCCGGTCGATAGCCCAAAGCATTCGGTGTTATTCGTGGACAGCAAGGGTCAGCCGATTACAAATGATCAAGGAAATGCACTTCTTCGGCCAGCCGACTTGTCGCCAGAAATGTTTGTGCGAGCGGGTCTTGAATTGAAGGAGACATTCTTTGGACTGACACGCCTGGGGGTGCCGAGCCTGGCGGTGGGATTCCTGGTAGATAGGATCTCGCAATTCGGACACAATGGTCCGTGGGACGCTGAACGCTTCCACGGCAAATATGTTGACGACTATGCGGACTACGCCACGATTGCGATCGGACTCTATATGGCGGCGGCCGGCGTGCCGTTCCAACTCTCATTGCTGAGCCAGAAAATCTACGCAGCGCGGCACTCAACCCACAATG
>Ga0182024_10021173_pt1 | contig 11822 bp, 8 predicted proteins | sample P32metaG_FD_120480 | JGI IMG/M metagenome (GOLD analysis project Ga0182024, IMG submission 120480) | Permafrost microbial communities from Stordalen Mire, Sweden - P3-2 metaG (Illumina Assembly) | ecosystem: Environmental > Terrestrial > Soil > Wetlands > Permafrost | place: Sweden: Stordalen... | reverse complement strand
GATACCAGCCGGTGGCGTGGTGGACGGAATAGCCCTGGTTCTGGATCGCGCCGACGCTATCGGCATAGTAGTTATAGATATCGGCGGGACGGTCCGGCCAGAGCACGCGCGGCACAATCGAGCAGGCGAGCGAATAGATGCTGTAGCCGAAACGGGGCTCGGCTCCGGTGGTCAGGACGCCGTACAGCGAAAAATGCGCGGCGTAGGCTTCGTTGCTGGAGGTGATGAAGGAGGCCGCATCGGTCGCCTCTTCGATACGCTGATTCACGGCTTCGCGCATTTCCGAGATGGGGGTGCCTCGGAAAAAGTCGATGGCGGAGAGAAACCACATTCCTCCGACGATCAGGAGGCCGGCTTTGAGGAAGCTCGGGCGGCGCACGGAGGCGAGGTAGCAGAGGAGTCCCGTGATCAGCGACATGAAGACTTCGTTCTTATTGCCGAGCACGAAGGTGAAGGCGGCCATGGCGAGGAACAGGGCGATATAGCCGGGCCAGGTGTAGCGGCGGACGACGTTGACGAAGAAGCGCGAGCGGTCGCCTGCGACGAGCGTCGCAAAGCCGATGGCGGGAGGGAGCATCGCCACGCGGTTCAGCACCTGATGGAGGGTGAACCATTCGTCGGTTTGCTGGCGGGTGTAAATATAGGCGGAGGTGTTGAGCGCCCACGCCTCGCTGAGTTTGTCCTTGATAATGTAGAGGCTCAAGAGGGCGGCGAGCAGAGCGATGATCAGGATCGGCTCGTGGCGCATCACCAGGCGCGGGATCTCCATCCGTTTGCCGGGCGCGAGGGTCGCGAGCAGGGTGAGCTGAACGAGAATGATGAAGCCCGAATAAAGGACCAGGGTCAGCATGTAATCGCTATCGAGCGAGATCGGGAACAGCTTGTATTCCAGATAGTGGTAGTTCTTTCCGCTGAAACCTCCGGTCTTGTCGATTACGATGTACCAGGCGCCGTAGAGGGTCCAGTAATAGAGGGCGCCCATGCCGATCAGGAATCCCACCTCCTTCCGTTTCCTGTACAAGGCGAGAGTGAGTACGGCGATGATAGCGGTCGCGACCGCGAGCAGAGAAAAGAATTCCATCAGGCTCCTGCCAGTTCCTTGTAAATCTCTTTCAGTCGACGGGCGATGGGACGCGAAGAGAACCCGGCGACTTTCGAACTGCCGTTGCTGCGCCGGGGCGGTTCGACTATGTCGACGAGAGCGTGGCCGAGGACAGAGGGATCGGCGGAGGCGACGGTTGAATTGCGCACGCCCTCCAAACGCTCGACGATATCGCCCACCAGAACGCTGACGATGGGAAGATCGCAGGCCAGTGCTTCCTGGACCACGGTGGGCGAACCCTCAGATACACTGGTCAGCAGCAGGCAATCGGCGGCATTCATCATTTCCGGAACTAAAGCCGGGTCAGTTCTCCCATCGAGAATTTCGAGGCGCAAATCAGGCACATCGCGGCGCGCCCATTGGATGGCGGACTCTGCGAGATCGAGGCGCTTGACGAGAACGTCGTGGCCGGCATTAAACAACACCACTCTTTCGCGATCGCTCCATCCCAGCCGCAAACGGGCGAGTGAGCGAGACCCGGGACGAAACACTGCCGGATCCACACCGGACGGTAGAATCGTCACCATTCCGCGGTTCCACCAAAGGCGGTTCCGAAGCTGGAGACTGACACAGATAATTCTTTGCGCCCGCAGAGCGGCCAGTTGCGAGAACACTCGCCCGAACGACGCGCGCGCGTTGGCCTGCCAGGAATACGATTGGGGCGGCGGATTGAGATCGCTTCCCCGATAGGTGATGATGAGCGGCAGAAATCCTGAAGCCAGGGCGGCGAATAACGCCGTCACGGTGCCGAAATGCGCATGGATGACGGAGGGATGAAGGCGAGCGAGCTCAGCTCGGAAACGGCGGTACTCGCGAAGGAGGTGATGCGGAGAAGTGCGCGAGCCGAGATAGAAAAGATGGGCTGCGATGCCTTCGCTCGCCAAAGCCTCGCACTGACGGCGCACGAATATCATGGAGGATCCTTGGCCATCGCCGGGGACTACGAACAGCACACGCGGGTCGAGCTCGACAGGCTGGCAGCGAACGGGAACAGTACCCGAGGGCGCGGCTAGATCGTCCCGATAGCGAAGAATTTCACTTCTGTCCGCATGCTTACGCATGGCGGTTCCGTTTGGACGCTCTTTGTCGAGCGGTTGGCTCATCGGAAGGACACCTCGCGGGCTGGAGGGATTGCGGCAAACAGCGCCAGGCGAAAGATCTTCGCCCATGCCAGGGCGCTTCCCGGATGCGACTGCAACAGGCGAAGATAGGTTCGTCGCGCGCCGGAAAAATCTCCGGCCAGCATCAAATGATCGGCTTGCTTTAGGGAGGCTCGAAGCGCGTCGGACAATGTTCCTTCGCCCGCCGCTCGAAGCGCCGCTGAAATGTCCTCCGTCTCTCCTCTTTGCCGCGCGGCCGCGAGCGTTCGAGAGGCCCTTTGAACGCGCTCCTGATCGGCCGCCCTTTGCGCGCTGATCGCGCCGGCGCTGTATCGATAATGATAGAGAACCTCGTCGAGATTCACCGCGCCTCCGGCTTCGGTGAGGCGCCAGAAGAAGTCGTAATCCTGCGAGCACGGGAATTGTTCGCGATACCCTCCGACGCGGAGAGCAAGCTCCCGGCGAAACATCGTTGAGCCGTGCACGAACGGGTTGCTTTTCAAAAAAGCATGCGACAACTCCGCCGTGGTTCGCGGCAGACGCAGACGCCACAAGGGCTGACCGTCGGAGCGATGTAACCGGGTGTCCGTACCCGCGAGCGCGATAGCGGGGTGCCCCCGCAGAAATTCGAGTTGACGGAGCAATCTTTGCGGCTCGCTCCAATCGTCGGCGTCCTGGCGCGCGATGAATTCGCCGCGTGCGAGATCCAAGCCCCGGTTGAGCGTGCGGGTTAATCCGCAATGCGGCTCATGGAAGACTCGCAGGCGGGCGTCCCGCGAGGACCACATGTCGAGATGAAATCGGGTCTGCTCGTCCGGGCTTCCGTCATCGAGGATGAGAAATTCGAAATCGCGAAAGGTCTGCGAGAGAATCGACTCGATCGCGGTCGAGAGCATCTCAAGAGGCGGGTCGTAGACCGGCAACACAACGCTGACGGCCGGAGTTACCATGACGCCCTCCACTCCCGAGCCCATAGGGCGAAGGCGACCAAGGTCCACAACCTTTGCCCGTGTAGATTTCTCTGCCAGTCGCGTTCCAGCAGGGGAGACGGAAAAACGTCGTGCGCGAATTCTCGCAGAGGTCCTTCGAGCCACGCCCCTTCGAGCCAAGCCACGATGGGCGCGCCGAAACCCTGCTTCGGTCGACTCAATACATCGTGCGGCAACTCTTTTTCATAGGCGGCGCGCAGCAGAACTTTTTTTTCGCGTCCCTTGACCAGGTTCTCCCCGGGCAACGATTGCGTCCATTCGAGGAGACGGTGATCGAGAAATGGTGCGCGTCCCTCGACCGCATTTCCGGCTAGAGCGATGTCCATTTTGTAAGTGAGGTTGTTGGGCAAATATAAATGGCGGTCCGACCACATGGCTCGTTTGAGAGCCGCGCCTGCGGGCGTTACATAGCCCTCGCGCCGCAATAACCAGGGAAGCGAATTTCCGGAAAAGCTGCCGTTCAGGAGGCGCGATCGCTCGCTCTCGCGAAAAGCGGTCTTCGACTCCACATAGACGTTCGCTGCGCCATCGGCGAGTCCGACCGCCGCGGCCGCCGCCTTGAGAACCTGCTTGGCGGCGATGTGTTCATAGTGCCGATAGCCTCCAAAAGCTTCGTCGCCTCCGTCTCCGTTCAGAACGACTTTGTACCGGCCTTTGAGCGCCCGCGCCAAAGCGAAGGACGGAATCGCGGAGCTGTCGGCAAAAGGCTCGTCATAATGCCACAACAGCTCGCGGAATCCCGTAGCCGCTTCGCTCGCGTCGATCTTTAGAACCTCGTGGCGCAGTCCAAGATGTTCCGCGACGCGAACGGCGTGCGCGAGATCGGGATGGCCTCCCTGAAAATCCGCGGTGAACGCTTCGAGCTTCGATCCCTGCCGCGTGCACTCGGCCGCAATCACCGAGGAATCTGCGCCTCCGCTCAAAAAGATCGCCACGGGCACGTCGGCGCGCAAACGGAGGCGAACTGCGTCGGCGACGATCGACCGCAGCCGTTCGATGCGTTCCCCGCCGGTCCGCTCCTTGCTTGCGGTGGCAAGTTCCGGGCACCACCAGCGCCGTATATCGACTTTGCCGTTTTTGAAGCGGAGCATGTGACCCGGCTCCAGCTTCCGGCAGCCCCGAAAAATCGCCAGCGGCGCGGGAATGTAGCCGAGGGCCAGATACGCATCCATGGCGTAGGGGTCCAGTCGCCGGTCGTGGAACGGGGCGAGAGCTTTCAGCTCGCTCGCGAACGCCAGCACGTTCGCCCGGTGAAAATAAACCAGAGGCTTCTCGCCCACGCGATCGCGAACGAGAGTCAGCTCACGCTCACGGGCGTCCCACAAGGCGAAAGCGAACATGCCGATCGAGCGCGCGAGCGCTTTTTCTACACCCCAGTCCGCGCAGGCGCGAAGGAGCACCTCGGTGTCGGTTCCAGACCGGAAGACGCCGCCTAATTCCCGGCACAGCTCGACGTAGTTGAAAATCTCGCCATTGAGGACGATCGTCCAGCGGCCGTCCTCCGAAGTCATAGGTTGCGCGCCTAAGGGACTCAGATCGAGAATCGCGAGACGGCGATGGCCCAATGCGATGCCGTCGCCAGTGAAGACTCCTTCGCCGTCCGGCCCGCGATGACGCTGAACCTCGATCATGCCGCGTACCAACCCGGCCGCGCGACGATCTCCGATGACTCCGGCGATTCCGCACATATTAGAGAGGGCTCACGCTTTGGTGTTGATCCCGAAACTGAGGGTCGCGACCGGCGCACATGGCGCTAATCGCGGCGGCGCCTGCGCGCTCGATCCATTCCGGCGTAGGAAGCCCCGTGTCCTGAAGAAGTCCGTGCCAGGCCGCGCAGGCCGCTTCGCCATGCCCGCTTTGAAGGCGCGCGCGCAGAGTGAGCGCCAGCCGCGCCCGTGCGTTCGCGCGCCAGACAGTCCTCCACAATGTCCGGCGAAGGTACGTGAAATTGCGCGCGATTGCGCCTTCCACCATTTCGAAAACTTCGCGCTGCAGATGCGCGCTGCCGAGCCGATTGCTCCAGTTGCCCGCGTGCCTGCGATTGAGCACACCGTGACGCGCGAGCGAAGCCACGGGAAAGTTTTCGACCACGCGCAGGAACCATTCGGTGTCTGCGAATTGATACGCGGCGTTAAACGGTCCCACCCGTTCCCAGACCTCGCGCCGCATGACGATGGTCGAGGGATGGAAAGGCCAGTCGTAATATCGGATAAGGTACGGAATCAGACCGCTGCGCGCCAAAATCGATGAGGACCGCAGCCGGCGGGGCTGTTGTTGCTCGTCATTTTCCGTCTCAATCGAATCGACAAAGCCCGAGTGCACCAGGCCGATCTCCGGATGGGCTTCGAGGTACGCCGCCGAACTCTCGAGATGTCCCGGCAGAAAGCGGTCGTCGTCGGAACACCACGCGATCAATGCTCCGCAGGTCGCGTCGATCGCGGTATTCCAGTTGCCGACACCTCCGGAATTTCGGATTTGGCGGATCAATTTTATGCGCGCATCGCCCAGGCTCTCGAGCGCGGAGATCGTCCCATCCGTCGACGCGTCGTCGGAAACGACGATTTCGTGAGGCGCTCTCGATTGCGCGAGCGCCTCAAGCACTGCCTCGCGGACCATCGGCGCACGGTTGTAGGTCGCGATCGCGACGGAGATGGTCATGCCTCGCGCCTCCTGAGGTAGAGCGCGAAGCCGGCGGAGAATGCGAGGGAGAGAAAGATCCAAAACGCGGCGCTTGCGATATGTACCGTGGTAGCGGACCAGGCATTCGCGGACGCCCCTATTATCAGGACCAGCCCTGTGACCCAGAGGGAAAAGCCGGCCGCGCCGAACCGAAATCCGTGACGCGCGCGCGCATAGCCGTAGCAGAGCGCGAAGTACACGGCATAGGAGATCAGGAACCCGATCGCCGCACTTTCCGAAGGCTTGTCGATGCGGGCTAAGAACATGGCGGAGCCGAAGAAGACCGCGTGCGCGATCAGATCGGACCCCAGAAACGCTCCCACATCGCGCGTGGCGAGCATGGGCGTCGCCAGCACCCAGGAGCCGACTTTCAGATAATCGCCGATCAGCGTCCAGCGTAAGAACTCCGGCGAGGAGGCGAATTGAGACGAGTAGAGTACCCGCACCACCAGAGGCTTCAACGCCGCTAGGGTGACAATCACGGGCACGGTCGCGAGCGTGGCAACTATGAGCATGCCGCGGATTTGCCTGCCCCGTTCGCCTGCGGTTTTCGCCGCCGCGAGCGTCGGCAAATAATACGCCTGGACCGAGCCGAGGATCAACGTCACCTGGTTCATGCTGATGTTCCAGGCCGCGTCGAACTGTCCTGTCATCGCGAGCCCTTGCTGGGCGGTGATTGACCCACGCACGGCCAGAAGGACGGTGGTCGCTGCCAGTCCGCTGGCGAGCATTGCTCCGGAGACCGAAACAAAATTATGGGCGGCGACGGAGCTCCACCAGCGCCCTGGGCCGTGAAACCATTCGCTGAGGTGATGGCTCTTTAGAGCAATCGCGGAAGCCACTAGGGTTGCCGCGGCCGGCATGGCGAGGAGCAATATCAGAGCGACGGGATGCCCTGCACGCAGCTCCGCCGCTAAAGGAAATGCCACCAAGGCAGCCGTCAAAGGCGATGCTATTTGCAGCAGCGCAAGTTTGCCCAGATCCCGAAAGCCATTCAGAATTGCCGACGAGAAAACGAAGGCGCTCAACAGCGTGACGGTTGCCGCGAGCCAAGGCAAGAGAGACTCGCTCGACGCCGGAAGTCTGCTCCATCGGGCGACCGTAGCAGGAGCCGTCAACATCACTGTAGCGACGAACAATGTGCCGCCTGAAAACAGAAGTGCGACCGTCCGCACGTACTCGCGGCGCTCCACGCCATCGAGCGCGCTCACACCTTGCACGAGCGCCGTTCTGCCGCTGGCTGTCGCCACGGTGACTGCGCCATCGCGCAGTTGCTGCAATGTCTGGAGCAGCGCAATGGAGCCTGGGCCGAGCATCGTCGCGACGATCTTCGACGCAAGCGCGCTCAGGAGTCCGCTCGCGAGGGAACTGCCTCCAATTTTGCCCATCGCCGCGAACATCGGCCGCCATAGAGACTCTTTGACCCGCGCCGGCTCGACTGCAGTCGTCATTTTGCCTCTACGGCCGCCCGATAGTCCTCGAAATCGCGAATATAATCCTCTTCGCGATAAATATCGGAGGCCAGCACCAGCAGCACCGCGTCGGCTGAATATTTGTATTGCGTGGTCCACACCATCGGAGGGATATGGAGCGCCAGTTCCGGACGGTCGAGCACGATTTCTTCACTTCGCTCCCCATCAAAAAGGCGCACGGAACAGCTTCCATTGACGGCGACCAGGAACTGATCGAGCGTCCTGTGCGCATGCTCGCCTCGGATCTCGCGGCTTGGCACGCCGAAGACCAGGAAATAGCGCGACACGGGAAAAGGAAGCGACTGGTTCAACTCGGCGAAGGAGAGGTCGCCGCGATGGTCGGTGATGCGGGGAAGGTGATAGAGCATGGCTCCGCCGACCAGAGGCGAGGCATTCTGAATCAGGGCCGGCTGGACGCGGGCATTCTCCTCATAGTCCATATAGCCGGTCACATAGCCTGGATTTCCCATGATGATCGCGCGTGCCGGAACGTCGCGCGTAACCACGGCTCCGGCGCCGATCATCGCCTCGGAGCCGATGGTGATTCCGGGGAGAATCGTGGCATTCGCGCCGATGGAGGCGCCGCGCTTTACGAGCGTGCGCGCGTACGATGCGGGCTGGCGCTTGCTGCGTGGAAACGGATCGTTGGTGAACGTTGCGTTGGGCCCGACGAAAACGTCGTCCTCCAGGGTGACTCCTTCCCAAAGCTGGACGCCGCATTTGATCGTTACCCGATCCCCGATTTGAGCTCCTCCTTCGATAAATGTGTGGTCGCAGATGTTGCAATCGGCTCCGATACGAGCGCCCCGGAGCACGTGCGCGAACGCCCAGATGCGCGTCCTCGGGCCGATCGTCCCGGTCTCGACCCGCGCGTCAGGATGCGCGAAATGCTGCCGCGAATTGTCGCGAATCGCTCGCGCGGCGCGTGCCATGCTCATTGAGTTCCTCCCTGTGGTAATCGCAATACCATTCGGCAAATTTACCCACGCCCGCCTCCAGCGGCGTTGACGGGCGAAATCCAGTGGCGCGCTCCAGCGCCGACACATTCGCGTTGGTGTGAACCATGTCGCCTGGCTCAAGGGGCCGGAATCGTTTCCGCGCGCGCCTTCCGAAGGCGTTTTCAAGGGCGTGCACAAATTTCATCAGCGGAACCGGCTTGCTGCTGCCGATGTTGAACAGCCGGTAGCCCTCCGGAGCCTGCCGGGCGAGTCGGACTACCCCTTCGACAATGTCATCGATATAGGTAAAATCGCGCTGCATGCGGCCGTAGTTGAAAATGTCGATCACGTCTCCTCGCGCGATCGCCCGGGCGAATTTATAGGGGGCCATATCCGGCCGCCCCCAGGGTCCATACACGGTGAAGAAACGGAGTCCCGTCGTCGGGAAACGAAACAGATGGCTATAGGAGTGGGCCATCAGCTCATTGGCCTTTTTCGTTGCGGCGTAGAGCGAAACCGGGTGATCGACGCGATCTTCCACGGCAAAAGGGGTTTTCGTATTGCCCCCGTAGACCGAACTCGACGAGGCGTAGATCAGGTGCGCGACGCGCGCCCGCCGGCAACCCTCGAGGACATTCAAGAATCCTGTGATGTTCGAGTCGATGTAGTCGTGGGGACGATCGATCGAATGCCGGACGCCGGCTTGCGCGGCGAGATGGATGACGAGAGAAAACTTTTCCCGCTCAAACAATGCTTCCATTGCCGCGCGGTCCGCGATATCGACGTGGGCGAACTCAAAACGCGCGTGCTCGAGCAGTGCGAGCCGCGAACGCTTGAGCCGCGGATCGTAATAGCCGTTCAGATTATCGACGCCGACCACTGTCCCGCCATCGCGCAGCAGGCGCGCCGCCACATGAAAGCCGATGAATCCCGCCGCGCCGGTGACCAGGATTCTCATGTCTTTTCGACCCACCAGTTTCCCAGGGCCATGTACGCGAGCCCGCTCCGCAGAAACACGTTCACCGCATCGTTGGCCCGGTAAACGATGGGCTCGCCGTGCAGGTTGAAGGACGTGTTGAGAAGGATTCCCTCGCCGGTTCGCGCTTCGTATTCCTTGAGCAGCCGGTAATAATCGGCGTTGTGCTCCTCCGTTACTTCGTGAGGCCGCGTCGTGAAATCGTGAGGGTGCTGCGCGGCGGCAAACGAGGCGCGCCTTTCCGGACGCGAGCGGAATCCGAACATCATGTACGGCGACGACACCGGCTTGGGTTTCTCGTAATAGTCCTTGGCGCGGTCGGCCAGCACCGAGGGCGCGAAAGGCATCCAGAAGTCGCGGTTCTTGATCATTTCATTGATCTCGCGCACCGCCGTCGGCGAGTCGGCCCGAGCCAGAATCGACCGGTTACCCAGCGCCCTGGCGCCAAATTCGACTCCTCCTTTCGCCCGCGCGACGATTTTTCCCTCGGCGAGTTTTTCGGCGGTCACGCATTCAATATCGGGCACCCATCGAAATCGCACCCTCGCGCTCGCAATGGAATTGAGCACCAACTGCGCCTCGCGATCGGTGATCGGTTTGCCGTAATAGAGTGCGCCCAGAGGCTGAATCCGATCCCCCGCGCGCGCCGCCAGATGGCAGGCGGCGCCGATGCTGTTCGATTCGTCGCCGCAGGAAGGGAACACATATAGATCCTCGACCTCCGGGATTTCGAGCAGCGCCAGATTCGCCTTCACGTTCATGAATACGCCGCCAGCGCAGGCAATTTTGCGGATGCCGGTCTCACGCACGGCGTTCGAGACCCATTTCACCAGCATGTCTTCGACGAATTTCTGCGCGCCCGCCGCAATGGTGTCGAAGCGCTTTCCGGCCAGCAGATCCTTGAGAAATCCGTAGGCCGCGTACATGGATGGGACACCCGTGCGGCGCTTCCATGCAAGGCCGTCCGATGTGAAGTCGAACAAGCTTGAAAAATCGCGCGCGACACTTTCCATCCCTCCGCCCCGGGAAACGTACGGCGCGAGACCCATCACCTTGTACTCGTGCTCCAAAGGAACCATTCCCAGGTGGCGCGTTACCAGCGCATACAGCCTTCCGATCGAGTCGTGCTCGGAAACTGACGCGATTCGCGAAAGCACTCCGCGCTCGCCGATGTTCACCGTCGCCGACAGCCGGTCTCCCGAGCCGTCGCAGGTGAGAACGAGGACTCTTTCATCTCGCCACGGCGCCGTGTGATATGCGGCCGAAGCATGCGCCAGGTGATGCTCCACCGTCTCGATTCGCTCTTTAACGATGCCGATTGCGGATAAGGCGTCGACTCGTTGGTCTGCCTTGCGCTTCTGATACGCGCGATCGACGAAGGTTCCCTTGAATGGCTGTTTCCATCGGCCCACCAGATCCGCCGACCGCTCGTAGTCGCGCAGAATCGTCTCCTTTTGCCACTGGTTGTAATTCATGTACAGGCCGTTGAGCGCTACCCGAACCTGCGCGCAGTCGCCCGTGAACACCTCGAACGCCAGTTTTGCCGCTCCCGCCGGCGCGTCGCCTTGATTCTTGATCCGTGTGATTCTTTCTTCTTGAAGAGCCAGTTCAATCCGCCCGTCGCGCACCACCGCAACGGATGCGTTATGGCCATCGTGAACGCCGACGATTACGCTCATGTCGGCACCTCTTCTTTGGCCGCGTAATAGGAACGATAGTAGCCGTAGTAGTAATAGCTGTCACTCAGTTCCTTGTGGACCTCATTGAGCACCAGCCCAACCACTTTCGCCCGCAGTCGATTCAATGTTGCAAGCACGCTCGCTACTGCTTTGCGGCTGGTTTGGCCGGCGCGGGCGACGACGATGACGCCATCGACCGCCGTGGCCATTTGCAGGGGCTCGGCGAATCCAAGCAGAGGAGGCGCGTCGAGCAGCACCAGGTCATACTCGGAGGAGGCATCTTCCAATAGTTCGGCCAATCCCCGGCCGATCAGATCCGATGCGCGCCGCGAAGGCGGCCCCGCGGCCAGGATGTGGAGTGCTTCTAAACCTTCGACCTTCACAATCGCATCGCGCCATGGAATCTCGCCCAACAGCACATTGGACAATCCGACCACGCTCGGAAGATTGAAATTGCGATGCACGCTCGGCCGGCGAAGGTCTCCGTCGATCAGCAGGGTTCTCTTGCCTTGCTCCGCGTGGGCCGTCGCCAGATTCGCGGCCGTCGTCGTCTTTCCTTCACCCGGCGCCGCGCTCGTTACCAGCAGCGACCGGTACTGGCGATCGAAGCTTCCGAGCAGAATCGAGTTTCGAAGCGTTCGGATCGACTCATGAAAACCAGTCAGGTCCTGTTCCCCCTCAATCGCCATTCCATTCTTAAAACCGGCTTTAAAATTCGGGGAAGCGGCGGAGTGACGATTTTTCATCAAGGGCAGGCTGCCAATCACCTCTGTCCGCAGCGTCCTCGAAACCTGTTCGGGATCGCGGATCGTCTTGTCGAGAATATCGCTCAGCACCGCCGTGCCGACCGCGACGAGGGCCGAAAACAGGAGCGCGAGAAGCGCGTT
>Ga0182024_10021171_pt1 | contig 11823 bp, 16 predicted proteins | sample P32metaG_FD_120480 | JGI IMG/M metagenome (GOLD analysis project Ga0182024, IMG submission 120480) | Permafrost microbial communities from Stordalen Mire, Sweden - P3-2 metaG (Illumina Assembly) | ecosystem: Environmental > Terrestrial > Soil > Wetlands > Permafrost | place: Sweden: Stordalen... | reverse complement strand
TAATCAATAATTTGGTATTAGGATAGGAGCAATTTTATGTCTTTCCCTTATGATCGATCCCCAAATGATCCGAAAGCTATTATTCAGTATGGTAGAGATTTCAACTACTTTACTATATTGAGTGTCAGCAACACTACTTTTAATGCTGATGCCGATGTTGTTATTACGTTCCCAACTAATACCACTACTTTTCAATTACAAACTGGTGGTGGCGTACAATATTCATTTAATGGCGTCCATGTTCATGGCACAATGGACGCTGCTACTACTGGATTAATTACTAGCAATAATTTGATTTTTGTAAATAGACCAATTTGCAAAATTTGGTTTTTAGCTTCCGGCGCCTCAACAGTTCGGATTGAGGCTTGGGGCAATCCCTAATTTCAAGGAGCATGTAAGATGGCTTTTCTCATTGACAAAAATGGACCTATTGATCTTTCCAATCCCGATAACATTGATCACGACAAGATCCTGCCAGAATATGAAACTCGCAAACGTATTCTTAATACTGCCAGATCCATGGGGTGCGAGCGAGAAATGTTGATGGTTTTCGCCAAATATGATCGTCTGGCTCGTTTATGTAAAAATGACAGTGAGCGTTTGGACATTAGCAAGTTGGGAGCATTTGAGGTTTACGCGATCCTGGGTAAAGGCGGTGATTTTGTGGTCAATGGTGAAATGGTGTATTCGGAGAAAAAGAGCTAATATATGAGTGATGAATTAACGGTTTATACTGGTACAGTGATCTGGTTTAGCGGGAGTTATGGCTTTATTGAATGGGAAAAAGATGGTGCCAAGCAAAATGATATCTTTGTGCATTACTCCGATATTGCCGCCGATGGTTTCCGTACGCTCTACAAAGCACAAAAAGTGTCCTTCAGCATTGGTACGAATAAGGGCGGGGACCCCAAAGCAATTAATGTCATGGCCCTGAAAAACTAAATTTCACTTCTTCAAAAATATTTGGACTATCTGCACTACTATGGAAAGCAAGCCAGTCAGGAACAATATTTTAACTTGAAATAGATCTCGACTGGTTTCTTCACTTTGTTTCACCAACTTATCCAATTTATCTTTGTCCTTATCTGACATCTCTTTAATGGAACCTAATAACTTAATAATCTCTTCATTTTGATCCGCCACTACCGATTGCACCTCGATCACTTTCTCATGGATCTTGAGGGTAATCTCCAAATCTTGTTTGCTAATACTTTCGGTAAATGGCACCATAATATTCTTATCCATTGGGCTCTAATTTTTGCTGATATTTTCTGGCTTTTACTTTATTGACAATGGCATCACAACGATCGCTTAATCGTTTATATTCTTCTACTACCGAGGTCTCAACATCTTCCTCCAAAATAGCTTCCTCGGTTAAATCAATAACTTTTCTTGGTATCATGATTTCTTAACTGGCGCGGTCTTGTCAGCTTCAGGCAGATCCAATTCTGCATTTTCTGAGGCCAATTGTTCATCTAATTTATGTTGATCCGCCCCGTTAACATTAAGCTCTTCGTAATGAGTTTCCTTAATACTGAAGGTAGATCGCTCGTGAGATGGCAATGGCACATCTTGCAGAAATGGCAACGCTTCTTTTTCTTTCACTGGTGGAGGGATCTTGCGGACTCTAATTTTATCGCGTTTCTTGAAAATAGATCCTGAGGTTTGCGATCTCACCAGTTGCTCCAGATAAAAGCTATAATGTTTATCATCTAGCAAATTGACAATGGAGTAAGCTTTGATATTGATGGCTAAATCAGCAAGTGTCACATTCATCGGAGAAACATTGACTACCCAAAAAGTAGGCTTGTTTTTAACTGGAGCTTTCATGATAACATGCCATATTATTGCATTGATACATGAATACCGTATTGAACTATACTCCAGGAGCTACTGCCACTATCTTCTTGGAATTGAAGGATGGTTATGGTCAGCGGATGGATGATGGCTACATTCCAGTGGTGCAACAAATTATTCTACCCACTTTTACTACTGCTACTGGCTATCCACAAAACATGACGGAATTAGATATTGGTTTGTATTACTTCCAATTTACCTTACCAACTGGGTCGACAGCAGTGGGTAGTTATTTAGTAGATGTGGCGTATTTAAGTAGTGCTGGCTATATCAATAATGACATTTTTCAGATCGTGTGTTTTGCAGTCAGTGGCAATTATGGAGTAACGACATTTTGAGGTCTTCATGTTACTAACTCGCGGAGAGATTTGTTCGCCCACTAATCAACTAAACTTAACGGTGACTTTTAAGGATGTCACTGGGGCGCCGATAAATACTGATAGCTATCCTACTATTTCTATTGTGCAACCTAGCGGATTGGTGATGCTGGCGCCTACTTCAGTCGGTGTCGCACAACTTTCTACTGGTATGTATGCTTATATTTTTACGGCGCCCATCAATGGTCCGCTGGGTGTTTGGAACGATGTTTGGACGGGTTATATCAATGGTTTTCGCATTGAAACCACTTTTAGTTTCATTGTGGATAATACCCAAATACCAGCTGTTAATTCGGATCATCATGTCCATCTGGGCGACGATCCCGGCTTTCATTATTCCCAGTGCGCCATTATCAACATCAATAAACTGATGAAATCTTTGAGACAAAGGCTTAATAGTTCTGGAAAAGCTAAGAGTGCGGATGCCTTTGGGAACGTTACTTATGTGGATTGCGATATTTTTTCGGTGGATACACTGACGACTTTTATTGCGACTGCTTTGTGGGATTTTAACCAAATACCTTTCACAACACGTTTTTGTTTCGATGAAGATTGGTTTGTAGATCAGTACGGAGAGATATTAGTAGAAGGCGCGACGTTATATTCGCTCGCTTCTGTCGCTTTGATAGAGCGTGGGCGCGAATATAGCCTTACCGATAATGGGATTAATTTTAATCCTCCCTCCGTCTCCGAACTTTTACAAACGCAGTATTCCACTTTGTTGAGTAATTATTGGGAAAAGCTCAAGTATATCAAAAACTCGATACGCCCACATCCACTGGGCTTAGGTGTGTTTGGTATGAATAGCTCGCTTAATCCAGCTATTCGTAATATGAGGCATTTACGAGCTCGCCGAGTGTTTTAATATGTGCTATTTTTGGCGATGTTCTTTGATGAGCTGTCGTATTTTACTATCGCTACATCCATATTTAAAAGCCAATTGTTTTTGAGTTATTCCACCCAATAAATATTCCTGATATATTTGAATTTCTTGTTCAATGGAAAACTTGTGAAGAGTGCGATTAGCTTTTCTGGTAGCAGTTCTTTTAATCACGGCCTCTTTGTTGATTTTGCCAAGTTTAGGTATCCTCATTTTTTGTTTGGTTTCTTCGGTATGAGGTTGCTTGGTAGTTCCCAGCTTTTTTAATCGTTGTTTTTGTTTAGTCTCTTCTGAAGTTTTTCTGCCAGTAGCCGCTTCTTTTATTTTTTGTATGGCCTCTGGTGTATGTTTTCTTCCTCTCATTCCAGAAGTATTGCCACCATCAGCGATATTATATACCATATCTCTACCCAATTCTATTCTAACATAAGCTATCCAACTAATTTCTAATTCATCGGCCTCATAAGCCGAGTTTGCAATATCAATTGTCCAAAATAAAAAGTTATCTCTTCCGAACTCCCGAATAGCTTTATCAAACTTAAGAGTGCCTCTTTCATGATTATCGTTTCGTTTTTGTAAGTCTTTGCACTGTCCAATGTAAATCATACCATTGATCTGATTTAGATAGCAATATAGATAGCTATGTGGCTTCTTGATTTCCATTAGATCACCAACCTACTATCATCTAATTTTATTTCCATTCCAGTTTGTCTCTCAATATCTCGCGCCACATGATGAAGATGCCATGACAACTCCTTTAACATGATGCCATTGACTGGTTGATTACATAATTTTAAAGCAATTTCTTGCCAGTGCTTTTCTATCAAATCCTGCACTTGTCGTTCGACGGGTAACGATAAATGAGTATAGTTTTTTGAAAACGATATATCTAAACATATGGATTGACAAATACGATCATAGCTGGCAATTAAGGTAGCCCGTAATGGTAGCATATATTCCTTTAGGTAAAAGCAGATAGACGATCCAATCGTAGCATCAGCTTATGGGTTTCCAGAGCATCAACACGACCCTCAATAAAATCCATGACCATTTGATGATTAATTCCTTGCATAATGGTAAACTTAACATCATACAATCGAAAAGACCATTTGCGTTGATCTGATCCGTCTTTCCAAACCCATCGTAATTCTTTTGGCAATTCTTCGCGAATAACAATATGACCGTCTTGTATAGCTTGAGCAATCTCTCCGACAATTTCCCGAAAAAGCTGAGCTCCGATAGCTAACATAACTGGCTATATATCAAGGCATTATTTTGGCATTTCTTCATGAGCTCCGCCAAATCACAAGATGATGAAGATAAAATTCCGCTTTCCGTCATCCGAAAATTGCCTTATCAAACGCTCAATCGTTTGATCAATAAGGGTCGGGCTTTTTTGAAAGAGAATGAGGTGTGGCAAAAAGTGTGTGCCGAGCATGATGAGGATCCTGATATTATCGATTTTATTCCCATCGCGTTTGGCAATTTGGATGTCTCGGCCAAAACTACCAAGGGGATTATTATTCTCAATTACAAACTGTTGGGGGACGCTGATTTTAAAAAGGACTATAGCTATATAGTTCATGAGGCGACTCATTGGCTAGATCAATGCTTCGGGAGTAAGGCTACTAAAAGTAGCGATGAAGGAGACTATCTCGCTAACAAATTTGAACAAAAGGCTTTTTCTAGACAAATCCAATATATAGCTCATCAAGAAGGCGAAAAAGAAGCGGAAGAATATACTGACGATCTTTTAGAGCATCATGAGAAATCTGGAAAAGAGGCCGATAAATTGAAAGATGTATTAATGGACAAGGTTTAACATTTCTTTTGATGTCTTATTTTGTGGCGCCATCTAATAGGTTTTGTAGTGCCGAATAAGGCCTTAAATTATCTAATGGCCAACATTACTTTATTTTTGGATCATCAATAGAAGTGCAATCAAAATTTGATTGTGGAGGCGCTTCGTAGTAAATAGGGTTGTAGAAGCAAGAAGCTATCAACTTCGTGATGATAGTAATTCATTTTAATATCATCATAATATTGGTCATCGTTCCGATCAAGATCAAGATCAAGATTGTTATTTGAAACCAACAGGGAGCCCAAGAACTTTTAACGGCTTTATGCAATACTATATTTTGTTCTTGAAAATATTGGTGCGAAATAGTGAAGTTGTTTTGTTCCGTTTCTACACGGCTCATTTCTTCGGGATGTTGTAATTTCCAATCTTCCATCGATTTTACCCAATCAAATTTGTCATCATCATCATTAGTTGTATTGATATTGTTTTTCATTACAATTACTCCTCGTCACAATTACCATTCAATATATCATATATCAGCAAAATATCATCATCTATAACCACCAATAAATTTGCATTGTATTATGGTAAAATACGCTAATCCAGATATGTGTGGCCTCAATAGGGTCATCAATCAAGGCGATGGCTATTCGGTCAGCTTAACTTGGTATCAAGCCTATCCAGAAGTTTTTACCAACAAGATTGCTTACCACATTTATTATGAGCCTCATGAGCTAATTGACTATCTGGGTATTTTTCATGCCGAAGTGAAATTTGTAGTGATCGATGGCTCTTTAAGTTGCAACATCATTGATCTAACGCCTGGACAAATGTATTGGTATAGTATTAGATCCGTGGAATATGATCCTACCGTCATTACCTTCCTTAATAACTTACCAGTTGCTCACGATAATTTGCGCGTTTATCCTAGCAGTGTTTTATCAGCTAATATGACGGCTACCCAATTATTCGTGCCACTGATTGATGTAGAAACTTTTACGCCCCAAGGGATTGTCAAGGTTGGTATTGAGTTAATTGAATATTTGGCGATAGATTATGTCAATAACAACTTAATTGTTGGAGGCGGAATTAATGGCATTGGCGGGCATTTGTTATTGCAATCTAATGATCAATATTATCTGCCCAATCCTAATAATGTGGGCGGTGGTAGTATCGCTAATTTAGAGTTGATTAATACTTCTGCTCCTAATCAAAATTGGAATATACTTTGCGTCTTTGTGGAATATGATCATTCGGGTAATCCGATACCTTCTACTGCCAAGTTCGAAGCTATTGGAAGTTTATCTGCCAGTGAGGTGGATCAACACGCCAATTATATCATCTGGTTAGCTAATGGTTCAATAGTGGTCAATGATACCTTGAGCTTTTCCATTGTTGAAACTTCGCCACCATTTCGTCCTGGAGATAGTTTCTTGGTGCAAGTAGTTGGCGCTCAACCTGGAGTTCCCAGTGGTCGTGGTTTTAATAATACGCCGATTACCTCTCATACGGTATCTGGTTATGATGGCTATCATAAATATGATCCAATAGTGAGTATGATTGCCATTACCGAAGACGATCGTTGGGACAATATCTATGCTACTCAAGTCAAGTTTGAATATCCCAACTTTCCTTATACGGTAGTTGATGGTTATCATCAAGTGACTAATGATTATCTTTCAACTAACTTAACTGCTGCCGATGCGGCCAATGTTACTTTCCCGATGTATGACTATGCTGGCTGGCATCGTACGGATCCAGTTTTATTGTTGAATGGTACGTGTGTTGGGTCGTACATCGGAGGCCAGATGGGCTGTATCGATGGTTACGGAAACTATAACATTGTGCGCGGAATGAACTTGGAAAATATGAATACGCAAAGGCAAGATGTTTTGCTTTCCATAACTGGGCAACCCGCCTGTCTTATTCATCGCGAGCAAACTGGTATCACCTGCTCTTGCTACTTGTCATCCAGCGAATATCCCGACGATCGCTGCCAATTTTGTTTTGGAACACGCTTTGTGTTGGGCTATCAACAATATTTTAATCCTCGTCAATCCGATGGTCGCATTATGGTGCGTTTAAGTCCCACCGCTGAGAATGAAAAAATGCATGAGGCTGGTTTGGAGAGCGAATTTCCATTGGACATTTGGACGCTCACTGTGCCAACTATTAAGACCAGAGATATATTGGTGCTCTTTGATCAAGATGACAATGAAAGTTTTCGATATGAAGTCTCCGATGTTGTTCGCAACAATACTATTTTAGGATTGGATGGCGGACAACATTTAAAAACCTTCCGCATTCGTAAAACTGACATTGCTTATCAGATCAAGGTTTTTCGAGATACTTCCGACTTTCCACAAACCGTTAATACTGGATTGGGGTTTGCTCCAGGTTTGCCACCCCATAGCCACGTCATCACTATCAACCAAAATGATCCTACTACTTGGAGCCAATTAACGCAAGTCTCGCAAGGCCATAATCACGCCCTTCAGGTAATTTCCGGAGTTTTAACAGTAATGCCAACTCTCGGACACACTCACGCTTTGATGATGTAGCGATATGTTAGTATTATTAGCATGACCAATCCTCCACCTATTGCTCCAAATTGGGATCCTAATAATGGAAATAATGGGATTTTAGCTACCAATAGATATGATTTCCAAAAACATGTGGAAGGCTTAGCGTTTCGTCATCAAGCCAATCAGATTGATCTTAATCCCACTATGGTCATTGGTGGTAATACTATTACTGATGTACAAGATGCTTTGGAAGCTTTATTATTAGCTATTAATCCATTACCTATTTTAGCGACCGCCACCACTCCCGGGTTAGTGCAATTATCCGCTTTGGGGGATGTGCAAGGAACTGCCCTGCAAATGCAAGTGACTGGTATTCGAGGTTTCCCTGTTAATAGTGCTCCGCCTATTTTTAACAATGTTTTGACCTGGAATGGCTCGAACTGGGGACCAGCATCATCGCAAGGCGTTTTTACTGCCGGTACTGATTTGGCGGGCAACGCCTCTTCGCAACAAGTGATTGGTTGGACTGGCACCGGGATTTCTCCCAATCGTACCGTTCGGGCCTCCAATGATATTGTGCAATTTATTACCACTGCTACTCCAGTGATCACACAGGCTTCGGTAGCTGGCATTAATGCTACTAATTTAACCATGGAAGCGCAGGGAATATCAAGTGGCAGTAGTAATGCTGGTAATATTGCTCTTTTTGGCGGAACTAATTTAGGTAGTGGTTTATCTGGCGGAGTTAATTTGTCAGTGGGCGGATCTCCTGTTACTGAAGGCGGAAACTATCTATTGCAAGCTACACAAGTTGTTCCTAATCAAGAAGTAGTCGCTTTCTTTCCAACATTAGGCACTGGCTTAGTAGCTGGAGATATGCCCACTAATACTGGTAGCAAGGTCATTTATATTGGTGATACTACTGTGCTCCCCACCGCTCCATCACCTACTGGAAGTATTTTGTGGTCTAATGGCGGTCAATTATTTGTGATGCAAGAAAATGGTGTTAGTTTTGCGATAGGTAGCGTTGTTAATCCTAGCATTCAATTTGCTTTTAGTGGATTAACCACTTATACTGGCACACCACCCGCCAATGGTAGCATTACTTTTTCTAATGTAGGAGCTAGCGTCACTAATGCTTCTGCCACGGTACTAGTATTTCCAATGCCTTCTGCTTGTGCCCTTCGTATGGATATTACTTATATTGGTAAACAGTCTAATAACGCTAATGTAGTAGAATATAGCGCCAATCATGGTTTTATCAGTAATGGAGCTGGTCCGATCTTTATTGGTAGCACCATAATCTCACAAATCACTAGTGGTGCGGTCGGAGGTTGGGCTTTACCGCCAACCCCCAGTATTTCAGGTAATAATATCTTAGTCCAAACTGGCTTTAATATTGCTACCTACATTTCTTGGACAGTAATAACTAAAATTACCATCGTTAGTATTTGATAAACTATCATTTTTTTAGCATAACAGGCATGGATCCATTAACAGTAGTTACCAGTTGGCAATTCGTGCTATTCGGTTTGGCCATTGCTTCCGTGATGTATGTTTTACGCATTGTAGTGGAATATTTTATGGAGCTGGGACATATCGATCCTGATAAAAATAAGTTGTGGAATAAGGTGATGCTTCCTATTCTGCCAGTAATTATTGGAGCTATTTGGGCTACACATTTGCGCGCCTTTCCATATCCAGATAATATGGTATCACGTCCCGATCGATTAATTTTTGGCTTAGTAGCTGGCTTACTTTCTGGATTGATTTATCGAGTAGTTAAAGCTGTATTGTATCAAAAGGTAATAGATGTAGTACAACATATCAATAAGCCACCTATTAATGTGGCTACAAATAATGTCGCACCAAGCGTTCCACCAAGTAATCTTCCGCCACGAGGACAGCTGTGAGTTCATATCCACAATTTATCGATAACGATAGTACGCTTCCAGCCGTAAATAATAATATTACTGAGATTGGTTCGGACGCTATCAATGCGCTACGTGATGCTGTTGTTAGCATTGAAACTACTCTTGGTGTCAATGTGCAAGGAACATCTTCGTCATTGGCAAGTAGATTATCAGTTCTTATTAATCCTGATGGCTCCGTTAATACTTCTATCATCTATAGTTTAGGTTTAGTTGTTTTACCTATTACCAATAATCAAATTGCCAGCAATGCTAATATTCCAGAAAGTAAGTTGCTATTAGATTATCGTACGCAAGATTTGTTTAACTACTTTCGAGACTTATCCAAGGATGTCAATTTAGCATTGGCTTGGATCTCTGCCTCTGGTGTTAAATTAGAACCACATTTGATTGGCGCCATTTATCGTCATGATCTGGCACAAATTGATGTAGCTGAAGTTTCTACGCAATTCTTGAACAATGTTTTTCGAGTTAATCGAGATAACACTGATGCTTATACCTTGATTGGCGATATTAATAATGAACTAATTGGACATCAATGGAAAGATGGATCTCCATTAGCTAATATTCAGAACATCATTACTAACGATGGTGGGGCTTTTCCATCTAATTACGCTCATACTGCTGGTGGTATTTATCTTAATAGCAGTCGATTTGTTGTCATTCCTCAAACCACACAAGATGTTCAATCATTCGCAGATTTTATTGATAGCTCATCAATATTAACATTAGGCACCAGAATACAAAACTTATATGCCAATGGTATTTCTCGTAATTCTCGTTCTTCCAGTCTAACTATTGACGGTTATGGACAATCGTTAGTATCAACTACTCCAGCGGTAGCTTATCTGCGAGATACTTATAATTTGAGTTTTCCTTTTGATGACATTTCGGCAGGCGATGACATTGTGCAATTTTTTCCCACTTCAGATAGTGGTTTTACTTTTGATGCCCAATTTGCATTAGTGCGTCCAGGCGATATTATCAGAGTAGCATATGTCGGAGACGGCTATAACATCGAAGTGCCTTATATCGTATCTGAAAAGAAATATATCCAAGGGGCAGGTAAGTCTTATTTCATTCGAATTGCTGGAAAAAATATTGCCTATGCCCCTAACGCAGTAGCTCGAATTGATCGACCACTATTCAACAATGACAAGCAAGGCGTTTTGGCTATTGCTGGAGTTAATTCTCCTTCTGCTATCACTCCCAGTTTGATTGTTGGTAGCCCTCGTGGAGCACAATGTTTGGGAGTAGGTTTTAGTCCCGATCAATTCAATGAAACACATTATCTGTTATACTTGCAATTATATCCTGATGGTAATCCGTTAGATAGTGTCATAACTTTACCAGCCATCGATATTACTGGTAATCAAGGCACTACTCCCGGGGCCTATACCTTGGATAGCATTGTATCAGCTACTAATAATGCTTTTAGAGAGCCGGGCTATAATTATCGTTTTATCGCTTTTCAACGTGATGGTGAGTTTGGCATCATGTTGGCCGATTCTTATAATAATGCTTCTTTCTCGATAATCAGTGCTATTGTTAATTCTACTGGTTTTTATGATCAGGCTAATACTTCCTTAAATTATCCTCAAAATGTTATTGATGTTTTCCCGGTAGTAGGCACGGTCGCTCCAGATCCTTTGGGATTTGGACCTTTTGGCGCTGGAGTAGCTTCTCCACCATTTACCTTTTCTTATGGATCTACCGCTTCTGCATTATTGCCTACCGTTCTTTTTACTCCATTAAGACGTAATAATTTCTATGTCAATGGTGTAGAATTAGAACGTTTATCTATTGATGTCGATCAAACATTGGATACGTTTGGCGATGGTTATTGGGTAGCTACTGTTGAGAATTATACAGCAAATAACGGCCCTCCTGGCCACATGTTGGTTACTTATAATGTGCCATTGGATCTATCAGCTTCTCAATTAAAAGCCGGCAAAACTTTGGTGGTGCAACAGTTCGGTTCCAGCTTGGGCATTATTAACTATGGTCGTTTTATTATTCAGAGTGTTGTTTTTTCTTGTTGCCCGCCAGTTACTACGCAAATTACCGTTTTCGATGCCGTTCATGCCACTGGTAGCTCTCCTCAAGCAGTCGCCCCTATTGGATCAGTAGTATCGTTATATTTTAATTCTGATTCCGTTTCTTTTAACAATGAAACGGCTACCGATTTTGTTTCCCTTAGTGCGGCTTTCAAGAGAAGCTTCGAAGTTTATATTGATGGTAATGCTAATACCTTTACTCATGAGCGAGGCAGAATTAGCCTTAATGGCACTATTACCGTTAATGGTGTTCAGCTCTATAATACCAATATGGTGTTGGGACAAATGGATATTGTTGGAATCTCTCCAACTTTAAGAGGATATCAATTTGGACCAATTAATAAAATCACTTTATCGTTGAGTAGTATCGATCCTATTGGTGGAATTATCACTGG
>Ga0182024_10021170_pt1 | contig 11824 bp, 6 predicted proteins | sample P32metaG_FD_120480 | JGI IMG/M metagenome (GOLD analysis project Ga0182024, IMG submission 120480) | Permafrost microbial communities from Stordalen Mire, Sweden - P3-2 metaG (Illumina Assembly) | ecosystem: Environmental > Terrestrial > Soil > Wetlands > Permafrost | place: Sweden: Stordalen... | reverse complement strand
GGAGCAAAATCAACCGCCCCGGCCTCGACTATGGCTGCCCCACGAAGATTTCGTGCTACGCAACCAGTCGACTTTCAAGCCCTTCGAGCGTTACTCGGACAGGCTCCTAGCTCTCTCGCGGATTATTCTTCACTTAGGATGTTGAGCCACGCCAACCAGCCACCAGTCACCTTCCCCTTCGCCAGCTGGAAAAATGCGTCACCAAACACAAAAATAGGCCTGATGCGCCTCCGCCTAGATAAGGTCCTCCACTTCAACACCTTGGCACCGCAGATTCCGCCAATTTTCGCCTCAATGAACGAAAACCGTCAGCGCGGGCCAAACTGCCAATTTTTTTCGCCGCCGGGCGAACATACACCACCACCCCGCGCCCTGTGTCGTGACCATGTCCGGTCATGTGACCATATTTCGTTACCAGCCCTAGCGGCAACCCGATGCGAAGCTCTATCGTGGCGCGGTAACCGGCGTGCTCCTCCTTCAGGTTGCAGCCGCCAGATTCGCAGCCGCCAGATTCGCATCCGCAGAGACGACCAATGAAACACGACCTGCCTGCCGTCGCGCTCGCCACAAGGCCGGAGCTCCGAGGCGCCGCAGGGGCCATCGTCCTGTTCGCGGCCGTCGCGGCCTTATACTTTGCGCGCGACATTCTAATCCCCTTCGCGTTTGCTCTCACGCTGACGTTTCTATTGACTCCAGTGGTGGCGCTTCTCCAGAGACTTCACGTCGGCCGAGTAATATCGGTACTCACCACCGTCCTGGTTTCTATCGCGCTGGCTGGCGGCATTGGCTGGATCATCGCGAACCAGTTGGTCGACGTCGCCAATGAGCTCCCGTTATACCGCCAGAACATTCACGCCAAGATTGAAGCGTTTCACATTCCAGCGACAGGACAGCTAGGCCAAGCTTCCGCCAGCGTGAAGGAGATCGTGCAGGAAGTCAGCGGCCCCGTTGCCGCATCCCCGGGCGACCCCGCTGTTCCCCTACCCAGCGGCGAGAATCCCAAGCGGAGCAAGGCGCGGCCGGCGGCGCCCGCGTCCCCGGTGCCCGTTCGAATGGTTCAATCCCCAACCAGCGGATGGGCTCAACTTCGCAATCTGGGCGCCCCCGCCCTTGCGCCGCTGGGACGAGCGGGGATTATCGTAATCTTTACGGTCTTCATGCTGCTCAAGAGAGAAGACCTGAGGAACCGTCTTTTGCGGCTGGCCGGCCTCAGCCAGTTAAACCTCATGACCCAGGCGCTCGACGACGCCGCCGGCCGCGTCAGCCGCTACATACTCCTGCAGTTCCTCGTCAATGCGAGCTTTGGAGCGCTGTTTGGTATTGGCCTTTACTTCATTGGAGTGCCGAATCCAGTTCTCTGGGGCGTGGTCGCCGGAATCCTGCGGATCGTGCCTTACGTCGGAACAATGGTTGCCGCGATATTACCCATCGCGCTCTCGTTGGCCGTTTTTGACGGTTGGCTCAAACCCCTGCTGGTGTTCCTGCTCGCAGCGGGCCTCGAACTGATTATCGCGAACTTCATCGAACCCTGGCTCTATGGCGCGCACGTGGGAATTTCTTCCCTGGCGCTGCTAGTGACTGCCGTTTTCTGGACCGTTCTGTGGGGTCCCGCCGGCCTGATCCTGTCTACGCCTCTGACGGTCTGCGCGGTGGTGCTGGGGCGCTATTTCCCTCAACTCTCTTTCTTGCACATCCTGCTGGGAGATGAACCTGTGCTTGCAGTCGAAGCTCAGATCTACCAGCGTTTACTCGCGATGGATCAACTGGAAGCGCACACCATTGTCAGCCAGTTTCTGAAAGGAAGACCGTTGGTGGAGTTGTACGATTCGGTGCTCATCCCGGCTTTGAGCATGGCCGAACAGGACCGGCACAAAGGAGCGATCGACGCCGTCAGGGAAGAGTTCCTCTTTCTCAGCATCAACGAAATGATCGCCGAGTTTTCCGAGTATGAACCGGTGGACAGCTCATCGGTGGAAAGCTCTGGTGCGGAAAGCCCCGCGCCGAACCCGGACGCCACGGAGCATCCTGACGCTCGAGTACTTTGTCTTCCAGCCCATGATCGGGCCGATGAGATCACAGCCTCCATGCTCGCTCAGCTTCTGGAGCAAAAGGGGCTGGCGGCTCTGTCCTTTCCGATCGACGGGCCTTCTCCGAATGAATGGATGGCGTTGATTGAAGCGCGGCGCAGCGACATTGTCTGCATTTCCGCGTTGCCTCCCTACGCGTTTGCCCCGGCGCGCGCCATGTGCAAACAGATCCGGGAACGGTTTCCAAAGATCAAGGTGGTGGTTTGCGTCTGGGGATTCAGCGGCGATACGCACAAAGCCAAGGCTCGTTTCGAGCGAACTCAGCCCGATCGTCTGGCCACCAGCCTGGCCGAGGCCGTGGAACATGTTCAGGAACTTCTTCGTCCCAAGCCTCAGGCGGCTCCGCTCGTGGCATGACCAATCTCTCCTGGCTCCTACTCTTCTGGAGCGAACGCCAGCAGGACATTCCCAGCTATTCCGCCATTACGCGCATAGCCCGAGTTCACAAACAGCATGCCTCCCACCAACACTGGACCGGCGCCGTCCAGCGAGCCGCCCTTGCCTGGCACTCCGTTCACGGTTTGATATTGGCGCACTGTGTTGAAGTCCCAGAGCACTCGGCCATCCTCGGTGGCGTAGGCGCGCAGATGCCCGTCGTCCGATCCGGAGAACACCACGCCGGGAATCGCCGTGACCGCCGCGGGCTGCGCCGGACTGCACTTGGGCGTCGATCCGCAGGGCTGCGGGGCCGCGTACCAAACCTTCTCGCCGTTCGATATTCGCAGAGCGGTCAGCCCTCCACCTTGCGTGGGATCGGGCGGCAATCCTACCTGGATGATGGTGCCCGGAGGAGCCTCTCTCACCAGATCCGAAACCGCCGCGTAGACCTTCTGCCCGTCGCTGGCCATGCCCCACTGAACGCCGCCGTTGGTGCCTCCCTTACCGACGCGAGTCTGCCACAGTATTGCGCCTTTGCGCTCCGGGTCCAGCGCATAAACTACGCCCGACTTTTGTCCGGCAAGCAATACCTCGCGGCCGTTGGGCAGCTTCTCGATCAGCACCGACGATCCGAAGTCGTAGTCCGGCCCGGGGCACTTGCTGCCGCCGCAGGCGCCCCCGAATACGTCCCCGGGCGTCACTTGTTTGGACCATACGATTCGTCCAGTCTTGATCTCGAGCGCCAGCACCGAGTCGCTCATATCGGTCGCCGGCGTGGAGAAATTGTCGCCGGTCGCGATGTACAGCAAACCGCGCTTGGCGTCCAGGGTCGGCGATCCCCATACGCCAGCGCCCGACGGTCCCCAGGTCCCGACCGTGCCAGGGCCCTTCTCGAGTTCCTTGGGTTTCTCGCGAATGGTGTAGGTCTTCCACACCTCGGTTCCATCCTTGGCGCGCAACGCCGTCACACTGCCTCGGAAAGTGCAGCACGGATAATCCGGATTACCCGATCGCGTTTCTTCCCAGGAAGCGGCCGGAATGAAGACCACTCCATCGTGGACGGCAGCGGACCCCGTTAGCCTGGTGGATTCGTGCGGCTCGGGTTTCTTCTTCCACAAAAGTTTTCCGCTCTCGGCCTCCACTCCGTAGGCCCATCCGGTGAGATCGGTGAACACCAGAACGTGGGTGTTACCGTTGGGGACCGCGACCATGGCGGACCGCACCGGTCCACTGGCCTGGTAAAGCCAGCGAACACAGCCGGTATCGGTGCTCAACGCCTGCACCGCGCCACCGGCGCTGCCGACGAACAATGTGCGGCCCAGCACCGTGGGCGCGCCAAACGCGCTGACATCGCCGTCGAACGCATAGGCCCACTTCAATTTGAGCTTGCCCACCTGATCGAGCGCGATGCCGCTGGAGGTGGTGTAGCGCGTGTTCGAAAGGTCGGGGCCCCAACCGTTCCAGACGGGACTCGGCGACGCGCCAATGTTCACGGTGCGGTCCGCGCAATAGGCCTGCGAGGGGACCGGCGCATCGGGCCGCTGGACGCCCAGGTAGTTCGCCACCGCTTCGCGCTCCTCGCGATTCAGAACATTGGCGATGTTGACCATGACGCCAAAATCCAGCGTTCGCAAAATTCGCGCGACGGACAACTGCTTCAGCGCGTCACGAGGCGGAGTGGTATCGCTCGCGGAGTCGTGGCAAGCGGCGCAGCGTTTTTGGTACACCGCCTGGCCAGAGACTGCCGCTGTGCAAGGCAGCGCGGCCGTCATAGAAATGAATGCGGTTAGCAGGACGAAGGATCGGAAGTCGATTTTCATTTCACGATGGCTTGCATCACTGCGTTCTCAAACTCCGGCCGCATCTCGCGGATGGGGGTTTGGATCATCATCACAGCCACTATATCTTCCTTGGGGTCGATCCAGAAGTGGGTGCCGTAGGCGCCGCTCCAGCCGAAACTACCGTCTGAAATGCGATGATTTCCAGCGATGGCGTCCTGCATCACGCGGACACTCAACCCAAAGCCTTCTCCGGTTACGCGTCCAGGAAGAGTATAGGGAATGTGCACGGAGCTCATCAGCTTTACCGTTAGCGGACTCAACAGACGCCGGCCATTCAGTTCACCGCCGTTGGCCAGCATTTGCGCGAAATGCGAATAATCGTCGATGGTGGATACCAGGCCGCCGCCTCCGGCGAAGTACACTCGGCTCGACATCGATAACGAATTCTCGTTTTTCACCAAACCGTGGTCGGTCTTCTGATAAGCGGTCACCAGGCGCGTCATCTGCGCGTCCGTCGGGTAATGGCTGGTGTCGGGCATATCCAATGGGTCAAAGATGCGCTGTTTCAGGAAGCGGTCGAGCGGAACGCCTGAAGTTATTTCCACGATCCTGGCCAGCACGTCGAAGCCGTCGCTCGGGCTGTACATCCAGCGCGAACCAGGCTGAAATTCCAGCGGCGTCGACGCCAGGCGCGGGACATAGTCGGCCAGCGTCTCAGTCGGCTTGCGCCGCACCTTGGCCACTTCGCTTTGGCCCATCGGGCCGCTGGACAGGCCCGAGGTGTGCGTCAGCAAATCCTTGATGGTGATCGGGCGTTCGGCGGGAACCGTATAGAACTTTGGTGGATTGCCCGCGCCGTGTCCCGGTTCGAGCAACACGCCAACTTTGATGTCCTTGAATTCGGGAATGTATTTGGATATTGGGTCGCCTAGCTGCAGCTTGCCTTCTTCCAGCATCATCATGATGGCAGTGCCGATCACCGGCTTGGTCATCGAAGCCATGCGAAATACCGAGTCGCGCGTCATCGGCTTCTTGGTCTCTGTGTCCATTGTGCCATGCGCTTCGAGAAAAGCGATTTGCCCTTTGCGAGCCACGAACATCACCGCTCCAGTAATGTCACCCGCATCCATGTGGCGTTGAACCATGGCGTGAATCTGCTTTAGCCGTTCGCTGGATAGCCCAACCTCTTCCGGTTTCGAGGAAGGCAACGAGGCTCCCATGAGTGAAAACGCGGCGAGCAGAACAAGAAGAATCGGGTTGATGCGGCGCATGGCACGCTCCTTTGGCTTGAGATCGGTCCGATCATACCGCAGGAACGATTTGGAAGGAAGCCGTTCGGAAGTAGGCCGCCACCGGTCGACTTACTGGGTGGCTTGTTGCCCAGCCGAGGTGGTGAATCGCGCGACAGTGCTCTTTACTCCATCATCTTTACCGTCGGCTCCCATCGAGCCAACCGTGTAGTAGTAAGTCGTTCCTGGCTTAAGGCCGTCCAGGCTCACGCGAAAAATCGTATTACTGTGGCTCTGGTTCAACCTGATGTGGGATTTTGCCGTCTCGCTTAGGTCATCGGGTCGCGTACCGTAATGTACGACGCCGAAGTGCTCGTCCATACCACCCGGGTTGTTGCTGGTCCACCTGATAATCGCCCAATTGCCTCTAGCCGATTCGAGCGCCGGCCCTTCGGTAATTTGGACGCGCGCGGCTGGTTTGGCAGGGGGAAGTACCTGAGCGACTGTTGGGCTTGGAGAGAGCAGCCCGCCGGCGATAGCCATGATCGAAAGTATCGGAAGCAGTTTATTCATATTCGTACCTCACAGAGAATTGTTTAAGGAAAATCCCACTCCAGCTCGTCCGCTCGCATCCGAAGTTTGCGAGAAGAACGAGCCAGAGCGGAGATATCACACAGAATTCCGCCCTACGGAATAGGGTTGGGACCAGGCACGGGCGCTACGTCGCAGATGGCCGGTGCGCAGGGCGGAAGAGGCGGGGTCGGAATAATGGTGTCGTTGCCTTGCGTCGCCGCCGTACCGCCGGACATGCAAGCGCCCCTGTACATGTCGATGTCGGGGTACGGTGTGGTAAAGCCGTCGGTCAACGTCTCCAGGAAGGCAACGACCTGGTTCTCTTCGGCATCGGTCAAACCGAGGCTCCCTACCGTCATGTCGAGATTGTTCGGGACCTCGGGCTCGGGCCAACAGGTTACCCTTTCAACGGTGCCTGACGGACAGTGTCCGGAAGTCACGCCAGGGAACTTATATACGTCGCGCGTATTGTAGAAGTGTACGAGCTGTTTCAGGCTCTTGATATAGCCATTGTGAAAAAACTCCTTCTGGAAATAGGGCCCCGGCGCCTCGGTGCTTCCGCACGTCGGAGGCACCATGGCCACATTACGGGCCGAAGATGTCTGCATCTGTCCGTCGGAAGCGGGAGCATATTGCGTCCAGTTTGAATTCGGGCTGGGCGCCGCGCCGAAACCGCTTCGCAGGAAAGTTCCCAATCCGAGATCTCTGTAGGCGAAGCCGTAGGGATTTCCTGTAAATCCGAAGGTATCTGGAGTGGTCTGATAATAGAAAGCGTCTCTGGGATTCAAGGGCAGGCCGAGATTGGCGGAGCCGAAACAGGTGAACAGAGGCGCCGCGGCCGCGACCGCGACCGCGCTGTTGTCGGTTTGTGTGGAGGCGAGGGCAGTACCTCTTCCATCCAGGTGGCACGAATTGCAATTGGCTTTGCCCTTGAAAAGATTGTAGCCGGCAATCTCGTCGGAACTCAGCGGATTGGTCTTCGGCGTGGAGGTCGTCAAGGAGGCCAGGTAGGCCAAGTAAGCGTCAAATTTCGACGAGAAAGCGCTGACATCTGGTGAGGCCTCGTATTGGTCGAGCGAATTCCCAAAGTGATCATAAACACTGTTGGCCGTGGCGCGGTCTCCCGGACTCAACACAATTGGGGTAGCGCTGCCGTTGAACACAGCAGCCCCGCCCGGCGTTGCGCAGATGCTCTCAGTGTTCGATGGAAAGTTGATGTTAAAGGGCCCCCAGACTGTCGTGAAGAGAGGATAGTAACTCGCCTGCGAGATCCGGTACGCCACGCAAGCAATGTCAGCGAGCATGTGTTCCTGAGTATCAACGGGAGGGTGCTGCGCCTGCTCGGCGTCGGGACTCCCCAGCAAGTATCCGGTCGCGCGTGAATCCCAGAAATTACCGCCGAAGAATGCGCCTTGGGCCGTGTTGTAATTCAGTACGGGGAAAGTGGGTGCGTAGGTGTATCTCTGGGCCGTCCGCTTGCCGGCCCGAAACTGATACGACCCCGGGTAAGCGACCATCGTGAGATTCACGGACGGGATGGGTCCACTAAAACCCGCATACGGCATGTGACAAGAACCACACGCCCGATCCTTCAAGGGTGACATATTGAGATCGAAATTCATCAGCTTTCCGAGCAATTGATTTGCTCTCATTCCCGTTCCCTGAAGAGTCGGCGGTTGCCCCGTCAATTTCGGAGGCGGTAATGTGTTCCATTGCTGAATGGCTTCGTTTTCTATGTTTGTTACCTCTTGTTGGACCCTCGCTATCTCGGGAACCAGGTCGGACGGCAGTATCCCGGGAGGGTACGGATTGTAGGGAGGGTAGTTAACGTTAGAAGTTTGTGCGGCCACTGTGCCGCAAACCAGGATGACGCCTCCTGCTATCGCCATGCAACGCATTAGCGTACCAAGTGTTGTCAGGTGTTTCATGCTATTGGTCCTTTCTGCCACGGCTCTCCTGAGTGACGAGCCATGGATTACGGTCGCGTTTCGAAGCGGACTTACAAGCTGGCCTTATGAGCGTGCGGACGTGGCGCCTCAGTGAGTGGAACGATGATCAGTAGGATCCAGCAGTTTTAGGCGAAACACACCAACAACGGCGTACGGAACGGCCTTTCCCCGAATCAGCTTAATTCCGGTACTCACGGTATAAATGTAAACGCGAGTAAGTGAGCGAGTCAAGACAAAAGAGTTAATTAAAGACTATTTAACGGTGAGTAAGTGCGCGTGCGATAACAAAGAAAAGGTGTTCTTAAGGTTTATGCGTGTGAGTTATCTCGCATGGCGAAGTGTTGTGTCGCGATCACTGACGACGGCTCGTCATCGGCGTCGCCGGGCAGACACATCACGTGGCAGATTCAGCTCGCATCGGGAGCTGCACTGTGCGCAAGCCGCGTAGCTATAGCGTTTTGCGTGCGAACCTCGTTTATTGGGTTGAATGGAGCGAGAGTTGCTCCCTCTACAGGGGGACTGAAATCGCTCGGTGGCGATTGACGGAGTGATGTGTGTGTAGCAAGGATTGTGCTCGAACGGTTTTTAGCGATTCATTGTCGTTGCCTTACTGATTCTTATTCTCAGTCCGCTATTTCTTTTAAAACATGCCCACCGACAGCTTTCCTAATATAGACATTCCGGAAAAGGTAGTGGGTTGACTTACGACTGTTTATAAAAAGCGCGTTGCGAACTCTGGTTGATAATATAGAGCGCCTTCGCAGTTACAACCGGATCAATCAAGGTCAGATCTGTTTCCGGGTCAGATCGTTTCTGCACTGCGATCGGATCGACGGCGCGCAGCTGGGTGAATTGCGCCACTATGATGGGTTCTTCGCTAGCGGCCGCGGGCGGCCAGGGAGAACAGACGTAGGAATATGCGGTGCGCTTCGGTGAGGGCGGCCTATTTCGGCGCTTCCGTGCCGCCGAAATTATATCCGGCGCCCTTCTCACCGTGAAATGAGTTATAGACTACCGGAATTCCTCGTTCTTTCATCAGCCGCGCCATCAGCGTCACCGTCTCGGTGTGAAAGATCGCCGACGACATCCCGATCGGCACTCCTTCGGCCCAATTCAACGGTGTCATCCTGACCGAACTGACTCCGAATCCGTAATCCTCGCCCTTGTCGAGCGCGTCGAGTTTGGCGCCGTGATCCACCAGGAGCTGCACCGCTTTGTTCGCTCCCTTGAAGCCCGCGCCGTGTAGCGCAGTGATCCCGTGATCGTTGACTGCATTTACATCGGAGCCGAGATCCAGAAGTAACTTGACGACTTCAACGGTCTGGTCTTCGGTGTATTCCCGCAGCATTCCATCCGCCCAGCCCACGCCTGCGGCCGCCATGAGCGGCGTCGTATGGTCGAAGGTGGGAATTAACGGATCGGCTTTGTGAGCCAGCAGCAGACGCACCACCGGAAGATCGCCGCAAAGCGCCGCACGCAGCAACGGCGTGGCGCCGGCTTCCTTGAGCCAGGCCGCGGTCATTCCTTGATGGACCTCCGTTTCAGCCTGGATCTGCACGTTCGGGTTCGCTCCGCGATCGAGCAGCGCTTTGATGAAGTCCAGCACGCCATCGGTGTCCGGCCCAGGAATGGCGGTCGTCTCCTGATTTCGGTCTTTTACCGCCAGATAGAGCGGCGTCCAGCCTTTGGAGTTGGCGAGATTGACGTTGGCCCCGTGGTCCATGAGATAGAGCGCCATGTCGTAGTAACCGTTTTGCACGGTGACTAATAGCGGGCTGCTTCCATCGGCCGAGATCTGATTCACGTCGGCGCCGGACTTAGTAAGTGCTTGAACGCATTCCAGGGAGCCTTGGCGCGCTGCAAACAGCAATGCCGTTAGTCCGCCTTTGATGGGAGCGTCGGGACCGCCCTGGTCCTTGGCCGGAGCAAACCCCAACCCTCGCCTCTTGAGCGGCCGCAATACCTCGGACTGCGCGCTCACGTCGGAGCCGCTACGGATCAGTAACTCTACTACCGCGACATGGCCCTGTTCGGCGGCCCACATCAACGCTGTGGTTCCGCGCAGCGTGTCTTTGGCATTGATCTTCGCTGCATGGTCGAGGAGTGTTTTGACTGCGGCTACGCTGCCGCTGCGCGACGCCATCATCAGGGCCGTCTCGCCGTGGGCCAGTACCGGGTCGTTGACGTCGGCTCCGGCTTTTAGCAGTAGCTCGATCATTGCCGCGCTTCCGTTTTGCGCTGCTAGAAACATCGGCGTGGCGCCGTCGTGGTTCGATGCTGCGGCCGCGGCTCCGGCGTGAATTAACACTTGCGCTGTTTCTAGATCGTCCCAGCGGGCGGCCCAATGCAGGGCGGTGGAACCATCAGCCTGGGTGGAATTCACATCGGCTTTCTTAGCAAGCAGGGCGGACACAGCACTGTTGTTCTGATTCATGACGGCGTCGGCTATGTCGGCCGCCCACGCGGCGGGTAGGAGCGCTGCACCGATTAAGATCGCGGCAGTCGTGCGGGAGGAGCCGGACCAGGGGGTCCGGCGCGGACGCGGGCGTCCGCCCCACTGCCACTGCAACATCTTCCGTGGCAGTTTTAGTGAAATTTGCTTTGGTGAAATTCGGCCACGCATTGGGTTATGACAGCGACAGGGGTTTGGTGCTGTCTCCGATGCTTTGCTTCTCTACGCCGTACATATTGAGCGTGGTCAGCAACAGATTCGCCGTCGAGCCTTCGGCCCGGATATGGCGGCCGCCCTTGTGCTGTCCCATCGCGCCGCCAATGAGCATGTGACCGACGTCCTTATGGCTATGGAGATTCGAATCGCCCATGTTACTCGCCCACAGAATCAGAGTATGGTCGAGCAACGTGCCATCGCCATCGGGCGTTGCTTTCAACTTATCGAGGAAGTAAGTCAGACATTGTATGTGATAGTGGTTGATTTTTGCCCAGTCTTCGTATTTCTTCGGAACCGCGCCATGGTGCGATGCGGCATGGTTGGCCGTAGTCACGCCCGATTCCGGATAGCTCCGCATGCTGACGTCATGCGCGTACATCAGCGTCGAAACCCGAGTGATATCCGCTTGGAACGCGAGCGTCTGCAGGTCCCACATCAATTTGATGTGTTCGCTGAACGATTCCGGCATCCCGAAGGGCACTTCGGCGTCCGGCGAAGGGTCCGACGCCTTCCGCACGTTGTGCAGTCGGCGTTCGATTTCGCGAATGTCGTCCAGATACTCATCCAGCCGCGCCCGGTCCGTGCCCGGAAGCTTGCTGTTCAACCGATTTACTTCCTGCGTCACGGCATCCAGCAAACTGGCTTTGGCCTGCCTGCGCGCCAGCCTCTCTTGCGCGTTGCCTCCATCGCCGAAGAGTCGCTCGAAGACCACTTGCGGATTCGCCTCGTGCGGCAGCGGCTTGGTGGGACCCGACCACGAAACCGAGTTCACGTAGGCGCAACTATAGCCCCAAGGACAGGTGGCCAGCGAGCTCTGATCTTCGATTCCAAGCTGGATGGATGGCAGCGCTGTATCCTGGCCAAGCTTTTGCGCGATCATCTGGTCGATGGTGGTGCCCAGATAGATATCGTCGCTGACGGTTTTCTTCGGTGGTACGCCGCTAAAAACGGCGGCGCTGCGCGAGTGGTCCCCGCCGGCCATTCCCGCCGGAGGCATCGACGATGTAGCGTCCAGGCCACTGATCACCGTGATGTGTTCCCGCCACGCTTCGATCGGTTTCAGAACGAACGGATACTCGCTGATCGCACCAGACGATTGCGGAAGCTGCCAGTATTCCGGCGCCCATCCGTGCGGGCTGAATATGCCCGCGAATCGCGG
>Ga0182024_10021169_pt1 | contig 11824 bp, 9 predicted proteins | sample P32metaG_FD_120480 | JGI IMG/M metagenome (GOLD analysis project Ga0182024, IMG submission 120480) | Permafrost microbial communities from Stordalen Mire, Sweden - P3-2 metaG (Illumina Assembly) | ecosystem: Environmental > Terrestrial > Soil > Wetlands > Permafrost | place: Sweden: Stordalen... | reverse complement strand
GGCGACTCCACCCATTTGCCCTCCACCGGCTCTGTTTCGGTATCCATCGCCGGCTCAAGCTCGGGCAAAGGCACCTTCGCCTTTACACCCCCTCCCACAAACGTCACCGTGGCTCAGGGCAGCTCGGCCAGCTCAACCATTACGGTCACCCCCGCGGGCGGCTATACGGGGACGGTGGATCTGAACTTCGACACGTCGAACGACACGGCTCTCTCCAACCTCTGCTACCAATTCGGCACTCAACTCACCAGCGGCGGCGGATCGGTGGCTATCACCGGCACGAGTGCCGTCACAACTACACTCAACTTCGACACCAATGCCTCGGACTGCGCCAGCGCGGCAATTGCAAAAGGCGGCAAAAAACCAATGCATCGCCTCGGACCCGTGAAGACGTCGCAAAACAACGCCCCGAGCCGGGTGCCTCTCGCCGTCGCCTTTGCTGGATTGCTGCTCGCCGGATTCATGGGTCGCTCCTCGCGCAAATTGCGGAGCCTAGCCGCAGTGATCGGCCTGCTCGCCATCGGCTTAGGTCTCTCGGCCTGCGGCAGCAGTTCCAGTTCCACCACAGTCTCGAATCCGCCCAAGGGGACATACACCATCACCGTCACCGGACAAGATTCGACAACAGCAACAATAGCTGCGACTCCAATCACCTTCACCCTCGTCATCGACTAACCAATCCGCAAGACCCTCCGTGCCCCATCCTTTCCGCTTTTTTCTGCGGAAAGGGTGGGAAACTGAGAAATCCAAATCCCCTCAAACTCGTGTGCCCCATCCTGGACGGGCAGTCGGCGTCCAGGGTGGGAAAGCACGAATCTCAACCACCCCAGTTATCCTTGTTTCTCTGAATGAAGTCAGCGGAGAAACTCATTCTCCCTGCCTACCTCCCCGTTTGGTACACTGCGAGGCCGGAGGCACAGATCCGCTTGTCGAAGAGCCACGCCACTCCTTCCCCTCTCACACAACTCTCCGAAGAAGAGAGCCTCTTCTACTCCACCGTGCGTGCGTTCGCACAGGAAAAGATTGAGCCGTTGGTGCGCAGCATGGATTCTGACCAGCAACTCGCTCCCGGCCTCGTAAAACAGCTTTTCGAATTGGGACTCTTGGGCATCGAGACTCCCGAAGCCTTCGGCGGAGCGGGCGGCAGCTTTTTTGACGCAGTCCTCGCCATCGAAGCCATCTCCACCGTCGATCCCGGAGTCGCGGTCCTGGTCGACGTGCACAATACGCTGGTCATCAACGCGCTCCGTCGCTGGGCCACAGACGCGCAGCAGCAGCGCTGGCTCCCGCGCCTCGCGTCAGATACCGTCGGCGCCTATGCTCTCAGCGAGGCAGGCTCGGGTTCCGACGCCTTCGCCCTTCAGACCCGCGCCGAACCGTCCGATTCTCCTGGCGGTGGCTATCGCCTCTCAGGCCGCAAGCTATGGATCTCCAGTGCCCGCGAGGCCGGGCTCTTCATCGTCTTCGCTACCGTCGATCCCACTGCTGGCTATCGCGGCATCACGGCCTTTCTCGTCGAAAAAGACACGCCAGGCTTCACTGTAGGCCGAAAGGAAGACAAACTCGGCATTCGCGCGTCGAGCACCTGCGAACTGATTTTCGATGATTGCTTGATTCCGGGAGAGAGCCTGCTTGGAGAACGAGGCAAGGGCTACAAGATCGCCATCGAGACATTGAATGAAGGCCGCATCGGCATCGGTGCGCAGATGCTAGGGCTCGCTGTCGGCGCTTGGGGTCACGCAGCCCGCTATGCCGGCGATCGTCGCCAATTCGGTAAGCCCATCGCAGAATTTCAGGCAGTTCAATTCACCTTGGCAGAAATGGCCACGCAGATTGAGGCTGCACGCCTTCTGGTGTACAACGCCGCACGCCTCAAAGACGCCGGAAAACCTTACATCAAGGAAGCGGCGATGGCCAAGCTCTTCGCGTCCGAGGTAGCCGAACGCGTCGCAAGCCAATCCGTGGAAATTTTCGGGGGAAACGGCTTCGTGCACGACTACCCGGCCGAGAAGTACTACCGCGATGCCAAGATCGGCAAGATCTACGAAGGCACCTCAAACATGCAGCTGGCCACCATCGCCAAGCAAGTGCTTAATCGCTAGCAGGGGACACCCCTGACCGTCGCAATGCACCAATCAGCACGAAAATGGGTGCCCAGGTCCGGGGTCCCCAGCGACAGGTCTTCGTCGCTGGGGTGGAGATCTCGATTCTGAGACCTGGGAAAGCAACGAACCTCAATCAGGCTTGAGACCAACGGAAACACGCCCTCCAGCTACGAGTGGTGGCGCTTCGTGTCTACCTGCAGCGTTACCGCCTGCTGTCTGCGGTCGCGAAGAATCGTAACCTGCACAGGCTTCCCCTGGTTGGCGCGCAGCGCGCGATCCCAGTCTGCGGTAGTGGCGATGCCGTCGGTTCCCACTTTCAGAATCACATCGAAAGCCTTCAGCCCCGCAGCTTCTGCCTCGCTCTTGCGGGCCACCTGTTTGATCATCAGGCCGCCTTGGATTCCAAGATAATCGGCCATCTGCGAGGTCAGCGGTTCCACCAGAGCACCCACGTTCAGCGTGCTTGTCCCAATGAACGGAATGTGAAAGCCCGAAGGCACATCGCCCGAGCCGCCCGACAGAATGCCCATCCCCGGAGCCGATGTCGATTGATCGCCACTGTTATCGAGCCGATTCCACACATCGTGCTCCATCTTCTTGCGGTCCGCCAATTGCACCGCGATGGTCTGCACAGCGCCGTCACGGCTGATCACAAGGCTCACCGAACGGCCTGCGGGAATCTCGCGCATCATGCGGCTGAATTGTTCGGCGCCTTCCACGGCTTGACCGTTCACCTGCAGCACCACGTCATTCACGCGGACACCTGCCTGTGCCGCCGGTGCATCGTGATCGATCAGCGTGACAACTGCGCCGCGAACCTCTTTCAATTTCAACTTGGCAGCGGAGTCGGAGTCGACATCACCCACCAGCACGCCCATGTAACCCTGCGAACTCGAATGCAACAGCGGGCTCGGCTCTTGCATGACTTCTGCCAGCCCAGCGGACTGTGCCGGCGCTCGGTGGGGCGCAAGAAACAGGCCAGCGAGGATCAATCCGGCAACGCCAACCCCAAACAACCCACTCTTTGAATCACTGCGGAACATCGTGCGGTACGGCCTCGAAAAGTACTTCATTTTTCTTCCCCCTGCTGATTTGCCCTGTTCAGGCCCGCACTCTTTAGGTACGGTGCTGTGACCCGAAGGATAGTCATTGCTATTGAATCTCCGGCACCCGGCTCAGAACCTGCCGGGAGACGTTGCGGATCTGGGGATTCTGGTCTGACGTGGCAACCGTCGACAGCACTTGACGCACCGTCATATCGGCCTCCACAGGTTCTAGAACATTGATCGCTTCCGTGCGGATACGCGCATCGCTATCGTTCAACAGTGCCTCCAGGACCGCGTCCCGCACACGCATATCTTCAGATACGTAAGGTTCCAGGCCCTTCAGCGCTTTCTCGCGCACACCCTCATTCCGGTCGTAGCGCAAGGCCACCATCAGGGCGTCGCGAATACCCGCGGCATTGCAGCTGTGACCGGCACGGCACTCTGCCGCCAGCAGGCCCACCGAATCGTCGCGAATTCCTGCCGAAGCCGCGTCCTCAGACGCCATCATCAACAGCTGCCGGATGGCCGGATCGTCGAGCGACCCCTCGATGCGCTGGGGGACAACCTGGTTGTAGCGCACTTCGACCATCTCACTGTTCGGCTGCTGCACAATGCTCGAAATGCTCGCCACATCCGCCGGACTCGTCGGAAGCGGCGCCGCTGTTGCTGTCGCCTCGCTTGCTTTCGACGCTGTGTGCGCCGCGCGAGCCTGCGCGAACTCAAATCCACCCAAGCTGCCCGCACCCATACCCACCACCAGCAGCAGGCCCGCGGCCACTGGAGCTGATTGCAGACGCGCAAAATGATTCAGGATGTTCTCGCCAAACCGCTCATACCAGCGCTTGGGAGGAATCGCGTCGAGCGCATCTTCAAGGCGCAACCGCGAGCGCGCTACCAGGTTGGCAGGCGGCTCTACAACGGGATGCACTGCAGCCAGTATCTTCAGCGCCTGCAGTTGATCCCGCTCTGTGAGGCAATCCGCACAGGTCGTTAAATGCCGGTCCAGCTCGTGAATTTGATCATCGGCGAGTTCGCCGTAAGCCGCCAGCACGATCCGTTCATGGGCAACTTCGCAATTCATGGTGATACGTCCTTCCAGCCTCGTACCTCAGTGCCACAAATCTGGTCCAAAATTCTGCTACACGCAGTGTTAACGCAATCCCGCCAGTTGAGCCCGCAACTTCTTCGTCGCTCTAAAGAGCGTATTTTTGGCGGTTTCTTCTGTCGTATTCAACATCTCTCCGATCGTCCGCAGGCGGAGCCCCTGGTAATGCTTCAATTCAAAAACCATCCGTTCGCGCGGAGTCAGCTTGCTCAGCGCGGCTTGAATCCGTTCTCCCAGTAGCTTGCGGTCCAGTTCGCGATCGGGACGTGAAAACGACCGATTGTCCGACACTGAAGCCAGCAAGTCAATCTCATCGCCCGAGTGGTCAACCAGCACCGCCGAATCTTCGCGACGAGTCTTGCGCCGCCGCAGTTGATCCAAACAAAGATTGGTGACAATCCGGTAAATCCAGGTGTAGAACGAGCACTCGAAACGGAAGTTCCCGATATACCGAAAGGCCTTCAAAAAGGCTTCCTGGTAGATATCCTCGGCGTCATGCTCCGAGCCCGTCAGGTGCAGCGCCAGCCGCAAAACCTGTTGCTCATACTGGCGCACCAGCGCGTCGAACGCTACCCGCGATCCCCGTTGCGCCTCGCGGATCAGCTCCATCTCCGGCGCACGCGCCTGCAAGCGCTCCTGCGCTCGGTCCGGCCCGTTCATTGCCCTGGTAGCAGCCATACCTGCAGAGGATTGTACCCCCCGCGCGGCTGGCCAGGCCAAACCGCCCGGCGCTGTCGCCAGTGTCGATGCAGGGACGGGTGCCAAGCTGGCAGCTTCAATTGTCATTGAATCACTGCTCCGTGGTTCGAAGAGTGGTCGCACTCAAGTAGACGCCGATCGTGTCGCTTAGTGAGCGCGCCGCACGGTACCTCCGTGCCGCCTACGCCCCTGCCGGTACACTGGAAAACGATGGGTAACCCCCTGTTTCCCGAAATGATCCCCCCTCCGACCAAAGACGAGACAAGAGATACGGCCAGAAAGGAAAATCCCGACGCCACCGGATGGTTTGTCGCCCACTGTGACGGCGGCTCGCGCGGCAATCCCGGTCCGGCCGGTTATGGAGCGGTCATCGAGGACTCTCAAGGTCGCATCATCGCCCGCCTGAGCGAATACCTCGGCAAACAGACAAACAACTATGCCGAGTATGCAGCGCTGCTGGCGGTTCTCGATTGGGCGCTCAAGAATGGCGCGAGGCGCCTAAGGGTCGTCTCGGACTCCGAGCTGATGGTCAAGCAGATGAAGGGGCTCTACAAGGTGAAGAACCCCGGCCTTGTCCCGCTCTGGGAAGAAGCCAAACACCGCGCCGCGAAACTTACAAAATTCGAATTGAGCCACACCCTGCGCGGCGGCAACAAGGAAGCCGACCGACTGGCCAACGACGCCATGGACAAGGGCATGGGGAAAAGGCAGGGAACAGGGATCAGGGATCAGGGATCAGGCAATCCGGGAACGGACGGTCAGGCGCAGTATGGTTCGGCTTCTTCGCAGGAAAAAGCACCAGCGCCGAAGCCCACCCGCCAGGTCTTCGAAGGCCTGGTCAAAAACGGCGTGGTCCACCTCATCGAAGGCGAACTCCCGGACGGCATTCTCGTCAAAGTCATCCGCGAATAGTTCTCGCAGCATTATTGACTATTCTCCCGAGGCCGGGTTCAGCAGAAAATCTCTTGAAAGGAAAATAGACGCTGCAAATTGGAGGCTGACGATAGGACAGCGGAGTTGCGCCACAACTAGTTGTATGCGTCAATCTTTTTTGGGCGACTGGCGATGGCAGCACCACCGTTCCCGCTGCACCGATCAAAGCAATAAGGAGTCCAGCGTGAGCACGCATTGACGATTCCCCCAAGATAGGATTCAGCCCAAAATCTCTCAAGAGGAAAACAAAGGACGACGCAAATTGGAAGCGGACGATAAAACAGAAGCACTGTACAACGACTAGTTGTACGCTTCAACTTTTTTCGGGCGAGGGTGACATCAGAGAGCCGAAAACGAGAGTTGATATTGAACAGCGTTACTGACCTCGCCACTCACCCCTTCACCCCCAAATTATTCCGCCACTGGTGCCCACCCCGTTCCAGCAACCGTTCGCCGCAGTCGGGTCCCCACGACCCCGCAAAATAATTTGGGAAAACCTCCGGGGCCTTCGCAGCCCACGACTCCAGAATCGGCGTATACAGCGCCCAGGTCACCTCAACCCCATCGCGGTGCGCAAACAGCGTCTGGTCCCCCAGCATTGCGTCCAGCAGCAGCCGCTCGTACCCGTTCGCGCTCGACGTGCCAAAGGCCGCGGAGTAGTCGAAGTCCATGTTCACCGGGCACACGGACATATTCGGGGTATTCGGCACCTTCGCGCCAAACCGCAGCGCGATCCCCTCGTCGGGCTGGATGCGAATGGTCAGCAGATTCGGCTGAATCTCGTTGCACGGCCCGCTCGATTTCAGGCGGTCGAAGATCAGCAGCGGCGGCTGCTTGAACTGGATGCTAATCTCCGTGGCGCGCCTCTTCAGCCGCTTCCCCGCGCGCAAATAGATCGGCACCCCCGCCCACCGCCAGTTCTCAATCTCCAGTCGCACAGCAGCATACGTCTCCGTGCCCGATTCGGGGTTCACGCGCTCTTCATCGCGATAACCCACGACCTTCTTCCCTTCCACCACGCCCGGTCCGTACTGGCCTCGCACCGCGTTGAGAATCGGAATACTCGGAATCGCCCGCCACACCTTCACCTTCTCGCGGCGCACTGCTTCAGCTTCGAAGCTCGAGGGCGGCTCCATCGCAACAAAACTCAACAGTTCCATCACGTGGTTCTGAATCACGTCGCGTAGCGCACCGGCTTTCTCGTAGAATGGTCCGCGGCCTTCGACGCCCAGCGTCTCCGCTGCGGTGATCTGCACGTGATCGATATAATTGCGATTCCATATCGGCTCAAAGATCCCGTTGGCAAACCGAAAAACTAAAATATTCTGCACCGTCTCTTTGCCAAGATAGTGGTCGATGCGAAAAACCTGGTTCTCGTGAAAGACGCTATTGACGTGGTGATTCAGCTCGCGCGCCGAATCCAGATCGTGGCCGAAAGGCTTCTCGATCACAACGCCGATGCGCCCGTGTTCCGGCTGCGCCATGCCCTGCGCGCCAAGGTTCTCAATGATCGGGGCAAAATATTCCGGCGCGGTTGCGAGATAGAAAAGCCGGTCCGGCCCGATGCCTATCTCCTGCGCAATCTTGTCCAGCTCGGCCTTCAACCCCGCATAGTGCGAAGGGTCGTCGAAGCTCAGCGCGTAGTAGCTGATGTTCTTCACAAAATCTTCGAGCAGCGGATCGGACTCCTTCACATCGCCGAATTCGACAATCCCTTCGCGCATATCGGCGGCAAACTCGTCGCCCAGCGGTCGTCGCGCCACACCCACAATCGCGAACTTCTTCGGCAACATCCCGGCTTGCTCCAGGTGAAACAGCGCCGGCAGCAGCTTGCGTTTCGTCAAGTCGCCGGAAGCGCCAAAAATCACCAGGATCCCAGGATCGGGGACGCGCTCTCCAGTGTGCTGAACATTGGACAAATCCTCCGGCCTAATCTTCATCTCGACTGTCGCCATAACTCGAAAACCTCCCGCCGTAAATTCAGTTCATAGTTCGTAGTTCTTAGTTCATAGTTTCTGACTCGACTTCCGCCGTTCGGAGTTCTGAGTGATCTACAAGCAGCCAAAAACTGCCTTTCCGAGTGATTTGCTGCAGACTATGAACTCTGAACTGTGAACTGTCTTTCAATCCTTCTTCACCGCATGCCCGCCAAACGCGTTGCGCATAATCGAAAGCATCCGGTCCGTGAAGTTATTCTCTTCGCGCGAACGAATACGTCGAATCAATGACTCGGTAATCACCGGCGCCGACACATTCAGATCGATCGCTTCGAACACCGTCCACCGACCCTCGCCCGAGTCGGCCACGTAAGCTTCCAGCCCATCCAGCTTGGGATTCTTGCTTAACGCGTCTGCTGTCAGATCGAGCAGCCAGCTCCGCACTACGCTGCCGAAGCGCCAGATCTGCGAAATCTGCCCGAGGTCGAGTTTCAGCTCTTCCTTCTTTTCCATGATGGTGAAGCCCTCGGCATAAGCCTGCATCAGCCCATACTCGATGCCGTTGTGCACCATCTTCACGAAATGTCCTGCACCTGCAGGACCCACATGCCCCCAGCCCTTGTCTTTCCCGGGAGCGAGCGTTTCGAGGATCGGCCGCAGATAATCGACAGCTTCCTTATCGCCGCCGACCATCATGCTGTATCCCTCTTTCAGTCCCCACACCCCGCCCGACGTGCCCACATCCACAAACTGAAAACCCTTCGCCGTCACTTCCTTGTAATGGCGCTGCGAGTCCTTGTAATTCGAGTTACCGCCATCGATAAGTATGTCGCCCTTGTTCAGCAGCGGCTCTAACTTGGCGATCGTGTCATCGACGGGCTTGCCCTGCGGCACCATGATCCAAATCGCCTTCCGTCCCGTCAGCTTCTTCGCCATATCCTCCAGCGACGACACGCCAACGTTCCCAGACGCTGTAAGTTTCTGTACCGCTTCCGCGCTAAAGTCGAATCCCACCACCTGGTGGCCGCCCAGGCGCAGCCTCTCTGCCATGTTGCCGCCCATCTTGCCGAGACCAATCAATCCCAGTTGCATAACCCTCTCCCTTCCAATCTCTCTACAAAACTCCCAGATTTCCCAACTCACTTCTCAACGCAGACGCGCCTTGAAATCGAATCGCCTTCATCCCCGCGGCCTCTGCGGCTGCGGCGTTCTCCGAACGGTCATCTATGAACAGCACGCGCTCTCGCGGGAGCCCGAGAATATCCAATGCCCGGAGGTAGATCGCCGATCCAGGTTTGCGAAGGCCCATGTAGCACGAACTAAAGGCAACCTGAAGATACGCGCGAATCCCGAAATGCTCAAAGCGATACCCGTTCGGCTCGCGCGCTTCGTTATTCAGCACGCCCAGCATGCACTTATGGGATGCTGCGAGCTCCTGCAGGATTCCCAAACCCCCATCCGGCAGCAACTTCGACTGAGCAAAAATCGCATCGAGAAACTCACGATGTAAAAAATCACGCGGCTCATAGAACACTGTCGCATCAAGGTATTTCTTCGCCGTAATCAAGTCCCGTTCCCACGCATCGTTCGGCCCGGTGTGCCGTGCCTCAAACTCCGCAAGATCCAGATGAAACTGATCCAGCACAATCGCACGCTCGCAATGGTCCCAGCCATTGGTCAGCAGGACTCCGCCTACATCGAACAGGATTGCGTCGAAGGGGAACATTGCCCGGTAGCCTCTGACACTGATGGTTCACAAAGGTGCTTCAGGAATTGGGGAGATTGACTACTGCTTCACCGTTTCTCTGTCTTACTGTTTCTCCCACAGTTCACTATGCACTGTTCTTCTGGTATTTCGCTTCGATGGCCATTACTTTCTTGAAACGGCGTGTAAACCGTTCCTCATTGGAGATGAATTTTGCGCGAATAAAAGCATCAACCAATTCGTATGCCAGAGACGTTCCAATAATGCGCGCCCCAAGCACAATCACGTTCATATCGTCATGCTCTACACCCTGGTGCGCCGAGTACGTGTCGTGGCACATGGAGGCACGAATGCCGGGAATCTTGTTCGCTGCAATCGAAACGCCCACGCCGGATCCGCAAATAAGAATCCCGCGCGGCGCCTCGCCGGCCTTAATGGCCTCGCCGACACGTTCGGCGAAGTCGGGATAGTCATCTTGCGGATCGCAGGTGAATGCACCGAGATCGATGATCTCGTGGCCCGCCTTGGTCAAATAGGCGCGCACCTCTTCCTTGAGGTTGAACCCCGCGTGATCGGAAGCGATAACGAGTTTCATTACGATCCTTTAATCCTTTCGTAAGAGCTGCGTTAGCGGTGTTAGTCGCGCTTCGCGCGTGTTAGTGGTGTTAGATAGCAGGCGAGCTCGCCTCCACGATTGACTTGCAGCCGTTCCTAACTCCGCTAGCTCCGCTAACCGCGACTAACTCCGCTATCGCTTCAACAGCGCCTTCGCGTGCGCCGCCACATTCTCCGCCGTGAATCCAAGCTCTGCCATCACCTTGGGGCCCGGTGCGGAAGCACCAAATCGGTCAAGCCCAATTACATCGCCGTCCTGGCCCACATACTTCCACCAACCCAAAGGAGACCCTGCTTCCACAGCGACCTTCTTCACACCCGCAGGCAACACGCTCGCCTTATATTCCGCCGACTGCTCTTCAAAAATCTCCCAGCTCGGCATGCTGACTACGCGCGTGGCAATACCTTCGGCTTCAAGCAGTTTCTTCGCATCCACGCACGGCCAAACTTCAGAACCGGTGCCGATCAAAATGACTTTCGGGTTCGGCGCGTCTTCCAGAACGTAGGCGCCCTTGCGGACGTTCGCATAGGCGTCGTGCGTCGCCGGGTCGATCACCGGCAGGTCCTGGCGCGTGAGCGCGAAGAAGCAAGGACCGGTGCGTTCCAAGGCCAGCCGCCAACAGGCTGCCGTTTCATTGGCATCCGCCGGGCGAAAATCGGTAAGATCCGGCACCGCGCGCAGCATCATCAATTGTTCGATCGGCTGATGCGTCGGCCCGTCTTCGCCGAGGCCGATGGAGTCATGTGTGTAAACAAAAAGCGAGTGCGCCCGCATAAGCGCCGCCAGGCGAATCGCCGGCTTGCAGTAATCCGAGAAGCAGAAAAACGTAGACCCGAATGGAACCAACCCTTCGTGAGCAGCCATGCCGTTCACCGCGGCACACATCGCAAACTCCCGAACGCCAAAGAAAACGTTGCGGCCTGCGGGATCCAGGTGAAAATTCGCTCCCGGCTTGAAGATGGTTTTCGTGGAAGAAGTCAGATCGGCCGCACCGCCAAACAACTCCGGCACCACCTCGGCAATGGCGTTCATCACCGAACCTCCTGCATTTCGTGTCGCCACAGGCTTGCCCGCAGGAAAGCTCGGCAGCGCCTTCTCCCACCCAGCCTTGCGCTGGTTGGCCTTGGTGCGCTCAAACTCCGCAGCCAGATCCGGATACTGCGCGCGATACTTCTCGAAGAGCTGCTTCCACTCACCCTCAAGCGCGGCTCCCCGCTCGCCGGCCTTGCGCCAATTTGCGAGAGCGTCCTCCGTCACATAAAAACTCTGATCCTCAGGGAAGCCGAAAAACTTCTTCGTCGCCGCAGTATCTGCCGGGCCCAGCGCCTCACCATGTACCTTGTTCGTGCCCGCCTTCGGACTACCGTAGCCGATCACCGTACGCACGGCGATGAACGACGGCCGCGACGTTTCGGCCTTCGCATTTTCAATCGCCGCTTCAATCGCGTTCAGGTCGTTGCCATCTCCAACGCGCTGCACATGCCAGTGGTATGCCTCAAATCGCTTCAGCACGTCTTCGGTGAAGCTCCATTCCGTTGGCCCATCCAGCGAAATTAAGTTGTCGTCGTAGAGCACGATCAGCTTACCCAGCCCCAGCGTTCCGGCCAACGAAGCCGCTTCGTGCGAGACGCCTTCCATCAGATCGCCGTCGCCGCAGAGCACATAGGTGTGGTGATCG
>Ga0182024_10021168_pt1 | contig 11825 bp, 7 predicted proteins | sample P32metaG_FD_120480 | JGI IMG/M metagenome (GOLD analysis project Ga0182024, IMG submission 120480) | Permafrost microbial communities from Stordalen Mire, Sweden - P3-2 metaG (Illumina Assembly) | ecosystem: Environmental > Terrestrial > Soil > Wetlands > Permafrost | place: Sweden: Stordalen... | reverse complement strand
CGCCGCTCGATCCTCAGCTACTTTCACGGCCGCAGCTCGCTGATGACCTGGATGCGTGCGGTGCTGGCGCAGCGCAACGTCGATTACATCCGCTCTCAGAGCCGCATCGCGCCGCTCGATGATCATCTCGAGCAGGCGATCGATACCGGCGACGATCACGGCGACACCACCGGCTCCGAGCGCGCCCGCTATGTGGCGATGCTCGGTAAGGCGCTCGACGCGGCGCTCAAGTCGCTGTCGCCGCGGGACCGGATGCGCATGGCGTACTACTACCGGCACGACCTCTCGCTCAAGGAGATCGGGCGAGTGATGGACGAACATGAGTCGACGGTATCGCGGCGGCTTGCGCGCACGCGCGACGAACTTAAGCGCGAGATCGAGCGCACGCTGCACGACGGCGACAAGCTTAGCCGGGACCAGATTCGGCTGTGTTATGATTTTGCGGCGGGCGATTTGCAGATCGACTTGTCGCGCGCGCTCCCGGACATCAAATGAAGCGACGCGCAAGGTGCAATTTTTCCGCCGCGGTTCGTTCAAAGAGTAAGGAATCCTGATGACGTGAAGGACGACGATCGAAATAGCGAGCCGCTCGACGCGATCCTGCGCCGCGCGATGCGCGCGCAGCCCGGGCCGGCGACGCCTGAGTGCGCGGATGCGGACTCGCTGGCGGCATACAGCGACCGTTCGTTGGCCGCGTCGGAGCGCGCGCGTCTGGAAGGGCACTTTGCCGATTGCATGCGATGCCAGGTGATGCTGGCGGATATTGCTCGCGCCGAGGGGAGCGCGCGCGGTGCGAAGGCAGCATCTGAGTTCCCGTGGTATCGAAGATGGCGCGTCGCGATTCCCGCGCTTACGACGATCGCCGCCGTCGTTATCTTCATTGCGATAAGGCGTCCTCCAACCGAGGAGCCGAAGAACGAGATCGTCGCGATGGCGAAGAATGAAGCTCCGCGCATGGAGGTCGCCGAACGGGCGCAAGCGCCCGCGCCCGCGACGACAGCGCAAGTGGCTGCGCCCGCGGCGCAAGTCGAAACGCTCGCATCGCGACCTGCCGCGCCGGTCCCGAACGAGCTCGCGATGAATGAAGCCCGGTCCGAGGTGACGGCGAAGCGTGAAGTTCTGCGCATGCATCGCGCAGCACCGGCACCAGCGCCAGCATGGCCAGCCGCGGCGCCTGCGCCGCCCCCGGTCGACGCCGGACGAGTGGTTGCGATTGCTCCGGCGGCGCCGGTCGTTGAACCAACCTCCGCGGCGGTTGGGCAGCCTACTGCGTCCGTATCGAGCGAGCTTGCGATGAATCAACCACGGCCGGAGGCGGCTGAGCGCGCGGGATCGATGGGCTATGCGCTCCAACAAATCGGCAAGGCCGCGGCTCCTGGTAACGGAGGGATGGTCGCCGCTCCGGAAGGTGCCGCTCCGGCGATTGGGGGCGCAGCAGTCGGTCACAGCGGCGCGGCAATCGGCGGCACGGCGGTGGGCACCGGATCCGGTGCAATGGCTGGCGCCGAGGCAGGTGGTGGAGCGTCGGCAGGAGCAGAAGTGCTCGTGACGATCTTGTCGTCCGACGGATCTGTCACGTGGATCGTGGGTCAGAATGGATTCCTGCGGCGACGCGACGCGGATGGCACGTGGCATCTGCATCATAGCGGTGTCACCACCGACCTGATTGCAGGCTCGGCACCGTCGGCGTCCGTGTGCTGGATCGTGGGCCGCAGCGGAACGATCATCCGCACGACGGACGGCGAGCATTGGGAGCTCATCACGGGGCCAACTGCAGATAACCTTGTGAAGGTCTCCGCAGTTAGCGCCAACGTCGCGACCGTCACGACAGCCGACGGGAAAACGTTCGCGACGTCCGACGGCGGCGCGACGTGGCATCAGCGGTAATGTGAAAGCAGGGGTGACCCCTGCACCCAGTGTTAAGAATTTTGCGTCATTAGATTGAGTTCCCAACTGCTACTGATTTGTTGCCGGAGGCGGCGTGCGCGTCCAGAGCGTGAAGTGGTCGGTTGCCAGGACCGGGCGGAAGCCGTTGCTCGTCAGGAAGTCTTCGGGGACCAGCACCAGCGGGAGTAATTGAATCGGTGCGTCGCTGATGACGGCCGAGACTTTACCGCTGGCAATCGCGTCGCGCATCTGGTCGGTCCAGAAGTGACGCGAATCCGAGATAAGCTGGAAAAAGTCGGCTGTGCCGAGATGGCGGCGCGCAGCGGAAAAGCCGTCGGGATCGTACTCGGCCTTCGCTTCGCGATAGACGCCGTAGGTCTCGGGATAGCGGACCAGTTCGCGGCGTCCGGCCTCGAAGCAGATGAACGACGGCGCGATCACGTCGTCGCCGGGTTTGCTGGCGGCGCGCAAGGCGTCGGCGACCTTGGAGATTTCGGCGCGCGGCACGAAGCCGAAGCCATAAACGGCGCCATGCAGCCAGTTCTCGTTGATGAGCGGCGCGATCCAGATCAGCGAGATCGCAATCAACGCAGCACCGGTCCCAAGCAACTTCCAATGCTCGCGCGCGTCCCGGCTCGCCTGGATGAGAGCCATCGCGCCGATTCCGGCGACGATCGCGAAAAAAGGCAGCGGCTCGAGATAGTTGTGGCCCCACGCGGTCGGGCTCAGCACGCCGTAAAATGCGTATTCGGCGACGACGATCGCGAGCACGAGAATGATTCCGCCGTTGAAAAGACGATCGGCGAAGATTCGCCAGCATCCGAGGAGGAACAACGGCACGAGCACGTCGAGAATCATCGCCGGGTAGAGTGCGGTGGTGAGGCCGAGGTCGCGCCCCTTCAGAAAATGAAAGACGAAAGTCTGGAAGATGAACTCGTTGCCGTAGAGCCGGTAGAGGATTGCGCTGAAGGCGGCGAGTGCGAGCGCGAAGATGACGCCGGCGACGAACGCGCTGGCGATTCGACGATACGCGGCGGCGATGAACAGCAGCATCACGGCGAATGGAATCACGGCGGTCAGCTTGATTGAGCACGCTACGAAGAAGATGAGCGCCACGAAAGCGGCCTGGCGAAGCGCGGGAATCGTGTCGTCGAGCGTGACGATCGCAGCGAGGACCAGCAGCGGCGCGATGAAGCTCTCGCGCTCGTAGGCGTGGTAGCGAAAGACCAGCGAGCAGTATGCGTATAGAATCGACGCGGCGATCGCGGTCGGGCGGCCGGCGGCGCGGCGGGCGAGCGCGTAAGTGAGGAGGCTGGTTGCGAAAATCGCGGCCTCGTTCAGGAATTCGATCGACAGATAGCTTGCGCCGAACAACTTGAGGTAACCTGCCGCGATCCATTCGAGCAGCGGCATATGCGGTTGAACGAAATCCAGGTACGGGCGCATCCCGACGCTCACCAGCCAAGCGCTCTCGAGGTAGAAGTCGTCCTCGACCCACACTTGCGGATAGAACATCCGCACGACGCGCGGGATGAGCAGGACGACGAGGAGCCACGCGCCGATGCGCGCGGCGTTGGTGTTATCGGCGTCAGCGGAGAGGCGCTTCGATGAGTCGCGCGAAGTCATCGGAACCGCCCGCGTCCGATCTGCGCATATCCTTTGGCCTTAAGGACTGGATAATCCTCATGGCAATCCTGTTGCTGATGCTCTTGATCGGCAGATTCGCCGGATCTCGTCGCGGATTCGAACTGATGCCGTGGCCGGATGGACTCGAGTACGCAGCATCGGCGGTGAATCTCGCGAATGGTCGCGGTGCGGTACTTCATTTCGGTGGATATACTTACCCATCGCGCTATACCGGCGGCTACCCGCTGATCCTGGAATTCTTTTACCGCATCTTCGGCGGAGAAGTTCCGCTGCTGTCCGTCGCCACGTGGATTCTCGCTATGCTCTCCGTGGTCTACATTTACTTTCTCGCGCGCGTACTGTTTGCGCACGCGCTGTACGTCCGCGCGACCGCGGCGATCGCAGCGCTGTTGCTCGCGCTCTCCCCAGTATTCATCACGTATTCCTCGCTCGTGATGAGCGACCTGCCCACGTTGTTCGTGACGATTTCCGCCGCGTTGACGCTGGCGATAGCGGCGGCAGACGAGGCGTCCAAACCGCTGAGCTGGTGGCCGATGTCGAGATGGGTGGTATTCGGTATGTTGGCCGGATTCTCGACGATCGTGCGCCCGACCAACGCCACCGTCCTCGTGGGCTTCGCGGTGTGCGTCGTGATGGTGCCGCTCGAGAAGCGCGATCTGTCCAGCCTGATCAAAGCGGGGATCGCAGTGACGATCGGGTTTGCGATTCCGGTTGCGTGGCAGTTGCATCAGAACTCGATCAATCTTGGGAGCGCGTTCGCTAGTGGTTACTCGTGGTGGGTTCCAGAGGTATATGGCGAAGACGGGAAGACCTTCAGCATCGCTTATCTGTTCGGTCCCACGATGCCGCGAAATCCGCATGGCAATGTGATCGTCTACGCTATTACTCTGCTCGGACTCGACGGGATGCTCGGCGATCGCGGCGATGCGCGATACTTCCTGTACCCATTCGCGGCGGCGGTGTTCGCGATTTTCGGGTTCATCGCGACCTTTCGCGCGGGTACGGCCACCACCCGCCGCCTGATGTGGTTCGGGCTCGGCTACCTTGCCGCGCTGACCGGGCTCTACTGTTTCTATCTGTTCACCGACGTGGCCTTTATCTTGCCGGGCGCGTTCGTACTGTTCATCGCGGCGGGCGCCGGAACAGCGGTCGCAAATCGATGGATGCGCGAGGTGCTGGGCAACCGAAATCGAAGCGCCGGCCAGCTTGCAGCGGCAGTGGGAGTGATCGCGCTCGACGTGCTGCTGGTCGTGTCGCTGGCTTCGGAAGTCGCCGCGCGCTTGAGTGCGCAGCCAGCATCTTCTGTGATGGTTGAATCTTTGCTGGATTCCACGCTGCCGCGCGATGCGACCGTCGTCAGCAACATCTCGCTGCAGTTTCTCGATCTCTATCTTGGAGAAGAGCGTCGCTTCGTTGGGCTCAACTCGTTTGATCCGGGCGAGCGATTCACCGACTACCATCTGCATCGCCTTTACGAGAAACGCGCGGCGGGATGGAATGGGCCGGTGCCGGCGGTTGTGTTCGACGGCGAGCAGATTTCGCCGGCGGCGGCAGACTCGCTCGCGGCGGCGATTGATGCGAAGAGGTCGGTGTTTCTTCTGATCGCCGCCCCCGAGTCGCAGCAGTATGCGGACGTGCTGAAGGGCGAACTCGATCAGTTGGTGGGGAAATTCGCGGTCGAGCCGGTATCGCAGAACGAGGCGATCGCGGTGTATCGGCTGACTGCCCGCAAGTAGGAATCGGCAATTCATACCATCGGTTGTGGTTTGGTGATGGTATACCACCACCGGTAGCTTCGTTCCGTCAAATTTTGTTTTTCTACAACGGCCAGCCTCGATGCCGAGTCATGGTTGCGGTCAGCATTTAGCGTGGCGTTCATAGCAGATTGTTAACACGCTTGGGACGGTTTGGTCAGGCTGAATGGTTCATCCCTGAACTGGGCGGAGGAGCGCTGCGCGATTTCGGAACCGGTACCGGCGGCGCTCGCGCGCCGCTGTCCGAGATCCTTCCTGCCGCTCGCGTTGCTCGCTTTGTCAGGATGACAAGCGGGCGCGCGTTGTACCTCTCCCGGCGCCCTCCTTACGGTGCGCGCCGACCTCCCCTCGGACAAGGGGAGGTTAGGATCTTGATCGTGTGCGAGGAGTTTCTTACGAGGTGATGCTGGTTGGCGGGGGGTCGATTGCGGGGGGGCCGCCGTAGCGGTGGCGGCAGATTGCGTAGGCCGGCCAGACGAAGGCGCCGAGCACGATTGCCAGGATGAAGTCTCGCTTGGCGACGCCGGCTGAGATTGCCAAGCCGAAAGTTGCGGCCCATGTCAGGATCGGGAGAATTGTGACGAGTGCGAGGCCAATGCGGCCGCCGGCAATCGTGAACAGGCCGGCGCGATCGGGCATCAGCTTGCGTAACTTCAATAGGGCGAAGAGTTCGAGCGCGAGTGCTGCCATATAGAAGAAGACGTCGAGCACTACCAGCGCGACGAAGCCGATTGGCACGAGCAGCGTGAAGACGATGCAGCAGAGCAGGATCGATTTGCCGGGCGTCGCGGTCGAGGACCAGAGCTGCGCCAGCGGCGGGGACAGGTAGCGCTCGCGGGCGAGGACGAACGGCATGCGCGAGACCCACAGCATCGCGGCTTCGAACACCGCGAACGACATCACGGCGCCGCCGAGTGCCAGCGCGGCGCCGAGTGCGCGTCCGCCGATCGCGTAGCCGACGTGCGAGAACGAGCCCGTGCCCCAGTCGGCGGCGGTGGTGGCGCCCGAGACGGAGACCGCGAGCGGGAGCACGTAGCCGGCGACGATTACCGGCATCGCGATCAGGACGGCGCGCAGATAGTTGCGGCGCGGATTTTCGATTTCCGCCGACACGACGCTCAGGTTTTCCCATCCGCTGAAATTCCAGATGACCACCGTCAGGCCGGCACCGAGCGCGCCTAACGCGTCTGTGCCGAAGAGCGGCGGCGTCGGCATCGTGAAGTGGACGAGTCTCGGGAGTCCGACGACGACGAGGATCACGAACGGCGAGACGAGTAGTGCGGCGAGTACGATCGAAGCCATCCCGACCGGCCTGACCCCGAGAAAATTAAGTCCGCCCGCCAGCCATACCAGCGCGATGCCAATTGCGATTTGGGCGGGTGGGCCGAGCGGCAGGATGAACGAAAGGTAGCTGGCGAAAAGCACGGGATAAATCGCCATGTCGAAGGCGGTGTAAAGAATTGACAGATACGCCTCGGCGAAACCGGCGAATGGGCCGAGCGCTTCCTTGACCCAGAAGTAGAAGCCGCCTTCCACCGGCATCAGCGCCGTCAACTCCGCCGCCATCAGGGCGGTCGGCAGGCTGAGCGTCAGCGGCACGACGATACATAGCAGGAGCGTCAGGCGCGGACCGGCCATCCGGACGGCGTCTTCGAGGCCGTACGCACCGCCGCTCACGACCAGGTACATCACGCAGACGAGAGGGAGCAGGCCGAGCTTGCGCGGCGTACGCAGCGTGCGCGCGAGCGGGGCGGCGTTCTTTTCGGTCTGGACGTGCGGCAATTGCAGGGCGGCTCCGGCTCCCCTCCCTAGCCGAGGCGATGCGCAGTGGCAAGCAGGCGAAAGATCGGCAATCGATGAAATGAGGGTTGCAAGGTCGCATCTGGTGGCGGATTTCTTATAATGTAGAGGATGCGCAAAGGTCCGCAGGCTGCTGTAACGTCGCGGGACACCTCGCGTATTAGATCGAAGAGCGTGGTGCGAGCCGCAATTGATAAGCTCTCCCGGGAATCTTTTTTAGCGATGATATGTTTCAGTACACGCGCGATGATCGCGCTCGGTGCCGCGTCGATCGCGTTTCTGGGATGCACCTCAATCGCCAGAATCACCAATGCGAAGCCCGAGTATGTCCGCAGCGCCAGCGTGGGTGGAGATAATCCCTTCGGCGGCGCTCCTGCGGTGGATGTGCCGTCAGATGCGCGCGCGATGAGCGCGTTCCTGAGGGCCGAGGTCGCGATGAATGACGGCGACCGCGAAGAGGCGCTCAAGGACTATGCGGACGCGGTCCAGTCCGATCCCACCAACGCCGCGCTGAAGGTCCGGCTGGCAACGCTCTACGTCCGCGACGGGCGGCTGAAGGACGCGCTCGAGCAGGTAAACCAGGCGCTCGCGATAAATCCCGACTCGGCTGACGCGCGGCTGTTGGGCGCGGGTATCAGCTCGGCGCTCGGCGACGACAGCACCGCAGAGAAGGACTACCGCGAGGTATTGCGTCTCAATCCCAAGAACCAGGAAGCCTATTTGTATCTCGGCACTCTCTACGCCAAGCGCGGCGACTACGACGCGGCCGAGAAGACCTTTCAGGAATTGATCGCGCTCGATCCCAATTCCTTCCTTGGCTACTACTACGCGGGCAAGGTGATGGTGGCGTCGAAGAACTACGCGGCCGCCGAAAAATATTATCAGAAGGCGCTCGACCTCAATCCGCAGTCAGAGCTGGTGCTGCTTGATTTTGCGCTGCTACGCGAGCGGCAGGAACGTCCGCAGGACGCGCTGGTTTATTACAACAAGATCACGCAAGTGAATCCGAACAACGAGCTGGTTCGCAAGCGCAAGGCGGAAATTCTGGCTGGCCAGAAAAAGTACGCCGAGGCGCTCGACGAGCTGAAAAAAGCCGAGCAGGTTGAGACCAATCCGGCGGACACGCGCACCAAGATCGGGCTGCTGTACGTCGAGCAGGGCAATTTTGACGACGCCGCGACCGAGTTCAACCTCGTGCTCGGCGCCGAGCCCAACAACTATCGCGTCCATTATTACCTCGGCACCGTGTACACCGAGCTGTCGGAGAACGACCGGGCGATTGCCGAGTTCGACAAAATTCCCGGCGACAACGAGCACTACGTCGAATCGCGCCTGCAGCTTGCGTACCTGTACGACAAGCAGAACAAGTACGATGAGGCGCTGGGCGCATTGAAGGACGCGCTCGCGAAGAAGCCCAACGATCCCGAGATCATCGGGTTCATGGTCGGCGTCTACCAGGAAAAGAAGGATTACCCGGCGGCGATCGAGCTGGCGCGCAAGATGGTCGCGGTCGATCCCAAGAGCGACAAGTTCCACTTCACGCTCGGCGCGGCGCTCGATCAGAACAAGCAGCGCGATGAAGGCATGGCCGAGATGAAGAAGGCGATCGAGCTGAATCCTGCCAACGCGCAGGCGCTGAATTATCTCGGCTACAGTTACGCCGAACAGGGAACCAACCTGGTCGAGGCTGAAAAACTGATCAAGCGCGCGCTCGATATCGAACCCGAAGACGGATTTTACGTCGACAGTCTTGGATGGGTGTACTACCAGAAGGGCGACTACAAGCAGGCGGTCGAGCAATTGGAGCGCGCGGTCAATCTGACGGGCAGCGATCCCACGATCACCGAGCATCTTGGCGACGCGTATCGGAAGCTCGGCAAAACCAGGGAAGCCGGCCACGAATACACGGACGCGCTGAAGAAGGCGCAGGAAACAGACCAGGTCGCGCGCCTCAAGGATAAAATCCAGGTCCTGCAGAATGCCGCCAGCGCGGGTCACTGAACGCACCGGGCGCCGAAAAACAGTTTCGCTCGCGGCGGTCGTATCGATGCTCCTGCTGGCGATGCTCGAAACTTCCGCCTGCGTCGTCGTGCACACTCCGCCTATTCCTGAGAGCCCGACACCGATCTCGCAGCCTGACGAAGCCAAATTTCAAGCCCAAAAAATGATCGCGGCGCTGGTCGAGCGCGACCGAAGGCTCGCCTGCGTGCAGAGTCCAGCCGTGATGGAATACACGGCCGGCGCTCAGCACGTGAAGGCGAAAGAGGAAATCGTCGCCAAGCGGCCCGGTAATCTGCGCGTCGAGGCGATGTCACCGTTTGGCGTGGCGCTGCTGCTGGCGGCTCAGGGCACGGACCTCGCAATCTTCGAGCCGGGGCAGAATCGCTTTATGCGCGGTCAGGCGAACGCCGACACGCTCTACAAGTACGTGCGGATACCGATGGCGCCGACGGACGCGGTGGGTCTGCTGATGGGACTCGCGCCGCCGGCGTTCGCGCTCGGTAACAGTGCGGACTCGGTGTCGAATGATGGCGCGATGCTGGTGGCGACGTTCGGCAACGCGGCGTCAGGGACTCATGCGCTTGGATTTTCCGGTGGCAACCTCGCGATGGTGCGCGACACGGGAGCCGACGGCCGCATTAACTATGAGGTCCGTTACAGCGACTATCATGATATCGGCGGAGTGATGTTTCCGTACGTCATCGACGCGAGCTTTCCGGCGGCCGGCAGCCACGTCACGTTTCGCTATCTACGGCCGATCGTCAATGGAATCATTCCCGATTCGACGTTCGTGTTGACGCCGGCTCCAGGAGCCACTCTGATGAATCTGAGCTTTGAAGAGGGCGGCGCGTTTTCAAATGAAAGCTGAAATCCGGGGCAAGCGGATTTTTCGAGCCGTCACCTGCGCGATTGCGCTGTCGTCGCTCGCGATTTTTCCCGGATGCCGCGTGAATCGGACCGGTAGCGATCACGCCAAGAGTCAAATGCTCTACACCGCTGTGGGCAGCGACCCGCGGACCTTCAATCCGATTCTGATCACCGACGGGACTTCTAGCGCACTCACTGGCGATCTATTCGAGAGCCTCATCCGGTTGAACCCCCTCACGACGCTGCCGGAGCCGGGGCTGGCCGAGAAATGGGACATCGCGCCCGACAACAAGACAATTACATTTCACCTCCGCCACGACGTGAAATGGTTCGACGGCCAGCCCGTCACCGCGCACGACGTGCTGTTCACATTCGACGTAATCTACGATCCCAAGGTGCCCAACAGTATTCGCCCGGCGATCACGATCGATCATCAGCGTATCGGAGCGGAGGCGCCCGACGACTACACGGTCGTTATGCATCTGCCGAAACCGTTTGCGCCGTTGCTCTACTCACTCGGCATCCAGGTGATGCCCGCGCACATCCTCGAACCGGTGTGGAAGGCCGGAAATTTCAACCATACCTGGGGTATCGACACTCCCGCGGCGCAACTTGTCGGCGACGGCGCCTACAAGATGGTGCGCTACGCGCAGAGCCAGGTCGTCAACTACGATCGCAACGACAACTATTGGATGAAGGACGAGCACGGCGGCCAGTTGCCGCGCCTGCACGGGCAGAACGTCACGATCGTGCAGGACCAGAACGCCGAATATCTGCGGTACTTGTCAGGGCAGATCGACTTTTACGCGCCGCGTCCCGAGGAAGTCTTTCCGCTGGAGAAGAAGAGGGACAACAAGGAACTGGACATCACTGTTAAGGAAATCGGAATTGACACAGGCTCGCTGTTTTTCTCCTTCAATCGCAACCCGCGCCACTTCGTGAAAGACGGCGTCACCAATCCGAAGCTCGAGTGGTTCACGGATCTCAAGTTCCTGCAGGCGATGGCGCACATGATCGACAAGCAATCCATGATCGACCTGGTCTTTCACGGACTCGCGGAGAAGGCAGTCGCGGATATCTCGCCCGAGAACAAAATCTTCGCCAATCCCAATCTCAAGGACTACGACTACGATCCGAAGCTGGCCGCCGATATGCTCGAGGCAGCCGGCTATCATCTCGTCAAACCGGGCGTGCGGACCGATCCGAAAGGCAACCGTCTCGAATTTGATCTCACTACCAACTCCGGCAATCCCGAGCGCAACCAGATGTGCACCATCTTCAAGCAGGACGTCGAGAGCCTCGGCATCAAGGTGAACTATCGCCCGCTCGAGTTCACCACGCTGGTCGACAAGCTCGATTCGTCCTTCGACTGGGATTGCATGCTGATGGGATTCGGCGGTGGTATCGAACCGAACGATGGCGCGAACTTCTATCGCTCATCGGGCAACCTTCATTTGTGGAATCCAAATCAGCCAAAGCCCGCGACGCCGTGGGAGGCGGAGATTGACACGCTGCTCGACCAGGGCGCATCCGAAATGGATATCACCAAACGTCCCCAGTACTACTGGAGAATTCAGCAAATTCTCCACGACCAGCTCCCGATCCTCGAAACGGTGCGCCAGCAGCGCTATGCGTCGTGGAAAAATTCGCTCGAGAACTATCAGCCCAAAGTTTGGGGTACCTACAAGCCGGAATGGATGGAATTCAAGGCCGACTGAACATCCGCCGCATCCCGCACGTCGAAACATCAGGCCGATGACACGATGACCCGCTTCCTGATCCGTCGCCTGCTCAACATGATCCCGCTGATCCTCGGGATCACTTTCATTTCGTTTCTCGCGATGTCGTTGGTGCCGGGCGACTTCGTCT
>Ga0182024_10021166_pt1 | contig 11827 bp, 10 predicted proteins | sample P32metaG_FD_120480 | JGI IMG/M metagenome (GOLD analysis project Ga0182024, IMG submission 120480) | Permafrost microbial communities from Stordalen Mire, Sweden - P3-2 metaG (Illumina Assembly) | ecosystem: Environmental > Terrestrial > Soil > Wetlands > Permafrost | place: Sweden: Stordalen... | reverse complement strand
GGTGGCGCTGCTCGCGCTGAAGGGATCGCTGGCAAACGTGATCCTGATCGTGCTGTGGGCCGGAGCGCTCGGTGGCGTGGTCTTCAAGCTCGCTTGGATCGACGCGCCGAAGTGGCTGTTCGCGGCGGTGTACGTCGTGCTCGGGCTGGTGTCGGGGGCGGTCTTCGGCGAGCTGCCCGCGGCAATCGGGTGGCTGGGAGTGGCGGGCCTGGCAGCGGGCGGGGTGCTGTACGTGGTGGGGGCGGTGATCTACGCGAGCGGCAAACCGAACCCGTGGCCGCGTGTGTTCGGCTACCACGAGGTCTTCCACGCGCTCGTGCTCGCAGCGGCAGCGCTGCAGTACGCGGTAATCGCGTTCGCGGTGCTACCTCGCGGCTGAGTCAAGCAAATTTCGACTTGGGCACATGCGAGCCAGCGCGCATTCGCCGCAGGCGGGCGTGCGTGCGTGGCAGGTGCGCCGGCCGTGGCGCAGCAGGTTGACGTGCAGCTCGAGCTCCTCTCCCGGCGGGGTGAGCGCGAGCATCTGTTCGTGCAGCTCCTCGAACGGCGCACCAGCACGCAGCAGGCCGAGGCGGGTGCTCACGCGCGAGACGTGGGTGTCGACCGGGACATCCCGCAGGCCGTAGGAGAACAGCAGCACACACGCCGCGGTCTTGCGACCAACGCCCGGAAGCGCGGTCAGGAAGTCGCGGCTCTCGCTCACCGTGGCCTCGCGCATCCAATCGAGCGCAAGCGGCTCGCCGATCGCGCGCAGGATCGCCTGGATGCGGGCCGACTTGACCTTCGAGATTCCGCCTGGCCTGATCGCCTCCTCGACCTCTCTCACCGGCGCGTCGCGCACCGCCTCCCACGACTGGAAACGCTCCCGCAGCCGCAGATAGGCGACATCGCGGTTGCGGTCGTTCGTGCTTTGTGAGAGCACCGTCAGCACCAGCTCGGCGAGCGGGTCACCGTGTGGGCGCATCCGCGGTATCCCGTACACCGCGCGCAGGCGATCGCGCACCCTTCGTACCCGCGCACGCGTCGGTGCGGTCCAGGCGATGGGAGCCGCGGGATTTCTTGTGGGACGACCTGTGTGGCGGCGAGAGGCAGTCGATGGCACGAGGCCAACGGTAGTCGTATGCAAGCCGGCAACGATGGCCGCTATATCCTCGCCTGACTGTGCCTGACGTGACCGACCACACCGGCGATCTCGACGGGCTGCCGGTCTTCTGGCGCAGCGCGCCGCCCAGCAGCGAGGATGATGGTCGGGCGCCGGTGCTCTACCTGCACGGGGTGCCCACCAGCTCGGATGACTGGGTGGGACTCCGCGAGCGCCACATGAGCAGGCCGTGGTGGAGGCGGTGGTGGAGGCCAAAGCGGAGCACCGATGACTGGGTGGAGCTCCCCAAGTACAAGGTGGGATTTCTGGAGCGCAGCGGTGGGCTGGCGGTCGACCTGCCGGGCTTTGGACGCTCGGGAAAGCCCGGCAATCTGAAGTACACAATCGAGGAGTACGCGCAGTTCCTCGAGCGGTTCCTGGATCTTGTTGAAGTCGAGCGGGTCCGTCTGGTCATGCACGATTGGGGAGTCGTGGGCCTCGCGTTCGCTCAGGCGCACCCAGAGCGCGTCGAGCGTCTCGTTTTGATCAACGCGGTGCCGCTGCTGCCCGGCTACCGCTGGCATCGGATCGCGCGCATCTGGCGCATACCGTTGCTGGGTGAGCTCGTGATGGGATCGACCGTTCGCCAGCCCCTGCGTTTCGCCTCGAAGGAGTCCAACGTCACGCCCGGCCCGCTGCCCGAGGCGTGGCTCGACACCGTCCTCGATCACTTCGACCAGGGCACCCCGCGCGCGATCCTGCGGCTGTATCGCAGCTCTCCCCCGGAGGTGCTCGCGGCCGCCGGCGAGCGACTGGGGACGTTGACGATGCCCGCGCTGGTCATATGGGGCATGCGCGACCCGTACATCCCCCCGCGCTTCGGTCGCGAGTACGCGAGCGCGCTGGGGCACGCCGAGCTGGTCGAGATCGCCGACGCCGGGCACTGGCCATGGCTCGACCGGCCGGAGCTGCTCGAGCGCGTGGTGGACTTCCTGAGCGCAGGGTGAGCGCGGCCGTTCCTCGAGCCGGCGCGCCGGCGCCCGCGAGGGGCGCGAGCTCGCCGCCTGGCGCGACGCTGGCCCGGCTGCCCCCGGCGTGGACGATCGCGGCAGCGCTGGCAGTCGTCTACCTGATCCTCGCGCCAGCCAGCCCGGACCTCGCCGCAGCGAGTTACCGCAGCAGCCTGTTCTCGAGCGCGGGCTTCACGCTGTGGGACAACTCCTGGTACGGCGGCCATCACCTGCTCGCGTACTCGGTGCTCGCGCCGGCGCTGGGCACGCTGATCGGCCCACGGCTGCTGGCGGCAATCTCGATGGTCATCGCCACAGCGCTGTTCGCGAGCGTGATCGACGGCTGGCTCCCGACGCGAGCGACGCGCATCGCCGCGGCGTGGTTCGCGCTGGGCGCCTCTGTCGCGCTGCTCTCCAGCCGTGTCCCCTTCGACCTCGGCCTGGCGATCGGCCTCGGAGCTGTGCTTGCGACTCGCCGCCGGCGTCTGGCGATCGCGCTGGCGCTGAGCGTGCTCACGGCGCTGGCGAGCCCCGTCGCGGGCGCGTTCCTCGCGCTGGCGTTCCTCGCGTGGGCGCTCGCGGGGCCAGCGCGCGCATGGCCGGCGGCGCTCACCTTCGCGGCGCTCGCGCCGATCGCGCTGCTCACGCTCGCGTTTCCCGAAGGCGGGTCGCAGCCGTTCGTCGGCTCGGCCTTCTACCCCGAGGTCGCGGGCGTGCTCGTGATCCTCGCACTGATCGAACGCGAGCACCGCATGCTGCGGATCGGCGTGGCGCTGTACGCGCTCGCGCTCGCGGGCTCCTTCGTGCTGAGCACCGCCGTCGGTGGAAACGCCGACCGCCTCGGCGCGCTGGCGGCGGGACCGGTGGCCGCGCTCGCGCTCGTGTGCGCCTCGCGCTGGCGCCGGCGCGCGCTGCTGGTGCTCGCGCCGTTCCTGCTCTATTGGCAGGCCAACGCGCCCGTCGCGGACTATGTCTCGACGCTGTCGAACCCGTCTGTCGAGGCGTCCTACTACACGCCCCTGATCGGTGAGCTGCACGCGCTCGGCGTCGGCTACGGCGCGCGCCCGGCGCGGATCGAGGTCGTCGCGACGGCCGACCACTGGGAGGCGCGCTTCCTGGCCCCGCACGTGATGATCGCGCGCGGCTGGGAGCGCCAGCTCGACAGCGACCACAACGGGGTCTTCTACGAAGACCGCACGCTCACACCGGCGCGCTACCGCGCATGGCTGCTGAACAATGCGATCTCCTACGTCGCGCTGCCCGACGCGCCGCTCGACTACTCCGCCACGGCCGAGGCCCGGCTGCTGCGCGGCGTGCACGCAAGCGCGGGGGACGCCACCGGCGGCAATGAGAACAGGGGCACCGGGGGTGGGGACAGAAACGGGAACGGGGCATCGTCCTACCTGCGCGAAGTCTGGCGCTCGGCGCACTGGCGCCTGTTCGTGGTGCTCGGCGCCCAGCCCTTGGCTCAGCCGCCGGCCATGATGACGAGCCTCGGCAGCGACTCCTTCACGATCGCCGTCCCGCGAGCAGGGAGCATGACGGTGCGCGTGCGCTTCACCCCCTACTGGGCAATCTCGAGTGGGCGCGGATGCGTCCGCGAAGCGCCGGGCGGCTGGACCGAGGTGCAGGTCCGGCATGCGGGCAGCATGCATGTTGGCATCGACTTCTCGCTGGAACGGGTATTCGACCACGGCCCCCGCTGCCGCCTGGGTTGATCGATGGCCTTCCTTTAGATACGTCTTCTTTACATCGTCTAGGCTTCTCGGCGATGCTCGCCCGCGCTCGTGTCCTGCAGGCGCGCCTCCTGCCGCAAGGATGGCTGGACGTGCTGCGCCAAGTCACCCTGTTCGTGGCGGCCTATCTCGCCTACCGGCTTGTGCGCGGGCTGGTCGAGGGCGACGCCAACGCAGCCTTCGCCCATGCGCGCGATGTGATCTCGCTCGAGAGCACGCTGCATTTCTTTGTCGAGCCCTCGGTGCAGGCGTGGGCGTCCGGCTCGCACGCACTGATGGCCTTCTCCAGCTGGATGTACGTCAACGCGCAGACAACGGTCACGATCAGCGCGCTCGTCTACCTGTACCTGCGCCACAACCGCAACTTCTACTTCGTGCGCAACATGTTCATGATCGCGATGTTCATCGCACTGATCGGCTACACCGTGTTCCCAACAGCGCCGCCGCGGTTCATGCCCGAGTGGGGTTTCATCGACTCGGTCTCAGACTTCACCGGCATGCACGTCTCGCACGCCAGCGCCTCGCTGAGCGCTTTGTTCAACCCCTACGCCGCCGTTCCCTCGATGCACGTGGCGTTCGCGCTGATGATCGGCTGGCCGCTCGCGCGCCTGGCCCGCCATCGCATCGTCAGCGTCCTGTGGCTGCTCTACCCCTTCCTGATGGCCTTCGTGATCGTGGTGACCGCCAACCACTTCATCTTCGACGCGGTGCTCGGGGCGCTCACCGCGGGGGCGTCCGCCTACGGCGCGAGCTGGCTGGCGCGCGCGCGACCTGAAGTCTGGCGCTTCTCGGCGGCGCCGGTCGGATGAGCGAGCCTGACGGCTCCAGGACTATGGCTCCCCGCCGCCACGAAGCTCCGCCGCGACGCCTGCGCCGTAACGCCGCCCGGGCCGGGCGTGCCCGCGCACGCGCACCGATCGGCTCTGGCGAACGGCGGGAGCTCGTACGCAACCGCTTGATCGAGTCACGCTTGACGCCCAACGCGATCTCACTCACCGGCTTCGCGCTGAACCTGCTCGCCGCAGTGCTCGTGTGGGAGCGACTGTTCTTCCTCGGCGGCGTGGCGTTCATTGTCGGCTCAGTGATGGATACGCTCGACGGCCGCTACTCGCGCATGTCGGGCAAGGGCACCCCCTTCGGCGCGTTCCTGGACTCGACGCTCGACCGCATCGAGGAGGGGATCGTGCTGACGGCCGTGGCCGGCGACTTCGCGCTGAACGGCAACCGCGTGGCGGCGGCCGCGGTGGTCGTCGCGGTGCTCAGCTCGCTGATGGTCAGCTACACCCGCGCCCGCGCGGAGGCACTGGGTGTGGAGTGCAAGGTCGGTATCGCCACGCGGCCCGTGCGTGTCGTGATCCTCTCGATCGGGCTGATCTTCGCCCGCGGCGCCTCGCTCGGCAACTTCGCGCTGCTGCAGCCCGCCGTCTACGTACTGGCGGCGCTGAGCCTGATCACCGTCGCCCAGCGCATCTGGCACGTGCGGGGGGAGCTGTCCAGGTCGGTGTGACCTGAGGCATCCGGCGGAGTAGTCTCCTCCAAGCCCGCTCGATCTCCGTCCGGCGGTCCCGCTTGTTTGAGGGATGGAGCCCATCAGGCTCTATCGACCGGGCCTTCGCCCCTCGAGGAAGGAAATTTCACTCGTGAGCACAGAGCAGAGCAACGGCGTCATCGCAACGGCGCCGCTTCCAAGAAACGGCACATCCAAGAACGGCGCGGCGCGCTACCAATCTGAGAAGGTCCGCGTCGCGATCATCGGCGTCGGCAACTGCGCCTCGGCGTTCGTGCAAGGCGTCCAGTACTACGCCGAGGCCGATCCCAAGCAGGATGTTCCCGGCCTGATGCATGTCGACCTCGGCGGCTATCACGTGCGCGACATCGAGTTCACCGCCGCCTTCGACATCGACCGCACCAAGGTCGGGAAGGACCTTGGGCAGGCAATCTGGGCCGGGCAGAACAACACGATGAAGTTCGCCAAGGGGGCGCGGGGGGTTCCCAATAAACTCGGCGTGCCCGTGTACCGCGGCATGACCCACGACGGCCTCGGCAAGTACCTCAAAGAGAAGATCGTCAAGGCACCGGGCGAGACCGCCGACATCGTGCGCATCCTGCGCGAGACGCACACTGACGTGGTCGTCTCCTACCTTCCCGTCGGCTCCGAGCAGGCCACCAAGTGGTACGTCGAGCAGGTGCTGGAGGCCGGCTGCGGCTTCGTCAACTGCATCCCCGTGTTCATTGCCCGTGAGGACTACTGGGACCGGCGCTTCAAGAAAGCCGGGCTGCCGATCGTGGGCGACGACATCAAGTCGCAGGTCGGTGCCACGATCGTGCACCGCACGCTCGCGCGCCTGTTCGAGGAGCGCGGCGTGCGCATCCAGCGCACCTCCCAGCTGAACGTCGGGGGCAACATGGACTTCTACAACATGCTCGAGCGCGAGCGGCTGGAGTCCAAGAAGATCTCAAAGACGAACGCCGTCACCTCGATCATCGACCACGAGCTGGCCCCCGAGAACGTGCACGTCGGTCCCTCGGACTACGTGCCGTGGTTGACCGATCGCAAGTGGGCCCACATCCGCGTCGAGGGCCAGGCGTTCGGCGACGTCCCGCTGAACCTCGAGATGAAGCTCGAGGTGTGGGACTCCCCGAACTCGGCCGGGATCGTGATCGACGCCGTGCGCTGCTGCAAGCTCGCGCTCAACCACGGCGTCGGCGGGCAGCTCGACGGGCCAAGCAGCTACCTGATGAAGTCGCCGCACAACCAGCGCCCCGACAACCAGGCCCGTCTGGACACCGAGAAGTTCATCGCCAAGTACGCCGGAAGGCCGGGAACGCGAGCCAAAGAGCCGGGCGCCGGGCGCAGGACCGCGGCCAGGGCTACCACCGGGGCCACCACCGGTCGAGGCAAGGCGGCCAAACCGGGGGCGCGGGCGGCGAGCGCCACCAAGACGCGCTCTGCCGTCGGCTAGCCGGCTCGCCGACGAGACGATGGCGGGCCCAACGGCATCCGCACCGTTCTCGATCGCCCACGTGACCCCGTATCCATGGGAGGAGCGGGAGAACGAGGTAAACGCCTACGTTGAGCGCGTCACCCGCGAGCTCTCCGAGCGGGGGCATCGCGTACTGGTGGTCGCCCCCTCGCGCTCGCAGGAGCGGGTGCGGGCTTCGCGGCGCGGGCTGAGGGCGGCGCGAGCCCATCCAGAGAACCTGCTGAAGGGAACCGACGACGGCACGCCCGCGGTGATCGCCGTCGGTGAGGTGCTCGACCTTCAGGCACCCGCCCGTCCCGGCGCCCGCCGGCGGGCGCCCGCGCTGCCGATCGACGTGGCGCGAACCGTCGAGGAACTGCTGAGCACCGTGCCGCTTGACTTCGTCCATGTACACGAGCCGTTCGCGCCGAGCACCTCGAACGCCGCGTTGCGTCACTCGCGCTCGCTCAACGTGGGCTCCTTCCACGCGCCTACCGAACGGTTGCTCTCTACGCTTGTGGCCCGGCGCTTCGTCGAGACCTTCTTCGGGCGATTGGACGCACGCACCGCTAGCTTCCCTGCCACCGCCGAGCTGATGGCCCACCACTTCCCGGGCGACTACCGGATCGTGGCGCCGGGGGAGGGGGCGGTGGACGAGCTGGAGGACATCTACCGCGGCCTCGCGGCGCGCAGGCACAGCCTGAGCGGTGATCCGGCGCTGCACCGGCGGCTGGCCAGGCGGCCGCTGATCGACGTCGACCTGCACATGCACACCGACCACTCGGGCGACTGCGCCACCCCCGTCGAGGTGCTGCTCGCCACCGCCCGCGAGCAGGGGCTCGGCGCGATCGCGGTGACCGATCACAACGAGATCTCAGGCGCACTGGAGGCCCGTAAGCAGGCTGCTGAATTAGACCCCGCCCACCCCGTGAAGGTGATCGTCGCCGAGGAGGTCAAGACCGCCGGCCAGGGCGAGGTGATCGGGCTGTTTATCGAGGAAAAGATCCCTCGCGGGTTGAGCCTGGATGAAACCGTCGCCGAGATCAAGCGCCAGGGCGGCCTCGTATACGTGCCCCATCCGTTCGATCGGATGCACTCGGTCCCCGACTACGAGCACCTGTTGACGATCCTCGACGATGTCGACGCGATCGAGGTCTTCAATCCACGCGTGGCGATTGGGGCGTTCAACGAGGAGGCGGTGCGGTTCGCCGCCAAGTACCGGATCCTCGCCGGCGCGGGCTCGGATTCGCACGTTGCCCAGGGTCTCGGCTCGGTGCGGATCCGGATGCGCGACTTCGACGGCCCGGCCGAGTTCCTCCAGTCCCTGCGCGACGCCGACATCCTCACGCGCCCCTCTTCGTTGCTGTACGTGCAGGCATTGAAGTTCCTGCAGACCCGCGCCACGCCTCCATCGGCGCGGCGGGCGAGCAAGGCCCGGCGCGTCAAGCGCGTCAAGCAGGCCCCGGGAGACGGTCGCCGCAGCTAGCAAAAGCGCAAGTCCTGGTGCACGGGCAAGGACAAGTGTCGGCGTCGTCAAATCCCTCGGGGCGATGCCCGTGACCGATGATGAGATCCGCGAGAAGTACCTGGAGCGCGCCATACGCGAGCTGAACTCGCTCACGCGCGAGCTGCAGGCGTGCCCGCACTGCCCCCGTGGCAACCTGATGCCGGTGCTCGGATCGGGCCACCCCCAGGCGGACATCATGCTGCTCAAGCACGCCCCCATGCCTTCGGAGATCGAGGAGGGCGTGGCCTTCTACGGACGGGCCGGCGGCGCACTGATGAAGTCGCTCAAGCGACTGTCGATCGACCCGCTCGCGGTGTACGGCACGCTCTGCGTGAAGTGTCCCCTGAGCGACTCCTCACTCGCGGACTTCGCGTGCGTGGCGCGAGTGGTCGAGGAGCTCGCGATCGTGCAGCCGAAGATCGTCGTCGTGATGGGCCCCGAGGCGCTCAGCGCGCTCGGCGAGCTGGAGATCCCGCTCGCGCGGCCACTTCAGCCCAAACTGGGTGAGGTCCAGCGCTTGACGCCCACGATCGACGCGCTGTACGTGCCAAACATCGACGAATCACTGGATGAGCAGGACGCGAAGCGCGCGTTCTGGGCTGCGTTCCGCACGCTCGGTGATTGGTACGCGGCGCAGCCGCCATACTGACGGCCGGTTAGATCGTGATGACGAGCTTGCCGAGCTTGCCACCAGCCGCGAAGCGCTCGTAGGCAGCGGCGGCGTCATCCAACGAGAAGGTCTCGGCGACGGGCACGCGCAGGGCGCCGAACTCGAACAGCGGGAGCACCTCGTGCTCCAAGCGCCTCGCCGTGACGGCTTTCTCCTCCAGCGAACGCGCGCGCAGGGTGGAGCCGTGGATGCGGGCGCGCTTGCCCATCAGCGCCAGCAGGTTCAGCTCGCCCTTCGCCCCGGCGGCGACACCGATCACAGTGATCCGCCCTCCGGTCGCGAGCGCCTGCAGATTCTCTGACAAGTTTGGCGCACCCACCAACTCGAGGATCACGTCGAACGGCCCGCGCTCGGCAAAGCCCTCGGGCGCGATCACCTCGGCTCCAAGCGCGGCAACTCCATCGCGCATCGCCTGATTACGCACCGTCGCGGTCGCCCGCGCCCCTGCCGCGCGGGCGAGCTGGATCGCCGCGGTGCCCACGCCACCGGCGCCACCGTGCACGAGCAGGCGCTCGCCGGGGCGCAGCTCGGCCTGGACGAACACGGCGTCGTGCGCGGTGGTGAAGACCTCTGGCAGACCCCCCGCGGCGGGCCAGTCGAGCGACTCCGGGACCGGCATCAGCAGGCGCTCGTGCACCGTCATCAACTCTGCCTGCGCGCCGCCGCCGACGATCGCCATCACGCGGTCACCCACCGCGAAGCGCTCCGCCCCAGCGCCAAGCGCATCGACCACACCGGCGAGCTCCATACCGGGGATGTCCTGCGGGTAGCCGGGCGGCGCCGGGTACAGCCCGCGAAGCTGCATCATGTCGCCACCGTTCAGCCCGGCGGCGCGGACGCGCACGAGCACCTCGCCGGCGGCAGGCTCCGGATCGGGGTGCTCCTCGATCACGATCTGCTGGTCGCGAATAGTGACGGCGCGCATCGGCGGAAGCCTACTCCGGGCCCGTCATCGCCTACTCCGGGCCCGGTGCCGCGATGTCGTGCTCCGCCGGAGAAGCCGACGCACCCGCAAGGCGCTCGAAGAGGGCTACGCACTCGATGTGATGTGTCTGCGGAAACATGTCCACCGGACGGACTTTGAGCAGCGTCCAACCGGCCTCCTGCAGCTGGGCAGCGTTGGGCGCCAGCGTGGTCGGGTTGCAGGACACGTAGACGATGCGCTTGGGCGAGGCCTCGATGATCCGGCGCACGACTTTCTGGGAGAGCCCGGCGCGCGGGGGATCGACGACCAGGACATCGGGGCGCCCGGCGCGCTCCACCAGCTCTCCCAGCGCGAGACGGGTGTCGCCGGCGAAGAACTGAACACCGGGTATCTCGTTGCGCCGCGCGGCGGCGATCGCATCGGCGACAGCCTCCTCAATCAGCTCGATCCCCCACAGCTCGCCGGCGCGCGGGGCCAGCGTGAGCGCGATCGTGCCGATCCCGGAGTAGAGGTCGTACACGCGCTCCCAGCCCTCCAGCGCGGCATACTCGACGACCACCTCGTACAGCAGCTCCGCCATCTCGGTGTTCGTCTGGAAGAACGCTTCGGGGGAGATGCGCAGGTCGAGCTCGCCGAGGCGCTCGGGCAGCTCAGCCTCGCCCCACACCAGCTCGGTGTCCCCCCCCGCGGTCGTCTCCGCGAGGCTGCGCGAGCGCGTCCACAGCACGCCGGACAGGCTCTCCCCCAAGGCCTCGCTCAGGGCCTGCGCGAGCGAGCCGGCTGCGAGTTCGCCGTCGGTCGTGACGATGCGGATCTGCAGCTTGCCGGTGCGCCGGCCTTCGCGCACGACGAGGTTGCGCAAACGCGCCCGCCCGTCTGGCCCCGGCCCCGTCCGTTCCCGATCCTCGCCGGGGCGGCCTCTGCGGCCCGCTCCACGCTCCCAGGAGGTAAGCCTCTGCTCGCGACACCAGCGCAGCGCCACCTCGCGCGCAAGATTGCCCAGCTCGGAGGCCAGCAGACAGTCCTCGATCGCGACCACGCTGTTCCCGCCCGCCGGAGCGTGGAAGCCGCAGACCAGACCTGGGTGGGTGGGGTCTCCATCCACCACGACCCCGAATGAGTACTCGAGCTTGTTGCGGTAGCGCCACTGTTCGAGCGCGGGCACGATCTCCTCCAGCTCGAACCCATCCAGTCGCCCGATCCGCCGCAGCGCATCGTCGACCTGCGTGCGCTTGATCTCCAACTGGCGCTCATAGGGGAGCACCTGCCACGGCACGCCGGGATGATCGGCGCGCGGGGCGATCCGCTCGGGGCTCGGCTCGAGGATCTCCACGGCGCGGGCATGCGCGTAATTGCGCTTGCGCTTGTGTACGACCGCGCGCACGCGATCGCCCGGAATCCCACCGGCGACAAACACGACATAGCCGCCGTCGCCCAGCCGCGCGACGCCCTCTCCTCCGAAGGCGAGCGAGTCGATCCGCAGCTCCAACTCGTCCCCCCGCTGTGGGCGCGGGGGGCCATCCACCTTCACAACCGGCGTTTCCAGGCTCATGTCGGGGCCACCAACAGCTCCAGGAGAGCCTTCTGTGCGTGGCGGCGGTTCTCGGCCTGATCCCAGATGCGCTGGCGGGAGCCGTACAGGACCTCGGCGGAGATCTCCTCGCCTGGGTGCGCCGGCAGATCGTGCATCGCGAAGGCACCCGGCGCGGCGGCATCGAGCAGCGCCTCGTCGATCCGGTAGCGCCCCAGCGCGGCGCGGCGCTCATCGGCGGTGGCCTCGTCGCCCATGCTCACCCACACATCCGTGTACACCGCCTGCGCGCCGGCCACGGCCTCGAGCGGATCGGTGTGCAGCGTGAGCGAGCCCGAAGCGCCGGCAGGCAAGACGAAGTCGTCCTGGAGCGCATAGCCGGGGGGCGAGGCCACCGCGACATC
>Ga0182024_10021165_pt1 | contig 11827 bp, 9 predicted proteins | sample P32metaG_FD_120480 | JGI IMG/M metagenome (GOLD analysis project Ga0182024, IMG submission 120480) | Permafrost microbial communities from Stordalen Mire, Sweden - P3-2 metaG (Illumina Assembly) | ecosystem: Environmental > Terrestrial > Soil > Wetlands > Permafrost | place: Sweden: Stordalen... | reverse complement strand
TGTAGCAGCGGCGCGACCCGCCGCACAACGCGCACACCGCGGGCTTGTTGCGAGCGCATTTGTGGCACAGCTCAGGCCGGCCGTCACGGCCACGGATCGAGATCAGCTCGATTTGGCCGCACTCGTCGCAGCGACGAACCGGCGGCGCGTGGCTGCTCACCGTTTCGGCGGGCGGATCCGCGCGCGCTTGGGAACGATCTCACCAGCCCCGGCCCGCGCTGCCGAGCGGCGCTCAAGCCGCGCGTCGGCGGAGCGTTCGATCGGCTCGATCAGGTCGTTGGGGGTGCACTCGAGGATCGCGCACAGCGCGATCAGCACCTGCAGGTTCAAGCGCTCCGGCTTGCCGGTCACCATCCGCCAGACCTGCGAGTCCGACAGGCGGATCCCACGCTCTGCCAGCATCGCCACCAGCGGCTTTGAATTGAAGATCCCGCGCTCAGCGAGCCGCAGCCGCAGCCGCCACTCGTAGTCAAGCTCGCCGGCCATCACAGCTGACCGGGCGCGAGTTGCGCGGCGAGCGCGTCGGCGAGCGCGCGCTGCTTGTAGTCGCCGTTGACCGCGGTGTAGATCGCGGTCGTGGACGCGTGACGGTGCCCGACCTGCATCTGCACGAACAGCGGATCAAACCCGTCCTCGATCAGATGCGTCACGTAGGTGTGCCGCAGCCCGTGCGGTGTCAGCTCCCGGAAAAGGCCGATCTGGTCGCGGTAGGTCGCGAACCGCTCGGATACATACGGGGATTTCACGCGGCCGCCGCGCTCGGTCAGCCACAACGCGGGATGCTCGCTGCAGCCGTAGAGCGGGCGGATCTCGTGCAGGTACTGGTCGATCACCTCGACCGCCCAGTCGAACACCGTCAGCACGTTGCGCCGCCGTGGCGCGCCGCCTCCGATCGCCTTGCCATAGCGGACGCTGAGCGACCCGTAGGTCGAGAACGTCGGCGCTTGCGGGTTGCGCGCGAAGTCCACGACGTCGAGCTTTGCGGCCTCCTGGCGTCGCAGTCCCCACGCGTAGGTCGTCTTGAACAGTGCGGCGTCGCGGAGCGCCGCGAGCGACCCCTTGCGCTTGAGCGCGTGCCGGCCGGACACCTGCGCGTCGCAGTGATCAAAGAACGCCTGCAGCTCATCGCGCGAGAGCGGGCGGCGGCCGGGGTCGGCCTCGAACTCCGCGACGTGCACGATCAGGTGGCGCTCATCGACGATCTGCTGCGGCACCGCCCCGAGCCGGCTGGTGCAGATCGCGACCCATGGGTAGCGGCGATCGAGCAGGTACTCGCAGAACAGCCGAATCGCGATCTGGTAGGCGCGCAGCGTCGAGACGTGTAACCGCGGTGGTCCGATCGCGAGGTCCTCGATCCACTCCTCTAGATGCTCCGCCCGCCACTCCCACCGCCACACTCCGGCGTGCTCCAGCAGACGGCGGACCAGCCGCTCCCGGGGGCCGATCGTGTGCTCGGACAAAAGCCTCGCGCGCTGCTGGCGAACCCACCCGGCCAGGATCGCGTCGAACAGCGCCTGTTCGAGATGCAGCGGCCTCACCCCAGCGCCGAACAGGCGCACGAGTTCGCTGTCGACATCAAACCCGCCGGCGTCGATCGGTGCGGGAGACCACGAGCGCGCTGGCATCAACCGAAACCATCTCGCATCAGACGCAATCTCACAAACCCGCGGAGCGCGATCCCCGCAATCTGCGGAACATCCTTCTGCATCCTGTGCTGATCGAGACATGCCTTTAGCTTCCGGAGGTGCGCGTGGCTGGCAACCGCTCCCGTGGCCCCATCTGTCCGAGAGCGGTAGCGCGACGCCGGCGGTCGATCACCGCTACGTGCCGTTGTTGATGACCGCACCCGGGGGTCGGGTGGCTCGTCGGTGCGCCGCTTTTCGTCTAACCGCTTGACGGTTCTCTTTGGAAATGCGCTACCGGAGCGGCCTCCCGTCCACCTGATCCTTCACTGACCGAACAGGCGATATAGACATGAGCGCTGCTCGAACCCAGCGACCCGCACACGGACCCTGACAGCCCATGACTCGCGTTGCGCCAGACAACCCAAGCCGGGGCCGCTTGACAACCCGGTCTCCTTCATATGGACGACTTGCAGCAGCGCCGTGGGCGACTGCGCCAACGTCTGACGGTATCTGCAGCTCGCCGGTTGCGGGCTCGCACCCGGCCTGCAGCATCCTGGCGATGCATAGGCAGAGCCGGTGCGCGGTCGCGCCTATTGCCCGTTCGGTGTTCTCCGCTGCGCCCGGCATTGCCCGATGGGGAAGCAAGCTGGCGCGCTCTCCGCGCTTCATCAGGACGACTCCTATGTCGGAATCCGCGCGCATTGCGGGACTGTGGCCGTCTTGATCGAGATGGTCATTGCGCGCTGAAAGCTGGGCGGCGATGCGGCTGGGGTTGGTCCTCTGTCGCCAGGGCCGCGAGCAGCGGCGCAAGGGAGGCAGCCCGCGACCGGTCGGATAACGCGGTCGCGGTGTTACCGGCTTCGTCAGCGACCCACGCCGCTCCAGCGACGTGCAATACCCGTGCTGACGCGGTAGCGGACCCCGCCGAACGCGTCACCGGCATCCTCATCGCCAGAAGCACGACTGGGCTCCCCGTCGGTGGCCGGGAGGTCGTGGAGTGGACGCGGTCCGGGCGGCGTGTCGAGTCTGCTCCTCGGGGATACGCGCCTCGTGGAGCAGCTCCTCACGCGTCTGACGATCCCTGAGCGGGCGGATCTTCAACGCCACAAGCCGACCATGCTGACGGTCCAGCGCTTCACCACGACGCGCGCCTCGCCACCGGCTCTGTCTGACAAGTTCGGCGTGGCGGCCAGCGACTCCAACCGCAGCTCGAGAACGCGACCCACACCCTGTCGCCCCGGCAAGGAATCCCTTACCCGTTCGACACTGGACTGACCCCCGCCGGCCCATAGCGCCGAGGCTACCGCCGGCTGATGATTGTCAGAACAGATCGGACCATCCAAGCAGTCCGATCAGAACCGAGGAGGCACACATGACGCGTACACTCGCCAATCGCCACACCGCCGGGATCATCGCCGCGGCACTCGCGCTCGGCATCGCCGCACCCGCTGGCGCGAGGCCCTTCGACCTGAACGCGGCCGGCTCGTACGTCCCCGCCGGGTCGTCACAGAACCGGGCCCAAAGCGTGACATTGACACCCAGCCGCGCCAACGGCGACATCTCTGGCCTGGGATACCTCGCCATCGGGACGGGCGGCGCCGCCGTCGCGCTGTTCGGAATCGGCGGGACGTTGGCAGCCAGCCGCCGTCGCCAGCAGCCAAGCGCGACCCGCGGGTCAACCACCGCTGCGTGATCTCGAACTCCTGGTCCACGATCTCCATCGGCCTGGGCGCTCCACGCCGTCACTTCGGCGGCCCATGGCCATCCAGAAAGGAATTAAAAGCAATGAAATCGAAATGGATCTGCGCGCTTCTCGCCGCTGTTCTTGGTGCCGGCGCCTATGCCACCGACGTCATGGCGACGGCACCTCCCCCGCCACCGGGCCCGGTCACCACGATTCTCGGCCAGTCCACCTTCGACGGGTTCCACGTCCGCGCCCGCTCGGTCCCGCCTGGCCTTTGGCGAGCCGTGATCAAGACCCACGGACAGTCCGACGTCTACGCCGTCGATAACAAGTTCGGACCGGGAGCGACCACCGGCTGGCACTCGCATCCGGGTCCCAGCCTGATCCTCGTCGTCTCCGGGACGATCACGAACTACATGGGCGACGACCCAACGTGCGCCGGCCACGACTATGCGGCCGGGAGCGGATTCATCGACGCCGGAGGGAACGACGTGCACATGTTGCGCAATAACGGCCCAATGGCCGCGGAGACCATCGCCGTGCAGCTTCTCCCGCACGGCGCTCCCAGAAAGAGCCCCGAGCCGCAGCCCGGCAACTGCCACGTCAGCTGACTGGGGCTAGAGATCGGGATCGGCGCCGGCGGCAGACTCGATGCTCGCCGTCGGCGCCAGCCCGCTCGTGGCCGCTGAGCTCACAGTCAGCCGTGCATCACCCAGATGCACGGCTGATGGGAAGTTTCTGGAAATTGGACGATCCAGACGCGAAGATAGAGCCGTGATCAGGACGCGGGACCCTGCGCCTCATTCCTTCTCCGGTGCGCGCAGTTCCGTCAGCGAGACCGCCCCGCGGCGCAGCGCCTCATTGGCCAGCCGCGTACGCCGGTGCGCGTCGCCACCAGCGACCCCGAATTTGTCGTACAGGTTGCCAAGGTGCTGTTTCACCGCCGCTAGGGTGACGACGAGCTCCTCGGCGATCGCCCGTGTGGTCGCCGGCTCGGTGAACATGTCGCGCGCGAGCAGCGGACGACACAGCGCGACGAGCACGTCGCGCTCGCGCGTGGTCAGGACCGGAGCCCCCTGCTCGGCCTCAGTCTCGGCCCCCGTGGCGGTCAACGGGTCGCGGAACACGAGCCGTGTCTGGCCAACCCGAACCTCGTCGCCGTGGCGAAGGCGCCGCGATGACCAGATCCGCTCGCCGTTCACCCAAGTGCCGTTGGAGGAACCGAGGTCGGTCACGCACCAGCCGGCCGTGAAGCGCTCGAGCGTCGCATGGAGGTGGCTCGCCATCGCGTCGTCGCTCATCGAGACATCGTTCTCGACCGCCCGGCCGACGGTCACCCGGTCCCGCTCGAGCTCGAGCCGCCAGCTGCGAGCGCCGGAGATCACCTCGATCTGGGCGGACACGCTCCCAAGCGTAAGTGAAGCCACCCATTCGCGGGAACCGAGTCGGCCATGCTGACCCTCAGGGACCGCTACGAGGTGCTTGAGACGCTCGGTTCCGGCGGGGAGGCGCGCGTCGTCAAGGCGCTGGACCGCCGACACGAGCGGTTCGTCGCTCTCAAGATCCGCCCAGCCGGCGAGGGCATTGTGCGCGCCGACCTGCTCGGCGAGGCACGGATCCTGCTTGCCGTGCCGCCGCATCCGGCGCTCCCGCTCGTGCGCGAGGACTTCTTCGACGGAGACAGCTACGTCGTGGCGATGGACTGGGTCGACGGGACGAACCTGGCCACCCTCCTGCGCGATCGCGGCCGGCCGGGCCTCGCCCCGTCGAGCGTGCTCAGTTACCTGGCGCAGGCGGCCGAGGCGCTCACCCACCTGCACACGCAATCGCCGCCGGTCATCCACGGCGACGTCAAACCAGGAAACCTCATCCTCACCAAAGGCGGGAAGCTAAAGCTCGTCGACTTCGGCCTGTCCTCGGCACCGAACATGCCGCGGTGGCGCACCGGGACCGCGGGCTTCCGAGCCCCCGAGCTTGCCGCCGGTGGTCGCCCTTCGCGGGCGAGTGATGTCTACGCGCTCGCGGCCACGGCGTTCGCGTTGCTGACGGGATCGGCACCGGCAGGGATCCTGCCGGCGTGGGAGGGCATCGACCCGGTCCAGGCCGAGCAACTGGAGGCCGCGATCCGGGTCGGCATGGCTACCGACCCAGCACGTCGCGCCGCAACGCCGGGTGAGCTGGTCGAGCGCCTGCGGGCCGGCTGGAGCGCCGGGCTGCCGAGCGGCGTGGTCACGTTCTGTCTTTCCGACATCGAGGGTTCGACCGCGCTGTGGGATGAGCATCCGGAAGCGATGGCCGAGGCGCTCGTGCGCCACGACGAGCTGATCGCGCATGTTGTCGGGGTCCATGGCGGCAGCACCGTCAAGACCATGGGAGAGGGCGACTCGACCGTGTCGGTGTTCGACACGGCCCCGAATGCGGTTGCTGCAGCCTTGGCCGCGAATCGTGCGCTGGCGGCCGAGGAGTGGCCGCCCGGGGTCCGGATCGCGGTGCGGTGGGGCCTGCACACAGGTGAGATCGAGCGCCGCGACGCTGAGTACCGCGGCCCGACGATCATCCTCGCCGCGCGTCTGCGTGCACAGGCCGATGGCGGGCAGATCTTCCTGTCCGCCGTCACCTCCGAGCTCGTCGCCGCGCACCTGCCGGAAGGCTGCGATCTCGTCGACCTCGGACCTCACCGCTTGAAGGGCCTGATCGCACCGGAGCGCATCCGCGCCCTCAAGGGGCCGGGCGTCAACACCCCGCTGTCGGCGACCGAGTGCCCGTATCGCGGCCTGCTCGCGTTCGAAGCGGGCGACCGCGACTTCTTCTTCGGGCGCGAGACGATCGTCGCCGACATCCTCGGACGTCTTGCTCCCGGGCATTTGCTTGCGGTTGTCGGGGCGTCGGGCAGCGGCAAGTCCTCCGTCCTGCGGGCAGGAGTCCTCGGGGCGGTCCTCGCTGGTGAGGCCCCCCGGCTGAAGGCCGTCTCGCTGCTGACGCCAGGGAGCGACCCGAGGCTCGACGTGCCCGACGAGCCCTCCCGGCTCGTGATCGTCGATCAGTTCGAAGAGCTGTTCACGCAGTGCGACGACGCCGATCGCCGAGGCTCGTTCATCGACGACTTGCTGCGCCTGCGCTGTGCGGTCGCGATCGGGATGCGCGCCGACCTCTACGGCAAGCTCAGCGGCCACACCGAGCTGGCGCGCGCAGTTGCCGGCAACCAGGTCCTGCTCGGGGCCATGACCGACACCGAGCTCGAGCGGGCGATTACGGAGCCGGCCCAGCGTGCCGGCCTGAAGCTGGAGACGGGGCTGGTCGAGATCGTCCTGAGGGACGTCGCCGCGGAACCTGGCGCCCTGCCGCTGCTCTCGCACGCACTGCGCGCCACCTGGGAGCGCCGCGACGGCCGCACGCTCACGGTCGAGGGTTACCGGGCCAGCGGCGGCGTCGGATCGGCAATCGCGCGGACGGCCGACGCCGTCCTGGACGCGCTGCCCGAGGCGCAGCAGCAGCTCACTCGCAGCGTGTTCCTGCGGATGACAGAACTCGGAGACGACATCCAGGACACCCGCCGGCGCGTCTCGATCGAGGAACTGGTGCCCGACGGCGCCCATGAGGAAACCGTCCACGCGCTCCTTGAGCGGCTCGCCGAGGCACGGCTGGTGATGCTCGACGAGAGCTCAGCCGAGGTCGCGCACGAAGCGTTGATCCGCGAGTGGCCGCGGCTGCGCGGCTGGCTCGACGAGGACCGCGCGGGCATCCGGCTGCACCGCCAGCTCAGCCAGGCGGCGCGGCTGTGGGACAAAGGCGGGCGCGAGCCAACAGACGTCTATCGCGGTGCGCGGCTGGCCGGCGCGGTCGAGCTGGCGCAGTCCGGCCGCGTCGAGCTCAACGTCGGCGAACGCGCCTTCCTTGATGCCAGCGTGGCCGAGGTCGACCATGAACGGCGCGCCCAGCTGCGCTCGAATCGCCGCCTGCGCGCGCTGCTGGCGGCCTCGGTCCTGCTCCTCATGATCGCGGTCGCGGCCGGGGCGCTCGGCTTGATCCAGCGCAACCATGCGCGCAGTGCCGAATCGGCGGCTAAGGCACAGGCGCTGACCTCAGACGCCGAGCGGGTCGGCGCGCTCGCGCTGTCCGCGCCGACGCTCGATCAGTCGCTGCTTCTCGCCGTCGCCGGGGTCAAGCTCCAGGATCGCGTCGAGACGCGCGGGGACCTGCTCGCGGTGTTCCAGCACAACGCGGCGGCGGTCCGTGTAGTCGGTGTCACCCAAGCCAGCCTGGCCGCATTCGCCGTGAGCGCCGACGGCCGGGTGCTGGCCGCGGGAGACGGTGCTGGGCTGGTCCGCTTTTTCGACCTGCGCACATGGAAGCCCGTGGGGCCCAGCGTGCGGCTACCGCAGCCGGTCAGCCAGCAGTCGATGACCTTCTCGCCGGATGGCCGGACGCTCGCCGTCGGTACCCGGCAGGACGCCACCGCGCAGCTGTACTACGTCAACGTCGCGGCGCGCCGGGCGCGCCGGGTCGGGGGGTGGCGGGGGTTCGCGACCAGCGGGCATCCCACGACGACGCTCGCCTACGCGCCCGACGGCCGCCTCGCCGTCGGCTTGGCGACAGACTCGCCGACCTCGGCCGGGGAGGCGGCCCAACGCCTGCTGCTCCTCGACGCCGGCGGACGCACGGTGTGGCAGCGCCGCTATCCGCTGCGGCGCGGCCAGTCGGAGGCCCATGTCCTGTTCACCCCCGGTGGTGCCCTGATCACCTCCGCACAGCAGGGCGACACGCTCGTGTGGGACGCGCGCCGCGGGCAGATCACCCGCCGCTTTCCGATCGGCGGCCGGCCGGCCCTCGCGCCCGACGGCCGCCGGATCGCGCTCGCCCTCAACAGTCCGGATCCTGGCCATCCGACCTCGGCGATCGCCATTCTCGATCTGGGCAGCGGGCGACATACCACACTGCCGGGCGCGCTCCCGGACGAGTGGATCCTAGCCCTCGCGTTCACGGCCGACGGCAAACAGATCGTCGGCCCCGCGTTCAACGCCACGCACGTCTGGGACGTCGCCTCGGGCTCGATCGTCGAGACCTACCCCGGGACGCAGCGCAACGGGAACAATCCTGGCGTCGCGATCGACCGGCGCGGGCTTGTGCTCGTCGTCGCCGGCGGCGGCGACATCGGTGTGTGGGATCCCAACGGCCACAGGCGCCTCGCACGACGGTTCCCGTCCGGTTGCTGCGCCGTGTTCGACGCGCACCGCACGACGATGGCGACGACCAAACTGGACGGGCGCTTCCAGCTGACCGACCTGCGCAGCGAGCGCCTCACGCAGACGCTGCCCGCCGACGACGGCGCGGTCGCCGTGACGCTGGGGTTCACCCACGGACGCCGGCTCGTGACAGGCGGGATCAACCGGACGGTGACAATCTGGGACCTTCCGACGCACTCCGTCGTCCGCCGGCTGCACTACGCCGAGCCGGTCTGGGCGGGGGCGGTCTCTCCGGACGGGAACCTGCTCGCCGTACAGCGGCAGACCGACGGCAGCCAGGAATCGCACGTCGAGGTGCGCGAGCTGACGTCGGGCCGCGCGCTCTACACGCGCACGATCCGCTTCGGGCTGGGCACGGTGGCGTTCAGCCGCGGCGGCCGCGAGCTCGTCGCGTCGGGCTGCTGCAACGGCGGGTCCACCGTGACCGCGTGGGACGCGCACACCGGCGCGCTGCTCTTTGACCGCACGCCCCCGGTGCTCGCCACCGCGTTCGCCGCCGCACCCGTCGGGCAGACGCTGGTCATCGGCACTCAGGACGGCCGCGTGGTGCCGTGGGACGCCCGCAGCGGCGAGCAACGCGGCCCGGCGACGAAGGTCGCGGGCACCCCCGTGGTGCAGGTCGCTCTCTCGCCCGATGGGCAGCTGTTCGCCGCGGCGGCCAGGGACGGGACGACGACGCTCTGGAACGCCCGCTCGCGCAAGCGCGTCGGCGACAAGTTCCCGGTCGCGCCCGGGGTCATCCCCGGCGTGGCGTTCGAACCGAGCGGCCGGCTGATGATCACCGATTCGCTTTCCGGCTGGACCGAATGGCCGGTCGACCGGCCGACGCTGCAGCGTTTCGCCTGCGCCGTGGCCGGTCGCGACATGACACGTGGGGAATGGCTTGCATTCCTGCCCGCGCGCCCTTACGGGCACACGTGTCCAGCCACGACCTGATCCAGCCTTCCTGATAGGTCATGCCGCCTCCTCGGCGGCCGCGAAGAAGCGGGACGCGAGCTGCTCCTGCTGCTCGCGCGAGGCCTCAAACCGCGGGCGCCGCTCCTCCACGTGGCGGCGGGCCCGCGTGACGAGCTGGCGGGCGTTCTCCTCGCTGGTGCCGATGATCTCCGCGATGCGGGCGGGACGAGCTCTCTCCCGAGAACGCCCGTGGCGCCCGCTACGAACACCTTCATGACTGCTCCTCTCTTCTCATTTTGCCCTTGTGAGACGAGATAGAGGCGTCGCCTGTGACAGTGCAGGGTTACCGCGCAAGTGTGCGGCCTCCCCAGGGTCAAAGCAAGGGCCTCGCCGGACCGCGGAAGGCCCTGCTTTCGATCCACCGCACAGCCCTCGCTGATAACGACCGCAGGCGCGCAAAGCGCGGAAGTCGAGCCCTCCCGCGACGCCGGCGTTGGGCCCCTCGACAGGATCGAGGCGGGGCTGCTAACCGTCGCGGCAGCGGGCTTGTGGATCGCCGAACGCAGGGCCCGCGCGGCGGCGCGCAGAATCGCTCGTGTGCCCATGCAGCGCTGTCGCGTCTGAACGTTCGACGGGGCCTGGCCACGCGCTTGGCTCGCGCGACGAGAACCCACCCCAGACGCTGCGACAGACGCAGGCACAGCCGGATTCGGACGATCGCACTTTCGCGAGGCTGTCGCGCCCGTGAGGTCAGCATCCACAATGGCTGGGAGTGAGGCGCAAAACGAACGCCACGAGTACCTGTCCCAGCGCCTCGGCGCGCCTGCGGCCACCGACGGTTCACGCTCTGCCCGGCCCGGAAGCCGCTCTCGGGAGGCTCCGGAACGCGAGTACGCGGCAGCGCGCGGCACGAGAAACCTTCTGCATCGTCGCCAGTCCAGCGGCGATGCCACGACTGCTCAGCTTGGAAGGGTGCTGACTCGTTCCCCGGGGTGCGCCCTCTGGAGACTTCCAATGTAAGGAGGGGTCGTCGGATCGAGTCCGATAGTCCGGCAGAGGGCTTTCCATGGATTTCTCAGAGGCTCTGGCGTGGAACGTCAGCCGGCGATCTCGAGGGGCTGGAGGAGCTGCTGGCCCACGACGCGTGGTGCTCCGCGGCGACGGCGGCGGCAAGGCGCCCGCCGTCAAACGTGCGCTCCACGGCCGCGCCAAGGTGGCGCGCACGCTAATCGTGGGCCTGCGCGCCGGCACCCGCTTCGGCGGCTTCACCACGCGCCGCGAGGAGGCCAACGGCCAACCGGGTGCGCTGTTCTTCGACCGCGAGGGCAGGCTGGGCGGCGTGATGATCCTCGACATTGCCGACGGCCAGATCCAGGGCGTGAGCGCAATCGTCAACCCCGACAAGCTGCGGCACCTGGGGCCGGTGGCCGACCTGCGCCCGCTGCGGCGCGAGCGGACCTAGATCCTTCCGCTCGCGGGCTCGAGCTAGATCGCGACCATTACGATCCTCATGCGCGTGCACCAGTCGCGCTCCTGCCTCCGATCGGCACTAGGATGACGCGAAAGCCTGCGGTCGGCCGTGGGTTCTTACTCCTAACTCCCTGCTGCCCGTACAGCGCCTCCGGCACTGGGGCCTACGGCGCCGACGAGGGCGCCTCTGCTATCCGACCTGCGCGAGCTCTTGCCAGTTCACCTGCGCCCGACAGAACGCAGGTGAGCAGCTCCGTCGTTAGCGGCCGAGAGTTGCGCGACATCGTGAAAGCGGGTGTCCCGCCGGGTGGCCTCAATCGACCTGCATGTCGCCACAAGCGCGCACGCAGCGCATCGCAGGCGGCTCAGTCCGGCCGGCATACGGGCGCTAACTGAAGGCCGGACAGCTGCAAGCACCAAAGCGGTGACGACGACGTCGACGCCAGTGCTGCGGCTGCAGGCGTGATCCGGCAGCGTGTCGTGGCTCGCGCCGGGAGGCGGTGATCGTGGTGGCGAGTCTCTGCTCTTCTTCCGGCACGTGCATCGCGAGCGCGGCGCCGCCTTCTCTGCAACGCGCGGAGACCGGGCAACCCGGGCGCTGCGCCGTTGTGGACGCCGTCGGTCTGGCTCAGCGCGGGCGCAGGTCGGCGTCGGTTCGTGGCCCCTGGCTCTCCCGCCGGGTGCGGGCCGGCGCCCTTGAGGGTGGCACGCCTGACGGCGTGCTGTTCGGGCGCTTGACGGCCCGCACCCGGCGGGCCCCGGCGAAAGGACCCGATCATGCGCACCCAGCGACGGCTGTCAGACAGCGAGCGTGAGGGGCGTCGCGAGCGTGACCGCGAACGGCTGAAGCAGGCCGCCGGGCAGCTGTTGACCAGCGAGGGCTGGCAGCGTTGGGTCCGCGTCCGGGC
>Ga0182024_10021164_pt1 | contig 11827 bp, 9 predicted proteins | sample P32metaG_FD_120480 | JGI IMG/M metagenome (GOLD analysis project Ga0182024, IMG submission 120480) | Permafrost microbial communities from Stordalen Mire, Sweden - P3-2 metaG (Illumina Assembly) | ecosystem: Environmental > Terrestrial > Soil > Wetlands > Permafrost | place: Sweden: Stordalen... | reverse complement strand
GCCAGCCGGCCGGCGACTTCCTTGCCCTCGCCGGTCGCGGCGAGCAGCACGGCCGCCGGGGACTTCTGCGCGACCAGCCCGGCCAGCATCTCCGCCGTGGGGGCGACCACGTAGTCCGCGATGTCGCCGTCGCCGGCCACGTAGACCTTGGCCGCGCCGAACTCGGCCAGCCGCTCCCGGCCGCCCTCGGCGCCCGCGCCGATCCAGACCGCGGCGGGCTCGCCGAACTGGCGAGCCAGCGTGAGCAGCTCGCCGGTAACCTTCTTGACCGTCTCGCCGTCGTGCTCGGCGAGAACCAGAACCTCAGCCATGGTCGGCCGTCCTTCCTTCCATGCTCAGATGAAGCCGTGCGCGGATGACCCGGGGCTCAGATGAACTTCTGCCCAGCCAGGTACTCGGCCGCCTTGGTCCCGCCGTCGCCCTCGTCCTTGACGATCGTGCCGGCCTGCCTCGGCGGCCGGCTCGCGAAGCTGACCACCCCGGTGGCCGCGGCGGCCAGGCCGACCTGGCCCGCGTCGATCCCGGTGTCGGCCAGGGTGACCGTCTCGACCGGCTTCTTCTTGGCCGCCATGATGCCCTTGAATGAGGGGTACCGCGGCTCGTTGATCTTCTCCACCACGCTGATCACGGCGGGCAGGCTGGCCTCGACCTTGTCGTAGCCGTAGTCCTGCTGCCGGTGGATCCGCAGCGCGGTCCCGTCCACCTCGACCTTGCTGGCCAGCGACACCTGCGGCACGCCGAGCCGCTCGGCCAGCATCGCGGCCATCACGCCCATCCGCGCGTCGGTGGACTCCGCACCCAGGATGACCAGGTCGAACCCGATCCGGCCCAGGACCTGGGCCAGGACCGCCGACGTCGCCAGCGCGTCGGACCCGGCCAGGCCGTCGTCGATGACGTGCACCGCCTTGTCCGCGCCCATGGACAGCGCCTTGCGGATCGACTCGCTGGCCTTCTCGGGGCCCATGGTGAGGATCGTGACCTCGCCCCCCTGCGCCTCGGCCAGCCGCAGGCCTTCCTCGATCGCGTACTCGTCGAGTTCGTTGATGACGCCGTCGACCGACGCCCGGTCCAGGCGCGAGTCGTCGGGCCTCAGGGTCCGTTCCGCCCACGTGTCCGGCACCTGCTTCACGCAAACGACGATGTTCATGCCGGCGGCCAACCTCCTACGTCTGTTGCCGCAATCCAGGACTGGCCTCTGGCTGGCCAGGCTGGGCCTGGTATGGCGGCGGCGCACCTTAAGAGTGCCAAATGACGGTTCCCGGCTTACCCCCCGGGGCCCCCTCAACGCCGGCGGAGCGCCAGCGAGGAGGGTCGGCTGGGAGGCCGGCCAGGATGTTACTTACGGGTAGCTTACCTCGCCTCCGCGGCATCGACCACGTTGGCCAGCAGCATGGCCCGGGTCATCGGGCCGACCCCGCCCGGCATGGGGGCGAGGTAGCCGGCCACTTCCCGGACCTCGGGCGCGACGTCGCCGACCAGGCCGGCCTCCGTGCGGGTGATCCCGACGTCCAGGACCGCGGCCCCCGGCCTGATCATGTCCGCGGTCAGCAGGCCGGGGCGGCCCGCCGCGACCACCACGATGTCCGCGGCGCGGGTGTGGCCGGGCAGGTCCTTGGTCCCCGTGTGGCAGAGGGTCACGGTGGCGTTCTCGGTGCGGCGGGTCAGCAGGAGCCCCAGGGCCCGGCCCACGGTGATCCCGCGGCCGATCACGGTGACGTCGGCCCCGGCGATCGGCACGTCATAGCGGCGGAGCAGCTCCACGATGCCCCGCGGGGTGCACGGCAGCGGCCCGGGCTCAGTCAGGACGAGCCGGCCCAGGTTCAGCGGGTGCAGCCCGTCCGCGTCCTTGTCCGGGTCGATCCGGCTCAGCACCGCGTTCGCGTCGATCCCGGCCGGCAGCGGCAGCTGGACGATGTAGCCGGTGCAGGCCGGGTCGGCGTTCAGCTCGTCCACCACCGCCTCGACCTGCTCCTGGGTCGCGTCGGCGGGCAGGTCCCGGCGGATGCTGGCGATGCCCACCTCCGCGCAGTCCCGGTGCTTGCCGTTGACGTAGGCCCGGCTGCCCGGATCGTCACCGGCCAGCACGGTGCCCAGGCCGGGGCGGACGCCGCGGGCGGCCAGCGCAGCCACCCGGCCGGCCAGCTCCGCCTTGATCGCCGCCGCGGTCGCCTTGCCGTCCAGGATGATCGCTGTCATCCCTCACCCCCGGTCCGTGCCGGAGCCGCCCGTGGCGGCCTGCCCGTGTCAGTGGAAGAAATGGCGGACCCCGGTCACGTACATGGTGATCCCCGCCTGCTCGGCCGCCTCGATGCTGAGCTGGTCGCGGATGGACCCGCCCGGCTGGACCACGGCCCGGATCCCGGCCGCGGTCAGGACCTCCAGGCCGTCGGGGAACGGGAAGTACGCGTCGCTGGCCGCGACCGACCCGGCCGCGCGCTCGCCCGCCCGGGACACTGCCAGCCGGGCCGCGTCGATCCGGTTGACCTGGCCCATGCCCACGCCCACTGTGGCCAGCCCGGACGCCAGCAGGATGGCGTTGGACTTGACGCTGCGGATGGCCCGCCAGGCGAAGGCCAGGTCGGCGAGCATGTCGGGCGACGCGGGCTGCCCGGTCTTGAGCTCCCAGCTGGCCGGGTCGTCGCCGGGCGCGTCGATCTCGTCCGGGGTCTGCAGCAGCAGGCCGCCGTCGACCTGCCGCCATTCCGGCACGTGGCTGCCCCGGACCGGCGGCGGGCAGGTCAGCAGGCGCAGGTTCTTGCTGCCCGACAGGATGTCCAGCGCGTCGTCCTCGAAGCCCGGCGCGATGACGATCTCGGTGAAGATGTCCTTGACCTGGGCGGCCATCTCCGCGGTGACGACCCCGTTGGTGGCGATGACCCCGCCGAAGGCAGACTGCGGATCGCAGGCGTTCGCCTTCCGGTGTGCCTCGGCCACGTCGGTGCCGAGAGCGATGCCGCACGGGTTGGAGTGCTTGATGATGGCCACGCAGGGCTGGACGAAGTCGAACGCGGCCCGCCAGGCCGCGGCGGCGTCGACGTAGTTGTTGTAGGACATGGCCTTGCCGTGCAGCTGGGTGGCCCCGGCGATGCCCGCCGGGGTTTTCCCGTCGGCGCTGCCCCGGACGTACAGGGCGGCCCGCTGGTGCGGGTTCTCCCCGTACCGCAGCACGTCACGCCGGGTCCACAGGGCTGCGGTCACATCCGGCCAGCCGGTTTCCTGCGCGGTCTCGTCCGGCGCGTAAGCGGAGGCGAACCAGGACGCGACCGCGGCGTCGTACGCCGCGGTGTGCGCGTAGGCGCGGGCGGCCAGCCTTTGCCGCTGCTCCAGGGTGAATCCGCCGGCCGCCACCGCCGCCTCGACGTCGCCGTACCGGGACGGGTCGGTGATGACCGCGACATGCTGGTGGTTCTTGGCTGCCGCGCGGACCATGGCCGGGCCGCCGATGTCGATCTGCTCGACGCATTCGGCCGGCGGCGCACCGCTGCCCACCGCCGCCTCGAACGGGTACAGGTTGGACACCAGCAGCTGGAACGGCGCGATGCCGAGCTCGTCCAGCCGGGCCTGGTGGGCGGGCTTGGCCAGGTCCGCGAGGAGCCCGGCATGCACCGCGGGGTGCAGCGTCTTCACCCGGCCGTCGAGGGCCTCCGGGAACCCGGTGACGTCCTCCACCCGGGTCACCGGGACACCGGCGGCGCTGATCGTGTCCGCGGTGCTGCCGGTGCTGACGATCTCCACCCCCGCCCCGTGCAGCGAGCGCGCCAGGTCACTGAGCCCCGTCTTGTCGTACACGCTGATCAGGGCCCGCCTGATCGCTACCCTCGTCACGGCCCGATCCTTACCTTCCTGCCGTGCACGGCCCACCCGTCGCGGACCATCCGGCCCACAGTCTCCACGAGCAGTACCCGCTCGGCCACCTTGACCCGCTCGTGCAGGGTCGTCTCGTCGTCGTCGTCCAGCACCGGGACCGCCGCCTGGGCGATCACGGGGCCGGTGTCGGTGCCCGCGTCCACCAGGAACACGGTGCACCCGGTCAGCTTCACCCCGTGCTCGAGAGCGTCGCGCACGCCGTGCATGCCGGGGAACGCGGGCAGCAGGGCCGGATGGGTGTTGATCAGGCGCCCGCCGAACGCGTCAAGGAACGGCGGTCCGACCAGCTTCATGAACCCGGCCAGGATGACCAGGTCCGGCCGGGCTTCGCGGCAGGACGCGGTGATGGCCTCGTCCCAGTCCGCGCGGCTCGGGTAGTCCTTGAGCCGGTGCGTGAACGTGGGTACGCCCGCCTTCTCCGCTCGGGCCAGCGCCTCGATGCCGGTCCGGTCGGCGCCGACCGCCACCACGTCCGCGCCGTAGGCCGGGTCCGCGCCCGCATCCAGCAAGGCCTGCAGGTTCGTTCCCGCGCCTGAGACCAGAACCACCAGCCGTGCGCGCATGCGGCCACGGTAGCTGTGCATGCGGCCACCTTATTTCCCTGTCCTCGGTGACCTGGACTGCTGCGCTGCTGAACCGCTGACTCGCCAGCCGGGCGGACTGGAAGTGTGCGCTGCCAGACCCGCTGGTACCGCACCAGGCCACGAGGCCTCATCGCTTCTAACGCGCCGTAAGCAGCGATAAGCGGGATGCGGTCGGTGAAGACGCCCTCACTAGGCAGAATCCTTCGTCCCCGGGCGGGCATTGCGTGAATCGATCGTAACCACAGGGTTACGTCATTGCCTTCCCGTGGCCTTGCTTTCACCTAATAAAGACGTAGATCCGCACATACATGTCGACAGCATTATCTGCACGTTACACCTCTCTTTCCCGCTATATTCCAGACCGAGATAGTAGCGTTATACCTTCAGTCTTGACTACAGGCGCATATCAGGTTAAATCTGTGTTTCTACAACCTCCTTACGCCATATTGTATGATTTGCTATCCCTGATGCCACGGCCAGAAGTCCTCTGGCGTGCACGGCAATGAGGCCGGGACTGCGATATTCCGCGAGACCGTAAAGGCCCGTATTCCAAACTTCCGAGCGATCATCAAAAGGAACTTTCGTATAGCCACGCTCTGACAACACCGAATAGTCGACGCCTGCCGGGAGCGGGTGGCGATAGAGGGGTGCGGAATATGAAGCACACCGGTGGTGCGCCGGTAGATCCCGGACCAAGCCGGTCTAGCTTGCCGGGCGAAGATCTGGTCCGCAGAGACCGGTCCCGAGACAGGGTCAAGCGAGTGGCGGTTATCATCCCCACCTACAACGAGCGAGAAAATATCGCGGTAATCGTGAGCCGGATTCAGGCGGCCATGCCCGGAGCTGACGTGATGGTGGTCGACGACAACAGTCCCGATGGCACGGGACTGATCGCCGAGCAACTGGCATACCGGGATTCCCGCATCCACGTCCTCCATCGAACTCGAAAGAACGGGCTCGGCGCTGCTTACATCGCCGGATTCTGCTGGGCCCTCGACGGGGGCTTCGATGTGATCGTGGAGATGGACGCAGACGGGTCCCACCGGCCGGAACAGCTGCCCAAACTCCTCGATGCCCTGGAGGGAGCCGACTTTGTGATCGGATCGCGCTGGGTCACTGGCGGCGAGGTCAGGAACTGGCCGAGATCCCGGCAACTCCTGTCCAAGAGTGGCAATGCCTATGCGCGCATCGCCCTCGGAATCGGACTCCGTGACAGCACTGGCGGATACCGCGCCTACCGGTCTACCGCGCTACGGCAGATCGGACTGGGGGAAGTCAGGTCGCAAGGTTACTGCTTCCAGGTAGATCTTGCCCTGCGGGCCCTGCAGTCAGGGCTGTCGGTAGTAGAGGTACCGATCCTCTTTGAGGAGCGCCTTCGCGGGACGAGCAAGATGAGCCGGCTCATCGTGGCTGAGGCCCTATGGAGGATCACCCGCTGGGGGATCGCGCTCAGATGGCGATCCGTAACCGGTGCCCCGGCTAAGCGAGAGTCTCGTTTGCAGCCCACCCCGTAACGGTGCTTACGGCCAGGTTGACCGGTAACCCCTTTCGAGAGACGTATCACGGGCTGCCCCGTCGAGAAAGCTACGACACACCTTTGACATGGCCAGCCATGCCCTTTTGGCCGGGCCGCCCAGACGTACAAGACCACGCAAGCAGCAGGAGAACTGTACAAAGTGCACAGGCCCCTTCGGAATCTCGATGAGCAATCGCGACAGGATGCATAATGCCCCCCGCAATGCTCACCGGCGTCATGATCGCATCAGCCGGCTCAGCGGTGGTAACGATAGTATTCGTGCTACTGGTACGTCTGGCCTGGCGCCGGGGGAAGCGGCTCCAGGATCCCTGAATGATTTTTACGACGTTCCTACTTTCACCTTCAAGCGCAATGAGGCGCGTGGCCTGTTTATCTCGGCTCTGTTTATTGCTGCCTTGGTAATCTGGCACCTCGGCTGGGAACCGCTCGTGCTGATTGCCTGCTCCTTCCCCTCAATTGCGATCAGGGGGTCTGGCTGGATCATGTCCTGGTTTGACCGCCCTTCCATCCTGGAGTCAGAGGCGAGCCGCCAGCGTCTGGAGAACCTTCTCGTCACTGTCGCGGTACCGGCGTATAACGAGGACCCGGGACTACTTGACCGTTGTATATGGAGCTTGGTCAATCAATCTCGACCGCCCCAGCTGGTATGGGTCGTCGATGACGGGTCAAGTACGGACTACTCCACCCTGAGGCACCACTGGGAAGGCCGCTGGCCGGGAGGCACAGAGGTCCGCTGGTCGCGGCAAGCGAACCAGGGTAAACGATGTGCGCACGCACTCGTATTCGAGTCCGACGCAGAAGCAGATATATTCGTCACGGTCGACTCTGACACTACTCTTGATTATCGCGCGATCGAGGAAGGCCTCAAGCCCTTTCAGAGCCAAGGGGTGACCTCCGTCGCCGGCATGGAGATGGGCTACAACGCCTACACTAACTTCCTGACCCGGCTGCAATGTTCGATGCAGCTCTACGCGCAAGCAGTTATTGGTGCCGCCTGGTCGTTCGCGGGGGATATGTTTACAAACCGCGGCCCATTCGCCCTGTATCGGGCGCCGATGGTCAGGGAATTCCTCCCTGTTTACCGCGATGAGACTTTCTTCGGCCGCCGCGTCATCCTCGGGGATGACTCACTTCTCGCTCTATGCGCTAGTTCTCGTGGCAGAACCGTGCAGCAGCTCACGGCGTTCGGTCTCACCATGTGGCCAGAGAACCTCAGCCACCATGTGCGGCAGCGTGTCCGCTGGTCCCGCGGGCGTGCCGTTCGCAACTTCTGGCGCGTCAAGTACCGGCCCGTGATGTCATATATCTGGTGGTTCACCGTCTGCGGAATATACGAGTTCCTGCTGTCGGTATGCCTAATAGGTCTGCTGGCCGCTACGTGGCCAGGGAGCGAGTCTTTCACCATCCGGCTCGGCTTTGCCTTGCTTCTGCTTTCTATCCCGAACAGTCTGCGAACTCTCTGCTTTCACCGGAGCGACGAAACCCTTGCCGACAGAATCGGGCTCGCCCTGATCCGTCCACTGGCTTCTGTCTGGGCCTCGATCGTGCTTTCGCGATTCGTTCGCCTATGGGGATACATGACCTTGCGCCGTCAAGGCTGGACCACCCGGCAGCACGGTGCGGAACTCGTTCTTGAGGCTGCTCCCGCTCCCGCTCCCGCCCATGCTGACCAGCTCGACCTGGCCCCGGCCCAGAGAAACTGACGTGATGAATAAGCTATGCCGCGAGTGGCCACTCGCTATCGTCCTCGCTGCGCAGGCCGCTCTAACCGTGCCCTGGCTATGGCGCACGGCACCGTTCACGGATGAAGCGCTCTACCTGGATGCGGGACACCGGATGTGGGCGCACTGGTTGCATCACGCTCCGATGCCCGACTACGCCAGCTCATTTTCCGGGGCGCCAGTGCTTTACCCGCCTATCGGAGCGATGGCTGATTCGATCCATGGTTTGCCGGCAGCTCGTGCAGTTTCTCTCCTTTTCATGCTGGGCGCGAGCGCGGCGGTCTATTTCTCGGGGCTCCGGCTTTTCGGGGGGCTGGCAGCATTCTCTGGCGCAGCCCTATTTGCGGTTACCGGGCTGATCGTTCATTACGGCGCTTTCGCCACTTACGATGCCCCGGCGTTGTCTTTCCTGGCCGTGAGCTTGTGGGCCGCTGTGCACGTGCGCGATGGCGGGCACAAGTGGATATTCGTCTGTGCCATCAGCATGGTCATCTCGAACGCCACCAAATACGCCACCCTGGCCTGGGATCCGGTCATCGCCGGCACAGTTCTAATCGACAGCTGGGAGAGAGGTCCGGTCAGAGCCTTGACGCGGGCAGTCTCCCTCCTCACGGGCGTCGCGATGGCAGAGGCTGCGCTCCTGTGGCTAGCGGGCCCGAGCTATCGGCAGGGGCTCACTGACACGACTCTTATCCGGACCCTGCGAACGGGTGCTTCCGTTGATCCCTCGGTAGTCCTCCAACGTGCCCTCGCCCTCACGGCCGTTATACTTCTCGGCGCAATCGCTGCTGTCGTGATCAGTGTTGCGAGAAGAGACCCACTTTCCCGGGCAGGGATACTTCTCCTGTTCAGCATGGCTGCGCTAGTCGCGCCCATAGATCAAGTCCGCATTCACGAATTGACTTCGCTCGACAAGAATATGGGCTTTGGCCTGATCTTCCCGGTGCTTGCCGCCGGTTACGCAGTGCAAGTGGCCATCAGGAATCCGCCTCGATGGCTCCCGTCCGGGCGGCTCTGGGGCAGCGCCGCCGCGGCAGTTGTCATCCTGATCGCCCTGGTCCTGGGAAGAGTCCAGCACGTCCAGTTCAGGGGGCTCAGCATCCGGGTGGCAGATCAGATCGTGTCGACGATGAAGAAAGGTTACAGGCCGGGCACTTTCATACTTGTCGCCGGGAACATCCGAGTTGACCAGTACTACATGCCAGACATCCGCACTACGGCATGGATGGGGGTCTTCAGCCCGGGCGTGACGGCCCAGAACCGGTTTCGTACACGAATATGCGCAGCCCGCATCTCGCTGGTTGTCATGAGGTCGGCTCACGGAACATACGACCATCCGTATGACTACCACCTCCGGTCCCTGCTCACCGAGACTCGCATGTATGACCTGTCACTGCGAGCAGAGGACGGCTCTTATATTACCCAAGTGTGGAGACTCAGGCGAATACACCGGGACGTAACCGGCGCTTGCGCCCCGCTGCATCCTGATCGTAAGCAAGCTCATACTCATAAGAGCTACTTCAGCACAAGTCCGGGCCTGGATACAGGTCTCCCCAATAGGTAGTGTCTCCCCAATAGGTAGTAAGGTGGTCTGGGATTCGACTGTGAAATCTCCGCGGCACGCGTGTTCCAGGAGACGGTGGGCAGTCAAGCTGGCTGGCATCGCCACTAGTTTGTCCTGCCTTTCAGGATGCTCCGGCGCCGGAGGCCGCCCTGCCTGCCAACCTGGTGTTAACGCGGCAGAATCCTGGATAATTAACGGCCAGCAATTGCAGCTTATTGAGGCCAGCGGATCCGCAGCAGCCCGGTATGCGTTTGAGCAGCGGAACCTGCTCGTCCTGGAAAGGCCAGGTAAAGTTAGCCAGATCGGCCAGACTGTGGCCTACTTTGCCAGCTATCAGGATCTTAAGCTGGCTATCGAGAGGGGGGCTATACCGCCTGGCGTTCACTGGGTCATGTACGACAACGAGCGCTGGAAGCAGACCCCGCCGATCGAGCAAAATAGCCCTAAGCGCTACATGACCTTGTTTGCCGATTTCGCCCACCGGCACGGATATAGAGTAATACTCTCGCCCGCCCAGGATCTCGTGTTCGGCTATCGGGGCCCCGCCTTCCATGCACGGGGGCCTGCCTGGCAGAGGTATATATCCATGGGCCTTGCTGCCGCAGCAGCCCGGGTGGCCAACGTCTACGAGATCCAGGCTCAGGCTAATGAATTGCCCGTCCACCGGGCATCGGACGCGTATGAGAGCTTCGTACGTTCTGCGGCAGCCCAGGCCCGGGCGGCCAACTCGCATATTAAAATCTTTGCTGGCCTGAGCACGAAGCGCGTAAGCAGCGCTTCGCAGCTGTCCCAAGACTTTCTGGCGACACGGTCACTCGTGGCTGGTTACTGGATGAATATTCCTCCTTCGGGTCAGGTGGACCCGGAGAGCATAGCAGTGCCATTCCTTCAGCAGTTGCCTGCAGCAAGTGCGGCCGATGGTGGCAGTTGCTGATTAACCGTGGAGGGCATATGTGGAGCAAGGCTCGGAGGAGTCTTCTGTGTCTAGCCGTGGGCGGGGCCCTGCTCATGGGCGTCTGGCCTGCCGCTGCTGCGAACGCGGCCACGCCGGGCGACTGGCCCACGTACCTCAACTCGAGCCGCACTGGTTATAACAGCGCGGAAACCTTGATCACGCCTTCGGCGGCTCCCAATCTCAAGCCGCTATGGTCGGACAGCTCAGGTCCGGTGTCGGCGGAGCCGGTAGAAGCCGACGGGACGGTCTACTACGGTTCGTGGGATGGTTACGAGCGGGCGGTCAATGCCACGACCGGTGCTCGGCTGTGGTCCACCTACCTAGGCCAGACAACCAAGAGCACCTGCAGCCCGCCAAGTGTTGGCATCGCGAGCACGGCGACCGTCGGTAACGTTCCCATCAATGGCGTTTCCACCCAAGCTGTATTCGTCGGCGGTGGTGACCATAATTTTTATGCCCTCAATGCCTCTACTGGGGCAGTCATCTGGAAACAAGCGCTGGGAACTACCTCTAGCACTTTCCTGTGGAGTTCGCCGCTTTTTCACGACGGCCTCATCTACGAAGGAGTTGCATCCTTCGGGGACTGCCCGCTGATCCGGAGCAAGATCGTAGCGCTGCGCGCGACTAGCGGCGCGATCCGGGACACTTTGTACACTGCGCCGAGCGGCTGCGTGGGAGCCGGCGTGTGGGGGTCACCGGCAGTGGACACCTCAACTGGTGATATCTACTTCGCGACCGGAAACGGCGGTACCACCTGCACGGCGCCGCTCTCGGAAGCAGTAATCCAGACCAGCTCGTCTCTCGCCCTGCTAAGCAGCTGGCAGGTCCCGCCGGCCGACCGGGGCGCGGACAGTGACTTCGGCTCCACGCCTACCTTGTTCACCTCAGGCGGCACACCCATGGTCGGCATCCAGAACAAGAACGGCGTCTACTACGCGTTGGATCGCAACTCGATGAGCAGCGGGCCGGTCTGGCAAATCCAGATCGCTAAGGCTGGTCAGTGCCCAGATTGCGGCGAGGGCGACATCTCTCCCAGCGCTTGGGATGGCAAATACCTGTACGTGGGTGGCGGTGACACCACAATCCAGGGGGTGAGCTGCAGGGGCAGCGTGCAGGCCCTGCAGCCTGCTAGCGGAAACATCCTGTGGCAGGACTGCCTGCAGAGCGGGCCAGTGCTCGGCGCCGTCACGGCCGTGCCGGGCGTTGTGTTCCTCGGGGCAGGAACCGACTTCATGGCCTTCAGTGCCAGCTCCGGCAGTACCTTGTTCAGCTACCAGGATACGAACGCCGACTCCGACTTCTTTGGGCCGGCTTCGATATCGAACGGAGTCGCTTACATCGGCAACCAGGACGGCACCCTGTTTGCCTTCAGCGGCTGAATGCTGCAGCCCTAGATCGTTGCAGTCATGGTCCGTCGCCCGCGGGCGGCTGCAGCGCTGTCACTGCCCGCCTGGACGATAACCGCACCGGGACACTGGGCTTGCCCACCGGCCCGGGCTTGCCCACCGGCCCGGGCTTGCCCACCGGCCCGGGCTTGCCCACCGGCCCGGGCTTGCCCACCGGCCCGGGCTTGCCCACCGGCCCGGGCTTGCCCACCGG
>Ga0182024_10021163_pt1 | contig 11827 bp, 8 predicted proteins | sample P32metaG_FD_120480 | JGI IMG/M metagenome (GOLD analysis project Ga0182024, IMG submission 120480) | Permafrost microbial communities from Stordalen Mire, Sweden - P3-2 metaG (Illumina Assembly) | ecosystem: Environmental > Terrestrial > Soil > Wetlands > Permafrost | place: Sweden: Stordalen... | reverse complement strand
CCCCGAAGATGGTCAATGGCTTTCCCGCGCGCGCCCGCTGGAAAAAGATCGGGATCGCAGCACCATAGGACCCGGTGGGATCCTGGCGTGGCCCAAACACATTGAAGAATCGTAAGACCACAGTTTCGAGCCGTCCGGCTTCGGTGAACTGGCGGCAGTAGAACTCGCCGTCGAGCTTGGTCACGGCATAGGGGCTGCGCGGTTCCGGGCACATAGCTTCGTGTTTCGGCACAACCGGATTGTCCCCATACACGGCAGCCGAGCTGCTGAAGCAGAGTTTGCACACACCGGCAATTGCCGCGGCTTCCAGAACGTTAAGCGTGCCGACGACGTTCAAATCCACACAAATTTGGGGCTGGCGTACAGATTCCGGCACGCTGACCATCGCCGCGAGGTGATACACATAATCAACATCCTGCATTGCCGCCCGCAAGGTTTCACGGTCAAGAATCGAGCCGTGCACAAATTCGACATCCAGTCCGGTAAGATTGCGCTGATGGCCGGTGCGAAGATCATCCAGCACCCGGACAGCGGCCCGGCGGTGAAAATGTTCCGCCAGATGGCTCCCAATAAACCCGGCACCACCTGTGATTAGAATTCTCATTCCTTGAGACTGGTCGCACTCATTGGGCGTGACTATTTTGTTGCGATCACCGCAAGGATTTCACCCCGATTGGGCTTTGCCCGAAGCACCAAAGACTCAACCAGGGTCAACCATTTTACAAATAAAGCGCTGTGCATTCGCAGTTTGGCGGCACCGTTATTCATGGGTGTGCCGGTCTTGATCACATGACTTGCGTAGAGCACTTGAGGTCCGACCAGGCTTTTGCCTTTGACAACATTCAAACCTGCCTGCTTTACGATCTGCTCCAGCGCCAACTGGCTGAAAATCTGCAGATGCCGGGGTGGCTCAAGACCGCGCCAGCAACGGCCGTAGTAGTCGAGCCCGAAACTTTCGGCATTGGGTGTCAACATCACCAGCCGTCCACCGGGTTTAAGCAGGCGCGCACACTCCGCCAGCAACTCACGCGGCTGCGGGACGTGTTCGATGACATGGGACATGATCACGGCATCAAATGAGTCGGCTGGATAATTCATGGACTTCAACTCACCGCAGTCCGCGTCCAAACCTTTTTCCCTGACGGCCTCAACCGCATGACGGTCAAAGTCAATGCCCTTCACCGTCCATCCCAAATTCTTGAGCAGTTCGAGGCGGCCGCCACTGCCGCACCCGACATCCAAAACCCGGCCCTGTTTGATCGCATGCAGGAACATAATATTGGTGTCCAGATAGGAGGATTTGTTTGGCACCAGATAAACCAGAAAACCTAGAAGCTTGGACCATATCGACGACTCCGTCCCCCCATATCCATAGCGCAAGGCCCAATAGTTCCGCTTGATCAGCCGGTCGTACATTGTCCGTATTCCGGCTGGCTTTGCAATCCGGCCATTTGCACCGGTCGGCTCAGTGAAATGCGTATAATAGTTCGTATATGCCCTATGAAGTTCGGACTCAACGATCACTGGATTCATCCAGATGCTTCGGCATCTGTTGCTGGTGCAACGTTGCAGTGTCCATTTGCCCGGTGCGCCAAATAATTTGTCCTTCAAACCGTGCAAAAAAACGTCACCGGGCCGGGCACAAATTGGGCAACCACTTTGAGGACGCGTTGTCATTGAAGAATCCATAGCCGCACATGGAAATTGCGCGGTGGTTTCATTTCGATAGCAGCTCTGCGAATTCCCGTCCCGGCACCTTCGCCCTCAAATCACGAAACACTTCCCGGGCCGTCTTCCCACCATTTTCAGTCGGACCGGTATTCGGGCCCTTGTCCACTGAATGCACCAACTTGTATTTGCTTGCCGCCAGCGCGGTCGCCGGATACGGCAGCCCCCGCCATTCCATGCATAGCGGTCCCTCGGGGGCGGCAAAATGCCCCATCCGAAAACCAGCAGCCACCGCGATCATCGAAAAGTATATGTCCTCCTGCATTTTGCTGTGCCAATGCCAAGGGACGTTTAAAGCGCCCATTTTCATTGCCGCCTCGATGCATTCCCGCGTCACAAAATAGGCGCCACCAAAAACATTGTCCCCTCGCTTGTATCCTTTGCTTTCAGCGATCCGAAGATAGTTTCTCCAAGAGGGCTGCCGGCCAATCAAGGGACGGAACCATGCCGCTTCCCGGTCGAAAAGGCGTTTGTGAGATTCGAAATTGCGCCCCCGGTTATAATCGACTTCGTACACGCCGAACAAACCAACCGAAGGGTTGTTATTCATATAAGCAAGTGCCTCAGGAAAAAGTCCCGGCTTGATTATAAGGGCATCCTGATCCAATCGAAGAATTAATTTGCATTCGGTACGGGCAATCACCTGCTCAAAGGCGAAACATAAGCTGTGGACCAGCCTTTGTATGCCGTGCGGATGTTTGTTCCTGAATACATGCCAGTGCGATCTTTTGGCATCCATCAATGCTTCGTAGGTTCCATCCTTTGTCTGGTCGTCGACCACAAACACGACATGTGGTTCCGGGCAGAAAAATTCCACACTTTGCAGCGTATCCAAGACCTCTTCTTTTCCCGGCCCAACGGGGACTACAACGGCAACCGCTAGTTTATCTTCTGGGGTCATGATCACTTGTCAGCCAAAGACGTCTCAAACCGCGAGCGAATGTGTGATTGGCTGCACGACTTAAACTGTTGTAACTGTTTCAGCCGCGGCATTCAGTTTGCCAGCGGAGGAGGCTAGCTTTGCTAAGGATCAAATATAATATGCACCTCAGTGGGGACACCGGAAGTGTCTTAGTTGGATAGAAACTTTTAAAAATTCTAGTGATTTTCCGTTCTCACCTTACTAATTTGTGTCTATTGCAAAATCTTCAGTTGTGATGGGGCTAGTGGGACTGGGATTACACCACTGTTCGTAGTATATTCATAGGGCCCGATGTCCCAAGGGCCCGATGACGGACGCGCGTTTCCATCTTTGTCTGTTGTGAATACTGAATAGAAGTTGGCCCCCTTACCAATCAAAGATGTGGCCGTAGAGACTAAATGCCAATTTATATTTGTTCCTATCGCGGGATTATTAACAACCGATGAGATGTAGTTTTGAAACAAACTGGCAGCTTGAGCTTCAGTAAAAACAGGATTATTTCCAAGTGATACTACAGTGGTACCTCCTTGAACTTGAATCCCGCCTTTACCAATGGTGATATTATTTGAACAAGAAATCCCAGACCACGTTCCAAGACCATCCCCAGTAGCAAAATCATAAGCATTATTTTGGTCGCCTGTTGGATAATGAACTAAATTGTTAATAACCTGACAATCTGAATAGGTGCTTCCTGAACCCTCATCAGATGATATATCAATTCCTCCTGCATCATTTACTCCTGCACAATCTACTATATTATTATAAATTCTAACATGAGAAAATGTGTGAGGTGCTCCAGATACAGCATTGCCCCAGCACCCCCCATAAATCCCTACGTCAGTATATCCATAAAAATAATTATTATAGATTTTGATGTAAGTCCCTCCCGCGGTTTGATAACCATCTGAATGCTGTCCTTCGGTTATATCCCATGTAGGACTATAATAACTGATACAAATATTATTATAAATACTATATCCAGTTCCCATCCAAAACATTTGGAAACAATCAGCACCGAAACCGGGGTCAACACCACCAGATGTGGGACTAAATATCACATTATCGTGAATTAGTGTTTGGTCATAACCGTTAGTTCCATTAACTGCACCAATACAAATAACTCCGTCTAATTCTGAATATGTCTGGTAAATATAATTATGGTCAAATTCAAAATTATTAACAGTCCCAATGTTCAAGCTATTCTTATTACCAGTCATAGTCCCAAAATTAATGTAACCGAGTCGCATATCAGTAAAAGTACCATCAGATTGTAAAATTAAAACACAGTTTGAAACTGAAAAATGCTCTTTTCCATCCCCAGCATTTCCAATAATGTTAATATATGATGGTGGTGGATTATTTGCTACAAAGTAATAAGCATTGGGAGCGATAATAAAATTAGCAGTTCCATTATGAAGTGAATCTTGACCGATTTGATAAGTTATTCTCCCACTAGAATTTCCACCCACAGGAGACCAATTTGAGATATTATAATTTTGTGATGAACCATTTGGTCCCCCTGAAATATAAACTGTATCTCCCGCGCTAATTCCGCTCACTTGAGAGGGTGATGTCCAAGCATTAGCCCATGATGTTCCGTTGTTTGAGCCAGAGGCGGTGTTGTCCACGTACCAAATGGCGGCGTTGGCGGAACCTGAAACAAGAAGCAAAAAACCGGAAACGGCCAAAGTTTGAACCTGCACAAACAGTCGAGCGTGATAAAAATACATCTTCATGGCTTTAGCAATAACTATGCCCAGTTCTTCAAGCAATAACTATGCCTAGCTCTTTATAGTGTTCTAAAACGCCAAAAAATCATGGTCTCCCGTCCCAAATATAGGACGAAATCTGAACAAAACTTGTCAAATGCCCTTGCAACACCCAACTTAAAATCATATATCCACCTCCAAAAATGCAGTGGTAATGATGTTTTTTCGCTATCAGCAACATTTTCGCTTTCAACATTTCCAACTGTCTCCAAAAGTGAATCTGAAGCAGCCATTTCGTTTTTCCATGCCGGGATGCTCGCTATCGCAGCCAACAACCAATACCACACCACCACGATCTGGTCGAAATACGTCGTTGACACGAAAGATAGGGAATGAGCAAATAAGCTGACGCCTGCGCCCCAGACCAAAATCCCTGCGGACGAGCCTGCACCTTCAAATTTAAGCCATCGGCCAACGCTTTTGAAGGAAACAACAATGATGGTGAGAAAAAGCACCAGCTTTAGCAGCCCACCCGAAACACACTGGGCAATGTAGTGATTGGTTATATCTATCATGTTTGGGTCGGCGGGGGTGACTTCCCCCGATGGCGCCCAATTGGCGGTATAGGTGGTCCCGAACAGCCACCACTCGTTAAAGTGTTCTATCGTCTTATCAATCAAATACGAACGGAACCAGCCGGTACCACCGGTAATGCTGCTTAACCGGTCGAACAAATACCAAACGGGGGCATTCATCGCCAATGACGTGATGAAGATCGCCACGATCGCCCCTCTCCGAACCAGCCGCATATGCGCCCTCCATTTCCACAACGCCATCCCCCCCATGCTTGCAAGCAATGCCATCAAAGCTCCACTTGAGGACGCGGTCCCGACAATGATCAGGGAAGCGATCGTTGCCAGCACCGCAATACGGCGATACTGACGCTGATAAAACCAGAGCGCTATGAAAAGGGGAAACTGGGTGGCTCCGAACGTGCCTGCCAAAATGGGATGCCGAAACGCCCCCTGACAGCGCAAGTGTCCCTCACGCACGACCGTGATATCCGGGACGCCGCCAAAAACCGAGAAATAGTTGTGCCCGGTCGATTTCTCCACGAGCATCAGTGCAGCCACCGGCAAACTCAGCCACGCCAGGGTGCGAACGCTTGTCAGCAGATCCTCAAAGTCCACCAGAAGACATCGCATGAGAAAGTAAGACCCGAAGGCGTTGTAGGCATCCCCCAAACGATTGATGAACAATTGTATAGAGGGTTTTGCCAAGGTTCCAAAGACAATCGAAATTATTACCCACCAGATAAAAATCTTATCCGTGCGCGTCATCACCAGTTGCCTAACCTCGTGTTTGACAAGGACACGTAGCACACCAACCAGCAGCAGAATGCGGAATAAATAAAAATGCAGCCCGAAAACAACCAAATCCTGACCCAAGGGCATTAGGCAGGTCATGGCCAGTACCGGACATACGGCAAAACGCCGTGGTAGCGACCAGATCAGATACGCCGCCGCCAACAACCCAATGAGTGCCATTGGGTTGACGTTCGAGACATCTTGTAACTGTTCTTCCATCCGTTAACCTGCCTGGATCCTTGTCCGGGTTCAGGCCGGCTTTAATTACCCGGCCGGCTTGTGGCCAAAGGCCATGCTCTTCGACGTAGCTTGGCCATTTGCTCTCTCCTAAGAAAGGCGACTTTCTCAGGGGGAATCACGGGCCCACGACCGGACAGATTCCACCAAATGTATCCGCCCAGCCGCACGACGCTGCCGAGCACAAACGGCCGGTTCGTCACCCGTCGGCAACATTTGAAAAGTTCAAAGACCGGATGATAACCGAACGAGGCATCCTCGAACCCGGAGCGAAATATCCCACGCCATTTCCCACCCGCCGTCGAGGTCGGACGGTAATGTAAAATTTTGTGGTCCGACCGGGTCCGGATTTCCCATCCGAGAATCTGTGCGTCCAGCAGCGCCAGAGAATCTGATCCTCCAAAATACAGCGGTTTGTAGCCGCCAATCTGCTCAAAGCATTTCCGACGAAACATCTGAATCCCGCCCGCAACGGAATCCCCGGAATTGCTCCTCCGACATCGCCATTCGCCATTGAGTAATTCGTAAATGAAGCCGCCGGCAATACCCAGCTGGAGATTTCGTTCAAACTCTCCCAAAATCGCCTCGTAGTAATCTGCCCGTTCGGGTGCAATGTCGGCGTCTTGCACACCCACAAAATCAAATTCGAGTGTTCCGGCCAGCTCATAGGCGGCATGGAGCGCCTTGTATTGGGAACCAAAATTGCGCCCCTCCCGGGAACCCGCGGAATTGAGCCGGATGAAGGGATGCTTCGCGGCAAAACCTTCGACGATCGTCGCCGTCCGGTCGGTCGAGCCATCGTCCATAATGAACCAGGCCAATGGCAGAATACTTTGGCGTAGCACGGACTCAATGGCCTTTGCGATGTAGGCCTCCTCGTTCTTGGCTGCGGTGAGGATAACGTAGCGGTTTTGCATTAGGAACGTCAGTTGGCAACTGAAACTTTTGCGTGGCTCGTTGCGGCGGAAAGCGCCGGTGTGCTGACACTCTTACGCTGCTTGATTCCGTCTGAGAGCATCCACTTCAAAGCTGCCAAGCTTCTCTTCGCCTTGTATCGGCACGTCTCACGCGTCGAACGACGGAACAAAAAGGCCGTAGCATAGCCAGCCACACGCAGCAGCAAGTGCAAACACGTCAGCAGAAAATAGCCCAACACAGCCGGGCGGGAGTGATGCTTTTGCCAATACTGCAGATCCGCGCGCTGCCTCTCGATATAAAACCGAACCGGCGCGTTCGCCGAGCTGGCACCGCCGTAATGAATTGCCTGGGCCCAAGGAACAAATACCAGTTTCCAACCATGATCCCGGAAGCGTTTGCACCAGTCCATGTCCTCACCGTATATAAAAAACGATTCGTCGAGCACTCCCACCGTGGCCAGCGCTTCGCGCCGGGCCAGCCAGAAGCAGCCGCTGAGAATGTCCACCGCGCTGCAGGTATCCTGTGCCCAATAGCGGAGCGAATAGCCTGTGAATGCTTTGGTCCCGGGAAAAACCGTGTCGAGCGCCAACGCCCGGCAAAACATGTTCCATACCGTTGGGAACCCACGGCATGAACGCTGTAGTTCTCCATCACCGCCGATGATACGAGGACCAACCATCCCGACTTTGGAGTGTTCCTCGCAATACTCGACCAGACCGTCAATGCAATTGGGCAGCACCTTCACATCGGAATTGACGAGACACACATATTTGCTCGTACTGGCCGAAATACCGATATTGTTCGCTTTGGCAAAGCCCAAATTCGATGCGTTGCGTATGAGCCGCACATGGGGATAACAACTCGCGACCGACTCCGCCGATCCGTCCGAAGAGGCATTGTCCACCACGATGATTTCCATCGGATGGCGGCATTCTTCGGCGTAAAGCGACGCAAGGCATTGCAGCAGAAAATCCCGCGCATTCCAGCTGATAATTACCAACGAGATCATCAAACGCGGGGAATCCACGTTTGAGTGTTCAGATTCATTCTCCTTCATGATGTCCGCCGTGGTATTTGCACTGACACGCACTTGCTCCGGAAAGCTGCTGAAACGGTTATAACAGAGAATCCGACTTGTGACCGCTTTTCGGGAACTACTCTTCCAGTCGGATGGCCATGTTACCAAAGGCCAAACTTTAATCAGATCGTCGCTCCCGCTTTTTTGAGATCCTTGTATGACTTGGTACCTTTGCTAACCTCTTGCGGAAGGGGGAATTCTTCATTTAAATCCATGCACCGCAACACTCCCGGCTGCGTTTCTTTGTAGCGATGGCCGTGTTCTGGGCAGCGCATAACTCCCTCGGAATCGGCTGCTTTGAGCCGATTCCCGTGACGGCTCATCCAACCCGTCTGCCGGGCTGGATTGCCCATGACCAGTGCATAGTCGGGCACATCTTTCGTAACCACAGAACCGGCAGCTACGAACGCGTATCGGCCTATCATAACCCCACACACAATGGTCGCGTTCGCGCCGATAGTGCAACCCCGCTTCAAGGTAGTTGTTTCATACAGCGCATGCCGGTTGATCTGCGCTCGCGGGTTGGTGACGTTCGTCAGCACACAGGAAGGCCCCAAGAACACATCATCTTCAATCACAGTCCCGGTATAGATGGAAACGTTGTTCTGGATCTTGACGTTGTTTCCTATGACCGTGCCCCCATCTATATTCACATTTTGGCCTAAAACGCACCGTTCCCCGATTTTGGCGCCTTTCATAACATGGCAGAAATGCCAAACCTTGCTTCCATTCCCAATTACCGCCCCCTCGTCCACAACGGCGGTGGGATGCACAAAATACCCCAGAAGCGGGGAAGCAGCCTCTGAAACGGGAGTGATAGCCTCGCCATCGGCATCCAGACTACGCTGCGCGGCCTGTAAGACCGACAAGACGCGCAAACCTTCAAGTCCGTCAGTCCGAGGTGCGCGGCGATGAGTGCAACATTCCACAAAATGCTGGCATTCATTTTTCAACGGCTCTGATTCCGGCACAATGACGGGCTGGCCTTGAAGTTTATTGGGAGTGGGTACTTGACCGTTTGTCCAAGTCAGGTATTGACGGTAAATCACCAGTTTTTCCGCCCACGGCTTGGTATCATCGAATACCGCGATGCCCGAAGAGCCTACGACGGTCAGCTTCTGCTCTTTGAACGGGTTAAGCCAGCTGACAAATACGTGAGCCCGAATGCCGCTGGGAAAACGCATAACGGTAAGTGTAGTGTCGGCTACTCCTTGGTTCAAATACTCACCGCCGCTGCAACGAATCCGAGCCGGTATCTGGCTGCCAGCAAGAGAAAGAATAACCGAGATGTCATGCGGAGCAAAACTCCAGAGGGCATTCTCTTCTCTCCTGATTTTGCCCAAGTTCAGGCGGTTGGAGATAATGTAGTGTAGTTTACCGAGTTCCCCTTGGGCAACCAGCGAGTGCAGGGTTTGCACACAGGGATGGTACTGGAGCAGATGTCCCACCATGAGCACCCTGCCCGATTGATCCGCCAAACGAACCAATTCATCCGCCTCCTTTAAATCCAGGCACAGTGGTTTTTCCACAAATACATCTTTGCTAGCGTGAAGAGCTGCTTTGACCAGGGAATAGTGCAAAACTGCGGGCGCAGCGATGGCCACGGCATTGACTGTCGCGCTGCTGAGGGCTTGCTCGAATGTACCAACGACCTCAACTCCCGGTGCGATCTGGCTGGCTGTGGCCCGCCCCGCTTCCGCTGGGTCACATACCATTCCGAGGTTGCCTAGGGCATGAAAGTTCCGAACTAGATTTTTACCCCAATAGCCACAGCCCAAAACAGCGATTTTTGGGTTCATAACACTCCTTTATTGAGGGCACCTATGACACTATTTTGGTCGGCTTCGCTGAGGAACGGATGCATCGGCAGGCTAAGCACTTCTCGCGACGCTTTTTCAGATTCCGGAAAGTCCCCCCATGTATAACCCAAGCTGGCGAACACGGGTTGCTCATGCAAGCACTTTGGATAATAAACAGCCGTAGGGATGCCAGCTGATTTCAGCCGTTCAGCGATTTTATCGCGGTCTGGGACGCGGATGGTATACTGCGCATATACATGCGTGTTTTCGGGAGCAACGGCCGGCACGAGGCAACTTCCATTCAAAAGGGCGCAATATCGCGCTCCAATGCAACTGCGTTCCTTTACCTCCCAGTCGAAGTGCGGCAATTTGGCCAGCAGGACAGCGGCTTGGATGGTGTCGAAGCGACCGTTCATACCCAGCAACGGATGATGATGGCGCTTGATTCCGCCGTGCGTACGAATGGCCTTCATCTTCTCGGCCAAGCCATCATCATTGGTGAAAAGTGCGCCCCCGTCACCATAACAGCCTAATGGTTTAGCGGGGAAAAAACTGGTGCTCCCAATCGTGGTCACACCGCAACTGTGCCGCCCGCGCTGCGTCGCCCCAAAACTTTGGGCACCGTCTTCAATGACCGGAATCCCATGCTTTCCCGCAATCGCGTTAATGCGGTCGTAGTCCGGCATCTGGCCGAACAAGCTGACCGGAAGCAGCGCCTTGGTGCGGGAGTTGATCGCTGATTCAATGAGGTCCGCGTTGATGTTGTAAGTTGCCGCCTCGATATCAACGAACACCGGACGGGCACCAACCAAGCCGATCACTTCGGCCGAACTGATCCAAGTGAATGGGACTGTAATCACCTCGTCACCAGGGCCGATGCCCAAGGCACGCAGTGCGATTTCAAGGCTGACGGTGCCGCTGGAAACCGTGATGGCATGTTTGACTCCTACATAGCCTGCCAAAGCCTGTTCCAATTCCGCTACTTCCGGTCCCATGATATAATGTCCGTGGGCCAGCACTCTATGGATACGATCGTCGATCTCCATTTTATAGCGCCGGTACTGTTCTTTCAGATCAATGAATTCCATGAAACTCCTTGGATATATCGTAGCATGGGTACCGGCCCATCCTCACTTCGCCGCCGGGTGAAGCGCGCTAGGATTTGGCAACGGACAGTTTGACAACTCCCGCAACAGGGAAATGTACTTTCTCTTCTCGTTGCTCCAGAAAAATTTGCCCCGGATTGAGACCGCCTTTTGATGGTAATGCGTCAGGAGCGCCGGGTCCTCCGCAACCCGATCAAGCACGGCCCGAAGTGATTCCGGGTCGCCCGACTGATAGTACAAGCATTCTGTCTCGCCAAAGTAATAGGCAATGGCCGCATTCCGCACGGTGATGACCGGCAATCCTAGGGAAGTGTATTCTAACATCTTCAACGGAAGGGCATAATTGGTCATGGAAGATATTTCCAAAGGCACTAGGCCGATATTTGCGTCGGAAATAATTCGGGGAATGTCGTGCATCGGATAAAAGCGGTTGTCAAACTGCACGAAATCTTCCAGTCCCGAAGCTGTGATAAGTCTCTTTAACTCGCTGCTAAAATCGCCCTCGCCGATGATTTTGACCGACATTTTGTCCTTGTTCCTGACCCGAGACAAGGCCTGCACCAGCGTGCGCAAACCGTAACGCTCCAGGATCGTACCATGAAAAATCAGACGTAGTCGGCCATCCGCCTGGTAGTTGGGATTGAGGGTGAAAACCTGATCGTCGGCAAAGTTGGCGATGACCTGTATGGAATCGCCACGCAATCCATGTTTCACAAGGATTAGGTCCTTGACCGGGTCATGCACCGTGAGGACGCGGTCGGAATACCAAGCGCTCAACTTTTCCTGCCAAAGGAGCAGCTTGAAGAAAAATCCCCTATCTCCCGACTTGAATTTGGAGGCGAACGTATTCGGCATGGGGTCGTGAATGTCGAGGAGGACTTTGGCACCCATCAACTTAGGTATCAAAGTACAGAAGACCAGGAAATCGGGCATATTGTTGACATGCACGACGGCATAGGGCTT
>Ga0182024_10021162_pt1 | contig 11827 bp, 8 predicted proteins | sample P32metaG_FD_120480 | JGI IMG/M metagenome (GOLD analysis project Ga0182024, IMG submission 120480) | Permafrost microbial communities from Stordalen Mire, Sweden - P3-2 metaG (Illumina Assembly) | ecosystem: Environmental > Terrestrial > Soil > Wetlands > Permafrost | place: Sweden: Stordalen... | reverse complement strand
GCGCGGTAGCGCGAACCCGGAATCGATCGCGCCACAACAACCGCGGCAGAATGGATTCCGGGCCTGCGCCAAGAGGCGCATCCCGGAATGACGAACGAGGGTTTGTTCGCGGAGTGTCCGGCTTACCCCTTCCGCCCGGTCCCGTCATTGAGCCAGCACGCCACCTGGTGCTGCGCGCCGGTCTCGGCCAGCACCGGCCTCTCAACCCTGCAGCGGTCCATCACATAACGGCAGCGGGTGTGGAAGGCGCAGCCTGGCGGTGGATTGATCGGGCTCGGCACGTCGCCGTCGATTTCCGGCTTGAGATGCTTGATCCGGGGATCGGCCACCGGCACCGAAGCCAGCAACGCCTGGGTATAGGGATGGCGCGGGTTGGCGAACAGTTCGGTCTTCTCCGCCAGTTCGACGATCCGCCCGAGATACATCACCGCGACGCGGTGACTGATGTGGGCCACCACGGCAAGATCATGCGCGATGAAGAGGTAGGAGAAGCCGTGGCGGCGCTGCAGATCGATCAGGAGGTTGATGACCTGGGCCTGGATCGACACGTCGAGCGCCGATACCGGTTCGTCGCACACGATCAGGCTCGGCTCGAGCGACAGCGCGCGTGCGATGCAGATGCGCTGCCGCTGGCCGCCGGAGAACTGATGCGGGTAATTCTGCATTTGATCCGGCCGCAGTCCGACCTGTTCGAACAGCTCGGCGACCCGCTCGCGCTTCGCGCGGCCGGTGGCGATGCCGTGGACGCTGAGCGGTTCGCCGACGATATCGCCCGCTCTCATGCGTGGATTGAGCGAAGCGAACGGGTCCTGGAAGATGATCTGCATCGCGCGCCGGACTGGACGCAGCTCGGTCTTGCTGAGATGGGTGATGTCGCGGTCGTTCAGCCGGATGCCGCCACTGGTCGGCTCGACCAGGCGCAGGATGCTCCGCGCCACGGTCGATTTGCCGCAGCCGGACTCGCCGACCAGGCCGAGTGTTTCGCCAACGCCGAGCGTGAAGCTGACGCCGTCGACCGCGTGCACGGTGCCGACCTGGCGGCGCAGCACGCCGCCGCGCACCGGATAATGCTTGACGAGGTCGGAGACCTCGAGCAGCGCGCGGGCCTCGGTCATGGCGGCCCTGCGAGTTCCGCCGCGCGCCAGCACGCCGCCAGATGATGGCTGCCCCACGATTGCAGCGGCGGGTATTGCGCGTGGCAGCGCGCAATGGCGAGCTCACAGCGCGGCGCGAAGGCGCAGCCTGCCGGCAGCTTCGTCAGCGACGGCACCATGCCGGGAATCTCGGTGAGACGTGCATTGCCGGTGGCGCCGGAACCGGGCACCGCCGGAATCGAGGCCATCAACCCGCGGGTGTAGGGATGCCTCGGATGAGCGAACAGCTCCTCGACGTCGGCTTCTTCGACCTTCTTGCCCGCATACATCACAATGACGCGCTGCGCGGTCTGGGCGACCACGCCAAGGTCGTGAGTGATCAGGATCAGCCCCATGCCGAGTTCGCGTTGCAATTCGAGCACCAGCGCCAGGATCTGGGCCTGAATGGTGACGTCGAGCGCGGTGGTCGGCTCGTCGGCGATCAGCAGCGCGGGCCGGCAGGCGAGCGCCATGGCAATCATCGCGCGCTGGCGCATGCCGCCGGAAAGCTGGTGCGGATACTCCAGCGCGCGCCGCGCCGGCTCCGGAATCCGGACCAGCCGCAGCATTTCGACCGCCTGCTTCCAGGCCTGCTGCCGTGTCATGCTCCGGTGCAGCCGCACCGCCTCGCTGATCTGGTCGCCGATCCGCATCACCGGGTTGAGCGACGTCATCGGCTCCTGGAAGATCATCGACATGCGATTGCCGCGGATCCGGCGCATCGCGGCCTCGTCGAGACCGAGCAGGTCGCTGCCCTCGAGCACGACCGAGCCACCGACGATACGGCCGGGCGGTTCGGGCACCAGCCGCATGATCGAAAGCGCCGTCACGCTCTTGCCGCAGCCGGATTCGCCGACGATCGCCAGGGTTTCGCCGCGACGCACGCTGAAGGAGACATCGTCGACCGCCCTGAACAGACCCGAATTGGTGAAGAAGACCGTTTGCAGGCCCTTGACGTCGAGCACCGTTTCCTGGCTGGGCGGCTCGCTCATCAGCCGCGCTGCCTCGGGTCGAGGATGTCGCGAAGCGCGTCGCCGAGCAGATTGGTTCCGAACACCGCGAGGCTGATCGCGATCCCCGGAAAGATCACCAGCCATGGCGCGGTGCGAACATATTCGGCCGCGGATTCCGACAGCATGCGCCCCCAGGAGGGATAGGGCTCGGGAATGCCAAGGCCGAGAAAGGACAGCGAGGCTTCGGTCAGGATGGTGGAGCCGAGCTGGGCGGTCGCCAGCACGATCAGCGGCGCCAGCGTGTTCGGCAGCACGTGGCGAAGCGCGATCCGCACCTCGCTCATGCCGATCGACTTGGCGGCCTCGACGAACGGCAGCTCCCGCAGCGCCAGCGTGTTGGCCCTGATGACGCGGGCGACCGAGGGGATCAGCGGAATGGCGATGGCGATGATCACGTTCGGCAGCGACGGCCCGAGCGCCGCCGTCATCACCAGCGCCAGCACCAGCAGCGGCAGCGCCTGCAGAATGTCGATCACGCGCTGGAACAGAAGGTCGACCCAGCCGGACAGATAACCGGTTGCAAGGCCGATCATCACGCCGAACGACGAACCGAGCAGGGTCGATCCGATGCCGACGGCGAGCGATATCCGCGCGCCATAAATGATCCGGCTCCAGACATCGCGGCCGAACGAGTCCGTTCCCATCCAGTGCTGCAGGCTCGGCGCCGCCAGCGCATGCACGGAATCGACGCTGAGCGGATCGTACCGGCATATCAGATCGGCAAACGCCGCCGCCAGCACCACCACCATCATGATGATCAGGCCGATGGTACCGAGCACATGGCGCTGCGCCACGAACGCAACGCTGCGCCAGCCGTGCGTCGAATGCGCGCCGGCGCGCCTCAGTTCGGTTTCGTAGTCGATCGCGGCCAAATGCGCTCCCTGCCTAGTCGGTGTACCTGATGCGCGGATCGAGCACCGCGTACAGCATGTCGACCGTGAAATTCGCGAGCACGACGATCACGGCAATGAACATCACGAGATTCTGCACGATCGGATAGTCGCGCCAGCGGATCGCTTCGACCAGGAACCTGGCGACGCCGGGGATGTTGAACACCGTCTCGGTGACGATCAATCCGCCGATCAGGAACGCCGCCTCGATGCCGATCACGGTGATGACGGGAAGGACGGCGTTCTTCAGCGCGTGGTGGTAGTTGACCGCGGTCTCGGAGGCGCCCTTGGCGCGGGCGGTCCGGATATAGTCCTGCCGCAATATTTCCAGCATCGAGGAGCGCGTGATCCGCATCACCAGCGCGGCGCTGCGGAAGCCGACCGCCAGAGCCGGCACGCAATAGGTCGCGACAGCCTCGCCAAAACTCTGCGGGTTTGGATTGAAGATCGGTATTTGACCGAACATCGCCACCGACGCCATCAGGATCAAAAGGCCGAGCCAGAACGCCGGCAGCGACAGGCCGCTCAGGCTGACGACGCGCAGCGCATAATCGAGCCGGGAGCCCTGATGCACCGCGCTGATCACGCCGAGCGGAACCCCGATCGAGGTTGAAAACAGCAGCGCCAGACCGGCGAGCCGCGCGGTGATCGGAATGCGCGGCAGGATCTCGTCGAGCGCGGGCTTTTCGGAGACATAGGAATAACCGAGATCGCCGCGCAGCAGGCCGCCGATCCAGTGCAGGTACTGCAGCGCGATCGGTTGATCGAGGCCGAGCTCCTGCTGCAGATGCGCCTTGTCGGCGGGATCGACATAGCCGGCGGCGTCAAACAGGATATCGACGATGTTGCCCGGCACGATACGCAGCAGCACAAAGATGATGACCGAGACCCCGAACAGGGTCACGAGCATGAGGGCGATGCGCCGCACGATATAGGCAAGCACCGGACTGCTCCTCGTTAAGGCATTCTCTGCGTGTGCGGGCTTTATTTATCCAGCCAGACATCCTCGTAACGATAGCCGTTGTAGGAGCTGTTCACCATGACGGTGACGCCTTTTACATAGGGTTGCCAGCAGGTGCCGGTACGGCCGTGGTAGATGATCGGGCGCGCCACATCGTCCTGCAGCTTCTTGTCGATCTCCCAGACCAGCTTCTTGCGTTTGTCGAGATCGGTTTCCTGCGACTGCTGATCGAACAGCTTCTCGATCGCGGGGTTGCAGTAGTTGGTGTAGTTGCGTTCCGAATGACAGGAGTAGTTCTCGTAAAACGACTGGTCGGGATCGTCGACCGCATTGCCGGTGAGGTTGAGGCCGAGCGCATAGTCCTTGCGCGCAACCTTCGAGAACCAGTTGGCGGTTTCGACGACGTCCAGATCGGCATCGATATAGATGCTCTTGAGCTGGTCGATCAGGATCACGGCGGGGTCGCGATAGACCGGAATATTGCGGGTCGAAACCTTGACCTGCAGGTGCTTGTTCGGGCCGTATCCCGCCTTCTCCATCAGTTTGCGCGCCTCCGCGCGGTTGGCTTCGACGTCGGGTCCGTAACCCGGAATCGTCTCCAGCATATCCTTCGGCATGCTCCACAATCCGGCCGGCGCCGGCAGCATGGTGCCGCCGATATCGGCCTGGCCCTCGAACAGGATCTTGATGAAGGCCTTGCGGTCGATCGCCAGCGCCATCGCGCGGCGAATGTCGAGATTGTCGAACGGCGGCGCCGTCGAATTGACGATGATGTTGGTGCTTACATTGTCGGGCTCGACCACGCACACCGCCTTCGGGTCCTGCGACTGGACGTCCTTGAGCAGCGGAATCGACACCTCGGTCGGAAACGTCATGTCGAATTTTCCGGCGACGAACGCCAGGATCGCGGTCGAACGGTTCGGGATGATGGTGAACTCGATGCCGTCGAGATGCGGCAGGCCCTTTTTCCAGTAATCCGGGTTGCGGGTTAGCTTGATCGATTCGTTGGCCTTGAACTCGACGAATTTGAACGGCCCGGTGCCGATCGGATGAACGCGCATTTCAGCCGGCGAAACGTGACAGGGATAGATCGGCGTATAGCCGGAAGCGAGCAGTGCCAATAGCGCCGGCTGCGGCCGTTTCAGGTTGAACGACGCCTCGAAATCGCCGTTGGTCGTCACGTCGACCACCTGATCGTACCAGGACTTGCGCGGGTTCTTGCGGAACTTCTGCGGCGACTTGCCCATCAACATGTCGAAGGTGCATTTGACGTCGGCGGAGGTAAACGGCTTGCCGTCGTGCCACTTGACGCCCTGCCGCAGCTTGAAGGTCAGGGTCTTCTGGTCGGCGCTCCAGGCCCAGCTCTCGGCGAGATCGGGGACGATCGAGTTCATGCTGTTTTGCGCGACATCCTGCTTGTAGATGACGAGGTTGTTGAACACCGGCATGAAGGGAACGTTGGTGGAGTAGGTCGCTTCCTCATGGATCGAGGCGCTGGCCGGGCTGTCGCGGTGATACATCCGCAGGATGCCACCCTGCTTTTGGGCGAACGCGGGGCTGGAAAGCGCCAGCACCGACAACACCATGGCAGCAAGCGTCCGCACGCCTCGCATGTTCTTCTCCCACCTGATGATTTTTGGCCTCATCGCGGGCCAATTGAGCCAAACGATAGCACGGCGAGGCGGGCAGGCAATCGTCCAGGCCCGCCGCCGGTATTGGCATTTCGGACTAACCCCCGGGCTCGGGTGCGACATCATGACAGCTATCGACGCAATCGGCGCCTGGTTTCCGGTCAGCTGATGCGTCAGCCGTCATTGCTTCGTCGCTTGCGCTCGCCATGACGGTCTTTGGCTGAAGATGGATGTTCGGCGCAAGGATGGCGGATTTCACACGATGCGTGAGTTCTTGTTGCCCCAGTAGCGGTCGCGCAGCAGCCGTTTGTAGAGCTTGCCGGTCGGCAGCCGCGGCAGTTCCGCCTCGAAGTCGATCGAGCGCGGCACCTTCTGGCGCGACAGCGACTGGCTGCAGAAGCTGATCAGCTCATCGGCGAGATCCGGCCCCGGCGCAATTCCCGGCATCGGCTGCACCACGGCCTTCACTTCCTCGCCGAAATCGGCATTGGGAACCCCGAACACGGCGGCGTCCGCGATCTTGGGATGGGTGATCAGCAGGTTCTCGCATTCCTGCGGGTAGATGTTGACGCCGCCGGAAATGATCATGAAGGTCGCGCGATCGGTCAGATAGAGGAAGCCGTCGCCGTCGACATAGCCGACGTCGCCGACCGTGCTCATGCTGCCGTCCGGCGAGCGGGCTTCGCGGGTCTTGTTCGGGTCGTTGAAATATTCGAACGGCGTCGCGGTCTTGAACCAGACCGTGCCCGGCGTGCCGGCCGGGCTGGGCTGCATGTTTTCTTCGAGGATGTGCAGTTCGCCGAGCAGCACCTTGCCGACCGTTCCGCGGTGCGCCAGCCATTGCTTGCTGTCGCAGGCGGTAAATCCGAGGCCTTCGGTGGCGCCGTAATATTCGTGGATGATCGGGCCCCACCACGCGATCATGTCCTGCTTCACTTGTGCCGGACAGGGCGCGGCGGCGTGAATTGCGATCTCGAGCGACGACAGGTCGTAGCGCGACCGCACCGCTTCCGGCAGCTTCAGCATCCGCGAGAACATCGTCGGCACCAGTTGGCTGTGGGTTACGCCCCATCGCTCGACCAGTTCGAGAAAATGCTCGGGATCGAAGTTCTCCATGATGATGGCGGTGCCGCCGCTGCGGATGGTGAGATTGACCGCGGCCTGCGGTGCCGAATGATAGAGCGGCGCCGGCGACAGGTAGATCATGCCCTCGCGGTAGTGCCAGAGCTTGTGCAGGAAATCGAACAGCGGCATCTGCTGTTCCGGCGGTTGCTCCGGCAGCGGGCGCAGGATGCCTTTCGGCCGGCCGGTGGTGCCGGACGAATAGAGCATCGCGGTGCCGATGCTCTCGTCGGCGATCGGCGTTTTCGGCAAGCCGGCCGTGGCCTCCTGCAGACCGACAATGCGTTCGCTTTCGCTCATGCCATCGACCACGATGCAGAGTTCCAGTCTTGGGCATTGTGGCAGCGCCTCGCGGGCCACCTCGAGCTTGGCGCGCGACGTGATCAGGATGCGCGATTCGCTGTTGCTGACGATGTGGGCAAGCTCGGTTGCCGTCAGGTAGGAATTCACGCAGGTGAAATACAGTCCGGAGCGCTCGCCGGCGCCGCAGGCCTCGAGGTAACGGCTGTTGTTTTCCATGAAGATGGCATAGTGGTCGAGCCGCCTGAGACCGCGATTGCGCAACAAATGCGCCAGCCGATTGCTGCGCGCCTCGAGTTCCGCATAGGTCACGGCCTCGCCCGTGCTCGCCATGATGAAAGCGGGCTGAAGCGGGCGGAGATGAGCATGCTTGCCGGTGTACATCGTGTCCCCAATGATCCTATGCGGCCAACACAAGAATCTCGCGCAGCTGCGCCGGCCCGTCGATCCTGCGCGGGTTGCGCGGTATCCACGGCGTCGCCATCGCCCGCTCGGCGATGCGATCGAAATGCTCGGGGCCGATGCGCACGTCCTGCAGGCTGCGCGGCATCCCGAGGCCACGAATGAAGCTATCCAGCACGTCAGCGGCGTCCCTGCCGGGCTGGCCCATCGCCGCCGAAACCAGCGCCTGCCGCTCGGCGTTGGCGGATTTGTTCCAGCGCATCACCGCGGGCAGCATCACGCAGGAGGTGTAGCCATGGGGCACATCGAACGCCGCGCCGAGCACATAGCCGATGCCGTGGCTGGCGCCCATCGGCACCCCCGAGGACAACGGCCCCATCGAAAGCCAGGTGCCGATCTGGCAGTCCATCCTGGCGTCGAGATCGCGTGGATCGGCCTTCACCCGCGGCAGTGCCTGGGTCAGCATCGAAAGTCCCTTCAAGGCCTGCGCGTCGGCATAGGGGTGGGCCTCGCGCGAGCACAGGCCCTCGACGCAATGGTCGACGGCGCGGATGCCGGTCGAAAGCCACAGCCATAGCGGCGTGTGCACGGTCACGGCGGGATCGAGTATCACCGCCCGCGGCATCGCGCGCTCATGACGCAGCAATTCCTTGACCTTGGTCTGGAGGTTGGTGACCCCGGCAAGGGCGCTGAACTCGCCGCCGGCAATGGTGGTCGGCACGCTGATCTGGCGCACCGTCGGCGCCGTCGTGCCGGCTGCTCCGCCCTTGATCGAGTCGATCCCCGCCACGGTGTCGATGTTGTTGGCGAGGCAAAGCTGCACTGCCTTGGCGCCGTCGGTGATCGAGCCGCCGCCGACGGTGACGATCAGATCGGCATCGGCGGCGCGGGCCTGCGCGGTGGCGGCGATCACGGCTTCCCGCGGGGTGTGTGGCGGCATCGCATCGAAGATGGCGGCGCAGCGCGACCCGAGCGCCTCGCGGATTTTGTCGATCTCCGACGTCTCGCGGTTGAGCGTGCCGCTGACCATCAGGAAGGCGCGGCGGGCGCCCAGACGGTCCATCTGCGCGACAATCGCCGCGGCGGCCGGGCGACCGAACACCACCTCGTCCATGGCGCCAAAAACGACGCGCCCCTCGTGCATGACGACTCTCCTCCCGCGAGGATTTGGCCACCCTGGTTTCTTGAAGACAATCTAGCGGAATCAGTGTGAGAAGGGGAACCCAAAAATGGCTCGGGTTTGCAGGGGGCCTCATGGTTCGAGACGCGCGGCATAGCCGCGCTCCTCACCATGAGGCTCAACGAAGACTTCATTCAGGATGAGGTCTCAAACCCTCGTGGTGAGGAGCGCGCTCGCGCGCGTCTCGAACCATGAGGCCATGGCATGCGCGCCGTAATGTTAACTGTCCAGTAGCCCGGCGATCTCCGCAAGGCCGGCCGGCCGCTCCGATAACAGGATGTCGGCGGCGTGGTCTTGCCAACCGCCGCCGGCCGGCTCGAGCGGGTCGCGCGCGCTCAGGCGATGCTCCAGGACCAGCCTCGCATACAGCGCGCGGCGAGCGTCGCGGCCCGGCTGTGCGGCTTCCCAGCTCATGAGGATGGCGGTGGTGACATGATAGAGGCCGCTCGCGGCCTGCCGCGCGTTCGCCTCCAGCGCCGGCGTCGCGGCGACCTGCTCGGCGAACGCCAGTGTACGATCGAGCGCGACGCGCTGGCGATTACGGAATGCCGGCGGGATCGCGATTGCCGCATCCAGCAATCTCTTCAGCGCCAGCTCCAGCGTGCGGTGGGCGCGGCTTTTGCCGACCGCGCGGGTGATGATGTCGAGCGCGTTGATGTTGCTGGTGCCTTCCCAGAGCACCCCGATATGGGCGTCGCGGACCAGCCGGGCCTGCACCCATTCCTCGATATAGCCGTTGCCGCCACGGACTTCCATGGCACCCGTCGCCACCGCAATGTTGTCACGGCAGGCGCGAAACTTCAGCAGCGGCGTCAGAATCCGCAGGCAGCCTTCCGCCTCCTTCGAGCCGGCATTGGCGCGATCCATCGCGCCTGCTGCGAACAGGAACATCGACAGCGCCTGTTCGGCAGGAAGTGCGATTTTCAGAAGCTGCCGGCGCAGCAGCGGATAGTCGATAATGGTCCTGCCGAACGCCTGTCGCGACCGCGCGCAAACCAGCGCTTCGTTGACACAGCGCCGCATCATCGCGGCGGCGCGCACGCCATGCGAAAGCCGCGACAGGTTGACCTGCTCCATCATCTGCTTGAGGCCGCGATCGGCATCGCCGACCAAATAGGCGACGGCGCCCTCGAGCAGGATCTCGCCGCTCGCCATTGAACGGGTGCCCAATTTGTCCTTGAGGCGAACGATGCGATAGGCGTTGCGGGAGCCGTCCTTCAGCCGGCGCGGCAGTGCAAACAGCGCAAGCCCCTCGGTGCCGGCCGGCGCGCCCTCGGGACGTGCCAGCAACAGCGCGACATCGGCGTCGGCATGCGAGCAGAACCACTTGTCGCCATAGAGCCGCCAAACGCCGCTTTCGCAGCGGGCGACGGTTTCGATGCTGCCAACGTCGGAGCCGCCCGACCGTTCGGTCATGAACTGCGTGCCCTTCCACAGCATGGCGACGTCGCCGGACAGCATTTTCGGCAACAGATAGTTCTTGAGTTCGGCGCTGGCGAATTTGCGGATCAGATGAATCGAGGTGTCGGTGACGCTGATCGGGCACATCAGTCCGAATTCGGCCTGCACGAACAGATATTGCAGGGCATATTTCACCACCGCCGGCAGCGGCCGATCCATATCGAGGGTGCCGGGGCGATGGCTCATGGCGTGAAACTGGAAATCGCCGAACGCGATTTGCTCCATCTCGCGGTAGGACGAATGGTAGTCGATCCAGTCCTCGTCGCGGCCGAAACGGTCGCGCGGATGCAGCACCGGCGGATGCTTGTCGGCGGCTTTCGCCAGTTGATCGAGCCGGCCGCCCGCCAGCGCCCCGAGGCGATGGAAATGCGGCTCCAGCCGCCGGAAATCATCCGGCGCCAGATAGAGCGTCAGCAGCTCGCGCAGGCCGCGATCGATCAGGTAGAAGTTCAATCCGGCGCAATCCGGCGCAAGATGATCGGGACCGCGGCCGAGGTCCGGCGCCGTGGGCAAGTCGAGCGATGTCGGAGCGTGAGGCGCGTGCATGTCTGACCCCGTGTCGGATCGTGCACGGCCCCTGACGCGCCAAACCGGCGGGCGCATCCAGGCCGCGCACCCGCCAAGTATCGCTTTCCGGCCGGCGAATACAACATGATTGAACGCCGCGGCGATTGAATCTGCGCCACCGCAAAGCGGTGTGAAGCACGGCGGTCGAACGCACAAATATTTCGCTTGATCGCGGCCGGTTCTTGAACAGACTGGTGGCCGCTCTCATCTCGACCAGCCGCCGCGATCGATCGCGACGCAGAGCGCAGGGGAGATGCAGTTGAGTGCGGCAGTGAAATCCGAGAGTTTAGCTCAAATGGTCACTTTGAAGCTGCATTCGTTCTGCGTTCTCAATGCGTTGGCCGTCGGGCTGGCTGTCACCCTGTCGGGCTGTAGCGACAAGCCGGTGCAGCCCGCGGCGGCGGCTGCCGCGCCGGTCACCGTGGCACAGCCGGTCAAGCGCACCGTCACCGATTGGGACGAATTCACCGGCCGGTTCGAAGCGGTCGAAGAGGTTCAGGTCCGCGCCCGGGTCGGCGGCTTTGTCACCAGCGTCGAATTTCGCGACGGTGCCTTCGTCAAGGCCGGCGATCTCTTGTACGTGATCGATTCCCGCCCCTTTGAAGCGGTCGCCGAGCAGGCGGAAGGCCAACTTGCTGACGCGCGAGCCAAGGCCGAGCTCGGCAAGCGTGAACTCGACCGCGCGCTGACCCTGAATCAAACTCAGGCGGTCGCGGATTCGATTGTCGACCAGCGCCGCCAGACCTTGCAGGCGGCCAATGCGGCGATCTCGCAGGCCGAAGGCGCGCTCAAGGCCGCCCAGCTCAATATCGAATTCACCCATGTACTGGCCCCGATCAGCGGCAGGGTGAGCCGCCATCTCGTCAGCGTCGGCAATCTGGTGCAGGGCAGCGACGGCGGTGCGACGCTGCTGACCTCGATCGTGTCGCTCGATCCGATCTACATCTATTTCGATATGGACGAGGCGACCTATGTCAGAAACAACCGGCTGTATTTCGAGGGCAAACGTCCGAGTTCGCGCGACACGCCGAATCCGGTCCAGGTGACGCTGACCGGCGAGACCAAGCCGTCGCATGACGGCAAGATGGATTTCGTCGACAACCGGCTCGACGTCTCGACCGGCACGTTGCGCGGGCGGGCGGTGATCCCGAAAGGACTACTCGATCT
>Ga0182024_10021161_pt1 | contig 11828 bp, 9 predicted proteins | sample P32metaG_FD_120480 | JGI IMG/M metagenome (GOLD analysis project Ga0182024, IMG submission 120480) | Permafrost microbial communities from Stordalen Mire, Sweden - P3-2 metaG (Illumina Assembly) | ecosystem: Environmental > Terrestrial > Soil > Wetlands > Permafrost | place: Sweden: Stordalen... | reverse complement strand
GGGGCAGAGCGAATCGGTCTGCCGTGGGAAACCGAGCGTCGGCTTGGTCTTCTCCCATGATTTGAGCAGCGGCTTATCCGACCATTGAGGTGTTACGGATGGATTCGGATTGCGCTTGTTGAAATGTTGGATCGTGTTGAAGGTGATCCCGGCAGTTTTGCACAGGACCCAATCCATCGATCTGAAAATCTGCGTTGCTACTCGATTCGACATAAACTTCCACCCTCCACGTTTCGACAGCTACTGGGATTCAGCCCATTCAATCGTTCGAACTGCTACGAGCGATTGCCCCCGGGCTCAAAAAGTACTACGTACGACGCTACTATCTAAAGCTGGCCGTGCCACTAAGTCTTTGACCTCCTACAGTTTGAATGGTTACTGTCCTCAGTACCAGCGGGTTGCGGCGAACGGTCGGTATCCGGGGTTAAATGGTCAACCCCACCAGTAAATGGGGCACAACCAAGGCGGCCTATCCGCATCAGGACCGCCCTAGAGAGCCCATTGGCGCAAAAAATCTTTCACTAGCCTTCCGTCTAAGGTTTTTCCTGCATTGCGCTGCTATGCTTCATGCCTACATAAATGACCTTTACATTTGGGTTCCGCAGAACTCTACTTCTCACTGAGGGCGACATTGAAAGAAAATTCCCCAGACGAGCCACCGAAAACCGAAAACAGCGATTCAACCACTAAATGCCCCTCGCAGGTATCCAGGCGCACCTTCCTCGGAAATATCGCCACGGTCGGCATTGCCACCACCGCCGCTCCTCTCCTGCAAGTTGGGGAACTAGAAGCGCAACAGGTCCATCAGCCGACAACGGATGTCGCTGAGGCACCCACATCCGCCGGCACCGTCCCCGTTTCGCTGAAAATCAACGGACAGACAAAAAATTTACAAATTGAGCCACGCGTCACGCTGCTGGATGCCTTGCGCGAACACCTCGGCCTTTTCGGCACAAAAAAAGGCTGCGACCACGGGCAGTGCGGCGCTTGCACCGTTCACGTCAACGGACGGCGCGTGAATTCGTGCCTGACTTTCGCGATCATGCACCAGGGCGATGAGATAACCACCGTCGAAGGCTTGGCCAAGAATGGCGAACTTCACCCAATACAGGCGGCTTTCCTGGAGCACGACGCTTTTCAATGCGGATATTGCACCTCGGGACAAATAATGTCGGCTGTGGCGCTGTTGAAAGAGCCCTGCGGCAAGGATGATGATGCGATACGCGAGTGCATGAGCGGAAATATCTGCCGGTGTGGGGCCTATACCAATATCGTGGCCGCGGTACGCAGCGTCCGCGGAGCTTAGCGCAGCTGTAGCAAAAAAGTTGTCGGAAGAGGTTCATCGTGTACGAATTTCAATACACAAAAGCTAATGACGTGGGCCAGGCCGTATCAAGCGTCGCGCCCACCGGCTCGAAATTTGTAGCTGGCGGAACGACACTGATCGACCTCATGAAGCTCGATGTCGAGCGTCCCAAACTGCTGGTCGATATAAACGGACTCCCACTCGACCGCATTGAACCTGCAGGCGATGGCGGATTGAAAATCGGCGCGATGGTGCGCAACAGCGACTTGGCGCATGACGAGAAGGTGCAACAGATGTACCCCGTGCTGTCCCAGGCGCTCCTGTCCGGCGCTTCTCCACAGCTGCGTAATATGGCTACCACCGGTGGCAATCTGCTCCAGCGCACCCGTTGCTACTACTTCCGCGACGTAAATTATCCCTGCAATAAACGCCAGCCCGGCTCCGGATGCTCGGCCATGGATGGCTTCAATCGCATTCACGCCGTCCTGGGAACCTCTCCGCATTGCATTGCCACTCATCCTTCAGACATGTGCGTCGCCATGATGGCTTTGTACGCCACAATTTTTATGACCGGTCCAAAAGGGAATCGCAGTGTCCCCATCACAAAATTTTATCTGCTACCCGGAACAACTCCGGAACACGAAAATGTTCTCGCCCCGGGCGAAATCATCACGCACGTTACTTTGCCTCCGCCCGCGCAAAACGCAAAATCGCATTATTTGAAGCGCAGAGATCGCGCTTCTTATGAATTTGCGTTGGCCTCCGCGGCGGTAATCGTGGAACTCGATGGCCGAAAAATTCGCAAAGCTCAGGTGGCTATGGGTGGAGTGGGAACCATCCCGTGGCGTTCGCCTGAAGCGGAACACGCATTGGCTGGCGCAGAAGCCAGCGAACGTAATTTTCGCAAGGCGGCGGAAGCGGCGCTTCGCGGTGCAAAGGCGCACGAAGACAACGGATTCAAGATTGAATTGGCAAAGCGCACCTTAGTGAGAGCCTTACAGACGGTTACGCAGGCGTAGTTACAGAGCTTTAGAGGAGTTCGCGTGGCGGAAAAAAGCACGGTCATCGGAAAAGAAATTACGCGTATCGACGGCATTTTGAAGGTCACTGGCGGCGCGCCCTACGGTGTCGAGTACGCACTGGAAAATATGGCTTGGGGAGTTGGAATCGGCAGCACCATTGGCGCGGGACGAATTGCGCGCATCGATAGTAGTGAAGCCGAAAAAATGCCAGGCGTCCTGGCAGTGCTGCACCACGGGAACACTGAAAAACTATTTCGCCCAGCGAATAGCTTTGAAGAAATGAGTCGCCCGGGAGAATCACGGCCTCCCTTCGAAGATGACCAGGTTTATTACTACGGCCAATTTGTGGCCCTGGTAGTTGCCGATACCTTCGAACGCGCGCAAGCGGCGGCCGGCCGCGTGGTTGTGAAATACGACGCGCGAACTCCGGACGTTTCCACGGCAGAATTAACGCCCAAAGATCCTCCGGCAATCAAGAATGAGCGCGGCGATGTCGAGAGCGCGTTGTCCGCTGCCCCGGTAAAGCTCGACGTTACCTACGAAACGCCGGTGGAAACGCATAATCCGATGGAAATGCACGCCACCATCGCCACCTGGAACAAAGATAAATTGACGCTGTACGAGACTTCGCAAGGCGTCGTAAATCATCGCAATGTTGCCGCCGAAGTCCTCAACATCCAACGCGAATCGGTGCAAGTTATTTCGCGCTTTATCGGCTCGGGCTTTGGATGCAAATTGTTTCCGTGGCCTCATTCCTGGATGGCCGCAATGGCCTCAAAAAAACTTGGCCGCCCCGTAAAAGTTTCCGTTCCTCGCAGCATGATGTTCACAACGGTCGGTCACCGTCCATTCACGCGGCAACGCATCCAGTTGGGCGCGGACAAAGATGGAAAGCTCACCGCTTTCCATCACGAGATTCTCCAGCCGACGTCCATGGTCGATGACTACGTGGAGAACTGCGCTGAAGTAACCGCCATGCTCTACGGCTGTCCAAACGTCCGCGCCGTGCAGCACCTCATTCACAAAAATATTGGGACGCCGACTCCGATGCGTGGACCAGGTCGAACCCCCTCGCTCTTCGCTATTGAATCAGCCATGGACGAATTGGCGGTCAAGCTGAATATTGATCCTGTAGAGGTGCGACTACGCAATTACGCGGAGATGGACGAAGGGAAAAAAATGCCGTTCTCCAGCAAACATCTGCGCGAGGCCTACCAGACAGGCACGGAGAAATTTGGGTGGAGCAAACGGAACCCCAAAGTCGGCTCAATGACCAAGGGCAAAGAAATTCTGGGGCTCGGTATGGCCACGTGCACATGGCCGGCTACCCGTCACAACGCCGAAGTGCGCGTATCGCTGCTTGCCGACGGAACGGTGCGCGCCTCTTGCGCCACGCAGGACATTGGCACCGGCACTTACACCGTTTTTGCAGAAATTATTTCCGATCGAACCGGCGTGCCGCTGGATAAAATCCGCGTGCAGCTTGGCGATACCGCCATGCCACCGGGCCCAACCTCGGGAGGCTCGGCCGCGACCGCCACGGTGATTCCCGCGATTGCACAAGCCACTGATCAGGCCGTCCAGTCGCTGCTGAGGGTAGCTGCGCTGACCGCCGGATCACCGTTTGAAAAGGTCGATCCTAAAAGTTTGAAAATGACTGGCGGGCGCGTCCACAAGGAAGGCGACAGTGCTGAAAGCGGTACTCCATTTCCGGACATACTGAAATTGCGCAAGCTTTCCGGATTGGACGGCCAGGTAAAAACGGAAGCCCCGCCGGAGGCCAAACAATTCTCCATGCATTCCTTCGGAGCGCATTTTTGCGAGGTGGCCTTCGACCCGGAAATTGCCCGCTTGAGGATTTCTCGATGGCTCACCGTAATTGACGGCGGCCGCATGATCAACATGAAGACCTCGCGAAACCAAATCCTTGGCGCCATCGTCATGGGTGTTGGCATGGCCATGTTTGAAGAAACAATTTATGACCACCGTAACGGCAAGCCGGTGAATAACAACTTTGCAGATTATATCGTCCCGGTGAACGCCGACATCCCCGAACTGGATTGTATTTTCCTCGATTTCCCGGATACCAAGTTGAATGAGTACGGCGCGCGAGGAATAGGAGAGATTGGCCTAACAGGTTGCGCTTCCGCGGTAACCAGCGCGGTATATCACGCTACCGGTGTGCGCGTGCGAGAATTGCCGGTACGAATTGAAAACCTTCTAAAAACCTCTTAAAAGCCGGTGCGCTGGCGGGGATCGCTACTCGTTCAGGATCGGCCGCAGCACTGCGATAACGAAGTGCGCAAAATGCGAAGCACCCTCGTCCAGTTGCAGCCAGCGCACTACGCAATGCTCGGCGAGGTATTTTGGCACGCGAGCTTCGGTAATACCCAAATGCTCCGCAAGCTGCTTGGTGATGGATTCGGCTCCGCGACGGCTGGCATTTCCGCGTAGAAGATTGGCCACCGCGATCCGCAGCGTCTGGCAGGACTCCACGTAGTAATAGCTGGTCAAATCGGAATCGGTGAGCACAAAAACTCCCGGACCCACCGGCGCGTGATTTGCTTCCTCAAGCTTCACGGCTTCGCAACTAAGCAATCGCCGAAACTGCATCTCCAGCAACGAAATTCGAGAGGACAATCCCGGATCGCCGTAGCGCCCTCTGGGTCCGGGAGTGGTGGGCTCTGGAAGTGGCTCGATAGGCAAAGGCGGCATTGGGCGCCGCGTTTTCTGTGGGGGCTCCGCCTCTGAGGCTGTCGCGGATGACGATGTTGAAGATGGCGTCGTTGTTGCGCCGCGACGGGCGTTTGGCGTGCTCGGCAGACGTGACGATCCCGTCGTGTCCGCTGCAGAACTAACTTTACGACGGTTACGGCCTCCGCGGCGGCCGCGTCTGCGCCGGCGCTTCTCTTCAGAGTCCACTTCCGCCGACGATCCAGTTGTTTCCGAGCCTTCCTCTGTCCCGGTGGCGACTTCTCCGCCGGAAGAACTTAAAGAGGCGCTCTGTTCGGAAACCAATTCGGAAACCGCATTGGAAACAATGGCTTCAAATGCCGCGGCGCTCTGCTCGAAAGGCATCCCGGGCTCAGGCACCGGCACGGGTAATAACACTGATGCAGCTTCCGCACTGCTGGCATTCGTACCGGGTTCGGCTCCTAGGCGCACCGCGGCTTCCTGCGCTTTTGTTTTCCAATCGGCGCGTCGGAAGCGCTCCGCTGCAGTGCTATACCATTTTGCGGCGTCGGCGTTCATCGCCGATGTCTCGAAATATTTCGCTAATTCAAACGCGACCATGGCGTCGTGAGTCTTCTCATACAGCGCCGAAAGCTGGCCCGCCGGATCTTTAGAAGTTCTGGCGCGTCGAATGCGCGCGGTAATTTGTTTCCAATCTGCCATAAAGGTGCCTGCATTGTAACAGTGCTAAGGTTCGACGGCCAGCAATGTGCCGCGCAGCGCTCCGATTAGCTCTCCGATATTTGTTCGCCGGATCGAAGAAAATCCAGAAGTATCGCCGCTAAATTCTGCATTGGAGTCCAGCGAAATAGTAGTGCCCCTAAAAACGTTCCCAACGTATTGGTAATGATGTCCAGTATTCCGGAGTCTCTTCCAGGAATGTATTCCTGCAGGATTTCGATCGTCAAACTGATGGCAGCGCCGCACAGAATCGTTATGAGCAGCGAGTGGCTCACGTTCCGATTCCAGGTTAAATAAGCTGCGAAAACAAAACCAAAGGGAACAAAGCCAAAAATATTTATCGCTATGTCGCGAAACTCAAGCTTGTCATGGCTTTCTTCCCAAGGCCACATCAGCAATTTTTTGTGCGGCACCTTGAAAATCTTGGGAATATATAAATCGGGAGCAGAACCCGGTACGCCATGCACGACTTGTCCGCTGCCTTCATTAAAAGCGTATTGCGCCACAAGATGCTGCTCGCCGCCCGGTCCCTGATCCGTTTGATTCCCATGCCAGCTGGCATATTTGCTGGCGATTTCTTGGGGGGCCAGTTCTCTATCATATAGAGACATGTCCAGAATGTTACCTGGCCAGGCGTTGTCCATCACGGCCGAATCCCCTAATACCAATTGGCCAGCCAAATCCCCACAAGAGAGTCCCATTTTAGTTATGCCTGCCGCGCGCATTCCATTGCGGTATGCAACGCTTCCATCGGGGCCTGAGGTAATTGTGAATGTCACCGGGTCGCGAGTCAGAAATGCTTGGTCCAGGTCCACTTCCGCGGTTTTCGAGTGGTTGTCGGCATCGCGGTAATCCCTCCTGATCATCAGCACATCGCGCCATTGCATTAACCGGAATTGAGATGGCTCTTCAGGAGTATAAATTCCCAGCAATGTACCTGAGGCACCCCGCCAGAACGTATCCGGTTGCAGTCTAATTGTCAGCGTACAGAGGGAGTCGCGGCTCGGCCGGGTCGGTTGAACCGCCCCCTTGCTGAAAACCACCCCGTGCTCCCCAAATTGGAGCCCCTTGCCGGTGGGTAGCCAAGTTACTTGATTTCTTGGAAATGGATTGAACGGCCACAGACCGGCTGTGAATAATGTGCTGACCACGAGTATGCATGCGAATGGCAGCGCAAGGTCTCGGGCGAGTAAGCTGTTCGCTTTGCTCATCAAGGGGTTACAGGAATTTTATTGACATGCAATTCAGTATACGACGGCCGGCGGAATCGCTTGAGATGGCTTGTTGCTCATCTTTCTGAACGCCATCTATAGGACAACAAAAGTATTAAGTTGTTGCCGGCACGAAACAAAATAAATTTTGATGCATGTTGCTGATTGACTGTTCACAAGTGACCCGATACTCTATTTCCAGCCCGCTGGAGTCGGTGACATGCAATATCTGCGTTCCGTAGTTGCAGCTGTTCTGGTCTTAGCGATGGGTCTCACCCCTGGTTGGGGCGCCAGCGGACCCGCGTTCGGTACCGTTATAGCCGCTGAGGGTGCCAACGTGGGTGGCGGTAGTTTGTCCGCGGGAACTACGGTCTTTGGCGGCGATAAGCTATTTACCACCGGCACCGGCAGTGTCCAACTTCGCGCCGGAGCTGCCCGGCTTCTCTTGACCGGTGACACTATCGCGGTTTTGGGTAAGGACGAAGTCTCTCCTGCGGCCAATTTGACTCGCGGAACAGCCGTCTTTTCCACCGCCGCCTCAAAAGCATTCGTGATGCATGTCGGCAGCATGGCCATTCGGCCGGATACAGATCAGCCCACCGTTGCTCAGGTTACCGTAATCGGCCCCAGGCAGCTTATGGTGAGAAGCACCCGTGGGTCCTTGTCGGTTGCGGTGGATGATGATGTGCGCGTTATTCCCGAAGGCATGGCTTACCGCATTGTGCTTGACCCCACCGAAGCGGAACTGGCGGCGGCGGCGGATCAAGATCCGCAAGGCGTAGGTTCCGGGCGTCGTTCTGGACGTCCCCGAAGGGCCGGGCGAAACCGCTTTGTATGGTTTGCCATTGGAGTGACCGCAATCATAACCGGTCTGGCGTTATCAGAAGCCCTGGAAAGTCCCGACCGTCCCAATAATTAATTCAGGTTCGGAATCGAAAAGCCTCATGCCAATTTACGAATACATCTGCGACGATTGTGAAACGCCATTCGAACGGATTGTCCTGAACAAGAATCAGGAAATTACCTGCCCAAAGTGCGCGGGAAAGAAAAATACTATTCAACTTTCGGTGTTTAGCGCGCCGAACGGAAACGGAAATGGCGCTTCGGCCGCGTCCTCTGCGCCAATGCCTTCCGGAGGATCTTGTTGTGGCGGCGGTTGCGGTTGCCATTGAGATTCGCTAAAACCACGTTTTTGCGCCACGTATAACTTTTTTTCCTTCGGTTAGTCCTTGCCACGCTCGCCTCACTCCTCCGATGACCCGCACATATTCTCGGCGCGAATTTACAAACAGTGGATCATGCGATGCGTCGATGTGCCGCGCGACGTTTCAAAGTCATTGCGCAAACTCGCTGGCGATAACCCCAAACACATTTCGGTGCATGGACAAGTGGATGGCTTGCCGCTGAAAAGCACGCTCTCCCCTCGCGGCGGCGGTGCCTACCGCCTGCACATACACAGCAATATTTGGCGAAAGTTGCGGATCGATGTGGGCGCCACTGTGGAAGTTATGTTGTTTCTGGATAGCGAGCCACGCGATCCGGTTTTGCCGCATGACTTGGCAGGCGGCCTCGCCGATGAGCCTCGAGCTCTGGCGATTTTCAATTCTTTAACGCCGGCATTTCGCAGGCACATCGTCCGCTACGTGGAGCAGGCCAAACATTCCACGACACGCGACAAACGCATCCGCTTAATAGTGAAGCGCATGCTGGAACGCGCCGCTAAACGCAGGAAGAAGAAAAACGCCTGATTTTCATTTAGGGGTTGCAATGGAAGCCCCGCGCTTTTGTGAAGCCAGCCACGGGATCAATTGCGGTTCGGCGAAGGCTTCATCCCATACTTCGTTTTTTATTTTGTGATACTCGGTGTAGCGTGGCGAGCCGCCCGCTTTTTTGATTTGTCTGACCATCTGTCGCACCAAATCAACCGGCACGGTCATATCCATCTCTGATTGAAACATCCAAAGCGGAACCCGGGTAATGGCGCGCACATTAGTAAAATTGTCGTAAGACGAAACTACTATCGCGCCAGCCCAAAGCTCCGGATAAGTTTGCAGCAGCGCCCATACCCCGAATCCGCCCATCGATTGCCCTGCCAGATAGATATGATCGGGATCGATGGAATACTCTTTTTGGACGGCCGCTAAAATCTCCATGGCCAACTGCAACGAGCCACTCACATCGTTCAATTCGGGATTTCCCCAATTTTCGTTCTGAGGACACTGCGGGGCCAATACGAATGCCGGAAATGTGGCCTGATTATCCGGCGTGGTCCAGACATGCGGACCTTTTTCGTTTTCACCGGAGATCTGCGACTCGTTATTCGAGCCGCGCCCGCTTCCGCTGTGGAACCAAAAAACTAATGGGTATTTTTTAGCGGAATCGTAGCTGGGAGGAATGAAAAGGCGATAAGGCATCTTCGCGCCTTTTTTGTCGGTGTACATTTTTTTGCGAAATGGAGGCTCTTCTTTCACCACGCCAGGCGGCGCGATCCGTTCCTGACCTGCGGCCCGGAAGCAGCAGGAAATCAGAACGAGAAAAATAATTGCCGAGCGAACGAACAATAATTGCCTCTTTCAGATTTTAGACAAGATTCCACGCAGCAACATTTTCATTGTGGTCGCGTGTAATTAAGCAAATTAGCGGGTATTGGCAGCTCAGCATTTCCTCGCGGGTCCGGCACCGGCGTCTGCGCCGTCCACTTGAAGGGAATCACTCCGGTCCATCCGGCGTCCGCGTATTCGTCGCCCTTATCGATAGCAAATCCAGTACGAACTTTTGCCGAGGCTTCCACTAGCGGAACGGACAAAACCATCGTGGCTTTCAGCTCCTGTTCGGTGGGCGGGCGCACCTCAGCCCAGCGTCCACGAATGACGTACTCGACAAAGTCGCGCATGGCTGCAAGCTTATCTTGCGGGTCGACGATCTGTTCCGCTTTGCCCATCACCACCACGGAACGGTAGTTAACGGAGTGGCCCGTGGCAGTCGGCGAGAGCACAATGCCGTCTAGCAGCGTAACGCTCAAGCAAAATGGCACGCCGCTGCCGAGGGCGCGCATCAGCCGGCTGGCCGTGGAACCGTGCAGAAAAAGTTTATCGCCGACGCGCACATAATTCGTCGGCACCACATACGGCGCGCCATCCACGATGAAGCCCACGTGACAAACAAAGGCCTCGTCGAGGATGTTGTAAATAGTTTCGCGATCGTAAGTGCCGCGCTCAGGATGGCGGCGCACTTTTGTTCTGTCAGTAGCAGTAAATTCGCTCATCGCAAAAGCCTAGCTCTGGGAATGCTACACAGCAAGAGCCAATCCTGATGTGATACAGAAGCGATTGACGCGTCGTACGCCCTCACATACCATGCCGCCGGGGAATTTTTCGACTAAGGAATGAAGCGGCCTTTAAGCGTCGTCATCTGGATCGTTGTGGCACTCGTCGGGGCTGGCGCGCTCGCCGGCATTGCTTTTCATCGCGGCGAACCACTAAACGCCACCTGGTTTGTGGTGGCCGCAGCCTGTTGTTACCTGGTTGCTTACCGTTTTTATTCCGCGTTTATCGCGGCACGTTTGCTCACGCTGGATGACAGTCGCGCAACTCCCTCCGAGCGTCACGACGACGGACGCGACTTCGTGCCCACCAATAAATGGATTCTGTTTGGTCATCATTTCGCCGCCATCGCCGGACCTGGCCCGCTGGTCGGGCCTACTCTCGCGGCGCAATTCGGATACTTGCCCGGCACGCTGTGGCTGATCGCTGGCGCCGTCTTCGCCGGATGCGTCCAAGACTTCATTATTCTTTTCTGCTCCATCAGGCGCGATGGAAAAACGTTGGGCGAAATCGCCCGCGAAGAAGTCAGCCAGCGCGGCGGATTCATTGCCCAACTTGCGGTCCTGGCCATCATGGTCATTCTCCTCGGCGTGGTCGCACTGGTGATCGTAAACGCGCTCAAGTCTTCGCCGTGGGCCACCTTTACACTTGCGGCAACCATTCCCATTGCGTTGCTGCTCGGACTTTATCTGCGTTTTTTGCGCCCAGGCCGCGTGCTGGAAGCATCGTTCATCGGCGTCGCATTAGTTTTGTTTGTAGTGGTCGCAGGCCAGTGGGTCGCGGAATCGCCTTCCTGGGCGCATGTATTTACGCTGAGCGGCGTGACGCTCGCGTTTGCGCTGATTACCTATGGCTTCGCCGCATCCGCGCTTCCGGTGTGGTTGCTTCTCGCTCCGCGCGATTATTTAAGCGCCTTCATTAAGGCTGGAGCAATTTTTTCATTGGCCGCGGGCATCTTGTTGGTGCGGCCCCAAGTGCTGATGCCTCCACTTACGCGCTTCATTGATGGCAGCGGTCCGGTATTCGCCGGAAAAATATTTCCATTTTGTTTCATCACCATCGCATGCGGAGCAATCAGCGGTTTTCATTCGCTGATTTCCTCCGGCACTACACCGAAGATGATCCTTCGCGAAAGCCATGCGCGATTTATCGGCTACGGCGCGATGCTGATGGAATCTTTCGTCGGTGTTATGGCCATGATCGCGGCTTGCGCCATGACTCCCGGCGTGTATTTCGCGATCAACAGCCCGGCGAGCATCGTGGGCGCTACGTCCGATGCCGCTGCGGCAACCATCAGCAGTTGGGGTTATCCGCTGCAAGCGCAAACCATGACCGATCTGGCGCGCTCCGTCGGAGAGCAAACTTTACTGAATCGCGCGGGTGGCGCGCCCTCGTTGGCGGTTGGCATGGCCCAGATATTTTCAAGCACCATCGGCGGCCCGCGCCTGCTGAGCATCTGGTACCACTTCGCGATCATGTTCGAAGCGCTGTTTATTCTGACCGTACTCGATGCCGGAACACGCGTGGGCCGTTTTATGGTGCAGGAACTTGG
>Ga0182024_10021160_pt1 | contig 11828 bp, 9 predicted proteins | sample P32metaG_FD_120480 | JGI IMG/M metagenome (GOLD analysis project Ga0182024, IMG submission 120480) | Permafrost microbial communities from Stordalen Mire, Sweden - P3-2 metaG (Illumina Assembly) | ecosystem: Environmental > Terrestrial > Soil > Wetlands > Permafrost | place: Sweden: Stordalen... | reverse complement strand
CCGGATACACGGGATCTTCATCGCCGTTGTCTTTCACCGTGTACACGGGAAGGAGCAGCTCACCTGAACTGAGCTTAATGCCGTTGCTTCTACAGAAGAATGTTCCGGGGCATTGGGAGAGTCGTGACCAGGTTTGACCAGCGTCAGATGATTGACGAATGTAGGTGTGATAGGAGCGCGTCTCAACGCCGCCGTCGTGCTCTTCTTCAAGCAAAGGGTAGCGGTCCCAGCGTCCAATGGTAAAGAATAGCCAGGTTCGCTCGCCATCAGAGATAAAAGCGGGATCAAAGCTCGATTTGTGCTGTGTGCGATTCAGCACAAATGCCTTCTCCCAGGTGAAGCCTTGATCCTTGGAGCGCGAGGCGAGGATTACCTGATTGACTGCGGCCTCGTAGGGTCCTGAAAACCAGGCGCATAGCAGGTCACCGTTGCCCAATCGGGTGACGCTGGGAGCGTGATTGTATCCGTAACGATTGGCGGGGTCGTAAGGATCTGTTTCGGGATAATTGAAAACAACGGCGCGCGACAGCAATACGGGGGCTGCCGGCGTCTGGGCGGACGGTTGCGCCCATGCGCGCACACTCAGGAATGTAACCACCGTAAGAACGCGACCAAAGCAACGCCAATTTCTCACCGGCGGCTCCGTTGAACTGCTAAGCAAATGGCTGAAGTCTGCGGAATATAAGAGGGGCAATGTATCGTGTCAATACTTTATCAATACTTACGGGTGGGGATCACGATCCGATCCATGGCGTAATTCTGCATAGAAACCGCGGGAGCGCCCCAAGAGAAACCGTATGACCGCAGGACCTCCTATTGTCTTGCTTAAATACATTGCTTCGATCATACTCCTGTGCATCGTTGGTGCCAAAATGACAACTGCCGGCAAGTTATTTGGAACGCAGCAGAGGTCCATCCAATCTTCACCCAAATATCTTCACCTTGCGAATCTGCTTAGGCGACATATCGTGCTTAGGCACCTGCGGCCGGGAGATCTGCTTGGGACGGAGGCGGAGCTGGTTGCCAAGTACGGCGTCAGCCGGGTCACCGTGCGGCAAGCCCTGCGTGTGCTGGAGCGCCAAGGGTCTATCTCTCGAGAGAAAGCGCGCGGCACGTTCATCAAAAAGTCGATCGCGCCAAAGCCTGGGCGGGATGTCGTTCGCGGGACTGTGGTGCTGGCCTGCTCGAATGAGCAGGCCGATCAAGCGGAAGAGGATCATGCTTTCGCCACGATTGTGCGGGCCATAGAACGCCACCTGACCGAACGCAACTTCACGTCGCGGCTTCTTGGCTTTGGTGCGGATAAACACGCGGACCGGATACGTCTGCGCGAACTGGATAGGAAGAACGACCTTGAAGGCATCTGTACGATTGGCCCATGCCTCGAGCCGTACCGGGATGATTTGCCAGATGTTCCGATCGTCACCTCGTGCACATTCCTTCCGACCAAACCTCCGTGGGTTGGAGGCAATGCGCGGTTGGCATGCAGCGCTTGCATCAATCACTTGCTGGCCAATGGCCATCTAGATATTGCCATAATTTGCAGTGCCGGTCTGGATCGTGATGCGTACGCACTATTTGCCGAGGCCTATCTCGCCGAGCTTGAGGCGGCCGGGGTTCCTTATGCTCGATCCTTGATGTACCACGCTTATCCGGGACAACCGCTGGATCAATTGGCCAGGCAGATCCTGGGCGGCTCGAAGCGTCCAACCGCAGCATTTGCCGAGAACTGGAAAGTCTGCCAGGCAATCCTGACCGCGGCATCAGAATTGAAAATTCGCGTTCCCGAGGATCTGTCGTTGGTTGCATTTGGGCATAACGCGCTGCAGATTACCTATCCTCTTGCGATCACGGCTTACGTTCCGGATCAGGAAACAATCGGGTTGGACATTGTGAAACTGCTGACCGCGATTGTTGATGGGAAAACTCCCGCTACCAGGCAGATCGAGGTCCCCGGGAGTCTGGTTAAGCGTGATTCCGTTCGATCCATCGGCCCTTCGTTGGTTCCCGACAAGCGTGGTCCTACGCACTCTGATACGGACCTTTGAAAATCATGGAGCTTGTGATGCGAATTTCATCCAAGATCTTTTTATGTGGACTCTGGGGCGGTTCGTTTTTTCCCACCGGTGCTGCGCTGGCGGGGCCGGTGGGCGCAGACAATGCCAAGCCGCCAATGATTGTCTCGACATTCATTGCCGAGCCGGGAACGAAGTATCCGTATCGGCAAAACATGTATGAGCCGCTGGCTTTGCCCGACGGGCGAATCCTGGCGCTTTCCGTTGCCCGTCGCAACGGCCAGCAAACCATGCAGGGGCGCTATTCCACCGATGAGGGCCGAACGTGGTCCGGGCCACAGGATTTGTTCGAGTTTCCCAAAGCGGCCGGCGGCTTTGCGCTGTTCGAACATTTGTTGGGCCGCGATGGGGAGATCCAGATCTTTATTCTTTGCGATGCCAACTCCGGAGCGCTCTACCCCAGCTCGGAGGAAGCTGCTCCCGCTCGTCAAGGAGAGATCCTCGAAATCTGGCATGTCAAATCCGATGGCAAAATGCAACACTGGGGGACTCCTCATCGCATTTCAGAGCAGGGCGACGACCTTCTTTCGGTCATTCAGATGAATAACGGCCGAATCGTCCTTCCAATCTCTTTCCAGCGAATGCGTGATTACAATGATCCGCGCCAGGGATTTGAGGGGTTTACCTATTGCGGCTCTTATGGCGCCACCTCCATTTATTCGGACGATGATGGAGACACGTGGCAGCGCTCTGCGAGTATGCTCATCGAGCAGACACCCGATCTAGGAACTTACGGCGTCAACGAGCCGGTCGTCCTTCAACTCAAGGATGGACGCGTCTGGATGCTCATGCGTACGCAACGAGGACGGTTCTACCAGTCATTCTCTCCCGATGGCGCCCACTGGTCGCCGGCCGAGCCGACCAGCCTGATATCTTCCGACGCACCGGCCGGCCTGATGCGGCTAAAAGACGGAAGCATTCTGCTCCTTTGCAATGCCTGCTTGCGATATCCGTATGGATACGGGGGACGAGAGGTTCTGCACGGCGCGGTTTCCCAGGATGAGGGCCACACCTGGCGCGGGTTTCGCGAGCTCTTCCGCGATCCAAACCGCAACGCACCGGCTGATTTCCGCGCCGGTGACTACGGATGCTCTTACAGTTTTCCGACATTGACCGCCCAGGGAAATATATTGATGACCAATTGGGTAGAGGCTGAAAACGGCAGAGTCCGCACATTCAAGTTGATTGACCCCTTGTGGCTCTACCAAACGACGCAAGAAACCGATTTCTCTTCCGGCCTGGATGATTGGTCGATTTTTGGAAGCAAAGGCGTCGAACTGATCCCCGATCCGCAGAACCAAAATGCCCGGGTGCTCTCGATCCGCAAAGTTGATCTCGCCTGGCCGGCCGCCGCGGTGTGGAATTTCCCGATGAGCTGCAAGGGAACGCTCAAGATCAGACTGATGCTGCGGGAAGGCTTCGGGGGCGCTCGTCTAGGTTTGACCGACCACTTCTCTGTTCCATGGGACGATGAGGACAAGTTCTACAACGTCTTCAACCTCAACATCGGCTCCGACGGTGAAGTGATGGCCGGCGTTAAACTTGCCACGAATAAATGGCAGAATCTGCAACTCAATTGGGACACGAACCAGCGCGGGTGCCACATTACCCTGGATGGGAAGGATGCCAGCCTGTTACAGGACAATAGGCATAGCGATGGATTGAATTATCTGCGTCTTCGTTCAACCGCCAGCGGCACCGACGGCGGATTGTTGATCGCCTCCGTAGCAGCTGACGTATCCGCTGGCTGGCCCGACCCGCCCCCGGATTTGCATTCGACCCGTAACTGAAAGCGCCGCGGATATCAAAAACCCGCCGCCATCGACCGCCAGAGCCGCTGTCTCTGAAACACCAGTGAATCTGTTTGACGTTCCGCCGAAGCGATATACGCTATGAACAAGGCTTCGGCACTGAACCATTGGAGCCTGGGCTAAAAAAAAGGAGTTTTGTATGTCTTGCACTCATCGCGATTGCTTCTCCCGTTCAGAGGGTTTTACGTTGGTTGAGCTTCTGGTCGTCATTGGCATCATCACAATATTGATTGGGTTACTTCTCCCCGTGCTCAGCAGGGCCAGGGATGCGGCCCTTACCGCCCAATGCGCCAATAATATGCGTCAGAACGGGCAGGCGACGATTCAATATATTTCCGACTCGCAGGGATTTTTACCCCCATATCTGATTCAGTGGAATTCCGGCGGTTTGCCCTACGTTAATTCCCCATATATTTTTCAGTGGCTGCCCGCGTTTTATGAAGCTCAGAACGCCCGGACATGGGTTTGTCCGGCCGACAATTTTCAGCTTTCCGACGACCACGGCGAAGTTGGACCGCAACGCGGGCCTTATCCCGAGATTTATTCTGGCCGGTCGGATATCTATTACAGTTACGCGATTAATTTCGATCAGCCGCTGGGCCGCGCGCTGTTGTATCCGTCAACCAACAATTCCTATTTCAATCCCGGCCTGGCATTGAAAGTAACTCAATCCGCTTCATTTATGTTCCTGCACGAAACCAACGAGCTAGGCGGACAAACATACAACGATCCGACCAATTATTTCCGCTTCAATCATCAGGGGAACACTGCGATGAACGTGTTGTACCTGGACGGCCATGTGGATACTCGCAAGGTCGGCGAAATTCTCCCACCCGGTCCGACGCTATCCAGCAACCTGCGCGCGTTCTGGTTCGGCAGGCCCGATGCCACCAGCCAGTTGCTTTTTTGAGCACTGATCGCGGACGATCAGAAGGCTGCCCTGTCTCAAAACGTGCGCCGGAATCTGCACGCCTTTTCGCTCCGTGGCTGGTTTTTCGGGGCTTTTTTGAGATAGTTCGGGGACTGGTGCTCCCATGCGATTTGCTCGACTGAAGGCGATAATGATGCGCTGGTGGAGACTCCTGGTCATCGCTCCGCTGCTCTGGCCGCCTTATGCAGCGAGGGCTTCTAATGAACAACGCGTGAGCTTTGGGGGCGCGCAAGGCGCCCACATCGCCGGAACACTGGAACTACCAGCCGGCCATGGGACCTTTCCCGCGATGGTCCTTCTTGCGGGCAGCGGGCCTACCGACCGAGATGGCAATCAGCCGCCGGCCATTCACACGGACTTGCTCAAGCAGATTGCCGCTGGCTTGGCCGAGCATGGAATCGCTTCGCTGAGATTCGACAAGCGTGGGATGTACGCCAATGCGGCTGATTTACCTCAAGATATTTCTAAATACGGCGACTTTTTTTCGTGGGAAAATTTTGTCGGCGATGCCGCCGCCGCCTGCCGGTTCCTGCGGCAGCAATCGCGCATCGATCCCAATCGCGTGGGAATCCTCGGCCACAGCGAAGGCGGGCTCCTGGCATTGGAAGCTGCCGCTGTATTGGCCGCCCAAGGCCACCGACCGGCGGTCCTGGTTCTAATCAGCACGCCGGGACGGACGATGGATGCCATCCTCGCGGACCAGTTGAGGAGTCTTCTTGGCCGCCAAGGCGCGACGCCGCAGCAGACCGATTATTTTTTGAGTGAGAATGCCCGCATCACTCGGGCAATCATTCAGACCGGGCGCGTCCCGCCGGACGTGCCGAGCGGTTTGGCGGCGCTCTATCCGCCATATCTGGGCAGATTCCTGCACAGCGAGCTTGTGTTGGATCCGTGCAAGTTGGCGGCACAGTGTTCCGGTCCGGTGATGGTGATTGCCGGATCGGCCGACACACAGGTCTCACCCGACTTGGACGCCAAAGCGCTGGATGCTGCGCTGGCTGCGCGCCCGGGTGAGGTTCATGCGTTGGCGATCATTCCCCAAGCCAGTCACAATTTGAAAATCCTCGCCAACCCCGCTGACCCTGGATTTGATGGACCCATTGCACCCGCCGCGCAGGAACAATTGGATCAATGGGCCAGCGACCATTTGCGATAATCCCGGGTCACGGCGGCGTATCGACGCTCGGATCGAATCGTGAATACGCTCGTGCCAGAAGTGGGATCATGCCCAGCGCCACGCACGACAGCCCGAACCACGCCGCGACGCCGAACGCGAGCCACGATTGGCCGCCCAGGATGTAGCCAATCGTTCCTACCGCCGCTGCTGCGCCGACACCGACTGTCAAAAGCAGGAATTTGCAGATAAAAACCACCATCTGGCGACCGAACAATTGCATGTCGCCGGCGATGAGGCCGGCGGCGCGCAATGGATACATCAGGAACAAAAGATTCTCGATCCCGACCAGAAGAAGATTGAAGGGCACTGTATATGCGGCGGCGAACACCAACACCGGCCACGTTGCGGCGCGGGCAATCGCCAAGGCAACCAGCAGCAGCGCCTGCATCGCGGTGAGCATCAGGACCGGCGCGACCAGTTCCGCCGCCGCGACCGCGGATGGGAGGATCGGCAGCGAACGAAGCATATCCAGGCGGTCCAGTTCGTCGCGGAAATCGAACTTAAGCATGGCCACGAAAAACAGGTTCATCCAGATGCCGGCGCCGATAATAGTCCCGGCCGATGACGTCGGCTCACCCCGGTGGCTCAGCACGACCGCACTGGCCCCGGCGGCGATGATGACCAAGAGTATGATGAGTCGGCGGGAGCTGCGGATGGCGGAAATTAATTGGCGCCAGGCGATCGGCCCAGCACCGCCAAGCCAAGGCAGCGGTTTGACGCGCAGGTTCGAACCGCCGGTACGGCTCACACCAACCGCGCCGCCGCGCCGAATGCGCTGTATCCGCTCGTAGCGCCGCTGGCTTGCGGCCGCGGCGGTCTCCAGGTAATTGGCATCCAGGCCAATCACAATTGCGAGCATGAGTAAATCGATCAGCAGCGCTAGCGACCCCCAGCCGGCCAAACCGGGCCAAACAGATCGAGCCGTGATGGTGCGGGCAAATACATCAAATGGGCCCAGCAGCACCCTGCCGGCGAGGCTGGCATGAACCTCTCGGGCGAACTCCAGGGGACCGCGCTTCAGTCCCCCCGCCAGCTTCGGCGCCGCGGCGACAATCACGAGCGCTACCACGGCCAGGAGCACAGCCTGCCGGGCGGCGCTGTACAGTTTCTCACCCACGGTCTGCCCGACCATCACGACCGTCATGGCGAAAAGTTGCATGAATTGGATCGTCAGCCAGACTCCAACGCAGCATATGATCCACGATGCGCTGTAGCGCAGCAGCACAATACTGAGCATCAGGGCGGTAAAAATCGTTCCGAGCGAGGTCTTAACAATTTTGAATCCCAGGAGCTGGCGACGTGAAAAGGGGCCGGGGAATAGGAAATCAACTTCCGCCGCGGTGAACGCGACGGCGTTCTCACCGACCGACGCCACCAGGTTGCCAATACAGAATCCCAGGATCGCAAAGGGAGCGATGATGCGCACCGCGTGCGGATCGGCCCGCGGCATTGCCGTTGCGCGGTAGAACATGGGCCCCAGCCAGCCAAGTATGCCCAGGAGGCTAAGGAGCAGGAAGGTGAGGCCTCGCGGGGTGCGCACACCCCGCAGCATGCGCCGCAGTGTCCCGCGAAAGTGCAGGCGAAGGAGTGTCCAGAGGGCGGGAGGCATGGAGATCTCACCTAACAAGCCAGACCCGGGATAAGCGCCGGGCAAGCCCGGCCGCTAAACAGTAAACTGGGCATTGGTTGCGGCCGGCTCTCCTTCGGTTGCTCGGAAGAATACTTCTTCCAGCGACGCATCACCGCTGGCGATGTCGAAGGCGGCCTTGGCATCCTCAAGCCGGCCGAAGAACAATCGCCGGCCATGATGCAGGATCAACAGATGCGTGCAGAGATCCTGCACCAGTGCCAGCAGGTGCGAACTGACAATAACGGCGGCGCCGGCAGCGGCGCGCTGCTTTACCGATTCCTTCATCGTGCGTATTCCCCGCGGATCCAAACCGGTGAGCGGCTCGTCGAACAGGATCGCACCCGGGTGGTGCAAATAGGCGCAACAGATCGCGACCTTCTGGCGCATGCCGCGCGACAGTTCCTGGGCAAGCGTGTCGCGCTGCGGCGATAGCTCAAACTGCTCCAGCAGCGCCGCGGCATCGGCCTGGAAATCGGCCACGCGATAGGCAGCGGCGATGAATTGCAGATGTTCCCAGACGGTGAGCGCATCGAACAGTTTTGGATCATCCGGCACATACGCCAGCAGTCGCTTGGCAACAATCGGATCGATTGCCAAGTCATGTCCGGCGATCGCTAGGGTGCCGTGGGTTGGCGGGATGACGCCGGCGATGGCGCGAATGGTCGTGGTTTTGCCCGCGCCGTTGGGCCCCAACAGGCCCAGCACCTGGCCCGGTTGCACGTCGAAGCTGAGCGCTTCGACGGCCACCTTATCCCGGTATGCCTTATGAAACTCGGTGACCTGGATCAAGCGTTCTCCCGGCCGGCTCCCAACGCCAAGTTATAATGCCTGCTCGTTGGTCTCTCCTGTGCGGATGCGAATGACCCTGCTTACCGGGTAGATGAAGATTTTCCCATCGCCGACTTCGCCGGTTCGGGCCGCCTCGACAATAGCGCCGGCGGCTTTTTCCAGATCGGCCGACTTCACGCAGACTTTGATCAGAACTTTGGGTACGAATCCGACGTCCATCTTGGCTCCGCGATAACGCTCGGTGTGTCCCATTTGCCGGCCGAAGCCTTTGCACTCGACCGCCGTCACGCCCAGGATGCCCAGCTTGGCCAACGCCGTTTTTACGGCGTCAATCTTGTGCGGCTTGACGACAGCCTCGATCATCTGCATGACTGGCTCCTTGCCTGACAACTCAGCAAAAAAGGACGGATCAGCAGACCGCCTTGAGAACGTGGTCGGCCACATAGATCGGCACGGTCGTGGCGATGCCCAGGGCAATGGCGTCGCTGGGCCGGCTGTCGATCTGCACAGTCTGGCCGTCCAGGCGAATATGGATCAGCGCGAAGAATGTGCGGTCCGAAAGGTCGTTGATCTCGATCCGCTCGATGCTGCCGCCCATGCGCTCGATCACCGTGGCCAATAGATCGTGAGTCAGCGGGCGCTGGGTGGGAGTTCCCTTGAGTCGCCGGTCAATGGCATACGCCTCGGCGCTGCCGATCATGATCGGGAATGTTCGCTCGCCGTCGACCTCCTTCAGGTAGATGACCTGCAGGTCCTGCATCTCGCTAATGATGATCTTGTGTAGCTCCATCTGGACGGACATCCGGCGTAACTCCTGCGGGGGGCGAAGTTCACAGTAAAAGCGGGGTAAATTTCTGTCAAGTCTAAGGGGTGGTGATGCGATGCGCTCCCAGGCGACAAACATTCAAATACCCCTATAATTTGGCGAACGTGACTCGATTTTCAGGACACGCTGCGCTCCGTTGGATCGTGGGCACCGCTGCCGTGGCGGGCGCGGGCCTGGCCGTGGGCGTCGGGCTTTTGCACTATTTCCGCCCCATGGTGGACGCCACCGCCGTTATTGAAGGGCCCGTCGTCGAAGCGTTCTATGCCACCGGCACCATATCGCCGCAAAGGGAATATTCCGTGCGCAGCAATGCGGCCGGGATTGTTCACGTGCTGGTGGACAAGGGTTCGCAAGTCGTACGCGGCCAGGTCCTGGCGGTGGTGGACAATGCCGACCTCAGGTTTGCCGTCGATCAGGCGACGGCTGAGCTGCATCGCAAGCAGCTTCTGGCCGATGGTCAAACTTCGCCGATTCTGGGAGAGCTGCGCTCCAAGCTGCAGGCTTCGCAGGAGATGCTTGACATCGCGCTGGCCGATGAGAAGCGGGTCACCGGCCTGCTGGAGCGCGGCGCCACCTCGCAGAACGATCTGGACCAATCAATGAATCGGGTCAAGACGCTCTGGAGTGATGTCCAATCGTACAAGAGTCAGCTTCAGGCCAAGAAGATCGACTTGGACAAAGATGTCGAAGTCGGCAGGGCCGCCCTGGCCAGCGCCCAATGGGAATTGGATCAGGCAACGGTGCGCAGTCCGATCGATGGGACGGTGCTGGACTGGCCCCTCTCCAACGGAACCCGCGTGGCGATCAACGACCACATTCTCCAACTGGCTGACGTGCGTCCAGAGCACCTGGTCATGCGGGCACAGGTGGACGAAGAAGACAAGAATCGTCTACGCCCTCCTGGACCCGATGACCCAGGCCAAACCGTCAAGATGACGCTGTACGCTTATCCAGACGAGCTGCTGAGCGGCACCGTGGACAAAGTCTACGACAAGGCAGATCCGGATCGGCGAACCTACGAGGTGGACGTGAAGCTGGATAAGCCCGATGGGCGGCTTGCGGCGGGGATGACCGGGGAGCTGAATTTCATCGTCGCGCAGCGTGATCGCGCCCTGATCGTGCCCACACAGGCCCTGCAGGGCGGCACGGTAATGGTAGTGAAAGGCGGCCGGCTCATACGGCCCACAATCGTGACCGGGCTGCGAAGCATCGAGCGAACCGAGATTCGCTCCGGCCTAGCCTTGGGCGACGTGGTCGTGATCAGCCCGACGCTCGATCTGGCCGACGGTCAGCCCGTGCGCGTGCGCTGGATCGATCCTCGTGTGGCTGCCGATATAAGCAAGCCCCCAGATCAAGCCGAAGCGTTCAAGGGATTCCGCTGATTTTTCGCGCTGTTTCTCGACCCGCCATTCCTATGCGATGGTTTATCTCAATTCGATACTTTCTTTCGCATAAGCGGCAATCGCTGGTATGCATCGCGGGCGTCACCATCAGCGTGACCATGTTTATCACCATGCTGGCGATGATGGAGGGGTTCAAGGACAAATTCATCGTGGAAACCGTCGAATCCGGCGGGCACATCACGATCCATGATGAACCGCGCGAAACCCGCACCAGAATCCTCGAGCGGATTTACCCCGATCCCAACGCCTTGTTGCGCGTGGATAACGTCAAGCCGCGCGAAGATGTGAAGAAGATTAAGAACGCCGCCGGCCTGATCGCGCAGCTCCGGCATCTGCGCGGCATCGTTGCCGCGGCTCCGGAGGTGGATGGCGATGTGATCGCCACCTGGGGCACCAAGACACTCAACATTTCCGTCCTGGGCATCGAGCCCGAGCAGCAACTGCGCGTCACGACCATCGGCAAGGACGTGGTGCAGGGCAACTTCAATCGTCTGCGGACAACCGCCGACGGCGTCGTCATCGGCCGCGGTGTGGCGGATCTGCTGGGGGCGAATCTCAACGACGAAATCAATCTGTCCAGCAATACCGGCGGCCGCACGACATCACGGGTCGTGGGGATTTTTGCCACCGGCGTTACTCCCATCGATTACTCGCGCGCGTTCATGCTCATCAACAGCGCCCAGACCCTGTTAAACAAAAAGAACATCATTAACGACATCATCGTGCGCACGGATGATTACACCAAGGCCCAGGCCTACGCCGCCCAGATTGAATCCATCGCCGGCTACAAGACCGAAAGCTGGCAGGAGAGCAATGCCAATTTCCTGAAAATTTTCGCGATTCAGAGCCTGATCACCTACATCATCACCGGCGCGCTGCTGGTCGTCGCCGCGTTCGGTGTGCTCAACATCCTCATCATGGCCGTCCTCGAACGGGTGGGAGATATCGCCATCCTCAAAAGCTTCGGGCTGTCGCGCGGCGACATCACCCTCATTTACGTCTTTCAGGGTCTGATGATCGGCTTGATCGGTACGGTTCTGGGCGAAATCCTGGGCAAGGTGGGCGTTGAAACCTTGCGCCACCTGCCCGTTCATGTCGAGGGGCTCATCAAGAGTGAAGGCATCCTGATGAGCGAGAGCAACAGTATGTATGTCTGGGCATTCATCGCCGCGATGGCGATCGTGTT
>Ga0182024_10021159_pt1 | contig 11829 bp, 13 predicted proteins | sample P32metaG_FD_120480 | JGI IMG/M metagenome (GOLD analysis project Ga0182024, IMG submission 120480) | Permafrost microbial communities from Stordalen Mire, Sweden - P3-2 metaG (Illumina Assembly) | ecosystem: Environmental > Terrestrial > Soil > Wetlands > Permafrost | place: Sweden: Stordalen... | reverse complement strand
TCCTGCGGGTTTACCGGTCGCGCGAGAGCTATCGGGCTGAGGCAAAGTTCAGCACGTGGCTGTACCGGATCGCGACCAACCTGGCAGTGAATCACGCGCGGGATACGAAGCACGAGCGCACGGCGCAGACGCTGGAGTTGGACTCGGTGGACGCTGAGACGGGGACAACTCCTGAAGTGGCGGACGACGACCCGAACGTGGAGCAGCGGATGCTGCGCGAGGAGCGGATGGCGGCGATTCGAGCGCAGGTGGCGGCGTTGCCGGAGCGGCAGCGTATGGCGGTGTTGATGCATAAGTACCAGGAGATGGATTATCGCCAGATTGGCGAGGTTTTGAAGTTGAGCGAGTCGGCGACAAAGTCGCTGCTGTTTCGCGCATACCAGACGCTGCGAGAGTCGTTGAAGGCTTTCGTTTAGCGGAATTGAAATTAGAAGCAGGAAGCCGGGGTACACCGGCCGGAAGGGAGTAAAAAAATGAATTGCCATGAGTTGAATTCGAAGCTGGCGGATTTGCTGCTGGAGTCCGACGCGACGATTGCCGAGGTTCACAAGGACGAACTGGCGCATCTGACTGACTGTGCGGCTTGCCGCGCGCAACTGGACGAGTTACGCGCTACGATGGCCATGCTCGATGCGTGGGAGGCTCCAGCGCCTAATGCCTATTTCATGACGCGGTTGAATGCCCGCCTGGATGAGGAGCGCCAGGCGGCTCCCGCGGGTTGGCTGGAGAGGATGCGCGCCCGGTTCACGTACGGAACGCGGATCAAGCTGCGTCCATTGGCAGCGATGGCTATGACAGGGGTGCTGCTGATAGGTGGAGGGACGTACCTGGGCCTGAACAACAACTGGAATCAGCCGGTTGTTGCGCCGGAGACTGCGGTGGTGCACGATCTGCAGACGCTGGATAACAATGCGCAGTTGCTGGATCAGTTGGAGTCGCTTTCGGACCAGAGTGACGATTCGGGTAGCGTCGGTTCGCAGGACATGTAAGTAAGCTGATGGGAAAGAAAAGAGTAAAGGTTAGAAAGACAGGCAGGATCATGAAGACATCCCTGAAAAGAGCGAGGGTAGCTCGATATGTGGCGCTGGCTGCATGTCTGGGGATGGTTTTGTCTCTGGCGCAGGTAGCGATCGCGGGGCCGCGTGGCTTTGCGGGCTCGGGATTTGGGGTTCGGGGGGGCGCGTCTGGAGGATTTGCTCCACGAGGATTTGGTTCGGGCGGATTTGCGCAGCACGGCGTTCAGCATCAGGCTCCGGTGCCGCGGCCTGCTCCAGCGCCTCGTTCTCAGCCACAGGCTCATGGTCAGCCCCAGGCACGGCCGCAGTATGCTCCACGGCCTCAATCGAGGCCTCAGCAGCCTGGACGACCGGGTGGAAACTTCGCACAACCGCCCAGATTTCCAAGCGGTCAAGCCATGCGTCCGCAGCCTGGTTATCCGTCTGGATATCAGCCGGGTGGGCAGCCCAGTCAGCGGCCCTGGACCGGACCAAGCGTTGGACCTGGGGTCGCGCCTTCGAATAGGCCCAATACGGGATCTGGCCGCCCGATTTACAGCGGAGCGCCCAATGCTGGCAGGCCGGCGCAGCAAAATGGCGCGCATCTGCCTGACTGGATGGCACAGCATCGTAATGAGCCGGTCAGCCAGCAAGAGCGGCAACTGCGTCAGGAGCCGGGATTTAACCGCCTGAGTCCTGGGGAACAGCAGCGGGCCATTCAACAGCTTCACCAGATCGGCCAGATGCCGGAAGCACAGCGGGACAGGCGACTGGCTCGCGCTGAAGCGATCGAGCGGCTTTCTCCGTCGGAGCGGATGCAGGTGAACCAATCTTCTCGGCAGGAGGCGGCGCTGCCTCCGGATCGCCAACAGATGGTGCGGCGCGCCTTCAGGGATCTGCGTGGAGTGCCGGTGGATCAGCGTCAGATGATGCTGAATTCGGCGCGGTATGGGGCGACGTTTTCGCCGGAGGAGCGGGGGATTCTCTCGAACTTGCTGCGGGTGGAGCCGTATGAGGCTCCGCACTAAAGCTGGCCGGTTGTTTTCCTGAGCGAAATGAAGGATCTGCTTTTGTGGTGAAAAGCAGATCCTTCGTCGCTTTGCTCCTCAGGATGACAACTCCTTTTAGGATTAAGAGCTGTTAAGGTTAGGACCGCAGCAGGTTTTTGGCCAGGAAGAAGACGTTGGCCGGGCGCTCGGCCAGGCGGCGCATGAAGTAGGGGTACCATTCGCGGCCGAAGGGGACGTACACGCGCACGTTGTAGCCTTCTTTGATGAGTTTGCGCTGCAGATCGCGGCGCACTCCATACAACATCTGAAACTCGAAATGCTCGGGAGCGATGCCCTGATTGTGGGCGTAGTTTTTTGCAGCCTCGATCATGGCTTCGTCGTGGGTGGCGAGGCCGTGGTAGATGGGGCTTGAGAGCAGGATTCCACTAAGTCGAACGTAGTTTATGTCGGTGTCATGCTTCTTGGGGAAAGCCAGGTTCGGCGGCTCCTGATAAGCGCCTTTGCATAGGCGCACGCGGATGCCATCGGCGATGAGTTGCTGAATGTCGGCTTCGGATCGGTAGAGGTAGGCCTGGATCACGATGCCGATGTGGCCGCGGTATTCTTCGCGTGCGTGCAGATGATGCACAAGATCGAGCGTGACCTGGGTGAGATGGGAGCCTTCCATGTCGATGCGCAGGAAATTGTTGGTGGCGCGGGCGTGCTTGGTGAGTCCGGCGGCGATCTTGTAGGCGAGGTCGGGCGACATTTCGAGGCCCATCTGGGTGAGCTTGACGCTGATGTTGGCGTTGAGTTTGTGCTCGGCGATGGCGTCGAGCAGACGGTGGTAGATATCGGCGGACTGGTGCGCCTCAGCCTCGGTTGAGACGCTCTCGCCGAGGGAATCGAGGGTGGCGCTGATGCCATGGTCGTTGAGCATTTTGGCGGCGCGCAGAGAGTCTTCGACTTCAAGACCTGCCACAAAGCGCGAACTGAGCTTGCGCCCAAAGCTGGAGCTCTCGCTGAAGCGACGCATGGGTCGATTGGTCGAGAGCGCTATAAACGCGGAACGGAGCAGGGGCATTTTCCGTAGATTCTCCTTGGGGGACGTTCAAGAATCTGTGCAAGCCTGAACCTTCAGTTTCGCACAGGCGGGCGAGTGCGCGTCCTGCCAGTTGATGACACGGAAAACCAAAGGAATGTTGCGAATACGTCTGCGATTAGTCTGAGTCATTCTGAACAGGTATCCCGGCGTTTATTCCATCGTGGCGCCGGCAGTGCAAAGGATGAGGTTGGGTATTCATGCGGAAAGCGCTCTGGGGAATAATGCTTGTGGCCGGATTCGTCCTTGCAGCGGCAACCGCGGTGCCGCAATCGCTGCCCAATACGCCCGGCGAAACCTTGAGCGGTAAGCGCATCGTTCTGGACAATGCTGTTCGTGGCCATGCTGTGGTTTTGATCTTCGGCTTCAGCAAGGATGCCGGCGACGGCTGCGGCGAGTGGTTCAAGGCGGTGCGTGCCGACTCGGCGCTCTCCGGGGCGGCGGTGTACCAGGTGGCGATGCTGGAGAAGGCTCCTGGGTTTGTGCGAGGGATGATTAAGGCTGGAATGCGAAAAGGGGTTGCTGTGGCGGATCAGGCTAGCTTTGTGGTGCTTGTCCAGGATGACAACCTCTGGCGCAGCTATTTTGGTGTGACCGACGACAAAGAACCCTATGTCTCACTGATAGACGCAACGGGGCGCGTGCTTTGGCATGGGCATGGAGCGGCGAAAGATCTGGAGCCGCTGCTCAAGGGTGCGCTCAAGTAGAGATTCATCCTCGGGGCAACGACTCAACCGGCCAGCGGTAGTAACCTGCTGCCCTGTGGAGATGAAAGGCGGCCAGAGGTGTTTCTTCTGCGCCGTTGCCGATGTTGTGGACGACATGGGCCTGCTGATTTCCTGCGGCAACGATAATGCCCACGTGCGGGAGCCGCGCGTCGAGCAGCCAGGTGACGATGTCGCCGATTGCGAGCGGTTTGGGAAAGGCGTCGCCGGGTGTGGGGTCGCTCGCTTTCCATAGCTGAGCGTTGACCCGCTGCCAGTAGGTCTGCAGATTCAGAACGCGACGATGGTCGATGTTGGTGTCGGGAACTTTCGATCCCCAGACTTTGCGTGCGGGATAGGCGTCGAAGGCGCGAAGCATGTCTTCATGGACTAGCTTTTGCAGGTCGAGGCCGAGGCCGTCGCGGGCGGAACGGATAATGACGTCGGCGCAGACTCCGGTGGAGCGGGAGACGTCGCCGTTGGGGTAGCTGATGTGGGTCCAGCGCGGGTCGTAGCCGGTGGTGACTCCGACCTGGGCGCGGGCGGCCTGGGCGAGGCGTTGGCCGTTCGACACCGCAGCATAGACCGGCGCGAGTGGGGCCATGCTGAAAGCCGATAAACCGATGAGGAAGATTCTTCGCTGCATAACTTCACTTTGTAGCTGGGCGCAACTTCGACTGGGCCAGATATAGAACACAGGCGTGAGGCGGGAGAGTCACGTCCAGTTCGCCGTTCTTCGGAAGGTCGGTCCCTTCCCACATATCGCGTAGTTGTGTGCCGCGCAGCTCTTCCGAGAGATCTTCGAGTTTGGCATGAATATGAATCGGCTGATCGTCGAGATTGAACAGTGCCAAATAACGCGGGGGATCTGAGTAGGCCTCTTCCGATGCGGTCCAGACACGGACCTTTCGGAGTTCCGGCGGCAGGGAGATGATGGGGTGTGTCGCCCAGGTTCGCTGATTGATGCGGAGCACGTCTTTGTTGGTAATGAGAGACCGGGTGAAGTCATCCAGTTTGGTCAGGTTTGCGCCCAGGATGAGCGGGGAGCGGGTGATGGCCCAGAGGGTGAATTCCGTGCGCGCCTCGTCGTGGGTGAAACGGGATTCGCGGGGTTCTCCCCAGCCGGGGTGTGGAGTGAGCGAGCCGATGGGCAGCATGTCTTCGTCGGGCCAGTGGCCGGGCTGCACATAACCACGCCAGGGGACGAGGCGGCTGAAGGCTTGCAGGGTGCCCATGGGGAACTCGCCTTCGCCGGGCTTTGCTACGTGGGACCAGACATCCCAGTGATCGTCGGAGATGCGCCACATCTGCGCGTATTGCGTGACTTCTTCGGCGTGGTCGAGGGAAGTTGGGCCGGGTGAGAGGCTCAGTACGATGGGTCGGCCGGTCTTCTTGATGGCAGCGGCGACCTGTTTGATCTCGCTGATCTTGTAAGGGCGGTCTGAGATGCAATCCACCTTGAGGTAGTCTATGCCCCAGGTGGCGTAGAGGCCGATCATGGAGTCATACCAGGCCTGGCCAGCAGCGTTGTCTTTGATGCCGTAGTTATCCTGGTTCCATGGGCAGACGTCGGTGGTGTCAGCGGCGTCGGTCGCGGTGAATTTGGAGTCGGCGATGGGCCGGTTGTCACGGACGCTCTCTCGAGGAATACCGCGGATGAGGTGAATGCCGAACTTGAGGCCCTGCGCGTGCACCCAGTCGGCCAGCGGCTTGAGGCCCGCTCCGTTGGCGGCGGAGGGGAAGCGGTTCAGGGCGGGAATCAGGCGCCCGTTAGCGTCGTAGACGAATTTCTGCTTGTCGGTCGTTGCGGCGAACGGATCTTCGAGATACCAGCCCTCGTCGATCACCGCGTACCGCCAGCCGTATTGCTTGATGCTCGCGAGCACAGAAGCATTAGCCTTGAAATCCGCTTCATTGATTGTGAGGCCGTAGGCGTCCCAACTATTCCAGCCCATCGGCGGCGTCGGAGCGAGGGTTGCGGCGGATGTCTGCGCGAGAGCGGAGGCGGCAGTCAAGACGAGGGCGACGAGAAGCGACGAGATTCTCTTCAAGCGAGGCATGTGGAAACGTATAGCACAATGGCGAACGGTGAGGTGTTTTGTGTTGGGGAACGACGCTGAGGAACAGAACACCACGGAAAAGGATTTACAGCGAGTTTTTGGCGCAAACAATTTGGCTGATTCAAACGTTATCGAGGCCAGGATCGTCTACGGATAGGCGCTCCTCCGACGTAGTTCAAGCAGTTGTGAATCATTCAAGGGAAGGGGGTTGTTTGAGCCCTTCGATTCAAAAAAATTACGCAAAAATGGTATCGATTCCAAATTGTCGCTATTCTGAGGGCAAAAGCTGCAGCGCCATGCGGTAAGCTGTTGCTGAGGTGTGGGATGGGTTTGCGCGCAGTGACGCGGAAAACGATTGCGGGAAAGTTACTCGCGCTGGTCTTGTGCCTTGGCCTGGCAGGCACTCTTCAGTACGCTAAGGGTCAGGGAGCCGAGGCGCGGCAGGAAGCGCATCCTGCGGTTGTCATTCACACCGATCACGGTCCCAATTCCGCCAAAGCGCTCAAGTCACACTATGTGGTGCTGGTTTCGCTCGACGGCTTTCGCTGGGATTATGCGAAGAAATATGGGGCCACCAACCTGCTGGCGTTGGGCAAGCAGGGCGCGTGGGCGCCAAACGGGATGATTCCGAGCTACCCGTCGCTAACCTTCCCGAATCACTATGCGATCGTCACCGGGCTCTATCCCGAACATAACGGATTGGTCGCCAACAGCTTTCTCGATGAGAAGCGGGAGGCGGAGGGCAAACTCGGCCGCTACGCGATCGGTGATGCCAAGGCTGTGACCGACGGCAGCTTTTACAACGGCGTTCCGCTCTGGTCGCTGGCTGAGGAACAGGGGATGCGTACAGCCTGTCTTTTCTGGCCGGGCTCCGAGGCGGAGATTGCCGGTCAGCGGCCGAGCGAGTACGCCAAGTTCGATGACAGCGTAGACGAGATGGCGCGCATCGATCGCGTGAAGGACTGGCTCGAGGAGCCCGAATCGGACCGGCCTCATTTCATCACGCTCTATTATTCAGACGTCGATCATGCTGGCCATACATATGGCCCCGACGCTCCGGAGACCAGGGCAGCAGTGGCCAAGGTCGACAAGCTGATCGGCAACCTGCGCATCGCGCTCGACTCGACGCACCTGCCCATCGACCTGATTGTTGTCAGCGATCACGGCATGGTGAAAATTCAAGGCCCTTGGGTCACACTCGATCAGTTCACCGACCTGACCGGATTTGAGACCGCAGGTTCGTTGCTCTATGGCAAGACTGAAGCCGACCGCGTGCGAGTTTACAACCAGCTCAAGAAGGCTTCGGAAAAGTTCCAGGTCTACCGGCTCAAGGATGTGCCGGCGGGCCTTCATTACAACGAAAACCCCAGAGAAGGGGATCCCGTCATCGTTCCAACGGGCCCGTATTCCATCCGCGCCCACGCTCCGCCGGCCGGAAAGCAGGACTTGCCGCCTATCCCCGGCCAGCATGGATTCGATCCCCACATTATGCCCGAGATGAAGTCGAGCTTTTTTGCAGCAGGCCCGGACATTGTGCCGGGTAAAACAGTGGCTCCGTTTGAAAACGTAAACTTGTATCCATGGATCGCTCATATTCTTGGTCTTGCTGCTCCCAAATCGGACGGCAATCTCAACATTCTCGCCGGAACGCTGCGCGACAACGGTGACAACGCCGACGCGGCAGTGAAGGAGTAGCGGCGCGTGAGCACGAGTTCCAACAGCATCGTTCTGGGAATTGATGGCGGCGGCACTCACACGCGCGCGGTCATCGCACATGGCGGCATTGTTCTGAGCCAGGCCAAAGGCGGCTCGATCAAGCGGCTTCGCGTCGGCCCTGAAGCGGCCGAAGCCAACCTTCGCACTCTGCTGCGCGAAGTCTTCGACGCCGCGGGTGTGAGTCATATTGATGCCGCATCGGCGGGAGTGGCGAGTGCTTCGATGCCAGGTGTCAAAGAGTGGATCACGGATGTTTTCCGTGATTTTGGGGTACGGGAATCTGAGGTAGTGGGCGACGAGGTTATCGCTCTGGATGCCGCCTTTGAGGGCAGTGCGGGAATCCTCCAGATCGCCGGGACCGGGTCCAATTGCATCGGCCGCATGGCCACAGGCGAACGCGAAAGCGTGGGCGGCTACAGTTCTGTCCTGGGCGATGAAGGCTCGGGATATTGGATTGGTCTGCACGGCATTCGGCAGGCATTGCGCGCGTATGATGCGGGCGAGCCAAGCACGATTCTCGACCGCGTCGGCGCTGAATGGGGAACGTCATCTCTTGAAGAACTGGTGAATGTTGGCAATTCCACGGCGAACCTTGGCAATGGGGTTCCGGGCCCGGATTTTTCAGCTTTGGCGCCAATCATTTCCATGGCAGCCGAGGAGGGTGACGCCGTAGCGACGCGTGTGCTGATGCAGGCAGCGGCTGATCTGGCCGAGTTCATATTGCTTGTTCGCCACAAGCTGCGTCAGCGGCATGGGCTGACCGAGGAAGTGCCTGCGGCATTTACCGGCGGAGTACTCGAGAAGATGGGCATCGTCCGAGCCCGGCTCACCGAGTTGCTCAAAGAGGCCGCTCCGCAGATGCCGTTCCGGCAGGAGGGTGTCGTTGCCGTCGAGGGTGCGCTATGGCGTGCCCGCAAACTGGCGGAACTGCGAAGTCAGCCCAACGCCAGTTAACGGCAACTCGGCATAAATGGTTAGATCGCCGGGTGCACTCGACCTTTCACGATGGATGCGAGCAGCTTTCCGCTGGCCTGATCGAGTGCAACGAGGTTCGCTTCGTCTCCGACGCGGATTGTGCCGGTGAAGTCGCCTTGACCGGTCATCGCGGCTGGATTTCGCGTCAATAGCGGAAGCGCTTCCTGAACTGGAACGCCGGTGAAGGCTACGAAGTTTTCGAGCGCCCTATCCAGCGTCAGCACGCTTCCGGCTAGGGTGCTGGGATTCTCCTTGAGACTGGCCCGGCCGTTGGCTACTTCGACTGCGAGGCCGGCCAGCAGGTATTCGCCGTCGGGCATGCCGGTGGCGGACATCGCGTCCGTGACCAGGATCGCGCGCTGGCCGCCTTTGGCCCGCCACCAGAGATTTACCAGTGATGGATTGACGTGGATGCCGTCGCAGATGATCTCGGCATAGAGCGCGTCGGTTGTGAGTACGGTGCCGAGGATGCCCGGTTCGCGATGGTCCAGAGGGCGCATGGCGTTAAAGGTGTGGGTCGCCGAGCAGGCTCCGGCGGCAACGGCTCGCTGCGTCTCTGCTGCTGTTGCGTTGGAGTGGCCCACGGAGACCCGAACTCCACGCGCTGTTGCGTGGGCTGCCAGTTCTGCCGCGCCGGGCAATTCAGGGGCGAGCGTGAGCAGGAGCACGGACCCTGCGGCGGCTTCATAGAACCGGTCGAATGTGGCGATGTTGGGCGCAAGAAGATACTCAGGTGGATGCACGCCGCGCTTGGCGTGTGAGAGGAACGGGCCTTCGAGATGGATGCCGAGGGGTTGAGCGCCATGCCATTCTCCCGCTCGCGCTTTTGCGATCTGCCTGGCGATGCCTTCGAGAGCGCGCAGCGTCGTGTCAAGCGGGGCGGTTACGGTCGTGGCAAGAAATGTGCCGGTGCCGCGAGCAGCCAGGAATCCGGAGACGGCGGCGAGCGCTTCTGACGTGGCTTCCATGACATCATGGCCTGCTGCGCCGTGAATGTGCACGTCAAAAAAAGCAGGGGCGAGCGTTGCGCCGGGATAGTCGAGCCGCTTTGCGCTTGCGGGTATCTCTCGTTCTGCTGCAGAGCCGAGCCAGGTGATGCGGCCGCCTTCAAATTCGAGCAGCGGGTTGGCGGTCAGGCTGGCGCCGTCCCAGAGACGGGAGGCTGTAACGACTGTCTTCATGGCCTGAATCATCGCAGCCGGGCCGCGCCGAAGTCTACCGATCTACACATATGAGGACGATGGATTGCTCAGTGGATCATTGTCTTTTTGACGGTGAAGCCTGGCTCTGGGCCATTGGCGGCTTCACTTTCGCGGATGGTCACCATGGCGTCCTCCAGTTGCTGGCGGCAGTCGGTGAGCTCTGCGCGAAGTTCTGCGAACTGGATCTGCATCTCAGCACGAAAATCTTCGAGATCCTGGCTGAGAACTTCGGTTTGGAAGCGCTGCTCGACCTGGCTGGAGTGAATGCCTTTCAGCTTGGGAATGATCACGTCAGTGAGCAACGTTTGAAGCTGGGAATAGAGGTCCGACATAGTGCGATTTTAGTTGTAAGTATTGAGTTTGCCTTGATTACAAAGGTCATTGAGACGGCCTATCCGTATTTATGACATGAACAGTTACTACAGCTACATCAGCGTGATTACACTGGATAGCATGCATTCCACCACCAGACGTATTGGCATTCATTTAGGCACCGGCGGAGGGGCTTCGACGGCCGTGGAGCGCGCCCGCGAGATCGGGGCGAACACCTTTCAGATTTTTTCTTCCAGTCCGCGTATGTGGAGGGCGCCGAAAGTGGTGCCGGAACAATGTGAGCGGATGCGCGATCTTCGCAAGAAGTATGACGTGGGGCCGTTGGTGATACATACCAGCTACCTTGTGAATGTCTGCAGCCAGAACGAAGAGGTCAGGCAGAAGAGCATTGCTGCGTTTCGCGGAGAGATTGAACGTGCGCTGGCTCTGGGCGCGGAGTACCTGGTGTTGCATCCGGGATCGTGGAAAGGTCTGACGCGGGAAGATGGCCTGGTGCTTGCCGCACAGTCGATCACTGAGGCGATCTTGAAGGTAGATGCGGGGCTGGCGTGGCAGGGAACAGGCTTTCACATCCTGATTGAGAACACGGCGGGAGCGGAGTTCTCGCTTGGCGGCAGTTTTGAGCAGGTAGCGGAACTGGTGGAGCGGCTGAAGCCGTCTGCTCCTGTTGGCGTGTGCCTGGATACCTGCCATACGCATGTCGCCGGCTATGACCTTGTGAGTGAGGAAGGGTACGAGGCTACAGTGCAGCAGATCGAGGCGACGATGGGTCTGTCGGCGGTACGGGTATGGCATTGCAATGATGCCAAAGCGGCTCGCGGATCGAAGCTGGACCGGCATGAAAACATCGGCCAGGGGACGATCGGGCTGGAGCCGTTTCGATGGCTGCTGAACGATGCGCGCTTTGCGCACTGCGCGTTTATTGCGGAGACTCCGGTGGATGAGCCGGGGGATGATGAGAGGAATGTGCGGGTGCTGAAGAGCCTGGTTTCTTCGTCCTAACTTATTCGTCGTAGATCTCACGGCGATGGCCGATCCGCAGGACGAGAACCACGACGCGGTCGTCTTCGATTCGGCAGATCATTCGATAGTCATCAATGCGGTAGCGCCATAGGCCCGCGAGATTGCGCCGAAGCGGTTTGCCGAATCTTCGGGGATCCTCGTGAGTTGCGATCCTTTGCCGAAGATAGCGAAGGATCGCTTGCTGCGTGCCTGCGTCAAGCTTGCGGAGTTCGCGTCGCGCGCGATCATCGAACTCGACTGCCCATATCTTTGCCGGTTCTGGATTAGGCTTTGCGATCACGCCCCTGCTCCAGATCGTCCAGGCTCCAACGCCGTGTGGGATGCTCAAGCCGATAGAGGGCAGTGTAGGTATCTTCGATTTCGTCGAGATGGGCCTGGAGAGCTTCGCGGACGTAGAAGCTCTTGGGGCGTCCGGTGAGTTTGGCCAACTCTTCCAGACGGACTTCCATTTCTTCGGGGACGCGGACTGCCAGCATCGGAACCTCGCTATACATATCCTACATGTATGACACGTGTGACGCAAGGTGATTACTCGTTGGGTTTCTTACTTGCTACCGTTGCATCGGTGTCCTAGAGTCGGAGGTATGAATTCTTTAAACAGGCGATCGCTCCTCTGTGCTGGCGCGTCCTTACTTGTGACCGCGATACTCTTTGCCGGTGCTGGTGCATTGGCGCAACCTGCCGGTGGCCCGCAACTTGCCGGAGCGCGACAGGTATTTGATGGGCGGAT
>Ga0182024_10021158_pt1 | contig 11830 bp, 7 predicted proteins | sample P32metaG_FD_120480 | JGI IMG/M metagenome (GOLD analysis project Ga0182024, IMG submission 120480) | Permafrost microbial communities from Stordalen Mire, Sweden - P3-2 metaG (Illumina Assembly) | ecosystem: Environmental > Terrestrial > Soil > Wetlands > Permafrost | place: Sweden: Stordalen... | reverse complement strand
CGGGCGAAGCTCAGCAGGTCCCAGTCCGCGCGGCGGCGGCCCACTAGCTGAAGGCCGACCGGCAGGCCGTCTGGCGTGAAGCCGCCCGGCACCGAGATGGCGGGCAGTTCCGTGGTCGATATCAGGTACGCCGACGCCATCCAGTCCAGGTAGGTCCGCTGCGGGACGCCATCGATGTCGTGCACCCAGTCCAGTTCCACGTCGAACGGCGCGACCTGGCTGACCGGGCAGGCGAGGACGTCGACCGTGGCGAAGAACTCGCTGACCCGCTCGGCCAGCGCGGCCCGCAGCTCGGTGGCCCGGCTCAGGTCGGCGACGGTGAGCTCGAGCCCGCGTTCGGTGTTCCAGGTCACGTTGGGTCCGAGCTGGCCGGGATGTTCGCGCAGCAAGGGCCCGAACCTGGTCGCGAAGCGGAAGGCGCGGAAGGTCCGGAAGGCCTCGTCGGCGCCGGCCAGGTCCGGGACGGCGTCGATGACCTCGCAGCCCAGGTCGGTGAGCACCTGCCGGGCCGGGGCCAGCGCGGCCCGGACGGCCGGCTCGACCGGCAGCCCCAGGTCGGGGCTCCACGCCACCCGCAGGCCCCGGACGTCCCGCTGGAGCAGGGCCGCCAGCTGAGCCGGGGAGGCCAGGGCGGGCGGCATCCCGTCCAGCGCCAGCGGGACCCGCGGGTCCGGCCCGGACTGCACGGCCAGCAGCAGCGCGACATCGGCGACGGTGCGCGCCATCGGTCCCTCGACGCCAAGGGTGTCGGCCACCTCCGAGACCGGCCAGCGCGGCACCCGGCCCGGCGAGGGCCGCAGGCCGACGACGTTGCAGAAACTGGCCGGGTTGCGCAGCGAGCCGCCGAGGTCGCTGCCGTCGGCCAGGCAGATCATCCGCGCGGCCAGCGCGGCGGCGGCCCCGCCGCTGCTGCCGCCGGCACTGCGGCTGGAGTCGAACGGGTTGCGGGTCGCGCCGAACACCGGGTTCACGGTGTGCGAGCCGGCCCCGAACTCGGGGGTGTTGGTCTTGCCCAGGCTGATCGCTCCGGCCGCGGCCATCCGCTGCACGACGAGGTCGTCGCGGACCGGCACGTGCTCAGCGAACAGCGGCGACCCGTAGGTGGTGCGAACGCCGGCGGTGTCGAGGAGGTCCTTGTGCGCGGCCGGCAGCCCGTGCAGCAAGCCCGGCTCGGCGCCGCGCGCCAGCGCCTCGTCCGCGGCCGCCGCGCTAGCCAGCGCCGTCTCGAAAGTGCGGGTCACTACAGCGTTGATAACGCCATCGACCGCCTCGACCTGCTCGATATGCGCGGCCACGACCTCGCGGGCCGACACCTCGCGGGCGCGCAGCAGGCTCGCGAGGGTGATCGCGTCGTGCCCGCACAGCTCGTTCGCCGGCGGCCCGGTCACGCACCGACCGCCGCGGACTGCGGGGCCAGCATCCAGAGCACGAAGTGGATCGTGGCCGGCGTGGTCGGCGGGCTGGTCAGGTCGTGGGCATCCTGCGACGTTCGCAGGTCGAGAACCTTGACGGGGCTCCCGCCGAACGCGGTCAGCTCGGCGGGCCGGCTGCCGAGCAGGACCGGATGCCGCCCGGCCGCCGATATCGCGCTGAGGACGCTGGTCACCGCGGCGTCCGGCTGGCCGACCATCCAGGCCGTGGGTACCCCGCACATGCCCCGGATCACCTGCGTAAACCGCTGGGCGACCTGGCGGTCGACGATGACGACCGACGAGTCGCGCCGGATCGACCCGCAGAGCTGCGCGACGGCGGCGAGCTCGCCCGCGCCGGTGCGCCGGAACGCCATGCCCTCGGCGGTCGGCCGCAGTCCGCCCGAGCGGCCGGAGTGCGTGAAGCCGGCCCCGAACGTGGTCGCGGCCGTCGGGACGATGAGCGCGGCCACGCAGAACACCCCGGCCACCGACGCGGTCACCGACCGGGCGCCGCGCTCGCGGGCGTGACCGGTGAGCCAGACGGCCGCCCACAGCGCGCAGATGATCAGCCCGGGCAGGACCACCACGATCAGCCGCCGGCTCGCCCACGGCTGGTCCGGCACGATGTCGGGCTGCCACAAGACGGCAACTGACCCGGCGGCGATGATCGCCAGCGGCAGCCCCCAGTTGCGCCACGACCCGGCAGTATCCTTCCAGGTCAGCAGCGCCCGCAGGCACTGGCGCACGAGCAGCGCCACGCCGAACCCGCCGAGCAGGACCGCGGGCAGGCCGATGTACCAGATCACCCAGTACAGGGTGTCCTCGGCATAGGAGCGCGCCGGGTCGACCGGCAGGCCCTGAGCTCGCTGGAGGCCCGCGATGTAGTGAAACACCGCCAGGCCCGGAGCACCGCGAACCGTCTGGAGGTAGGGCCGCACCGCGAACCCGATCAGCACGGCGACGGCGACGAGGCTGCCGAGGACCGGCAGCCACGGGGCCACCCGCCGGGCCGCCACCCGCCGCAGCCACGCGCGCGCGCTCGGCACCCGCAGCAGCGCCGCGGTCGCGATGGTCAGCGCGATCAGCCACACGGCGGTGATCCCGACGAGCTCGATGCTGGGCGATATCGAGTCCAGGAACGGCCGGGACAGCAGGTAGCCATCGGCGAGGCCGTACGCCACCCCGATCACGACCCCCCAGCAGAACGGGGCCGCCGCCGGGCGCCGGGCGGCCACGAGCACGCCCGCGAAGGGGATGACGGGCAGCAGGTAGACCAGGGAGTTCAGGCTCACCAGGACGCCCAGGCCCAGCGCTAGGCCGGCGAGCGCGGCCAGCACCGGCTGGGGCATGAGCCAGGCCGACCAGGACCGGGCCGAGAACAGGCGCCGCCAGCCCTGCGCCGGCAGCGCCGGGCCGATCAGCGGCTCGGATCGCACGGTCAGCGCGTCGATGAGCAGGCACAGGCCGCCGAACAGCAGGATCTGCAGGGCGATCTCGGCGACGGCCGACCGGCTCGCGTACTGCTCGGGCAGCGTCAGGCCCAGCACGATGGCGCCGGCCGGCGCCCACTGCGGGCCCGCGAGCCTGGCGGTCAGGCCGCCGAAACTCAGCACGGCCAGGCCGCCCAGGATGGGGCCGAGCGCCGCGGCGCCGGAGACCCCCTGGGCCCAGAACCCGCCCGCCAGCAGCACGGGCAGCCCGGAGGTGAACGACGGCACGACCGACGTCCCGTGGGCGAAGAAGCCGATGCTGGAGAACCCCAGGCCGGCGTGCGGGCCGCCGAAGGCCCGCAGCGTCTGCGGGATGGGCAGCGCCCCGTGCTGCGCGAGCCAGTAGCCGGTCTGCAGGTAGGCACCCTGATCGCGGAGCACGACGACGGACTCGGAGTGCTCGACGAGCTGCCAGGCGGCAAACCCCGCCGCGATCGCCACGGTGGCCATCAGGCCGAACCACGAGGCCCACCCGCGATCACGCGGCCGCCCGGGGACCAGCCGCGGCCACCGGCTCGGCACCACCCGCAGGCCGTTCGCCACGAGCGCCACGAGCAGTGGCGCGGAGATGAGCAGCATGGGCACGGGCATGAAGTCGCCGACGAGCAGCAAGGGCAGGCCGGGCAGCAGCCACGCCATGATCAGCAGGACGGGCAGGGTCGTCAGCCGAGCCAGCGCCGATCCGGCAACGTCCTCCGCGCTGGCCGGCCCGCCGTCGGCGCCGGCCGCGGGCCGGCGGCCGGGACGCAGGCTCCGGCCGAGCCGCTCGCCGACCTGAGCGAGCCCGGCACCGGCCCGGGGCAGCAGACCGGTCCGGGCCGGGCTGCTGCCCTGAGCCGGGCGCGGCAGGTCTTTGGTGCCCGGCTCTTTGGTGCCCGGCGCGGGGCGAGGTTCGCTACCCTGAGGCGGCCCAGTGTTGTCAACGGAGCCGTTAACGTCACCCGAAGGGTCAATGCTGGCCTCGGACCCGGCGCTGACCTCGGACCCGGCACCGCTCAGGGACTCGCTGGCGTCAACGGGCCCGGTGGGCTCACGGTCGGACTCAGCGGTACGCCGGTCCTGGCGGTCTGGGTAGCCCACGGCTCCCACTGTAGAGGGGCGCCGAGGCCCTGCCACCTACCATCGGGGCCGGCATTCCCCGCGTCAGTGGGCGCCGTTCCGCATGTCGGCGCACCGTCGCGTTATATCCGCAGCTTGCGGGGCAGCTGGGAACGACCCGCCGGCTTACCTACTTATTCCACGATGTTTACCATCTCCTGTCATTTCCACCCTTTAGGACCGCGTAGCATGATCGGTAACCCTACGGCCAGGCCTGACTCAGGCCCCGACTACCGACGTACCGGGGAGTAATGCGCCGACAAGACGGCTCCGACGACGCTAGGCGGCAGGAACCACGCCGACCGCAGGGTCGGCAGGACCCGCGTCGGCAGAGCGGGCGCGCAGCAGCGGGCGCCCGGCGACGCTCGCGCGCGATGGTAGCCTCCGGCGTCCTGGCGGGTGCCGTGGCGCTGGCGCTGGTCGGCGGTTCCCTGTTCGCCTACGTCAAGTACCGCGAGGTCTGGGACAGCATCAAGCGGGTGGACGTCTCCGGTGACCTGCGGCAGATCAAGCAGCCGCCGGCCGATCCCAACGCGATCAACGTCCTGCTGATCGGCTCCGATAGCCGCGCGGGCGAGAATGGCGTCATCGGCGGCCGGGAAGGGATCGCGGGCCAGCGCTCGGACACGGTCATGGTGGCACACATCGCGCCGGGCGCCCACAGCGCGGTGGTGCTGAGCTTCCCGCGCGACTCCGTGGTGCCCGTGCTGTCCTGCACGGCCGAGGCCGGCGCGAGCGGCCAGACCGCTGAGCCTGGTCAGATGGAGCAGATCAACTCGACGTTTGCCGACGGCGGGCCCGGCTGCCTGCAGGAGACGGTCGAGGCGACCACCCACATTCACATCAACGACTTCGTCGAGATGACGTTCACGGGGTTCGAGAAGATCATCAACGACCTCGGCGGCGTCAACGTCTGCCTGCCGAAGGCGGTCGACGACCCGAAGTCCGGCCTGAACCTGGCCGCCGGCCGTCACCACATTTACGGTTCCCAGGCGCTGGCCTTCTGGCGCACCCGGGAAGATCTGGGCGAGGGCTCGGACCTGCAGCGGATCCAGCGCGATCAGTTCCTGATGGCCTCGCTCCTCCAGGGCATCGAGAAGAGCGGGCTGCTGACCAGCACCAGCAAGATGAGCTCGGTCATCAGCGACGCGGCGCGCAGCATGACCACCGACAGCGCCCTGACCCAGTCCAGCATGCTGCGCATCGGCGAGGGCATGCACGGGCTGACCTCCAAGTCGGTCCAGTTCATCGAGGTCCCGACCATGACCTACTCGGGGAACGCGAACTGGGTCCAGTGGACGTCGCAGGCGACCCAGCTCTTCGCCGCCGTCGCGAACGACACGAAGCTGCCGAAGACGGCCAAGACCCAGACCACGCCCACGAGCAAGACCACGCCCACGAGCAAGGCCAGTGCCGCCGCCGGTACTGCGACGGCGGTATCGGTCAGTCCGGACAAGATCAACGTCAAGGTACTCAACGGATCCGGGCTCGGAGGGGTCGCCGCCCAGGGTTCCGCCGACCTCACCAGCCGCGGCTTCAACGTGGTGGGCAGCAGCAACGCGTCGAACTTCAACTACACCAGGTCGGTCGTGGAGTACGCCTCCAGCGCGGACCTGGCGGCCGCCAAGACCGTCGAGAAGCAGTTCAGCGATCCCGAGATCCTGGAGAATCCCGCGGTGACGCCGGGCACGATCGACGTCATCCTTGGGTCCACCTTTACCTCGCTGGCGCCGGTGACCACGCCTTCCAGCTCGTCGAGCCCCACCTCCGGCCTGACTAGCACCTTCGGCGGGATCACCGGCAGCACCAGCATCTGCAAGGACAGCAGCGCGTTCGCCGGCCCCGACGGGGGCTGATCCCGGCGGCAGCTGGTCCCGGCGGCTAGATCACCGGCGGGCGGCCCAGCCTGGTCATCCGCCACACGGTGCGCGCCGAGATCGGCCGCCGCTGACCGGGGTCCACGCGCCAGCCCTCGGCGAAGCCGCCGAGCCACTCGCGCAGCGCCGGTCCCGACCGCGCCCGGATGACGGTCAGCACGAACCAGTCGAGCAGGAACACCGCCCCCAGCGGCCAGGGCAGGTTCCGGCGCGCGAGCAGCACCCGGTTCCTGGCCTCGATCCGGTAGAAGCCGGCATGCCGGCTGTTGGGCACCGCCGGGTGACACATCCGCGCGGCGGCGTCGTACTCGATCCGGTAGCCGCGATCCAGCAGCCGCCAGGCCTGGTCGATCTCCTCGTGCATGAAGAAGAACTCGCCCGGCTGGCCGCCCACTTCCAGGTAGGCCGACCGGCGGATCGCGCACGCCCCGCCGCTGAAGGTCGTGGCCGCCGAGGACCGGCCGGGATCGCCCACCCGGAGCCGGGGCACATGCCAGCGGCCGCCGAACCCGCCATCGGGATCGATAACTTGAAACGACAGCACAGCGAGCGCCGGGTCCGCCGCGAACCGGCCGGCCAGGTGCTCGGCCAGGTCCGCGTCGGGGTACCAGCCGTCGTCATCCAGGAACAGGACCACGTCGCCGGTGCAGGCCGCCACCCCGGCGTTGCGGCCGGCCGGGACGCCGACGTTCTGCGCGATTCGCAGCGTCGTCACCCCGGCGGGCACAGGCGGCACGTCGGCTCCGTTGCCCACGACCACCACCTGGACGTTGCCGCGCAGCGCCTCGGCGCTCTTGATGGCCCGCTCCAGCTCAGCGGGACGGTTGCCCATCGTGAGAATGACGCAGGAGAACTTCACCGCAGCCGCCTCGACGCGACGATCGCGGCCAGGTGCGCGACGACCATGAGCGCGCTCACCACCAGGCAGGCCACGAGCAGGACCCTGGTCGCCAGCAGGTTACCGCGGACCTGGTCGGCGATCGCGGCGAGCAGCACCAGCAGCGACAGTTCCACGGCATGGGTGATCCGGTGCACGCGCAGCACGCTGGCCAGCCGGCGGGCGAGCGCCAGGCCGCCGGCCCGCGGCCGGAGTGCCTGGTCGTCGGTCCCGGCCGGCAGGCCAGCCTTGGCCCGGGCCACGACCACGTTGTCGGTCTCGGCCTTGACCAGCATCGCGAGCAGGGCGGCCGCCAGGCCCGCGGAGACATACGGCCCGGAGATGGTCAGGTGGCCCTGCGCCCGGACGCCCAGGCCCACCAGCAGGGCCGACTCGCCCAGGTAGTGCCCGACCCCGTCCAGGTAGATACCGGCGGCGGAGGTTCGCTTGCTCCACCGGGCGAGCTCACCGTCGGAGCAGTCGAAGAGCAGGTAGGCCTGGATGAGCACGGCCCCGCCGATCGCGCTGGCCAGGCCGCCGAACGCGATCACCACGCCGGCCGCGATGCCGCACACGATGAACGCCGCGGTCACGGCGTTGGGCGACCAGCCGAGCCGGGCGAAGACCCAGGTAGCGGCCGGCGAGATCTTGCGCATGTAGAGGCGTCCGGCCCAGTGCTCGTCGTTGAGCCGGTCGATCACCGCCTGCGGCTGACCCTCCGCCCTGAGCTCAGCCAGAGATGGCCCTGGCATAGTCCTCCACTCGGTCGACGATCTGCGCATCGGACAACGCGAGGCGCTCGAGAATGGTGTAGCGGCCGGGCCGGGTCCCTGGCGCAAAAGCCACCGCCTTGGCGAAGTCGCCATGCGAGATGCCGAGGTCGGCGGGGGTCCGGGGGAGGCCATGCCGGAGCAGGCACGCGGAGATGAGCTCGGCCTGGCTGTCGTCACCGCGCAGGTAGGCGCAGAACAGCGCGCCCACTCCCGCGAGCTCGCCGTGGCTGGCCGTGCCCGGGTAAAGCTGGTCGATGGCATGAATGATCTCGTGGTCGCCGCCGCTGCACGGGCGGCTGGACCCGGCGACCGACATGGCGATGCCCGACAGGATCAGTGCCTCCGCGAGCACCGTCAGGAACTCATCCGACCGAGCGGTCCCGGGCTGGTGCAGGACGGCCTGCGCCGCGGACCGCGACATCGCGGCGGCCAGGCCGTCCACCTGCTCGCCGGTGTCCGCTACCGCGAGCTCCCAGTCGGCGATCGCCGACAGGTTGCTGACCACGTCGCCGATACCGGCCCGGTCCATCGGGTCGGGCGCGCAGCGGACCCGGTCCAGGTCGACCACCACCGCGACCGGCAGGACCACCCCGTAGGAGCCCTTGCCCGACTCGTGCTCCAGCGAGCTGACGGGCGAGGCGATGCCGTCATGGGAGAGGTTCGTCGCGACAGCCACCATCGGGATCCCGGCCATGTGCGCCGCGAACTTGGTGACGTCGATGGTCTTGCCGCCGCCGATTCCGGCCACGGCCTCGTACGCGCCAGCGCGCAGTCGCTTGCCGAGCGTGACGGCGCTGTCGTGGCTGCCGTCCGGGACCCGGAAGATCTCCGCGTCCTCGATCTCCAGCTCGGCCGCGATGGCGTCACCCTGGCTCGGCCCCACGGCGACCGCGACCCGGCCCGACATGGCGATGCGGCGGTCGGCCAGCAGGGCGCCCAGGCTGGCCACCGCGCCCGGTCGCACGTCAATGACCAGCGGCGCGGCGAGCATCCGGGCCAGGAGCGGCATGAATCTCCTCAGGCGGGCCGTGGTTAGTTAGCCCCGTGCTTAGTTAGCACAGCGGTCGGTCAGCCGCGAGACTAGCAGCGGGGCGCGATGTCGCGAGCCCGCCGCAGGTCGAGGTGGTTATCGACCTCGACCCACTCCACGTCGCCGATGGGGGCCACCGCCACGTCGCCGCCGCGGTCGGCCAGTTCCTGGTACCCGTCCTCGTAGTAAAGGCCGGGGTCGCGGCGCCAGGTCGCCTCCAGCGCCTCCGCCAGCGGGACGGCGGCCGCGGGCTCGATGAGGGTGGCGCCGATGTACTCGCCGTCCGCTGCGGCCGGGTCCATCTGCTTGGTGATCCGGGCGAGCAGGCCGCGCTCGTCGAGCGCCACCTTCATCTCCTCGTCCGCGAGCTGCTTGACGGTGTCGATGGCGAGGATCAAGTCCGCCTGGCCGCCCTGCGCCCGCGCGGCCAGCAGCGTCTCCTCGATGCTGACCGGATGCACGGTGTCGCCGTTCACCAGCAGCACGCCCCGGCCGAAATACTCACGCGCCAGCCAGAGCGAGTACGCGTTATTCCACTCCTCGGCCCGGTCGTTATGCACGAGGTCGAGGCTGACGCCGTGCTTCTTCTCCAGGTCGGCGGCGCGATCGGCCACGACCTCGGATGCGTACCCCACGACGACCACGACGTCGGTCAGGCCGATGGCGGCCAGGTTGCGCAGCGCGATGTCGAGGATCGTGGTGTCCCCGGCCACGGGCAGCAGCGCCTTGGGCAGGCCGTCGGTATCGGGGCGCAGGCGCCGGCCGGCCCCAGCCGCAAGAACCATGCCGATCACCAGCAGTCTCCTTCCCGGAGCCCCAGGCCGCTTGTCATGATTTTCCAGCAGACGAGCCCACCAACATACGCCGCGAGCGCGACATAGGCGAACATCGCGATGCCCATCGCGGCGCCGAGCCCGCAGATGATCATCCGCCCCTCCCAGCCCATCCAGGTGCCCTGCTCGGGCACCAGCTGGCCGGCTGCGGGCTGATCTGGTGCCGCGCTGGCGGCGCGGCGGCGGCCCGGCAGCACCGGGGAGCCCTCGCAGCCCAGGTCGGCGTAGCGCAGCGCGATCGCCGCGCAGAGCACGAACGTCAGGGGGGCCGGCACCCCGGCGGCGAAGCCAAGCGCGGCGATGTAGATGTACTGGGCGCCCTGCAACACGGCCGGGACCAGCCAGTCGAACCGGCCAGCGTGCGGGTGACTCGAGCCGGGCGCGGCCACCAGCATGACGATGGCCGGGGCCAGGATCAGGAGGCCGGGCAGGTCCCGCAGCCCAAGGTGGGCCAGCATCGCCACCGCGGCCAGGGCCAGCAGCGCGGCCGGCAGCGGCATCAGGTTGCCGCGGACGAGCCTGCCGAACCAGCGGGCGATGGCCCCGTCATCACGGCAGCGCAGCACGATGGGATGCCCGCGGTCGTCGCTGAGGCCAGCCGCGGGCCGCTGGTCAGCCGCCGGCCTGCCGGCCGCCTGCTCGCCGTCCCAGGTACCCGGCTCGGCGAAGCCCGCGTCGGCGATTCCCATATCGGCGAAGCCCGCGTCGGCGAACTCCTGGTCAGTCCAGCCCGCATCGGCGAATCCCGCATCGGCAGGCCCCGGGTCGGCGAGCCCGATATCGGCCAGGCCGCCTTCGGCCAGCCCGCGGCCGGCGAATCGGGTGCCGCCACGCGGGGCATCGGCGAGTTCGGCCTCGGCGGCCTGGTCGAAGCCGGCCGGGGGGCGGTTGAGCTTCATGCCCAGCACCGGAATCGACTGTCCGGCGGACCGCGCGGCCTGGATGTCGGCCCACTCGGGAGGCCGGGACGGCTGTAGCAGCACCGCCAGGCCGCCGGGCTCGGGCGGGGCATAGGGGGCATGACGACGCGGCTTCTTGTCCCCCGGCGGCTTCTTGTCCTGGCGCCGCAGCTTGTCCCGCCGCCGCGCCGCGGTCGTAGCGCCAATCCCGTAGCCGACGGCGATGATGGCCCAGTCGAGCAGCCCGAGCAGGCTCGCCCGCGCACCCCACACCGGGGCGGCTACGGCGATCAGCAGCACGCGGCCACCGAACGGCATCGTCAAGGCGGCCCCGACGGCCCGGTGCACCAGGCCATCAGCTGCCGGCCTGCCTTCCTCCGCGCCATCCCCTTCCGCGTCGGGCCGGGAGGCGTCGGACCGGGAGGCGTCGGACCGGGTCGGCCGGCCGCATGCGGTCATGGTGTCGCGGATGGCGACCAGGCCCAGCACCGCGATCGTGAGCGGCCAGATGGCCGTCCAGCCTTGCGCGATGGCCCCGATCGCCAGGCCGGCCAGGACCGCACTGCCCGACAGGCGCGTAGCCAGCACGGCCAGCCAGCGCGAGCGCACGGCCCGAGCCGCCCGGCCGCCGACCTGGTCCGCTAGCTCGCGGGCCGCAAGCGCGGCGAGGTAGCCACCGCCGAGCGCCAGCGCGCCCTTGAGGTTCCCCGGCCTGGTCCCCGCGGTGAACCACACGGCTGCGCAGATCCCGAGAACCAGGCCGACACCGGACAGCGAAGTCGGGGCCAGGGACCGGACCGCCGGCCAGGCCGAGATCCGGCGGTGCAGGCCGGCGACGGCACTGGCGAGGGCTCCGCCGGGACCATCCAGGCCTGCGGGTACTCCGCCGATCACGCTGTCGGCGGTACCCTCGGCCGATCCGTCGGCCGGCCCGTTCAGCCTTGCGCCGATCGGATCCTCCGTAAAGGTATGCCAGACAGCGCCCGGCTACCCTCAGGGCGGTAACCCGCTACCGCCGTACCTCTGAATACCCAGCTTAGATACCCAGTCACTGCGTCATCACAACGCCGCGCCGCTCCCGGGCCAGCAGGAGTAGCCAAAAACGCCCGGGCCCGGCTACCCCGCCGCGGGGCGGCCATGCACCGCCGGCCCCGGCGGCCGCCCTCAGCGCCGACCCCCGACGCCGACCCACAGCGCCGACCCCCGGGCACCGCGCCGGGCCGCGGGCGGGCCAGGAGCGCCGGGCCGGTAGGGTCCGCTCATGCGGACGGTCGCCGTGGTGCTGGCCGGCGGCAGCGGCCGCCGGTTCGGCGGCAGCATGCCCAAGCAGCTTCAGTTGCTGGCGGGCCGGACGCTCGTCGAGCACTGCGTCGCGGCATTCGACCAGGCGCCGGACGTCGATGATGTGCTAGTCGTCATGGCCGCGGAATTCGCCGGCCAGGCCGCAGCGCAGCTGCGCCGGTACCGCAAGCTGACCGGGATCGTGGCCGGCGGCAGCGCCCGCTCCGACTCGACGCGGCAGGCCATCGCCGCCATCGCCG
>Ga0182024_10021157_pt1 | contig 11830 bp, 13 predicted proteins | sample P32metaG_FD_120480 | JGI IMG/M metagenome (GOLD analysis project Ga0182024, IMG submission 120480) | Permafrost microbial communities from Stordalen Mire, Sweden - P3-2 metaG (Illumina Assembly) | ecosystem: Environmental > Terrestrial > Soil > Wetlands > Permafrost | place: Sweden: Stordalen... | reverse complement strand
CAGTCCCTGCGGCCCGCTTCTCGAACTCATCACCACCATCCCCGACTGCAACTCCGCCACGTATTGCTCGCCGCCATTGAACGCAACCTGGCTCTGCGGCGAAATCTGAAACGTACCCTGCGCGCTGCTGGTAAATGTCGCCGTCCCACCCTTGCCGGTACGCACCGTGTCTCCGCTGAAAATCGTCGAATCCGCCGGCGCCGGAGCATTGTTCACGTAAACTTCCCCGACGCTGCTCAACGACCCCAGCGGCTGATGTTCTTGCGAACGCGCACCCGCCAGCCCAACTGAGGGAAATAGCAAACTGAAAACCACGAGCAGCGACAGCCACTGAAGAGAAAACCTTGAGGCCCTATTCCGCATCTTGTCTTCGGGGTTGGCCCACAGTGAACTCAACGCATCCCCCTCAAACAACTCATCAGAACCTGACGCTGCTTTTTTACCACTCCAACTTTGGTTTGTCCATCAAGAATCGAACGGAATGAAACTTATCCGGTTATCAGGGCACGAAGGTCGTCATGCCATCTTCTTGACTCTTTTCGTCTCTCGCGCGTAAACGGTGAACATTACGACACCGAGGCAATTCTCGATTTTATACCAGAGGTTTTCGCGCTATCAAAAGTATTTCACCAGCCAAACCATGGTCTTGGGCGTTCTGAATAGCCTGAGAACAGGCAGAGGAGGGACTTATGAAACCGAACGAGACAGGGAAAAAGCCCCGCGGCAATCCCCGAATTGTAGACGCCGGCATTGCAACGCGTTTCAAGCCTGGTCGCAGCGCAAATCCAGGCGGCAGGCCGCGTAGAACCCCATACGCAGACGCGCATCGCACTGTCGCCGACCTATCGGTCGCTGATTTGCGAAGCTCGACGGACGATCCAGTCGCGATCGGAATCGCCAAAGCTATGGCGCGTGCCGCTCTCGCGGGGAAAATCAGCGCGGCCGTGGAATGCGCAAACCGAGCCGAGGGAACTCCACATCAAACAGTCAACGTCCACGAAGACGATACTGTAGAACCGAAGCTTACAATTGGTCAGACTGTCGCAAAAATCCGGGAGGCTTACGGACTAGCGAATCCTAAGGCTTCAGTTGCAGAAGATCAATCGGGTAAGGCTGAGGACTCTGTCGCAAAAGCTACAGTCCGGGACTCGTCGGAGGTCGGTGAAGACTAGGTCTCTTTTAGGCAGTGCGTTTAGGGTGGTTCTCAACGATTTCGATATATGGTCACGTAGTGGTTTTTGGGGGAAGTGTGTTTGAGAGTCTTGTGCGCGTTTCTTGTGTCGAGATCAACGGGCGACAATCGTATTGGTTGAATTCGGAAATGATATGTACTGAGAGATGCGAAAGTCGGTTACAAGACGCTCCAAGCGCCGGGTCTTCTAATCTCTCGTCTTCAGGGAGGTCGCCTTTGGCGACTCGGTTCCCCCCCAAACCTTTTCTAAGGTGATCTCCAGATAGTTCGTAATCGACCTTTTCTCTTTTTTCGCTTCTTTCGACAGCTTTCGCTTGAACCCTGCTGACACACGAAGGTTTAGCGTGTCCTTTTTTCGCATTATCCCTCAATCGAACTTCCGACAGCGATGCTACCCAAGGTGAGGTGTATCGTCAAGAACGACAGGTTCCCGACTATTGACACAGTAACGCATTATGCGTTACTATGGCGTTACATGAGATTTGAGGAGCGTTTATGAGTAGCTTGGCGAAAGAAAACCGAGCTGTTGCAAGACGGAAGTGGCGAAGTGAATTAAGTGGATTACGGCTGGACGGGCTAGATTGGCTTTCCTTGCAATACGGATTTTCGATCGCAGTAGGAGACTTAATATTCTTAGATAAGAAATGGTACGTTACCAATAGCGGTCTCCTACGTCTAGCGCACCGCTCACGTTGTTGCGGCATCCGTATCCAACAAGTTAGAGAATTCTGCGAGGCGTCTTTCGGTCGTTGGGTTTTCAAGGCTATTGTCTATAAGTCAGCGCGTTCGCGAGGGTTCGAGGGCTATGGTGATGCCGATCGTTCCAACACATCTCCCCTAGTCCGCGGTGCGGAGATGCGCGTGGCCGAAACGAGAGCAGTCAACCGGGCTCTGCGAAAAGCTTACGGAATCGGGCTTTGCAGTATTGAAGAACTCGGTTCATTTTCGGCTTCGCAAAAGCCTGTCGAGGCCACGCCGCAGTCAAACGGACGTCACGGTTCGAATAGGTCGAGTAACGGTCAGGCGCGATTACGTGACCAACTCTGCCTTCTCATTCGCCAATACAACCTCGATCCTACGCTTGTCAAGGCCTACGCTGCCGACTTCTGCGGTACCGCAACGCTCAAAGAAGCTAGCCGGGACCTTGTCGAGTCTTTCATCTCCGAACTCGCAACAGCTGCAAAAAATGATCGGGATAGCTTGCTCTGCAAACTCAATTCCTATGCTCAATCCATGGAGGTGAAGCTATGAAACGCCATTTCCCTGGCTTGCATTCAGAAGGATCTCGCGAAGATGAAGTCCTGCAAGGCGTGTTCCTCGTTCGGGTCGAGCGCGCTTACTATCGTTGGCATCCGCAGAAGCCATTCTTCGTTCTCAGCTTCGCAATACTCGAGCCCCAGGATCTTGCTTCCCGCAAAATCTTCGGTCGACTCTATGCCACGATGAAGGCTCTTTGGCGACTGAACTGGTTCCTTCGCGATTTTGCATATGACCGCGATTTACTCGGGCGGGACGAGGTCGACGAAAAAGCCTGCTCGGTCTTACTGGAGTCCTACGAACCACGAAGAAAGTCTTTGCTGGTCGCACCTATCTAGATCTTGCAGGATTTGCGCCCGCTAGCGAATGGGAATTCATCTCGAAGGATGCTCGCGATGGCGTGGTGACAGGAGATTCTGGTGACGTACAGCTACACGCAGATTAGCCAATACCTTCGTTGCCCCCGCAGCTATCGCTACCGCTATCTGGATGGATGGCGGGAAAAGGACACGCGCGCAGCGATGGTTTTCGGTCGCTGCTTTGAAACTGCGCTTGGCGCTTATTTCCGCCGAGAAGACCCATCCGCAATGCTCTTTAAGGAGTGGGGTGCTTTTCGGGATACTCCATTCGAATACAAGAAGGGTGATTCCTGGGATCGCCTGGTACATCAGGGAGTCCATCTACTTCAGAAATTTGCGCAGGATGATCGCGTTTGCATTCACCGTCCGCAAGAGAGCTTGCAAGTGAAGATGCTCCGAGCTCTTGCCAGGAATAACGATTTTGTTGCTTACATTGACGCTCTTGGTGCTCTCGATGGCAAGGAGTGTTTGATCGATTGGAAGACTACGGCGAGTCGCTATCCCGAGGAGCCGGCAGGGTTGCTGACGCTAGACCCTCAGCTCATTTGCTATTCCTGGATCAGCGGTATCTCCGATGTTGCTCTCGTTGTGTTCGTGCGAAAGCAGCTACCCGAAATCCAATATTTGACAGCATCGATCTCGGAAGACCAACGCCGCGAATTCGGTCGGCTGGTCGAGACAGTGATCGGCCAGGTCGAAGGCAGCCAGTTTCCTGCCCACAGCGGGATTCGCTTCCCTCAGAACGGTTGCATGAGCTGTGCGCACCTAGGGCTGTGCCTAGATGACAAGAAATTGGTCGATGTGAATTTGATTCGCCGACCAGGAGCAAGCGATCTTGATTGGGTTAACGAGCTTACGGATTAACGGACGGCCGCTCATGTCTCCAGAGCTGAATCGCCGACGAGCACTGGTCGTACTAGACAAGATCGACGAAATCTTGTCCTGGGAGCAGACAAAAGAACGGGAGTGCGATGAGCGATTTGTGGAACTGGGCCAATACCTATGCGAAGTGCGATCAGGTCAGTACTGGAGACTCGAGAATCTGAAATCGTTTGATGAATTTCTAGAGAAGCGCTTCCCGGAATCGCGCCGGAAGGCTTATTACCTGATGGCAATTCACGAGCATCTGACTCGGATTCCGAAGCAACTGCTTCGTGAGGTGGGCTGGACAAAGGCCAGGGAGTTGGTCAAGGTGGCGCGGCGAGAGGGAAGCGAGTTCGATTGTGCACCCTGGGTGCACAAGGCCAAAGAACTCCCTAAGGAAGCTTTCAAACGAGAAGTGGAACGCCATTTGACAGGCCAGGAGACTGAGCCGTGGGAGATCATCTATTTCAAGCTTTACAAGAGTCAATTACCAATCATCGAGCAGGCGCTTGAAACTGCTTCGCTGATGCTGGGAACACAAAAGTCGCGTGGGTATTGCATGGAGATGATCTGCGCAGACTTTCTCGCAGGAGCGACTCTAGATGAGCCGAGTCCTGCAATTTTCTCAGTTTCAATCCGACGACTCGTGGAGCTTCTTCCGGGACCTGAGAGAGTGGAATTTATCAGAAGCCTGAAGGAATCTGCATGAATCGCTCTCAGCCGAAACGCCCCTGGATTAGGTTGCAACGAGATCGCTACAGTCGGCTCTGTCGCCAGGTCTTAGAAAGAGATAACTGGAGATGCCAGAATTGTGGAAGAACCACCGAACTGCAGATTCACCATATTCAATTTCGGAGTCAGTTGGGTGATGACAGCGGAGAGAACCTCGTAACCCTTTGCGCCGCTTGTCATAGAGAACTTCATTGTCAGGTCACAGCGACACCGATTGACTCGCAGAGACGCGATGGGAAATGGCTTGCATTTCGAGATGGTCATGGTAATAGCATGGGCATAAGGAAAATACCATGAAGCAAGTGCCAGCGGGCGAGTTTGAACGCGTTGTTGTCCGTTATGGACGATGTTTATGACACTTGACAGTGGCCCGCTGCCACCGCTTCCTGCGGACACCGCACATCGTTTTGCTTATCTCGGGAGTCCCGTCAAATAATCGAGAATCGAGCGGAACGAAACGAAGCATTGAAGGACGGTCGGCTCGAACTGAGTGTTAAATTCCTCCTCAATTACCGCATCTAGTGTAATAGCGGCACTGGAATCCCATGCCGCCAAAGTCTCCATGCTGGCCAAGCTAATTTCTTGATTACTAAGCTGGGGAAACACTGCAGAAAAGCATCGGATGAGTCTCGCCTCTGTGTCATTCACCCTAATTCCTCCTGAATTCGGGGTAGACAGCCGGGCACTCATCGGTCCCTCCTTGGTCTCCCATCACCTTGACGCGATACGGTTTGGGATCGATACTCGGGGATACAGGAAGATCGTCTACGCCATGAGCACCAAGATCGACGAAGTAAAAGCCCTCTTTGAATCCCCGCGACCCTATCTGAAGCGCCGACGCTACAATATCAATATCGGTGCCGAGACCGTCCAGTATTTTCTTCGGAATCGCGAATTCATTCGAATTCTGGACGTCGGTTGCGGCGATGGCTCCGCCTCTATACCGGTTCTGAACGCCCACAGAGAGTTGACGTTATTGGACCTATCTAACAATATGCTCTCAATAGCGCTTTCGAACGTCCCGCCAAGCCTCAGACACGGCGTTCACTGCCTCTTCACCCCAACTAGCCGCCTCCCAAGCCCGCACGAATTTGCGCCCACCGCATCCGCAATTCAGGATTAGAATGGTCGCCTCCATGAAGGTTCTGCACATCGTCAAGACCGCCGTCGGCGCGCACTGGGCCTACGAACAAGTTCGCGTCTTGTGCTCGCTCGGCATCGAAGTAGTCGTCGCGCTGCCTTCTGACACCGAAGGCCTCGCTCCCAAATATCGCGACGCCGGAGCCACTGTCGTTCGCGCCAATCTCGATTTTCCCGCGCGACAGCCTTGGCGCATTCCCGCCGCGCTGCGCGCTTGCCGTCGGCTCGTTGCCGACGTCCGCCCCGACCTCATCCACACTCATCACGTCGGCACCACTTTCATCGCGCGCCTCGCCCTCGGAAAAAATTCGCCTATCCCGCGCGTGTTCCAGGTTCCGGGCCCGCTGCACCTCGAACATCCCTTTTTCGCCTGGCTGGATATCACCCTAGCCGGCCCCCGCGATTTCTGGATCGCAGTCTGCGAAAGTATTCAAGAAAAATACCAATTACGTGCCGTGTCGCCGGATAGGGTCTTTCTGTCGCGGGCGGGCATGAGAGTTACTGAAGTTGGAGTGCGCAAGAATACGAACCTGCGCCAAGAACTCGGCATTCCTCTCGATGCAGCCGTTGTCGGCATGGTGGCACATATTTATGCCCCCAAGTTTTTCTTAGGCCAGACGCGTGGAGTGAAGGGCCACGAGGATTTTATTGCGGCCCTAGCTTTAATTAAGAAGGTGCGTCCCGATGTTCGCGGAGTGATCGTCGGTGGCTCTTGGCAGAAATCTGGTGCATGGTACGAGAAACGCTTGCACTCTCTGGCTGAGAGAAACTGCGGACGCAGCCTAATTTTTCTTGGAAACCGTAAGGATTTAGACGAAGTCAGTGGAATTTTTGACGTGGGCGTCCAGCCTTCGCACTCGGAGGCTGTCGCTTGGTCCGTCGCGGAGTTACTAATGAGGAATATTCCCGTCGTCGCGACGAAAGTTGGCGGATTGCCGGAAATGATATATCACGCTGAAACTGGCTGGCTCGTGCCGCCTCGCGACCCTACCGCTATCGCCCGAGCTGTCTTGGACGCGCTGGCAAATTCCAAGGAAGCGCGACGACGCACCGCCCAGGGCGCGGAACTTGTCCGTAATTTGCTGGACGTGGAAAAAACAGGCCGCGAAGTAGTCGCCATCTACGAAAAAATTCTTGTACCCTGGCCTGATTCGAGAGCCGTTAGTACCGGTGAACCGCGTGATCGCACCGATTCGAAATCAGCTCAACATTCCGAGATTGCAGCGAGAGCTACCGCGCAATGGTGAAAGCAAGTAGCTCAGACATCGAATGGCAATCTTATGGCGAGCTCGACTACGGTGCTTCCCACGATCTTTCAGCAGGCGTCGAAGAATGGTCCATGCTAAAGAGCCATCTGCGGCAAATTGGATTGGACCGGATGCACACGTGTGTAGAACTAGGCTGTGGCGCTGGTCGTCTCACGAATGCTCTGGCCCGAGATTTTGATGTTGTGCACGCGCTCGACGTCTCGCCCCATCGCCTGGCCGCGGCGAGTAAGGTACCGAACTCGGAGAATGTAGTATTTCACTTGTTGGAGAAACCGATCATCCCGCTTGCAGATGGAACTTGTGACCTCTGCATCTCGACCCACGTCCTCCAGCATGTTTCGGATACTCAAGTTATCGAGAATTATCTCCGCGAGCTGCGCCGCGTACTTAGGCCTGGGGCGGTTGCGGTCATTCACATACCGGTAATAGGGGCCCACGGCATGACCGGAAATCTCAACGAAGTGATCTTGAGGCGTGGCAAGGAAATCGTGAAACGAGCGGTGTTGGGGATAACACGCGGGCTCATGCGGGCCGGAGCCCGCCGTTTGCCCTGGAAAATCGATCAATATCGCGTATTCAGTTTCGTCCAGTTCGACGGCGCTCTATGCCGGTATGGTTTCAGCTCGGTTGAACTTCGCATCTTGCCCTGGGCGGGGGGACATGCTTACGTCTTCGCTCGAAGTTGAGCCCGGACGCGAAAATCTATTCGCCGCCTTTTCTTGGCGGCTGTGACTTTTTTTCGCTCGCTCGATACTTTCTATGAATAAACAGAAACAGATTCGAGTCCTGCACGTCCTCGGGTCCATGGACCCCGGGGGTCTAGAGACTTGGCTTCTACAGGTATTGAAAGATATCGACCAAGATCGATTCCAACTCCATTTCTGCACGTGTAGACCTCAACCGGGTCTTCTGGCAAACGAGGTAGCAAGACTCGGAGGCGTCATGGTGCCCTGCGCCAAAGGCAAGAATTTATGGTCCTTCAGCCTCCGCTTCCGAAAAATCCTGCGGGAAGGTAAGTACGATGTCGTGCACACCCATGTGCATTGTTTTTCCGGCGCATTACTTCGTTGGGCGAAGACGGAACGCGTGCCTATCCGCATCGCCCATAGTCACAATGCTCACGATGGAAGGCGCGACTCACAAGCTCGTCGTTGTTATCGGAAGCTGATGAAGTCTTGGATAAATCGCTATGCGACGGGCGGACTCGCGCCCTCCGAACCCGCCGCGCAATTATTTGGCGACAACTGGAGGACGGATGATCGCTTTCAGATTCTTCGCTTCGGGCTGGATTTGCGGCCGTTTCGAGAGCCTATTAATCGATGCCAGATTCGCGCTGAGTTGGGAATCCCGTGTGGTGCGCCAGTGATAGGGCACGTCGGCCGCTTCGACCGACCGAAGAATCATCGCTTTCTTCTTGAGATTGCTGACTTAGTCCTGAAAAGCAGACCTGACATACATTTCATGTTCGTCGGTGATGGACAACTACGGCCTGAGATCGAGGCGCATGCGAGGGCTATTGGTCTTTCGAGCAATATGCATTTTGCTGGGATTCGCACCGACGTGCCTCGGCTGATGCGTGGAGGAATGGACCTCTTCCTCTTTCCTTCTCTTAACGAGGGTTTTGGATTTAGCCTCCTTGAGGCTCAAGCGGCGGGGCTGCACTGTTTGGTTTCCGACACTGTCCCACGGGATGCAGTCTGTGTGCCTGAGTCAGCAGAATTCCTCTCTTTATCCGCGGGAAGTATTCACTGGGCTGCACGCGTAATAACGAAGCTTGATCTTGCCCGTTCAAAATCTGCGCCAGTCCTAAACGACCGATTCGATGACGAATTTTCGATGCAATCGTCGCTTCGCCAACTCATGAACATTTACACTTCAGATCCATATCTCAATCGTTCGACCGCTCTGGAACAACATGCCTAGCTTACTCTCGCTCGGAGCCACCGATATTCAAGTCACTAAGTCGGAGCAAGTTGTCCATCAGCGACCATTGCGCGGGGACTATGCAACTGCCACCGTCGGCGTGGGCATCATCGTTCTCTTATCCATGGCGTGGAATACCGCGGTATTTCACTGGTTTCTGCTGCCCGCGGGTGCGAGTGGAATCCTTGCTGGCGTTGACGTGGTTCGATGGCTGCGGGGCAAGCTTGACGTGTTTGATCCAAGGACCGTTATCGGTTGTCTGGCTTTCTATGGCTTCTTTGTAGCTCCCATCCTGCACGCAGCCTGGGATATCTACGGTGTTGGCAACGAGATGTTGTTATGGGGAGACTGGCGACCGTGGCTCGGAGCTATGGCATGTTTGAACGCGTTGGGTCTGGTCGCGTATCGCTGCGCTCATAACTGGATATTCAATCGCACCGCTTCATCGGCGATTCGATGGCAAATAGACCGGCAGAGGTTCTATCCAGTATTTGGCCTGGCGTTGGCCGGATCGGTTATTGGAGTGGCGACATATCTGTGGGAACTGGGCGGCATTTCGGGAGTGGTAGATGCCTACGAGAACAATCAAGAAGCTTTTGTGGGGAAAGGCTGGTTGCTAGTGTTGGCTTGGCCCTTGGCCGTATTGTCATTTATCGTCATCGTTTACGCATGGACCGATCGGTACAAAACGCATCGTCCACATCTAGCCACGGGAATAATACTTTTGAGTATCGCTGGCCTCGGCCATTTTCTCTTGCTCGGCTGGTATGGAAGCCGTGCTACGACCATTTGGGCCCTCTTCTGGATGGCGGGAATCGTTCACTACCACTTCAGAAAGCTATCTCGAAGAATGGTGACGGCCGGACTGATTTCACTGGTTGTCTTCATGTACTTTTACGGTTTTTACAAGGAACAAAAGCGGGAGAGCTTCGAAATCCTGCGTTCACCGTCTCTGTGGTGGGAACCCCCGGGATACCAAAGGGACCTGAAGCACTTATTATTGGGTGATTTGGCTCGCGCCGATTCCAATTCTCTAATTCTCCACAACCTTATAAAAGACCCTAGCGACTATGACTACCGGTGGGGCCTCACATACCTGGGCGCATTTGGTATCTTGATCCCAAGAAATATCTGGCCCGAACGCCCTGAGTTCAAGGTGGATGCAGGAACCGAAGCTCAACAGGGTAAGGCCACTTCGTGGCGGTCATCCCAGGTCTACGGACTCAGCGGCGAAGCGCTACTGAATTTTGGTCCGCTCGGCGTCGTCCCGATGTTTGCGATTTTTGGTGGAGTACTTGGATGGTATCGGCGGAAACTAAAAAGCTGGGACCCGCTGGATGCTCGAATGTTTCTGGCACCCTTTTTTACCATTCTGTCCGCCATGGCCCTTGTGGGCGATAGTGACAATCTTGTTTTTGGCGCTGTGACGGAGGGTGTTCTTATCACCGCAGCAATTTTCAGCTGTTCGAAACGTGCTCCTGTTGGGACTAAGAGAAAAGCCCTTGAAGGTACTGGTAACGCTTGAAGACCACCTGTGGCACGGCACCGGTGGCCACTTGTACGTCGATGGTCCTGCTGGGTACGCCGCGTGGTCCCAACTACTCTATGCTTTTGATGAGATTATCTTGCTCGCCCGCGTGGGTGAGAGCAGCGGTCACCCTGCCGATGGAACCCTGGTCGATGGGCCGTCTGTTTCCGTTTGCAAATTGCCGGATTATGTAGGACCTGCTCAATATTTGCTCAATCTGCCTGGATTGCGATCTAGAGTTCGGCGAGCTGTTGTGGAGTGCGACGCCTTTATCCTTCGTGTGCCGGGGCTGATCGCTCGCCTGGCTTGGCAAGAGATAAGACGAATCAAAAAAGACTATGCTGTGGAAGTCTTGGGCGATCCCTGGGACGCGTTCGGCCCCGGAACGATGCCCGGTCTCTTTCGGCCCGGATACCGGTGGCTCGCAACACGGAACATGAAGAAGATTTGTCGAGGAGCAGCCGCTGCCCTCTACTGGAATGGATCCGTACTGCCACATAGGTATCCCCTCGGAAACGAGAGCTATTCGGAAGTTTCTCCCTCACTAATTATCTCTAACGGATACGCTTCCGGCGAACTCGTCGCGAAACGTTCACGCCGCACGGACGAACTCAGATGTTCTACCGGCAGTGCCGGTGCGAAGACTCTCCGCATTGGTTTCGTGGGCAGCTTCGCGCAACTATATAAGGGGCCGGACACGCTTCTTCGCGCGGTCTCACTCTGTTCACGAGCGGGACTCGACTTCAAAGTGTTCTTCGTCGGCGAGGGCCGCTACCGTCCAACGATGGAATTGCTGGCCAATCAACTTTCGATTTGCGACAAAGTAGAGTTTCTGGGTCAGCTAAGGTTTGGCAAAGGAATCTTCGATTTTCTGGATTCGATCGATCTGTTCCTAATGCCGTCGCGTGCCGAAGGATTGCCGCGCGCATTGCTGGAAGCCATGGCGCGCGCGTGTCCTTGCATTGCTTCCAACGTGGGAGGCATTCCCGAGCTTCTCGCCGCGGAAGACCTTGTGCCCGCTAACGATCACAAGGCATTGGCGCGCAAAATCATGGAAGTGACCGCCGATCCTCAGCGCATGAACGCCATGTCCGATCGAAACTTGGCGAAGGCCAAACAATTTGATCCTGAAGCTCTACGCGATGTGCGGCGTGCCTTCTACCGATACGTTAGAGACCATTCGGGTAACGCTGTGAAGTCTGGAAGCCGAGGCCGATAGCTTTTTTAATCCTTGTAACCCACCGCAATTATGTTCAGCCGAAAGTTGGAAAGAAAATCATAACGATTCACCAGCCGTTCGTAAACCAACCCCATACCGTGCAGGAGAGAATTGAAGGAAAGGACGCTGGGAGCTCCCTCGACCAGGCTGATATCGGAGCGGCTGAATCCCGATTTCAGGAATAGCGCCCGAAGGCGTCGGCGCGTATTCGCTCGATAGCGAGTAGGGAAGATATCGTTTTCATCGAATCCGCGCACGCGGCTATTGAACCAAACGTGGAACCAGTGAGGGGTCAAACTCGCCGCCGCTCCAAAATAATGCAGCAGGTTCGGAGTAAAAATCGCGAGT
>Ga0182024_10021156_pt1 | contig 11830 bp, 8 predicted proteins | sample P32metaG_FD_120480 | JGI IMG/M metagenome (GOLD analysis project Ga0182024, IMG submission 120480) | Permafrost microbial communities from Stordalen Mire, Sweden - P3-2 metaG (Illumina Assembly) | ecosystem: Environmental > Terrestrial > Soil > Wetlands > Permafrost | place: Sweden: Stordalen... | reverse complement strand
GTTGGTTCTGGCTCCAAAACTACGATCAGGCGTTGTGCAGGTACCTCGCAATGCCGAACCGCGCACACTTGGCAAGACGCAAGATCGAGGGGCGTGCCGAGTGGTGGCCCATGCTGCGACGCACAAACCACCACCTGGCTGCCCCATCAGCTCACGAGCGACGCCACCACCAAGGGCCCAGCCAACGGAGGCACGGTGAGCTAGGCCGCTAGGGGATGGCCTGGTATTGATGTGTCGCTTTCAGTTCTTTGCCACCGAAGATCGAAGTGAAGGTGCCCCCTTTGCAAAAGCCTTCGGTGGTCCCTGATTTGTTCTTATACCCGCCGCCAGCCCAGGCCCAGCAGCCGTCAGTTACGTTGTACTCTCCTCCGCTTATCGAGGAACCAATTTGGGATGCATTGTTGTGTTCGCCTCCGCTCACCGAGGCACCGCCAGGGTGTTCTCCGTAGGCATAGCCTCCCCCGTCGGCATAGTTGTCTCTCCCTCCACTTACCGAATCACCCATATTGCCGGCTGCGTTGCCTTCACCCCCGCTGACGGACGTGTTGATCCAGTTGGCGCGGTTTCCGCCGCCCCCGCTGACCGAGGAGTTCAGGCCGGCCGCGGTGTTGCCGGCGCCGCCACTCACCGAGGACCAGTCGCCGGTTCCGTTTTCGGCCGTGTTGCCGCTGCCGCCACTCACCGAGTCCCCTTCTTCCGCCTTATTGCCTCTGCCCCCGCTCACCGATGCCCATTGGCCGGAGGCCGTGTTTCCTTCGCCGACGACGAAGCTCTCTGAGCCCGAGGCAGTATTCCTGAATCCGCCGAGAATCGAAGCGAAGCTCGTAAAGGTCTGTTCTTCCCCGAGAACCAAGTCGTGCGAGCCTGTCTGTTCATGTTTGCCGGCATTCTCGTCGTAGCCGATCACGAGGTTGCCCGCGCCGTTGACAGCGCCATTCGTGGACCCCGATCCTGAGAGTATCTGCAGATTCGCTCCAGAGACCTGGATTGTCGGTTTCCCGCCCACGCCTGAAGCGACGTATTTGATGTCTGGAAGGATCGAGAGCAGCTTCTGCTGTTCTGCTTCTTCGGAGGGCAGCGCCACCTTGTCGTACGTCACGGTTTTGGTTGCGACTGGGCATTTCCCTTCGGTCCCGCCCGATTTGACTCCCTGGCTGGCTTTCGTTCCGATGCACAGGTAGATAGGGGGGGCCGCTGCCCACGCGCCGCTCGCCACGGCCAGCACCAGGCCCATCGCCAGACACGCTGACACTCCCACGCCCCGCAGGGCCTTGAACGCACTCATCACGAACCTCCATGTCTCGTGCAAGCGAACCCAAGCGCCGCCTGCGACTACCTGCTAAGCGTCAGTTGTAGGTGAACTGATCAGCGGTCGCTTTGGGGCTGCTCATTCCGCTAACGGTCGCTTTCACGTCCACAGTCCCCACCAGGTGCGATGGGACTACAACGGTGCAGGTGGTGATCGAGGTGCAGTTGGCAGTGGTGGCTTCCGTCGTGCCGAACTTGAAGAGGGTCGCTTCTGCGCCGAGGCCGAAGCCGGTGCCGGTGACCGTCACGGTTGCACCGCCTTCTTTCGACCCGGCGTTCGGGCTTACGCCCGTCACGGTCGGCGGCCCGAACTTGAAGTGGTCGAGCGAGGAGATGGGGCTCGTCCCTTCTGGGCTGGTGACGGTCACATCGACCGTTCTCGACGTCTCTGCCGGCGTGACGGCGGCGATAGAGGTAGCGGATCTCACGATGAATGATGCTGCCGGGACCGCGCCGAAGCGGACGGCGGTCGTTCCGAGCAGATGTGTCCCCGTAATCGTCACGGTCGTCCCCCCGCCCGCAGGCCCTTTCGTCGGGGTAAGTTTCGTGATCGTCGGGGGCGTGTACACGAACACCCATGCTGAGCCGACGTCGCCGTTGTCCACCGGGCCACCAATGAACGCGGTGTTGCCATTCGCAGATAGGGCCACGGAAGACCCGAAGTATCCGTTGCTCGTCTCTCCACCGCCGGTAAGCTTTTCCCCCTGCTGCGCCCAAGTCGTCCCCGAGCGGGTGAATACCCAGGCGGCACCGAAGTGTTCTTCGTGGGCGACATCCGTGTAGCCACCGATTAGGGCGGTGCCTCCGTCCGAGGACAGCGCGACGCTGGCGCCAAACGAGCCAGCACCGGACTCTCCACCGCCGGTTAGCGGTCCGCCTTGCTGCATCCAACTGGTGCCAGACCAGGTGAACACCCAGGCAACCCCTGCGGCGTTGTTCATGTTCTGATCGCCAATCAGCGCCGTATTGCCGTCGGAGGAGAGCCCTACGGCGCTGCCAAACCCGTATCCGCCTTGCGCGGTGGCTTCGCTGCTCGTGAACTTCGGGCCCTGCTGAGTCCAAGTCGCCCCGGAGCGCGTAAACGCCCACGCAGCCCCGCGATCGCCCGCATCTTGAGGACCGCTGATCAAAGCGGTGTTGCCATTCGCCGACAGCGCCATGCGGGCGCCGAAGTCACCTTCGCCGCTCTCTCCACTTCCCGTGAGCTTTTCGCCCTGCTGTGTCCACGTAGAGCCAGAGCGCGTAAAGACCCAGGCAGCCCCCGCGTGGCCACCGTCGTCGAGGCCACCGATCAAAGCGGTGTCGCCATCGGAAGACAGTGCCGCGTTGCCGCCGAACCATGCGTTCCCGCTCGCGCCAGAACCAGTGAGCTTCCCGCCCTGTTGCGTCCACGTGGAGCCAGAGCGGGTAAACACCCACGCTGCGCCCACGCCACCGCTGTCTTTTTCGGCGCCGATTAACGCTGTGCTGCCATCAGATGAGAGCCCCACGCTTGTGCCGAATTGGCCGGCCCCGAGCTCGTCGCTAGCAATGAGCTTCGGCCCCTGCTGAGTCCACGTAGAACCCGAGCGCGTGAACACCCACGCCGCGCCCACAAGGTTGTTATCACCGTTAGCGCCGACCAAGGCCGTACTCCCGTCGCCCGATAGGGCAACGTCGTAGCCGAACTGACCGGTCCCAATCTCTCCACCGCCCGTGAGCTTTTCGCCCTGCTGGATAAACGGGTCGATCCGAAGCGGATAATGCCCATTGCGGTCATCGATCCGAAGCTGAAGGGTCCCAGCGCGGACCTGCAATTGCGCGGGCAGCCGACGTCCGGTCGCGTCGATCGCGCTCAACTCCCCGTACCGCAGCGCCGGTGCCCCGGAACGGGTTCTGAACAGGACCTGCGATCCCACTTGCTTTGGGACCAGCGACCCCTTGACACCCACCGCCAGCACAAGTGATCCCGTGCCTGCCTGCGGACGCTGGCGCACAGTGAAGCTCTGCTCAAGCCCATAGGGACCGTTGCGATAGAACTCCGTGACCGATCCGTGGCGGTAGAGGACCTGGTTCGTCGTGGTCGTAGGTGCGACCGCCGTGACGGGATTGAGGCGCTGACCGCGTCCGACACTAGCGAGCGAAAGGCCGAGCGCGCCCTGGCTGATGCGCAGTTCAGCGCCCGACTTGGTGAACGTGCTCTGGATGCCCCCGCCTTTGGATAGCAGCAACGAGCCGTGGCGAATGGGCCAGAAGCTGCGGTCGGAGGCACCGATACTCGCCGAGACAGCCGGGGCCAAGGTTACGGGCAGGCTCGTCGCCAGATGGCTTTGCAAGCCGTGGCGCGACGGATGGGTGCTCGATGCGGTGAGCGCAGGGAGTGTTGCCAGCGCCAGCGTGGCGAGGCAGGCAAGCACTGCCCCCCCGAGCAGTGTCGGGACCAGGAACGTCCTCCGGTCCTGACTGCCCCGCGCGGCAAGCGCCGCGCCGTCCGGGAGGCTTATCACTGCCGTCTGTCCAGCGATCCTCGTCATGACTGGCTCCCTCCAAGACCCCCGAATCAGGACGGGCCCTGCTCATAGACGGCGTTTCTGTCGCTTCGGACGAAACAGCCCGTTAGGTCAGCGAGAGGCCAGGTCTTTGCCCGGCGGAGGACCTGCGCGAGAGCTTCGAGCAGCAGCGGCCATAACGGCCCTGCGTCGAGCGTACTCTTATTTCGCGCACTAAACCGACCAATTCCTGCGCAAACCGCCATTTCGCGAGATCATCCGGCGCTGCTTGCATTGAGGCCGAGGATCCAGCCCGCCAACTCGCATCCCAAGCCTCGCCCTTGCTGTTGATCTCAGGGAAGCTGAGCGTCGCCACCGGCGATCTGCATACACAACGCAGGGGTTGTGTACGGCTGGGGACGAGATACGACGGCTGAGTCGTTTACGCCGGAGCCTGCAAGTAGACGCCTCCGCTAGGGCTCCAGCCGACCGTGAAGTCGCCGCTTTCCCACGCCGCGTAGATCGATCGCACGCGGTGGGAGTCCGCCGAGGACATCGACTCAGTATGCAGGCAGGGCGTTTAGAGGGCCTGCGCCGGAGATCGAGTGGCTGCCTACGGGTCCTGCGGCAGTGGAGACTTCCCGACTGCTGCAATCGCACCAATCGCAGGGGATCGGTCATTCTCTCTGGGCGGTCGATTACGTGAGAGAAGTGGGTCGGGTTCTGACGGTTCTGACGGATCTACTGTTGATCACTCTTGGGAATCGTATTTTCCCTGGGGGTAATAGGGAATCCGTCAGATCCGTCAGAGTTGGCTTTCTAGGGCCAAATCGGCTAGACGGCTAGACGGGAGCAATTCCCTTCCAAGCCGCCCCGTTTTCGGTGTGCTCTTTCTTGAAACCGAGCCGTGTGAGTTCTTTGGCGAGACTCTTAGCGGTCGCCCACTCCTCGCCGTTCTCTGACGCCCATTCGTTGAACGATTCAAGTAACGGCTTCGCCAAGCATTTCTCTCGCTTGCCCTGCTTGCATTCCTCATCGATCCACGCTTGAACGGGTTCGTTCTCGGCCCTGTACTCCTCCGTGTACTTCTTGACGGCCTCCGGGGTTGCTAGCCGTTCCTCCTGCCAATCAAGGCAACCTTGTACGGCCCATGCCAGGAGCGCCGACCGCGCTGCCGGGTCTCTCGTCAGACGCTCCTTGATCGACTCGTTCGTTTTGCCCTTGTGGGAGTTCGTGAACGGGATTTGGTCGATGCGACGCCAGAGTGCCTCAGCGCCTGAGGGCACCTTCGGTCTGGAGTTCGCAGCAAAAAACAGCTTGAACTGCGGAGCGAACTCGATGAACTCGTGATAAAGCTCTCTCGCGGTCTGGGTATCTCCCGCGATCAGACTGTTGAGCAAAGCCACGTCGAACTCCTTGCCCTCCTCGACCTCAGAGCAGAGCGCGATGCGCTTGCCTCTCAGCCGAACGATGTCGTTGCGCACGGCTCCGCCAAAGCGTTTCTTGCAGAATGACTCGGCTTCCGTTGCGATGGCGTAATCACCCAACATGGCTTTGACTGCCTCAAGAATCGTGGACTTGCCCGTGGCCGTCCCTCCGTGCAGGAATAGAGCGCGTTCCTCCGTTACATCGCCCGTGAGGGCATAGCCGACGAACCGCTGAAGGTATGTGACGAGTTCGTCAATCTCCTCTTGGCGGTCCGCAAAGATCGTGAGCAAGAAGTCGTCAAAGACGGGATCGGTCGCATCCGCATCCCAGACAACTGGGGCGAGATTGCTGATCAAGTCATCCGGATCATGCTCGCGCAGCTCCCCGGTCCTGAGATCAAGAGTCCCGTTTTCGACATTGAGCAGGTAAGGGTCCGAGTCGAGCTGCTCCGGTTGCACAATCAACGAAAGCTCGCTCTCGGCGAGGTAGACGGCTGCCCGGAGCTTTTCCTTTGACTCAGCGGCTTTGGCCCATTTCCACGTCGCCTCTCGCAGCTTCTCGTCCGTGATCTGGGCAGCCTCGGTCCGAATCTCACGCGCACTGAGCTTCGCTTGGCGCAGGGCCTCACCGTCGCTATCGCGTCGCCATCGCTTGCCGTCCCATGCATGCCAACCAATACCGGGGACGAATCGCACGGCCTCTCTGCTACGCCGGGCAAGCCGTTCGGCGTTGCCGAGATCAGTCAACGGGAGTCGTTTGGTGGACTCCTCCGCGCTAGTCCTTGCCGCGGGGACCTCCTCGACCGAGACAAAATCATCAACGCCGTGGCCTGCGCGTAGATGATCGTGAGCGTCCCGCGGTGCTCGTCACGCTGATGATGGCTCTTGCTGCCGCCGAGCGTGAGGGGACCGTTGACGCTCCGACGATGGCGACATTGCGTGCCATCAGGAACCTCGTCGCGCACGGCCGGGCAGGCGACGAGCTCGTCGAGGCACTGATGCCCAAAGGCCTCGCGGTCCCGACGCCCGCTGCCGTTCTACAGGCACGACGGAACGCCGAGGCGCGGAGCGCGCTGCTCACCGAGTTCGGTGCCCTACGTAGCCAGGACGTCGCCGAGCTGGCGGAGTCTCGAGCGACAAACCGAGCCGCACTCGCGAATCGCTGGCGGACGGAGAACCGGGTAGTAGCGGTCCCCGTGGGAGATGAGCTCCTATACCCGGGGTTCCAGTTCAACGCCGAAGGCAAACCGAAGCCCGCGATCGGACCAACCATCGACCTGTTGCGCTCCGATCCTCACACCACCGACTGGCAAATGGCACTCTGGTTTGTGACCCCGACAAGCTGGCTTGGAGGCATACGCCCCGTCGACCTCCTCGACGAGGACCCCGACGCCGTCATCAACGCGGCACGTCGAGAAGTCAGCGATCTTGCCGGCTAACACCGTTGTTCCTGCACCGCCAGATCCAAGTGCGCTGAACCCACTCATCCACGAGTGGGACGCCGGCCGGCCAATCCTGCGCTGCCACGACACCCGTTTCGCCGCGACAGAGTTCAACCGCACCGGATCCGAAGGGCGGTTTCGACCCGTGCGTAGCAAAGGACGGATCGTGGGAACCGTCTACGGCGCTCAGGATGACGCCGGCGCGATCGCCGAGCCTGTATTCCGTCCCGTACCTGTCGGCACGGCCGTCAGACAGGTAGGACGTGCCCGCCTCGTGCCGCTCATGATCTCCACGCTCGCCAGCAACAGGACATTACGCCTCGCCTCGTTGCATGGGAATGGCCTGCGCCGGGTCGCCGCATCGCGCGCGCAGCTCATCGACTCCGAGGCCGACCAGTACGCCGCGCTCGCCGCGTGGGGTCAGGCGCTGCACGACTGTCCGGCCACACCCGACGGCATCATTTGGCGCTCACGCCACTACGATGACTCCTACACGTTCATGCTGTTCGGGGACCGCGTACGCCGCCATCACCTCCAGGTAGTCGAGCCTCCGCTGCCCCTTGCCGTAGGACGTGGGCTCGAGCGGGTGATGGAGCTCGCCGAGCAAGCGGACATCACGATCATCGACTAAGTCGAGCCCGAGTTCACGCTCGACGTGGACGGCGTTAGATCCCGTCCGCAGCAGGCAACGACCACTCCAGACTGAAGTCCTCGACCGTGCGCGAGAGGAGTCGACCGCCGCTCGCCCATGTCTCGAGCACCGGTGGCGCGAGGTGGAGCGCCCGAAAGTCGGTCATGCCCACATCTTCCAGCCAGGTCGCACAGACGACCGCCAAGGCCGTCGTCGCATCGCTCGCGCTTTTCTCGGGGTCGAAGACAGTCAGGCCTGGTGCGCAGAGCAACTTCTTTGGCTGACGCTTGCGTACGTCTGCGCCGAGTCCTGCCGCGCGACCCACCCGACCCGCCGGTAGCGGCCAGAGGTTGAGTGCGTCGACGCCGGGGTCAAGGCGACGCGGCCAGCTCGCCACGCCGGAAGGATTCCTCCGCTCCCAGTAGGCGAGCAGCTTCGGCCACTCCACCGCAGGCGTGACTTGCGCGAGGAGCTGGACGTCCACCACCTCGGCCTCGGACAGAGCGAGACGCTCGTTCTGCCGCTTCAGCGCCTGCATTAGCGCGCGCCGGGCCTCCTGCGGCGTCGCCACGTTCTTGCCGAAGTCGAGGGGTCGCTTCGGGCGCAGAAGTCCTCGCAGAGCCACCGCTTCATTATGCCGTCGCACGGATCACAGACGAGCTCGCGACATTCCTGCAAAGTCGGCGTAGAGTTTTGTTGCTCGGAACACCTTTAGCTCGGCTTACTCATGGATGAGCGGCTTTCGACAGCGACGGCATGGCGGATCCCGGTCCGACGTTTCCGGCCGGGCAGGGTGCGCATGATCCGGCCGTGGCAGCGCAACGGCCGCTGGTCGCCGGAGGAGGCGGCCGCCGAGCTGCACAGGCGTCGCGCTGGGCTGATCGGACAACTGCGACGCCGCAGCGAGGCTCGTGGCGTCCCCGCTGCCGCACAGGAAGAAATCGTGGACGATGCGATCACGGCCGTTGTGATGGCTCCGCGAGGAGTCGCCAACGAACACCACCTACTTGGTGCGTTCTGGCTCGCGGTCGACCACCGGTGCAGAAGGCATCGGGAAGGACGGCACTTCACCCGCCTTGGCTCTAGGCGGCGAGTGGAGTTCGACGCCGCCGCCCGGCAGGCCCCGGCGAGCGCTAACCCCTTCGACAGGCTGGAGTTACGGGACCGTTTCGCGCGCGCTGCCGACTTGATGGCCGACCTGGACGAGCGCGAGCGCCAGGTCGTCGCCGTGATGGCGAGCAACGGCGTCGGCCCCGTCTCCGCGGCGCGCCTGCTCGCGCTGCCGCTCGGAGAGGTGCGTTCCGCGGCTCGCAGCGCCAACGCCAAGCTCGATCGCGTCGCCGCCATCTCCGCCGCAGGGCGGATGTGTCAATTCCGTGCAAGAGCGATCGCCGCCGACGCCGCGGGCGCGGCGAGCGAGCATGAGCTGCGACTGGCCCGAGCGCACGTGAAGGCCTGCGTCCCGTGCGGGCGCGTCTACCGTCAACTGCGCCGCGAGATGCGCGGTCGCGAGTTCCAGCGCGCGGCCGTGGCCGCGTTCCTCCCGCTCCCAGCCATATCCTCAGGCCACATCGGCGGCGTCGGCAAGCTTGCCATCTGGATTGAACAACGGATCAACCTCATGCCCCGCGGTAGCGGCGAGCGCACCGCGGAGGCCCTTGGCGGTGCGGGAATCGCCAAGGCCGCCGTGGCGGGCGCCGCAATAGTGGTCGCCGGCGGTGCCCTGACCGGCCATCTCGTTCACTCGATCGAAGGTGCGCAGTCTCAAGCGCACCACCGCGCCCGTGTTGTCGGGCAGGTAGGCCGGCGTGCCGTTCTCGCCGGAGGGGCGAATCTCAATAGCTCGCTCGCAGCGCGTAGTGCGAGCTCGTCCGGTCAGCGACCGGGCGCCGGAGCAACGGCTCGCCACGGCCTGCCTACACCACCGAGCAAGAGCCTCGGCTACCTCGCCCTCGGGCGCTCGGCGGTTAAGCCGGGCGGCGGTTCAGGAGCTGGCGGCAGTACGAGTGAATCACCGGCACGCATCGCGTCAGCGACCGGCACATCTACGCGATCTGAAAGCACCGCGGCGACTGAAACCGCCGCTCCCCCACCGAGCGAAAGCGCAGCCCCTTCGACTCAGAGCGGAGGAGGCACGAGCTTGGGATATCTCGGCAAATGAGTCCGGTGAGACGATACGTCCCCCAGCTCGACTCAGTGCTCGCATCGCCGCGGCGGACGATCCGGGTCCTCTCCAAGGCGTTCATCGGCGGGGCGGTGCTGTTCCTGGTGTTGGCGGCGGCTGCCCACGCCGGCAGGTATCACGCCTACTCGTGCCGGACGCCGGCAGGGGAAGCTGCCCCGGCGGATGGGTGGAGCGGATCGGTAGCGACGGGAAGCGCGCCGGACGTCTACGCCAAGAACACGTGCGGCGAAGGCGGGGCACTTGTCGCCACGCTTGGGGATTACGGACACTTCGCCAATGCGGACCTCGCTACGTGGGCATTCGCGGCTCCTTCAGGCGACACGATCTCGAGCGCGGTCCTTTGGCGGGCTGGCGACACCGACGGGGGCTCGGTCCTCAACGCTTTCTACGAGTTTTGGCTGGCGGGTGAGACAAAAGTCTTTGAAGAATGCCTCGCCAGCCTGAAATGCCCCGGACTGGGAGACCCGACTCAGCCTTTAGCAAGCGTCAACCGCGTCACGGTTCCCAGTGAGCAACTCGGCACTCACCTCTCAGTCAACGCCTCATGCGGCGGTGGGCCTGGGACGGAATGTCAGGCTGGCCTCGCCGACCCCTACGGCTACGCGGCGGTCGTGTACCTCTACGCGGCGGACGTAACGCTCGAACAGAACGCTGGGCCGAGCGCGAGCAACGTCAGCGGCGAACTGGCAAGCGCGCCGTCTGTACAGGGCCCGAGCGACATCGTGTTCAGTGCGACGGACCCGGGATCGGGCGTGTATCAGGCGGTGTTCAGCGTTGACGGCCAGGTTGTGCAAAGCACGCTGGTGAACGAAAACGGGGGCCGCTGCAAGAACGTCGGACAGACCACCGACGGGCTGCCGGCGTTTCTTTACCTGCAGCCTTGTTTGAAATCAGTCACGGCGGACGTCGGATTCGACTCGACCAAGGTCAGCAACGGCGTGCATCACCTGATCGTGAGCGTGTCAGATGCCGCTGGAAACACCGCGACGGTGCTTGACCGCAGCATCGTCGTTCAAAACGAACTGGGCACATGCAACGCGGAGTGCGACGGCCACGCGATCCTTCATTCCGCCGGCTCTGACGCCCGCCTCCTCCGCCGAACCATCGCCCGTCGCTACGCGAACTCCGGGTTCACCCTGGCGGGTGAACTGGTGGATCACGCAGGGTCGCCCATGAATGGGGCTGTGATCGAACTGCGCCAGCGAGCCAGCTACCCCGGAGCACGGAACGTGTTGGTAGCGACCACTACGACCGGTAGCAAGGGCGGGTGGAAGCTCCGCGTGCCGAAAGGGCCGTCGCGCCTGCTTACCGTCGGATATCGCTCGCGCAGCAACAACCCGAACTTTGCGACGCAGCTTCAGTACCGCGAGACGGTGGCGGCAGGCGTGCGGCTGTCGGCTCCCCGACGTGCGCGTCCGGGAAGGGCATTTGCCTTTCGTGGAGGACTGGCGGGAGGCTACATTCCACCCGGGGGCGCCCTGGTCAGCTTGGAAATTTTCTTTGGCGGCGAATGGCGCGAGATTGCGCTCCTGCGCACCAACCGCCGGGGAGCGTTCGCCTATCGCTATACGTTCGCCGCGATCGGGCCTGCGACATACCGTTTCCGGGCGCAACTGCCCCACACGATCGGCTATCCCTTCGCATCGGGTGCGAGCAGGTCCAGCTACATCCACGTGGCAGGATGAGGTCGAGCTAGGCCCAATACCGTTGTTGACTTCAGAGTGGGAACACTCGCCGGCAGGCTGCTGCTTGCCGCGGAGAGCAGGCGCAGCGTCGGGCGTCGGCTTGGCTGCTGCTCCTCGTCCAATCCGACAGCGTCCGACTCGACGACGGTCGTGCCCGCCTTCTGCTGAAAGCAGCACTCACGCCTAGGCTTTGACGATCGGGGGAGGCTTAGCGCCGACGCAGAGGCTTTATCGGGAGGCACTTTGTTGTCCCTGAGCTGTCTGCCGGCCGGGCCCTGAGCACTCCTACGATCGTGGCTTCCGATAGCCTTCGGCAAGCGCTGCTTGGCGCTGACCGGCTCGGAACTAGGCTCTGGGCCCTACTTGGGGGAGGCGGTTCGGATGCTGCTTCGAAACGTGTGGGTTCGTTGGGCTCTTGGGTTGCTTGCGGCTGGCATCGCGTTAGGCGTCGTAAACGCCAGCGCCGCCTTGGCGCTCAACCCGCAGACGATCACGTTCGGTAAAGCGCCGGCGTCCCCGTTGGTCGGTCACAGCGGCACGGTGTCGGCGACGGCTGGGTCGCATCTGCAGGTCGTGTTCAGCGTTGATGCTGCTTCGACCGGCGGGTGTTCGCTTTCCAATGTGACGTACGAAGCGACGACGGGGCTGACCTCGGACACGGTGAGCTACACGGCTGCCGGCTCG
>Ga0182024_10021155_pt1 | contig 11830 bp, 9 predicted proteins | sample P32metaG_FD_120480 | JGI IMG/M metagenome (GOLD analysis project Ga0182024, IMG submission 120480) | Permafrost microbial communities from Stordalen Mire, Sweden - P3-2 metaG (Illumina Assembly) | ecosystem: Environmental > Terrestrial > Soil > Wetlands > Permafrost | place: Sweden: Stordalen... | reverse complement strand
GATGGGTGATCATTTCGACGGACCGCGCCAAGAGGCCGTCGGATTTTTTGCGCGAGAGCGTTGAAATCAAGGGAATCGGGATCTGCCCGTTCTGTTACGGGCATGAATCCAAGACGCCGCCCGAAGTTTTGCAATACGGGCGCAATGGCAGCGGGCCAAACACGCCGGGCTGGCAAGTCCGCGTGGTTCCCAATAAATTTCCGGCGCTGGGCATCGAGGGAGATTTGGACAGGGAAGGCGACGGGCTTTTCGACCGTATGAACGGCGTCGGCGCGCACGAAGTCATCATCGAAGCGCCGGACCATCGCAGCACGCTGGCTACGATGTCGGAAAAGCAGATTGAAGATGTGTTGTGGGCGTTTCGCGACCGCATGCTGGATCTGAAAAACGACAAGCGTTTCCGCTACATTTTGATTTTCAAGAACCATGGAGAAGCGGCCGGCGCGTCGCTGGAACACCCGCATTCGCAGCTGATCGCGCTGCCCATCGTCCCAAAACGTGTGCGCGAGGAAGTGGACAGTTCGCGCCACTATTACATCGACAAAGAACGGTGCATTTTCTGCGACATGATTCGCCAGGAACAGGATTCGGGCGTGCGGGTGATTAGCGAGACGGATCTGTTTGTGACGCTTTCTCCCTACGCGCCGCGCTTTCCGTTTGAGATGTGGATTTTGCCCAAGCAGCATGCATCCGCCTTTGAGAATCATCAGAGCCTGATCTATGCGGGGCTTGCCAAGGTGCTCAAGGACAATCTCACACGCCTCGACGTGGTGCTGGACCGGCCCGCTTACAACCTGATGATTCACACAGCGCCCATCGGCGAAGAGTCCGCTGAGCACTACCACTGGCACATTGAGATCATTCCCAAGCTCACCAAAGTAGCGGGCTTCGAGTGGGGCACAGGATTTTATATTTGCCCCACGCCGCCCGAAGAATCCGCGCGGTTCATCCGCGATGCGCAGATCATGCCCGCTACCTTGCGTTAGAGCCCCGCAGAATATCTTCAGCGAAAAAAGATCGACCCGAAAACCGGAGACGGGAATCGTTTCTTTGCGCTGCGGCACTGACAAGTCGATACGAGTTTCGCTATACTTTCAGTCTTCGGCGCGGTACCCAAGAGGCCTAAGGGAGAGGTCTGCAAAACCTCCATTCGTCGGTTCAAATCCGACCCGCGCCTCCAATTTGGATTTGTGAAGGGTTTGTTTTGCTTCGCAAAGGCAAGAGCACGCATCCTCTCCTCCGTCTTTTCCGCAAGCAAGCTGCTATGCGTCTTTAAGCATTTCGCAATTCGTGAATGACCCTTTCCACATGCCCCGGAAGGTTCCTCGAATATTCTTGGAAATCATTAAGATTTATTAAGACCGATTTGCTAAAGAATTGCCTGCATCAATACGATGTTCACTATGTATGTCTATTGACAGCTGCGGAAACAGCTGAAAGTCGGATCATTTCTGCAAGCAGCACTTCAAGAGACCGCCTCAGACTGGGGTTCTCGGCGATCAGCGCGCAATTTTCTTTATCAGTATAGGAGCGGTCTGAAATGGCAAAAGTAATTTTGGCTGGCGGTCCGAGTTTTGCGCTATTCAATCCTTCGCTGCATGTGTCGTTGGGCTTGCTCTATTTGGGCGCGGCGCTTCGCAAGGCGGGGCACGACGTAAAAATCGTGGATTGTCACAAATATTGCTCCGTGAGCGAGTCGACCGGCAAACTCGTGGTTCAGAAGGATAAGCTCGAGCCCTGCGATGTTTTAGGTATTTCGTGCGTGACGCCCAATGCGGAGTTCGGCGGACAGTTGGCGGAGGCTTGGCCGGCGAAAGTGAAAGTTTCCGGTGGCCCGCACGTCACTTACATCATGGAAGGACCGCACGCGAAATTCAAGCATCGCGATTTTTTTCGAGGCTTCGATTATTTGTTGTCCGGCGAGTGCGAGGAAACTTTCGTTCAATTTTGCGACTACTTCTCGAAAGGTATGTTGAGCATGCCAATCCCGGGACTCGGCCGGTTCAGGAAGGACGGGACGGTCGACTGGACGCCTTCGGGCGCATTGCCCGACGTAACCAAAATGCCGCTGCCTGCATATGATTTGTGGGAGGGAAATTATTCCAAGGGGGCCCTGGCGGTGCAATCCATCTCCGGAAAATCCGTGGACGCGGCGGAACGAATGACGGGTTCCTTGTTCACGGCAAGGGGATGCCCGTACGGTTGCTTCTTTTGCGCGGACGCCAGAACGAAAATGCGCGAGGAATCACTCGACCAGATCGAAGCGGAAGTAAAAGCATTAGCGGAGCTGGGAGTAATGGCACTTCGAGTTTGGGATGACACCATCACCATCAAGGAAAAAAGATGCAAGGAGATGGCCGATATTTTTCATAACTACGGAATGCTCTGGCGCGGCTGGTCCAGAGTGAATTTGATGAACCAGGGATTGTTCAAATATTTGGCGGACCGCGGCTGCACAGAAATGGGCTTTGGAGTGGAGCATGGATCGGCAAGGATGCTGAAGGCCATGAACAAAGGCACCACGCCCGAGGCCAATGAGAAGGGAATCAAGATTTGCCAGGATTCTGGAATCGTGGCTCGGGCCTACTTGTTGATCGGTTTTCCAGGAGAAACGTGGCAGTCGATTGAAGAAATGAGGCTCTGGCTCGATAGTGCGAGACCCGATGCGGCCAGCCTGCACATGTTCCAGCCATATCCCGGCTCGCAAGTGTGGGGGACTCCGGAGCGGTTTGAGATCACGCTGCCGGAAAACGCGTTTTCACAAATGTGGAAATTGAATGACGACGACCCCAAGACGCTGGTGCTGGACTTGCCCACAATGACCAAAACGGAATTGTTTCAAGCTCGCTCGGAATTGCATGAATGGATCGTGGACAACATTTCGCTGAGGCTGGCCAACCGATAACCGATTCGCGCAACTCAACAATTGCGGCGGCGAAGAAACTTTCACCCGGGATCTCTCTGCCGCAATTTCAGGGATAGCGAAGCTTGAGAACCAGAATCGCCGCCGCGAATATAAGAGTTACGAGATTGGCGCCCAGAACGGGCCGGTTATTCAAGAGGAAGCCGTACAAAGCCCACATCGCGGTTCCAAAAGTAAACACAGCTTGCGTGATCAGTGAAATGCCATCTGTTCTTTTTTCACGAATAATTTTAATCGATTGCGGCAGCCAACATAGAGTTGTGCATGCCGCCGCTACGGTTCCCACAATTTCAAACCAGGCGGCCATAATCTAACTCCAATCACATTGCTTATGAGGACTTGCGGGCCGCCGGAGTTTCAATTCCGAAGGCACGCAACGATAGTAGCGCAAAGATCGAACATGTGCGTTCCTGCGGATGTCTTGAATTTCCGCCCGTTGTACGTCCGTGCGGCGCACGAACCGCGGTGCCACCCGGATATTGCGCACCCAGCTCGCCGAACTGCCGTGTGCCAAGTTGAGATAAATCGGCGCGCCGAGAACCGATTCGAGACAGGCCCCTCTACATACCATTTGTTAAAAACTTCTAATCTTCCAACTTATTGAATTAAAGGATCGTAGTGGTTGGCCGATAAAAACAATTGGCAGGCGCGGTGCATTGAGTGTTTGGGGCAGCTACAAAGATTCCTGCTCTAGCTGCGGGAGTGTGGTTGGCAAGAAATCTATCCGGATGGCGCACATGTTCCATAAAAGCCATCACCAGTGCGAAGCGAGGAACGAAGACACGGTGCGCCTCGAAGTATCAAAGTGCAATAGAGCAGCGATGCTGAAGATCGACGAGAACTAGTCACTGTATGGCGCGACCACACAATTCGCTTTTTGGGGCGAGTGGAGGCGGGCGGAGAATTGCGCTTTTCGTCTTTCTGATTGTGGCCGCGCTGATTCTCACGCCGATCTGCTTCCAGAACCGGACGCAATCCCCCACGGAGTATCAGATTAAGGCGGCGTATTTGTTCAACTTCCTAAAATTCGTGGACTGGCCCGAGAATCAGCCGGTGGACCCCTTAGGCAAATGGGTGATCGGAATTGTCGGGGATAGCCCTGTCGGCGGGGCCTTGTCCCGTCTTGCCGAGGGGAAAAATGTGCTGGGTCGCGAATTGCAAATCAAAAAATTGCAGTCCACGGACAATCTGCGCGGCTGCAACATTTTATTTATCAGCGAATCGGAAAGGAAGCAGCTGCCGGCCATACTTACCGCACTGCGTGGATCCAGCGTGATGACCGTAGCGGACATGGACAAGTTTGTTCAATCGGGGGGAATGGTCCAGCTGGATATGGGAGATGCTCGCGTGCGAGTGACCATCGATGTGGGCGCAACCGACCGCGCGCACTTGAAAGTCAGTTCAAAGCTGTTGGCGCTGGCCCGCTCCGTAACCGCAACGGAAAAGAAAGCGGACAACTGACATGCAATGGTCCCGCAAAATTTCCCTGCGAGGCAAGCTCACGCTGGTGATCATGATCAACACGTTCCTGGCGCTGTGCGTGGCCGGCATCGGTTTCGCGGAATACGGAGTATATCGATTCAAGGAAGTCAGCTCGCAAGATGTGAATACACTGGCAAAAATTCTGGGGACCAATTGCACCGCGCCGCTTACCTTTCGAGATCCGGATGCGGCCCGGGATATTCTGCAGGCGCTCTCGGCAAAACAAAATGTCCTCGCTGCCGTGGTTTACGATCAAGAGGACAAGCCCTTTGCCATCTATCAGCGGGAGGGGACGAAAGGGACTTTCACTCCCCTGCCGGTGCATGGCCAGTATGAGCGGATCACCTCCAGCCGTGTGCTAGTCTTTCAAGAGATTGATTTCGAAGGCGAGAAAATTGGCACTCTGTTTCTAGAGGTGGACAGGAGCCAAATCAACCGACTCCTTTACAACTATTTTTTATTTTTTTCCATCATCATCGCCGTCGTCACTTTGGGAGCGTTTGCCCTGGCCGGGCGCCTGCAGCGCCCAATCTCGAATCCGATCCTGCAACTGGCATGGACTGCAAAAATGGTAACCAGTTCGCGGGATTATTCCATCCGTGCGGGCAAACATTCGGAAGACGAAGTCGGCGTATTGATTGACGGCTTCAACGAAATGCTGGGGCAGATTCAGACCCGCGACAACGAGCTGCTGCACGCCCGCGAAGATCTGGAAAAGCGTGTCGAGGAACGGACTTCTGAATTGGAACAGGAAGTGGCGGACCGCCAGCGCGCCCAGGAAGCATTGCATGAAAGCGAAGGACGCATTCGCCTGCTCCTTGATTCCACCGCCGAGGCGATCTACGGAACTGACCGGGAGGGAACTATCACATTTTGTAATCCCGCCACGGTTCGTTTACTTGGCTACGAAAAGGGGGAGGACCTTCTGGGAAAGTCTGCGCACCTCGTGATGCACCAGAAGCGCGCCGATGGGACGCCATACCCTCTGGAGGAGTGCCCGATTATTGATTCCAGGAAAAATGGAATTGGCGTTCATTTGGACAATGAGGTCTTCTGGCACCGGGACGGCACATGTTTTCCAGTCGAGTTCTGGGCGTACCCGATTCGCGGGGAAGGTGAAATTGTCGGCGCAGTAGTTACGTTTCTGGACATCACCGAACGGAAGCGCGTGCAAACAGCTCTGCTTGAGGCCAAAGAAGCCGCCGAGGCGGGCAGCCGCGCCAAGAGCGAATTTTTGGCCAACATGAGCCATGAAATCCGCACGCCGATGAACGGCATCATTGGAATGACGGATCTGGCGCTGGATACCACTCTTACAGCCGAGCAGCGGGACTATCTCTCCCTAGTGAAATCGTCCGCGGACAGCCTCCTGCACGTCATCAACGACATTTTGGACTTTTCCAAAATTGAGGCGGGCAAGCTGGAACTGGAGAAGACCGATTTTGAAATCCGGGATTTATTCCGGGACACGCTGAAAACACTGGCGCAGAGGGCCGACGAGAAGCTTCTGGAAATATGCGCACGCGTGTCTCCCAATGTGCCGAAGACGCTGATCGGAGATCCCACGCGATTGCGCCAGCTGGTTATCAATCTGATCGGCAACGCCATAAAATTTACGCAAAAGGGAAGTATTCTGTTAGATACACAAATCGAGGAAACCGCCGGCGACAACGTGCGCCTGCGCATTTCCGTGACAGACACCGGCATGGGCATACCCCTCGACAAGCAGCAGCTGATTTTTGAATCCTTCGCCCAGGTGGACGGATCCACCACGCGCCGCTTTGGCGGGACAGGCCTAGGCCTGACGATTTCACGGCAACTGGTGGAATTGATGGGCGGCCGCATCTGGGTGGAAAGCGAAATCGGAAAGGGCAGCACGTTTCATTTCACCTGCAATCTGCAGATGGGCAGCGCGGTGCTCTCCAATCAGGAGCGAATCGCCAGAGAAAGCCTGCCCGGAATCAATGTTCTGGTGGTCGACGATAGCGACATAAACCGCGAAATTTTCGCTGAAATGTTGACCAACTGGAGCATGAAACCCACCTGCACCGAAGGTGGCGCGAGCGCCTTGAAAATATTGGAAGCCGCGAAAAGTGCGGGCAATGCATTTCCAATCGTGTTGCTTGATGCGGTGATGCCCAACGCTGACGGGTTCCAGGTTTTACAACGAATTCAGTCCAGGCCCGGACTGGCGGGCGCGGTCATCATGATGCTTTCCGCGAACCGCCTTTTGGCGGACAAAGAGCGATGCCGGCAGCTTGGTGTGAAACAAAGCATTAGCAAACCGGTAGGACAATCCGAACTGCTTGACGCAATTCTTTTGGCCCTGGGACAGAACGTGACGGAGGAACAGCTGGTCGAGGTCGTGGCTCAGGTCCAGATAAAACCAGCGCAGCGCCAACTCAACATTTTGCTGGCTGAGGACAATCCCGTGAACCAGAAGCTCGCGATCCGGGTGCTGGAAAAGGCCGGCCATCGCGTCACGCTTGCTCGCACAGGCCGCGAAGCTCTGGACGCATGGCAGGCTTCCGCGACGCCAGGATTCGACGTGCTGCTGATGGACATCCAAATGCCGGAAATGGACGGTATGGAAGCAACCGCTGCGATTCGCTTAGCTGAAAAAAAGTCCGGAAGGCACGTCCCCATCCTGGCGATGACCGCGCATGCCATGCGAGGGGACAAGGAAAGATGCCTTGAGAATGGAATGGACGGATACATTTCGAAACCGATCAACCCCGGCGCACTCTTTGCCGAAATCGATCGATGCCTCGGGGCTGCTGAAGGGAGAAACACTATGGTGGAACAGTCGCAACAATCGGGTGAACAAATCGACCGGGCCTCTTTGCTGGAGCGCGTGGAGGGTGATCAGGAACTGCTCACCGAAATGATCCACCTGTTTCAGGAAGACGCGCCCACTCTTCTGCACACGATGCATGACGCCCTGGAGAGATGCGATATGCCGCTACTGGAGCGGTCCGCACACTCCCTGAAAGGCGCCGTCGGCAACCTATCCGCGAAGTCGACCGCCCCGGCCGCGCAAAAGCTCGAAAAGGACGCGAAAAACCGTGACACGGAGTCAGCGAGAACAAGTCTTGCAGAGGTCGAACGCGCGCTGGAGCTTCTGAAGCCGGCGCTGGCCGAACTTTGCCAGGAAGTTTCAAAATGAGGATACTCATCGCAGATGACGAGCCGGTCTCACGGCGCATGTTGCAGGTGCTGCTTGTCAAATGGGGCTATGAGGTTATCGCTGTGGAAGACGGCGACGCGGCCTGGGAAAAAATGAAAGCCCCGGACGCCCCGCGCATGGCTCTGCTCGATTGGATGATGCCCGGTCAGAACGGCGTGGAGGTGTGCCGCGCCCTGAGGAACCAGCGGCCCGAGCCCTACACCTACATGCTTTTGCTGACGGCCAAAGACGCAAAGGAAAGCGTTGTGGAAGGCCTGGAGTCCGGCGCCGACGACTATTTGACCAAGCCGTTTAACCCCCAGGAACTCAAGGCGCGGATTCGTGTTGGATTGCGCCTTCTCGATCTGGAAGATAATCTGGTGCAGGCCCGCGAAGTCATGCGCTTCAAAGCCACGCACGATACTCTCACTGGGGTTTGGAATCGCGGAGCCATCCTGGAAACTCTGGACAAGGAAATCTGGCGCTCCCGGAGGGAAGGCCAAAGCCTTGGCGTTCTGATCGCGGACCTCGATCACTTCAAATCCGTCAATGACACATACGGGCACCTGGCAGGTGACGCCGTCCTTCAAGAAATTTCAAAAAGAATGCAGGCGGATGTCCGGCCCTACGATTCCGTGGGCCGCTATGGAGGAGAAGAGTTCCTGGTCCTCTTCCCTGGATGTAATACTTCAGCGGCGCGGGATGCCGCCGACCGGCTTCGAAAATCGATTTGCCGCGGACTCGTCGAGACGCCCGCAGGAAATTTGGCAGTAACCATGAGCATTGGTGGAGTGTCCACTGCGGAATGGCCCAAAGATAATCCTAGTCAAATTTTACAAATGGCGGATTCGGCGCTTTACCGCGCCAAGGAAGAAGGACGGAACCGCGTGGTAATGGCCGGAGCGGCGGACCACGAAGAAGCGCAACGCGCTTCCCTGGAACTCTCGCCGTCCGGGCAGCAAAAGGAATAGCGAATAATCGACGACAACCTCTTCAGGAATTGGAACGCGCGGCAACACTTTGTGCCCCATCCGTTCCGACGATTTCCACCCGCTGTATTCCGCCCCACCGAATATGTTCCTGATCGAATCGATTTTGAATTCTGCGGCGCAATTCACGCGCGGCGTCATCCTGGCGGCCTGGCACCGTGCGAAGCTGTAGCCGCAAGGTAACTCCTGCAGGGCTGAACGATTCCACTCCGAGGGCTCGCGGCCCGTCCACCAAAACCGGCGACCAGGAGATATCGGCGCGCAGTTCGGCGCACACGCGTTCCAGCGCCGCGAGTGCCGCATCGGACGAGCTCTCTTGCTGGATGGAAATGTCCACGAACACCTGGCCCCAATCCCGGCTGAGGTTTGCGACCTGCGATATTTCTCCATTGGGAATGGAAACCACGGCGCCCTGAACGTCTCGTACCACCGTGCGGCGCAGCGTCAAATGCTCCACGCGTCCTGTCACGGTTCCGACCGCGGTTCCAACGCGCACGGATTCACCCACGACGAATTGATCTTCGATGATTATGAAAAAACCGTTGATGATGTCGCGAACCAGATGTTGCCCGCCGAACCCCACTGCCAGGCTTGCGAGGCCGGCCACCGCTGCAATGGGCGTAACGTTGAAGCCGAATTCGGGCAGCGCCGTCAGGATCGCGCCGGCCAAAATGATGGCAGTTCCAGCGCTGTACAAAATTACCGCCAGAGTCTTAATGTGCTGCTCGCGCATCCTTGCGATCCGCCCCGTGGTCTCGGAGCCGGCTGCAGGAATCAGCCGGCGCGTTAGCATGCGCAGCAGGCGATTCAAGATCAGCGCAACCAGCAAAATCGCCGCGATGCGAATTCCTCTGGCTAGCGCAAAATCCGTCCATTTGAATAGGATTGGAGTCATAATATCGCGAAGAGATTATAGCACTCTGGGATTTGCCACAAGCTAGGGGACGGCAATCGGGAATCTTGCCGTTGGAGAATGCTATGAGGACAGGACGCAGATTCTTCCTTTCAGGAATGGCGGCAACATTGGCCGGGACGCCAGTCTTGCTGGCCGTCGCGCAGCGACACGCACCTCCGCCACCGCCTGGTCAAATCCCCGACGCCAGCGGAGCGACCCCGGACGGCGACGCGCCAATTCGCCCGCACCCGGATCCGAAAGCGCTGCTCAAGGAAGACCAGAAGAAATTGAGGCACGATGTGGACCGTTTGCTGGAGATGGCCAAGGATTTGAAAGATGAATCGGATAAGACCCCGGAAACAGACGTATTGTCCCTTTCCCTGGTGAAAAAAGCGGAAGACATCGAAAAGTTGGCCCGTCAAATCAAGGACAGAATCCGCGCAAATTGAAACACTCCTATTCTTCTTTTATACCCTTTCATCGCAAAAAGAATTGATTGCTCCCATGCTGAATTGTGACCGCCGTCACATCAGGGAGTGACTTCCGTCATGGCTGGTTCCTGCACATTCTTCTATCTTTGCAGTGGATGCAAAAAAGAAACAATGCCATGTGCGCCGAGGGCGGCTCACAAGAACGAAGACGGAGGGGGCCGACTCGGCGCCCATGGCAAAATCCGGGGGTGATTTGATGCGAGACCAACACATCTTGTTTGTCGAGGAACCAGAAGCAGTGACCAAGACGCACATTGTCTTGGCTCCGCCGACAGCAGAGCCGGTAGAAAACGCATTTTCGGATGCGTTGCTGGAGCACTCTTCCGCGCATCATCGTCGTGGGACGAGGCAATCGGCTGCGAGGTCAAATGTGCATATCATTTTGCCGCCGCCAAGAGTGCAGCCGCTTCACGAGATGTTTGCCGAAACCATGTTGGAGGACGCTTGCGCCCGCCATCGCTGCGCGAGTCGGGGATCGGCCGAGAAACCCTTCGCGCACATCATTCTTCCGCCCCCCAAAATAGATCCACAACACGAGGTATTTGTGGAAGCCATGCTGGAGGATACTTCCACGCACCAGCGGCGCAGCCCTTTGGATTGGGTAGTGTCCATCGGAGTACATTTTGCAATACTGGGAACGCTTTTGATGATTCCGCTGTATTTCACGGCTGGGCTGAATTTTCAGAATTTAAATCTTACTTTCCTGGCTCCTCCGATGATGCCTGCCGGGCCTCCTCCTCCGCCGATGACTTCCGCGGCTGCACGGCCAGCCAGGGTATTGCCAGTCCGAGTGTTTAATTCCGGAAAGCTGACCGCTCCTACATTTATTCCCAAGGCTGTGCTGAGCGCACCGTCCGACGCCCCGCCTCCCGATGATGCGCTGATGGTCGTTGGTGGGGTCCCTGGCGGGATTCCCGGAGGCCAGGTGGGTGGTGTCCTTGGAGGCGTGTTCGCAGGAATCGTTAAAGGCGTTCCGCCGCCAGCGCCCGCAGTTGCGCAAGGGCCCAAGGCGCCAGTCCGTGTGGGCGGAGAAGTGAAGCCACCACGCCTGATCTTCGCGCCCGATCCTGAGTACCCGGTTCTCGCCAGGCAGGCGCGCCTTTCTGGTGTAGTGGTTATCGAAGCGATCATCGACGAGCACGGCAAAGTCACCGGTATGCGCGCGATCAGCGGACATCCTTTACTGATACCCGCCGCGTTGAGCGCTGTTGCCAGGAGACAATATGAGCCCACTGTTCTCGACGGCGAGCCCACACCGATCGACCTGCGAGTTGAGATCAAGTTCAGTTTCTCGTAGAGTGCGGCAACACGAAAGGAAATCAAAGCCCGAAGATTTGCGAGTTGGCAATGAGCGGGAAGTAAGATGGTGCGGCTGGGGCGACTCGAACGCCCGACCTCGTGCTTCGGAGGCACGCGCTCTATCCAGCTGAGCTACAGCCGCGCAGTTCCTTTATATCATGCACCCCGGCTTGCGTGCATTGGGTGTGTGGTGATTGGTGAAATACCAGCCACATCTACGCCGCTGCTCCCTGTAAGGAAGCATCTTCACAATCCAAGGGTATGAATGGGGGCCAGACGGACGTGCAATTTTGGATGTCACATATTACGAATTACAAATCACGAATCACCCTGGGCCGCTATTAGCGTGAGCGAATCACCCGTCACCCGTCACCGGTCACTCACTCAATACTCTCCGCCATAATATTCTTGCCGCGCACCTTCACATCGATGGAAATCGGAGGCCGCAGGCTGCTGCCCTGAACGATTTGTCCGCGGACCCAGGTGTTGCCTCCGACAGCGCCAAGCTTCAAAGGATCGTACACGGTGCCATCACAGGGATTCACCACCATGGGGTGGCTGGCGTTGAAATGGTATCTGGAGGCT
>Ga0182024_10021154_pt1 | contig 11830 bp, 13 predicted proteins | sample P32metaG_FD_120480 | JGI IMG/M metagenome (GOLD analysis project Ga0182024, IMG submission 120480) | Permafrost microbial communities from Stordalen Mire, Sweden - P3-2 metaG (Illumina Assembly) | ecosystem: Environmental > Terrestrial > Soil > Wetlands > Permafrost | place: Sweden: Stordalen... | reverse complement strand
CGGCGCATTCGGCGAAGCGGGCGTTGTTTTCCGCCGCGAAATAATGGCGCTCGTCGTTGTGGAGCTCGCGTTTGCCCGAGACGCCGTGCAAATGCAATTTGGGAAACGGCAGGCGCCGGAGGGCGGCGGCCACGGCCGTCGGGAACACGTCGGCGAGGATCCAATGTGGATAGGGTTCATCGAACCCGCGCCGCGCGGCGAGGCTCGCCACGAGCGAGGCCGTCACCGAGGCGGTGAGGTCCGCGGGCGATGCTGCCCCGCCGCCGTGCTCGCCATCCATTTTCGCCGCCTTTCAAGCCGCGGTCCAATGTAACGACGCCATTGTCGGTGAAAAGTGCGGCGAAAACGCGCCGTTTCTAGTCGAGGGGCTTTGCGCCGCCGATGTTCGCTTCTTAGCAAGCACCGCGATTGACTTGGGGACCCAAGTCCCTATGTTCGCCTCGCCCGAGCACCGGTTCCGAGCGCGCATCTTTCGCCCCGGGTCATCCTGACGCTCGCTGCAATTCAAGGCATGACAGATTTCTCCGACCTGGGGCTGAGCGCCCCGACCCTTCAGGCGGTCGCCGACACCGGCTACACCACCGCAACCCCGATCCAGACGCAGGCCATACCCGTGGTGCTCGCCGGCCGCGACGTGCTGGGCATCGCCCAGACCGGCACCGGCAAGACCGCCGCCTTCACCCTGCCGATGATCGACCGCCTGGTGGCGGGCCGCTCCAAGGCGCGGATGCCCAGATCCCTGGTCATCGAGCCTACCCGCGAACTGGCCGATCAAGTGGCCCTGGCCTTCGAGAAATACTCCAAAGGCCAGAGGCTGACCTGGGCCCTGCTGATCGGCGGCGTCTCCTTCGGCGATCAGGACAGCAAGCTCGATCGTGGCGTGGACGTGCTGATCGCCACGCCGGGACGTCTGCTCGACCATTTCGAGCGCGGCAACCTGCTGTTGAACGGCGTGCAGATCATGGTGGTCGACGAGGCCGACCGGATGCTGGACATGGGGTTCATCCCCGATCTCGAGCGCATCTTCAAAATGACCCCGGCCAAGAAGCAGACGCTGTTTTTCTCGGCCACCATGCCGCCGGAGATCACCCGGCTGACCAAGCAGTTCCTCACCGATCCGGTCCGCATCGAGGCCTCCCGCCCGGCCACGACGGCCGACAACATCGCCCAGCACGTCGTGCGTATTCCCTCGGCCGATCCGGGGACCAAGCGTCTGGCCCTGCGCGCCCTGGTCGGCGCGGCCAACGTCAAGAACGGCATCGTGTTCTGCAACCGCAAGTCGGAGGTGGATGTCGTCGCCAAGTCGCTGAAGAAGCACGGCTTCAACGCTTCGCCGATCCACGGCGACCTCGATCAGAGCATGCGCACCCGCACGCTGGAGGCGTTTCGAAGCGGCGAGTTGAGGATTCTGGTGGCCTCCGACGTCGCCGCCCGCGGTCTCGACATTCCCGATGTCAGCCACATCTTCAACTATGACGTGCCTCACCACGCCGACGACTACGTCCACCGCATCGGCCGCACCGGCCGGGCCGGCAAGTCGGGCGACACCTTCATGTTGGTGACGCCGGCCGATGGGCGGGCGCTCGACAAGGTGCTCAAGCTGATCGGCCAGACGCCCGACGAGGTCACCCTCGATGTCGACTGGAGCCTGGCCAAGAGCGAGGTGCGCGCACGCGGCGGCCGTCACGACAGAGCCTCCACGCGGCCCGGCGATCGCGACCGCGGCCGCGGCCGTGGCCGGCCCGCCTCGGAGACCTCCGTGGCGTCCATGGAGCCGGCCGTTCCCATGCCGGCCGAACGCGCGCCAAGCCGGCCCGAGCCCGCGCCCGTCGAAGCGGTTCCCTTGGCCGATCGACCCGCCGCGCGCCAAGCCTCCGACAGACCGCGCCGCGATCGCGGACGGCGCGAGCGAAGGCCGGTCGAACCAGAAGCGCTAAGACCCCAGGCCGCGCCGGAGCCGGCGGCCAGCGAGCGCCGCCGCGGAGTTCAGCAGGTCGCCGCGCGCGACGACGACGACCGGCGCGTGGTTGGCTTCGGGGCCGATCTGCCCGCCTTCCTGGCCCGGCCCGCCCCCTCCCCGTCCGCTTCGCCCGAAGAATAGCTCTCAAACGAGCTCACCTGACGCTGTCCCGATCCGCGCTTTGGCGTGCGCCGCGGATCACGGGCGCGTTTGGAGCTCCGCCGGGGGGAGCTTTAGGCGAACCGCGGCCGTGGCGTTGAAGGTACGGCTTGCTCGGAGGCTCTCGCTCGTGGTCGCCGCCGACTTGCGCAACTGGAAGAGTTGCCGTTGGAGGCTGGCATCACCGCCCGGCGCTCCGCCATTTGCCTGAGGGTTCGCGCCGCCACCCGCCAAAACCCGCGCCTTCGACAGGGCCGTCACTAACTCGGTTAACGTGTTCAATCGGTCATCAAGGCTGGCAAGAGCGATGTTCTGGTTAGCCGCTGCCTTGGTATTTGCCGTTGCAGCCTGTTGGAGCTGGCCGACATCGACGGAGACGTCGGGGCCGCTTACGTGAATGTAGGGGACGCCGGCCAGCACAGCGCCGATCGCGAACAGGGCCAGATGGTTGAGCGTGAGCGTTGCGCGGAGCATAGAAATTGCGGCAACGACCAACACAAAGACACCGGCGCCAAAGCCCGCCAGATGAAACCCATCCATGGCCACCCCTGCAACGGCGTTTCCAACGCAACCGCAAACGTAAATTTGGGAGAGCGGAGTGTCAAATCTAAAGCGGGCAATGGTCGACCGACTTGGTGACCAGTACATGGGCGAGGCGTGCTTCGGTCGGCGCTAACTCCGTCATTCGCAATGTCCGCTCGTACCGCACGCTGGACTCCCACGACCGACCCCGACACGCTCAACCCAGCCGAGCGGCGTGAAAGGCCAGATGGTCGGCGATGAACGTGGCGATGAAGAAGTACGAATGATCATAGCCGGCCTGCATCCTCAAGGTGAGGGTTTGCCCGGCCCGCGCGCACGCTTCGGCCAGGAGGGCCGGTTTGAGCTGGTCTTCGAGGAAGGGATCGGCGTCGCCCTGATCGATCAGGATATCGTCGAAGCACCCCTTGGCCGCCCCGCCCTCGATGAGCATGGCGCTGTCGTGGGCCCGCCAGGCGGCGCGGTCGGGGCCGAGATAGGCGCCGAGCGCCTTCTCACCCCAGGGGCAGCGTGACGGCGAGGCGATCGGAGCGAAGGCGGAAACGCTGGCGAAAAGGCGCGGATTGCGCAGGGCCAGTGTGAGCGCGCCATGCCCACCCATGGAGTGGCCCAGGACGCCCCGCCGCGATCCCGCCAGCGGGAAATGGGCCTGCGCCACCTCGATGAGATCGCCGGTGATGTAGGAATACATCTGAAAATGCGCCTGCCAGGGCGCCCGCGTCGCGTCGACGTAGAAGCTCGCGCCTTGGCCGAGATCATAGGCGGGATCGTCCGGCACGTCCTCGCCGCGCGGGCTGGTGTCGGGAGCGACGACGGCCAGGCCCAGTCGCGCGGCCTCGCGGTAGGCGCCGGCCTTCACCGTGAAATTGTCTTCCGTACAGGTGAGTCCCGAGAGCCAGATCACGTAGGGATGCGGCCCCTCGCCCGGCGGGAGGAAGATCGAAAAACGCATGGCCGTGCCGGTGGCGCGCGAGGCATGCCGGCAATAGGCCAGTTCTCCCCCGAAGAGGCGATGACGTCCGGTCGTCTCCACCGTGGCCGCCGCCATGACTAGCGAACGATCGCGCCGGTCAGGTACTTGCGGATCGCGCCGCCATAAGGCGGCCGCAGGGCCTTGAGCTGCGGCAGATCCTTCTTGAGCTGGGTGTAGATGGCCTTCTTGTGGCTGAACTCGCGGAAACCGTCGAAGCCATGATAGCTGCCCATTCCGGAGGGTCCGACGCCGCCGAACGGCAGATCCTCCTGCGCTACGTGGAAGACCACGTCGTTGACCGTCACGCCGCCCGAGGTGGTTGAGTCCAGCACCTGCTCGCGCTCACCGGCGTCCTGGCCGAAATAGTACAGCCCCAACGGGCGATCGTGGGCGTTCACGTAGGCCAGCGCGTCATCCATCGAGGCATAGCCCTTCACTGGCAGAACCGGCCCGAAGATCTCATCCTGCATGACCTTCATGTCGTCGGTGGGATCGATGATCAAAGTAGGGGCGATCTTGCGATGCTCCTGCTGGGTCAGATCCTCGCCGTCCGGCTTGAGCTCCACCACCCTAGCGCCCGCGGCGCGCGCCTCGTCGACATAGCCCTTCAGCCGGTCGAAATGGCGTTGCGAGATGATGGCCGAATAGTCGGGGTTGTCCATGATGGTCGGGAACATGTGCTTAACCGCCCCCTCGGCCGCGCCGACGAAGGCCGACACCTGGTCGGCGGGAACCAGCACATAGTCGGGGGCCAGGCAGATCTGGCCGGCGTTGAGGGTCTTGCCGTTCATGATCCGCGCGGCGGCGGTCTTCATGTCCGCGGAGCGGCCCAGGATCACCGGGCTCTTGCCGCCGAGCTCCAGGGTGAGCGGCGTCAGGTTCTGCGCCGCCGCCTTCATCACGTGGCGGGCTATGGAGGTGGCGCCGGTGAAGATCAGATGGTCGAAGGCCAGCGCCGCGAAGGCCTCGCCCACCTCGGGCCCGCCGGTGACAACGGCGATCTCCTCGGGCGAGAAGACGGCGCCGAACATGCGCGCCATCAGCTCGGACGTGGCCGGGGTGAATTCCGACGGCTTGATCATCGCCCGGTTGCCGGCCGCCAGGACGCCGGCCAGGGGCGTGAAGGTCAGGTTGACCGGGAAATTCCACGGACTGATCACGCCCACCACACCCTTGGGCTGATAGCGCACCTGGGCCTTGGCGCCGAAAAGCCCCAAGAGGGCGGGCGTGGTCTTGCGCTTCTCCGGGGCCATCCAGGCCTTCAGATGCGCCTTGGCGTGCTTGAGCGTGCCGATGGAGGACGCCACGTCCGTAAAGGCGGTGGCTTCACGCGAACGCACCCCGAAATCGGCGTTGAGCGCTTCCTCGATCTCGCCGCGATAATCCACCAAGAGGCCGATGCAGCGGTCGATACGCTCGATGCGCTGCTCGGCATTGGGCGCGCCGTCACGCAGATGCGCGGCTTTCTGGCGGTCCAGGATGGTCTGCATATCGTCGGCCATGTCGTCCTCCCATCGAGCCGACACGATGGCGCTTAGGCTTCGCCCGCGCAAGCAAATCGACGCCAATTTCCGCTGGCGTTCCCCGGCGTCGGTTGGCCCTTCGTCACCCTGATGCGGGACTTTCCCATGCCCATCGTCCCGGCGGTGAATGGGGCCGCGGCGGGGGTCGGCTGTTCGCTGGCCCTCATGGGCGACATCATCGTGGCAGCCGAAAGCGCCTATTTCCTGCAAGCCTTCCGGCGCATCGGCCTGGTTCCCGACGGCGGCTCGACCTACCTCTTGCCGCGCATGATCGACCGGGCGCGGGCCATGGAAATGGCCCTGCTGGGCGAACGGGTTCCCGCGGCCAAGGCGCTGGAGTGGGGCCTGATCAACTGCGTCGTCGCCGACGCCGACCTGATGGACGAGGCGCGGAGGCTGGCGGTCGAATTAGCCAATGGACCCAAGGCGCTGGGTCTGATCCGCAAGCTGATGTGGCAGAGCCTGGACGCGCAATGGTCCGATCAGCTCACCCATGAGCGCCAGACCCAGGCCATCGCCGGCAAGACCGATGACTTCCTCGAAGGCATCGCGGCTTTCCTGCAGAAGCGCCCGGCGCGGTTTGCCGGGCGGTGAGCCCGCGCTTCGTGGACTGCCCGACACCCTCCACAAGCCCATAGACTCCTTGACAGTTGATGTCATATTTGACATCATAGACGAGTGAGAGATACCCGGCCCATCAGTTGGATCAAGGGCGCCCGAAGAGACTTTGCCGATTTCCCGCTCGAGGCCCAACAGAGAATCGGCCGGGCTCTCACCGTCATCGCCGAAGGCGGTATGCCGGATATCTCCAAGCCGCTGACCGGTATGGGCTCAGGAGTGATGGAACTGGCGCTGAAGCATCGCGGCGATGCGTTTCGGATCGTCTATGCGCTTCGGTTCGGCGACGACATTTGGGTGGTTCACGCCTTCCAGAAGAAGTCCACCAGCGGGATCGCCACGCCAAGACATGAGATCGGGGTCGTTCGAGAACGGCTCAAGAGACTGAAGGAGGCTTTGACATGACCGAGGACATGGAACTCGTGCGCGGCGGCGGCAACGTCTTCCGCGACCTTGGCCTGCCCAATCCCAACCTCGAACAGCTTCGCTCCATCCTCGCGGCGAAGATCATTCGGGTGCTCGACGACCGGCGCCTGACGATCCGCCAGGCTCATGACCTGACCGGAGTCGCCGCCGCGGACTTCTCCCGCATCCGGCAGGTCAAGCTCGATCGCTTCACCGTCGATCGCCTGATGACCATCCTTGATCGCCTTGGCCAAGAGGTCGACGTCGCCGTCAACGTTCGCGCACGACGCGACGTCACGTCGGACGCCGTGAACGCGCTTTGAGCCCTACTCCGCCGTCGCCGGTACGATCGTCACGCTCTCGCCGCACCCGCACGCATCGGTCTGGTTGGGGTTGCGGAACACGAACCTGGAGGCGAGACGGGTGACTTCGTAGTCGATCTCGGTGCCGATCAGGAAGAGCACGGCCTTGGGCTCGATGAGGATGGTCACGCCCTTGTCCTCCACCACCTCGTCCAGAGGGTCGGCGGCGGCGGCGTACTCGAGCACATACTCCTGACCGGCGCAGCCGGCGTTCTTGACGCCGACGCGCAGGCCCGCGGACGGCGCCTCGGCGCGTTCCATGATTTCGCGCACGCGCATCGCGGCGGCGTCGCTCAAGGTTACGACTTTGGGACGCGGGCGTCGGACCCGGGGTTCGATGACGGATTGCATGGGCCTTAGAACATGTTCAGTTCGAGTTTGGCTTCGTCGGACATCAGCGAGGGATCCCACGGCGGCTCGAACACCAGGTTCACAGTGCAGGCGGTGACCTCGGGAATCCGCACCACCGCGTCATGCACCCAACCCGGCATCTCGCCGGCCACCGGACAGCCGGGCGCGGTGAGGGTCATGTCGATAGCCACCGCCTTTTCGTCCGACACGTCGACCTTGTAGATCAGGCCCAGCTCGTAGATGTCCACCGGGATCTCGGGATCGAACACGGTCTTGAGCTGCTCCACCAACCGGTCGGTGAGCGCGTCGAGTTCCGCCTGGGGAATGGCGGAAGGCGCCTCGGTGGGGATGTGGGCTGCGTCGTCCATAAGGGAAATCTCTGGCATCAGGCAAAAAAGGTCCGCGTCTTGATCAGGGCGTCGACGAAGGAGTCGGCCTCCTCCAGGGTGTTATATAAGGCGAAAGAGGCGCGCGCGCTCGATGTCACGCCAAAGCGCCGCAGGAGTGGTTCGGCGCAGTGGGTCCCGGCGCGCACGGCGATGCCGTAGCGGTCGAGGATCTGGGCCACGTCGTGGGCGTGGGCGCCCTCGACGTTGAAGGCGAAGATCGCGCCCTTGCCGGGCGCCGTGCCGATCTCGGTGAACCAGTTGGCCCCGTTGAGGCGTTCTTTCACCCGGGCGTAAAGAGCGTGTTCGTGTTCGGCGACGGCCTGGCGATCCAGCCCCTCCAGCCAGGCGATGGCGGCGCCCAGGCCAATGGCCTCAAGGATCGGCGGCGTGCCCGCCTCGAAGCGATACGGCGGGTCGGCGTAGGTTATGGCCTCCAGGGAGACCGTCTCGATCATCTCCCCGCCGCCCTGATAAGGGGGCATGGCGGCCAGCAGATCGGCCTTGCCGTAGAGCGCCCCGACGCCGGTCGGGCCATAGAGCTTGTGCCCCGAAAAGACGTAGAAGTCCGCGTCCAGCGCCTGGACATCCACGGCGCCGTGGACCACCGCCTGGGCGCCGTCGATGAGGGTCAGGGCGCCGGCGCGGTGAGCCTCGGCGATGATCTCGGCGACGGGGTTCACGGTCCCAAGCACATTGGACATGTGGCTCACCGCAACCATGCGTGTCCGAGGTCCCAGCAGAGCGCGGTAGGCGGCCATATCGAGGCGCCCGTCGCCGGTGACCGGAACGAAGCGCAGCACGACGCCCTGGCGCTCGCGCAGGAAATGCCAGGGAACGATGTTGGCGTGGTGCTCCATCTCGGTGAGGACGATTTCGTCGCCCCGCTGGAGCGACCGGCCGAACGACGAGGCGACCAGGTTCACAGCTTCGGTGGCGCTTTTGGTGAACACGATCTCAGCGGCGGCGGCGGCGCCGAGCAACCGCCGTACAGCTTCGCGCGCGCCCTCATAAGCCTCCGTGGCTTCGTTGGCGAGGGTGTGCAGACCGCGATGGACGTTGGCGTAGGCGTGCTCGCTGGCCGCCGTCATGGCCTCCATGACCACCCGCGGCTTCTGGGCCGAAGCGGCGCTGTCGAGGTAGATCAGCGCATGGCCGTTCACCTCGCGCCGCAAGATGGGAAACTGAGCGCGAGCGGCCTGAACATCGAAGCTCATGACGCCGCCTCGAGGTGTTCGACGACCCAGGCGCGAGCCGCTTCGCGGGCCCCGGCGTGCTCGATCCGGTCCACCACCTCGTCCAGAAACGCCTTGGTCAGCATCGCGCGGGCTTCTTGGTCGGGGATGCCCCGCTGGCGGGCGTAGAACAGGGCTTCCTCGTCCAGGGCGCCCACCGTATTGCCGTGCGCGCAGATCACGTCGTCGGCGTAGATTTCCAGCTCCGGCTTGGCGTCCACCTCGGCCCGGTCGGAAAGGATGAGGGCGTGATGGCCCATGCGCGCGTCGGTCTTGTCGGCGCCCTCTGCCACCACGATGCGGCCCTGGAAGACGCCGCGCGACTGATCGGCGACCACGCCCTTGACCAGCTGGTCGGTGACGCCGTCCACGCCCCCATGGGTGACGACGGTGGTGATGTCGGCATGGCGCTTACCGGCCAGAAGGTAGAGCCCGTCCAGGCGAACGGCGGCGCCGGCGCCGGGATGGCTGACGCGCGTCTCGATCCGCTGGCGCTTGGCGCCGGCCGCGAGCACGGTTTGACCCAGGGTGGCCCCGGCGCCCAGCACCACCTGGGCCTCGGAGACCGATACGGCGGCGCCCGAATCCTTGGTGATGACGATGCGTTCCAGCGACGAGGCCCGCGCCAGGACGATCTTCAGATCGGCTTCGGCCAGGTAGTCGCCTTCACCTTCATAGCTCTCCAGGAGAACCAGGTGGGCGCCGTCGCCAACGTCGACCCCGAAACGCGCCACATGCGCGCCGGCGTCGGCGGCGGCCACGAAGCGCAGGGCGACGACGTGGCGCTCGCCGGCGGGAATCACGAGCCGGGTCTGGCCATGACCGTTGACGACGGAGATTTGCTCAGAAGCGAGCGCCGCAAAGGGCCCGGGCGCCAGCGGCGCGTCATTGGCCGGAGAGAAGGGCGGCAAGTCGCGGACCAGGCCGAACAGGTCGGTCCAGCGCCAATCCTCCTGCCGGCGCGAGGGAAGTTCAGCAAGATCGCCCGTCTCGATGGCGCGCGCCAGGCTCATGCGGCGGGCTCGAGCGTTCTTGGGGCGTATCTGTCGTAGCCCTCGCGTTCAAGATCGTGCGCCAGTTGCGGTCCGCCAGAGGCGGCGATGCGGCCGGCCGCCAACACGTGCACCCGGTCGGGACGGATGTGGTCGAGCAGACGCTGATAGTGGGTGATGATCAGCATGGAGCGCCCCGGCCCGCGCATGGCGTTGACCCCGTCGGCGACGATGCGCAGGGCGTCGATATCCAGGCCGGAATCGGTCTCGTCGAGAATGGCGAGGCGAGGCGAAAGTACCGCCATTTGAAGGATTTCCATGCGCTTCTTCTCGCCGCCCGAGAACCCGACGTTCAAGCCGCGCTTGAGCATGTCGAAGTCGATCTTGAGAGCGGTCGCCTTGGCGCGGACGAGGCGCAGGAAGTCGGGGGCGGAAATCTCGCCCTCGCCGCGCGCCCTGTGCTGGGCGTTGAGGGCGGCGCGGATGAAGGTGAGGGCGGGAACGCCGGGAATTTCGGTGGGATATTGGAACGACAGGAAGACCCCCTTGGCCGCCCGCTCATCGGGCGCCATGGCCAGCAGGTCCTGGCCATCCAAGGTCACCGAGCCGGAGGCCGCCTCATACCCCGGCCGCCCGACAAGGGCGTAGGACAGGGTGGACTTGCCCGCCCCGTTGGGCCCCATCACGGCGTGCACCTCGCCCGTCGGGATCTCCAGGGTGAGGCCGTCGAGGATCGACTTGCCGTCGACAGAGACACTGAGATTCTTGATAGAGAGCATTGATGTTATTTGTTTTCCAGTGAGATCGGCCGCAGGAATTCGAGGCGGTTGCCGAACGGGTCGAAAATGAAGGCGCGCTCGTGGCCGGGCAGCGCCTGGTCGTCCCTTACCTCGAAGCCGGCGGCCCGAGCCCGCTCGGCCAGGCGCGCGACATCGTCGACGCGAAAGGCGATGTGGGCCTTGCGGGCCGGGCGGAACGGATCTTCCACCCCGCAGTGGACCTTGACCCGCTCGTTCTCGAACCAGCACCCGCCGCGCCTGGCCAGTTCCGCCGGCTTGGGTTGTTCGGAAAGACCCAGCAGGTCGCCGTAGAAGGCTCGCGCCCGATCCTCCCCGGCGGGCGGGATGGCCAGCTGAACGTGATCGACGGCCCGCAGCGTCATCCGACGCTTCCCTCCAGGCTGATCGCCACCAACTTCTGCGCTTCGACGGCGAACTCCATGGGCAGCTGCTGCAGGACGGCCTTGACGAAGCCGTTGACGAGCAGCTGCACCGCTTCTTCTTGGCTCAGGCCCCGCTGCATGGCGTAGAACAGCTGGTCGTCCGAGAGCCGGGTGGTGGTGGCCTCGTGCTCGAACTTGGCCGAGGCGTTGCGCGCCTCGATATAGGGCGTGGTATGGGCGGCGCAGCGCTTGCCGATGAGCAAGCTGTCGCACTGGGTGAAGTTGCGCGCCCCCCTGGCCTTAGGGTGGGCGGAGACCAGGCCCCGATAGGTGTTGGACGAACGCCCGGCCGAGATGCCCTTGGAGATGATCCGCGAGCGGGTGTTGGCCCCCAGGTGGATCATCTTGGTGCCGGTGTCGGCCTGCTGGCGATTGTTGGTGATGGCGATGGAGTAGAACTCGCCGCTCGACGCCTCCCCGCGCAGGACGCAGGAGGGATACTTCCAGGTAATGGCCGAGCCGGTCTCCACCTGGGTCCAGGAAACCTTCGAGCGGTCGCCGCGACAATCAGCGCGCTTGGTGACGAAGTTGTAGATGCCGCCGCGGCCTTCCGCATCGCCCGGATACCAGTTCTGCACCGTCGAGTATTTGATCTCGGCGTCGTCCAGCGCCACCAGTTCGACCACCGCGGCGTGGAGCTGGTTTTCATCGCGCATGGGCGCTGTGCAACCCTCCAGATAAGAGACGTAGGCGCCCTTGTCGGCGATGATCAGGGTGCGCTCGAACTGGCCGGACTGGGCGGCGTTGATGCGGAAATAGGTGGAAAGCTCCATCGGGCAGCGAACGCCCGGCGGCACGTAAACGAAACTGCCGTCCGAGAAGACCGCGCTGTTGAGGCAGGCGAAATAGTTGTCCGACACCGGGACCACCGAGCCTAGGTATTGCCGCACCAGCTCGCCGTGATCGCGGATCGCTTCGCTCATCGAGCAGAAGATCACCCCGACCTCGGCGAGCTCCTTCTTGAAGGTGGTGATCACCGAAACGCTGTCGAACACCGCGTCAACGGCGTATTTCGCCGCGCCTTGCACGCCGGCCCGCACGGCGCCGCCCGCTTCAGCCGCACGCTGGACGCGCGCCACGATGCGCCGATCGCCGAAACATCCG
>Ga0182024_10021153_pt1 | contig 11831 bp, 8 predicted proteins | sample P32metaG_FD_120480 | JGI IMG/M metagenome (GOLD analysis project Ga0182024, IMG submission 120480) | Permafrost microbial communities from Stordalen Mire, Sweden - P3-2 metaG (Illumina Assembly) | ecosystem: Environmental > Terrestrial > Soil > Wetlands > Permafrost | place: Sweden: Stordalen... | reverse complement strand
GGTGAAGGAACCACAACCGTTGCTGGACGAATGACAACGGAAAGCTGCCGTTCCGGTCGGCGCGCGTGATTTCAACCGATGGTTCCACATGACCGTTTTCCGCCACCTTGGCGGCCAATCCGGCCACGGTTGGCGTATTGAACAATTCGGCCAAGGACAATTCCCATTGGCATTGGTCTCGGAAACGGGAGATGGCCTGCATGGCCAGGAGCGAATCGCCGCCGAGGCCAAAGAAATTGTCGTGAATCCCCACCTGTTTCATGCCGAGCACGTCACGCCAGATTTTCGCCATCATTTCCTCTTGCGGTGTCCGAGGGGCGATGAAGGTTTCTTCGCCGTTCGGATTCTCGCCATCCGGCGCTGGCAACGCCGTCCGATCCACCTTCCCATTGGGCGTCAACGGCATCCGCTCCAGCACCATGAATGCCACTGGCATCATGTAATCCGGCAGCTTCGCCCGGACCGCGCGGCGCAAGCCGTTCACCGACACGGCCCCATGCGAATCGCCCACGACATAAGCCACAAGTTTTTTTTGCCCTGCTTCCTCCCGCGCCATCACCACGGCCTGACGCACCCCGGCAGCCGATTCCAGCACCGCCTCAATCTCTCCCAACTCAATGCGAAAACCGCGAATTTTCACCTGATGATCCAACCGCCCTAAAAACTCGATATTTCCATCGGGCAAATATCGCCCCCGGTCCCCCGTCCGGTACAATCGCGTGCCTGCATCCGGGTTGAAAGTGTTGGGAACAAACTTCTCCGCCGTCAATTCCGGCCGGTTCAGATAGCCTCGCGCCAATCCATCTCCGCCCAGGTACAATTCGCCGGGCGACCCGATCGGGACTGGTTGCAACTGCTCGTCCAACAAATACGCCTGCGTGTTGGCAATTGGGCGGCCGATGGTTGCAGTTCCTCCCAGCGTTCGCAGCGCGAAGGTCGAATACGTCGTGTCTTCAGAGGGCCCGTACAAATCATACACTTTCCGCACAGACGAATTCCGGTAAATCTTATCCACAAGTGAAGCTGTCAACGGCTCGCCCGCCAGGTTGACGGTGCGCACCGCCGGCGGCAAGCGGTCGCTGCGCACCAATTCGGCCATGGCTGAAGGCACCGTGTTTATTAATGTGACTTCCGAGAGAGCCGACAAGATCGGCAACTGCAAGGCGTCCACGGCCAGAATCACTTTACCGCCGCAACTGAGCGTGACGAAGAGTTCAAATACAGAAAGATCAAAACAGATCGAGGTTGAGAAAAACACACCCGCAAATTCATCCGCCGTGAACGTCGTCCGCGCCCATTCGGCGAACGCCACGACGCTGCGATGTTCAATGGCGACGCCTTTCGGACGTCCCGTGGAGCCGGAGGTGAAGATGACGTAGGCCAGGTTTCCAGGCGTTGCGCCGGCGTGTGGGGTCCCGTCGCTTTCGTCGGCGATCTTCAGCGTGTCCAGACACAGGACACGCGCCTGGTGCGGAGGCAGCGCTGAGATGAGGCGTTCCTGTGTGAGCAGCACAGCGGGACGGGCATCCTCCAGAATGAATGCCAAACGTTCTTTGGGATAGCTGGGATCCAGCGGCACGTAGGCGCCGCCGGCTTTGAGCACGGCCAGCAACCCAATCACCATTTCCAGAGATCGTTCCATGCAAATGGCGACCAACACTTCCGGCCCTACCCCGATGCTTCGCAAGTGATGTGCCACTTGATTGGCGCGGGTGTTCACTTCGCGGTAAGTGAACCGTGCAGTGTCGATAATGAGCGCCACGGCTTCGGGCGTACGCTCTACCTGCGCCTCAATCAGTTGATGGAGGCAGAGGTCACGCGGGTAGTCCGTGGACGTATCGTTCCACTCCACCAGGATTTGATGCCGTTCGGATTCGGTCAGTACTGGCATAGCGGGATGTGTCATAAACCAATCATTCCTCCCGAATTTACGGCAAGTTGAAAATGGCGGACAGTGGGTGAAAACCTCCGTTACGGTTGTGTGCCGAAGGGCTTAACTTCTCTTGATGAATTCGAGTGCCGCGCAAGTTTTACAGCTCGTTGGAGTGCCCGCCCTTCCGGCCGCCCGAATCCATGCCGGGCAGGAAAGGCCGCCCATCGCCATTCTGGGCGTCGCTTTTAACAATGTCACCATCGACGAAACTCTGTCGTTGATTGAACAAATGGTCTTGTCCCGGCAGCCGCATTATCTGGTGACAGCCAATGTGGATTTCCTGGTCCAAGCCCGGCACGATGTCGAATTGCACCGCATCCTTTTGAACGCGCATCTGGTCCTCTGCGATGGAACACCGCTGCTTTGGATTTCGCGTTTGCTGGGCAATCCTCTGCCGGAACGGGTCGCGGGCGCGGATTTGGCGCCTTTGCTGATTCGGATGGCGGCGCAAAAAGGATTCCGGCTCTTCATTTTAGGGGGAAGGCCTGAGGTTTCCACCAAGGCAGTTGCCAATCTGCGCGCTCAATATCCCGACTTGATTATCGCCGGACATTACTCGCCGCCTTTCCAACCGTTGCTCGACATGGATCACGATATGATCGCCCGGCGCATTCGCGAGGCTAAACCCGATTTGCTGTTGGTTTCGTTCGGTTGTCCCAAAGCGGAAAAATGGTTCGGCATGAACTATCGGTCACTTGGCGTGCCGGTTGGCATTGGCTTGGGCGCCACGATTGATTTTCTGGCGGGTCAAGTCAAGCGCGCGCCGCGTTGTGTTCAGCGTACGGGGACGGAATGGATTTTCCGCATGGCTCTGGAACCACGCCGTCTCATCCGTCGCTATGCAACCGATCTCCGGTATTTTGGCGCCGATGTGCTACGGCAATGGTGGCAACTGCGGGTTCGTCATGAAAAGCCCGCGGTTACGCCCTGCGCTTCCATGCTGACAGAATATCCGTGCTGGATTCAGATTACCCCGCCATCACGCTTGGACGCCGCGGTCGTGCGGCGAGACGCGATGCTTTGGGAAAAAGCGGCCACGGATGGCCGCCATTGCCTGTTGAACATGGCCGGCGTGCAATCGTTGGATAGCAGCGGGGTCGGCCTGCTTATTTCTCTGCAAAAGCGATTGCAAAGCGAAGGACGGCAATTGTTATTGGTCGCGCCCACTGACTTTGTCCGGCAAACGCTCAAACGCGCGCGGTTAAACGATTTTCTTACGATCGCCCTGGATGAAACGACGGTGTGGCAAGGCATCAATACCAGAAACGCCGCCGCCTCAACCCCGACTTTGAACCAGTTTACCAACACCTTGGAATGGCAGGGCGAAGTCACCGCCGCGAACGCCGAAACCGTCTGGAACACCACCACGACGGAGATTCGTTCCCGGATTCCGCCTCCAGAACGATTTCGGATTGATCTTTCTCGATTACGCTTTATTGACAGCACAGGCTTGGGCATCATGATTCGCGCCCGAAAATTTGCGCGGGAACGGGGAACCCGGATCGTCTTCACCAACGCCCAGGCCAACGTGCGCAACGTTCTGCGCTTGTCCAGGATGGAGGCAGTCTTACTGGAGGAACCGGCGTGAAGATAGGAATCTCCACCTCGGTCATCCAACGCGGCCAAACGGGAATCGCCCAGTACGTGTTCGCGTTGATCCGCGCCTTCATGGCGGCGGGAGGCCGACAACAATTCATCTTGTTTGTGCTGGAGGAAGATTTGCCTCTGTTCAAGTTTGCGGGCCCCGCCATGCAACTGGTATCGGTGCCGGAATCGTTTCGGCCGCCTGAAAAAAACATTCTCTGGCACCAATTCTGCCTCCCCCGTTTAGTGCGGCAGCACCGGATTGATGTGCTGCATGTTCCCAGCTATCGCCGTCTGCTCTGGCGTCGCCCCTGCGCGCTGGTCGCCACCATTCACGATCTGGCTCCTTTCCGGGTGGCCCGCAAGTATGATTGGAAACGGATGGTTTATGGGCGCGTCGTGGCGCGCTGGCTCGCGGAGCGGCAGGATGAGATCATTGCCATCAGCCGCAACACAGGCGCGGACATCACCGAGTTTTTCCGGCTGAACCCGGAACGAGTCCGTGTCATTTACAACGGCGTGGAGCACAACCGATTTTTTCCCGTGCCGCGCGAAAAAGCAAAAGCCTGGATGGATCAACTCCACAACTTGTCGCAGCCGTTTTTTCTTTATGTGGCGCGCCTGGAGCATCCGGGCAAAAACCACGAGCGGCTGATTACCGCGTTCAATCAATTCAAAGCCGCCACTAAATCCAACTGGCAATTAGTATTGGCCGGGAGCGCGTGGACCGGATCAGAGGTGGTTCAGAGGGCTATCGCTCAATCGCCGGTTGCCCCGGATATCCGCCACCTTGGTTTCGTCGCCGACGCCGATTTGCCGAAGTTATACCAAGCGGCGGACACGTTCGTGTTTCCATCTTTGTATGAAGGATTCGGCTTGCCGGCCCTGGAAGCGATGGCGTGCGGTTGTCCGGTGCTTTCTTCCACACGAGGCTCGCTCGGCGAGGTGATCGCCAACGCGGCGGAAACAGTCGAACCGGAGGACATCGCTGATATGCAAAGCCAATTGACCCGGTTGGCATCGGATGCAAGGCTGCGGGAGCATTTGCGAGCCGCCGGGTTGAAACGAGCGCAACACTTTAATTGGCAAACGACAGCGGCGGCAACGTTGGAAACCTATTGGCGGGCAATCTCTCGTTGGAAAATCCATCATGGGCTGCGGAAGAGTCTTCCGTCTCGGCAACTATCACTTGCGAAACGATGAAGGCTTCTTCCACTGCGCCATAGGGGTGATTACCTACTAACCAAACCGCGGGCACATCCTGTATTTTGGTCGAGGTGAAGTTTGATCAAATCTACCATGAAGAACAACTCTGATACAAACGCCCATCCGCTCCGCAAACGCGACGACGACGATTCAGAAGCGCATTTCCAGGAAGGGAGCAATCGCCCCTCCGCAACAGGGCTTGATGCTTGGGTGGTGCTGGATCTGCTGGCGCAGCGCTGGCGCTGGCTGGTGCCGGGCGGTCTTATTGGCGCGGGACTGTTTTTCCTGATGGGATGGTACTTCATTAAGCCTAAATATACGGCCACCGCCCAGATGCTCCGCTTCGAAACCACCAGTGATTATTTCAAACCAGCCCCGTTGTCCGCTGGAACCTTTGCCGATTTGATCCGCGCACCGGAATTATTGCGCCGAGTGGGCGCGCAAATCGTGCCGCAGATTCCGCCCGAAACGCTCATCAACGATCTCAAAATCGATGCCGAGCGAGCTTCTGACATTGTGGAAGTTCAACTGGCAGCCAAAACTCCGCAGCAAGCGGTCTATTTACTCAATCTCTACACGCGGGAGGCCGTGCAATTCACCAAAGACATGCAGGCCAAAGATGCGGGCGCACTGGCCAATGATTATTTGAAGCCGCAGGTTGTGCAGATGGACAAAGACATCATGATACTGCATCGGCAGTTCAGCGGCTTGCGCGGCTCGTCCCAGGGCACCAATAAACTGACGGAGAGCGGAGGCGATCCGAACTCGCTGGATCAGAACCTGGCAACCTCTTCGGGTCCGTCGATTCTGATCGCCCGGCAGACGGAGAGACTCCAGACGGCGATCGGCGAACTCAACGACTTGATGCTGAAATACACGGATATTCATCCTTTCGTTCAAGCCAAGCGCGAGCAAATCAAGGCCATCGAAGAACAAATCGCCGAAACCTCCACGAACACGAGCTTGCCCGCGACCGGACGGGGCGCAACCGTCATAGGTCCTGGCGAGACGGTCTCCAATCCGGAGCTGGACATCATTCGCACCAAACTCCTTACGCTCGAAGAAGCCCGGGTGCAATTGGCCAATCGCCAGCGCGAAGCGGCCATGTTCGCCACAAACCCGCCCGGCATCGTCAGAGAGTTCGCGCCCGCCACGTTGAAAACCGTCCAATCCAATATGCGCCGCCTGAAGCTGGCCTGCGCCACGGTTTTCGGCGGCTTGCTGGGCTTCATCGGGAGCATCGCCTTGATCATGCTCGTGGAGTTTACGGACAACCGCTTGAAAACCGCCGATGACGTAACACGCGTCACCGAGCTTCCCATACTCACGACCTTGGGCGACCTTGACCAAATGGGGGCCGCATCCCGCTCGCAATGGGCTTTCCGCGCGTGGACCATGTTGCAGGGACGACTCAGTCCCTCGGCCAATCGTGGTCTTATCTGCGGCATCACTTCTTCACTTCAGGGCGAAGGACGCTCCACCTGGATCAAACTGCTTGGCGAAGCCGCCAGCCTGACGGGCTTTCGCGTGCTGACGATTGCGACTCTGCCTTCGCCCACGAGCCTCGAACTCTGCGCCGAAAATCCCGCTCCAAACCCGCCGCCTGCCTCTTCCGATGCGCTCACGACCAACGTGTTGACATCGCCCACCTTGGTGACTCAGCAGTTGATCGGGCCGGACTCGCCGCCGGTCGTCCACATTCCACTGCCCGGCTGGGTATGGAATCTGGAGCGTCGCAAGCAATGGCGTGAAGCGCTGGCCCATTGGCTGACGATTGACAATCTTGTCATCCTCGTCGAACTTCCCCCCGCCAGCGTCGCGGAATCCGTGCTGCTCGGTTCAAATTTGCCGAACCTGCTCTGGCTGGCGGACAGCGGCGCCGCCGACGCGGCGGAAACGCGGGCGCAACTGGAAACTCTCCGCCACGCCCGTTGCAATATGGTCGGCGCGGTGCTGAATCGCGCACCGGCGACATCGGTCAAGAAACGGTTTCCGCGCTGGCTTAGTTGTCTGGCCCTGTTGGGCGCCTTGGGCGTTGGCCACGCCGGCGCGCAGAGCGCCAATCCGTCCGGGCCGGGCGAAAATGTTTCGCCCGCAGCCAACGCAGTTCCGTCCGTGCCGCTTGCGGGAGCGAACACCAACCTTTCTTTCTCCATCGTCAATCCCGCCCAGCGTGCCGCATGGCAGCAACGCCTGACGCTCGGACCTTCCGATGTGTTGACGTTTGGACTTTACGGTCAGCCGGAGATGGCGCGGGCGGATGTGGCCATCGGGCCGGACGGACGGGTGAGTTATTTGGAAGCGCAAGACGTTCTCGCCACAGGACTGACCATTGATGAACTACGCGCAAAGCTCAACGAGGAAATCGGCAAGTTCCGCCGCGCGCCTCGCACGATCATCACGCCGGTCGCGTTCCGAAGCAAAAAATATTACATGCTGGGCAAAGTGATGGTCAAAGGTGTGTACACGCTTGACCGGCCTTTGACCGTGCTCGAAGCCATCGCCCGCGCCCATGGGTTGGAAAATGGCCTGATCGACCGAAACATCGTTGACCTGGCGGATCTCCAACGCAGTTTTCTGATGCGCGGTGGAAAACGCTATCCGCTCAATTTCGAAAAACTTTTCCAGGAAGGCGACCTCGCCCAAAACATCGCCATTGAACCGGGGGATTATCTCTATTTTCCGTCCACGAATGTGAGGGACGTGTATGTCGTCGGAGAAGTCCGATTACCAGGGCCGGTGACCTATACCTCCGCCCTGACTATTATAGGAGCCATCTCCGCGCGCGCCGGCTACACCGATCGCGCCTACAAAAAGCGCGTCCTCGTCATTCGCGGCTCGCTGAACCATCCGACAGCCTACGCTGTGGACACGGGCGCCATTCTGGGCGGCAAAACACCGGATTTCAAATTGCAACCCAAGGACGTTATTTTTGTCAATTCACGTCCATTTATTCTCGTCGAAGAGATAACTGATCTTGCGATCACCGCGTTCCTTCAATCTCTCGTCACAAGCTGGGTCGGAGTGAGCATTGTTCAACCTGTCCAATAAGTATGAACAACCATCCTCTGCGAGGGATGACCCCTTTCTTTCCCAGTTGGCGCTGCTGTGCCGTCGCTGGACTCTTAATTCTCGCCGCGGGCTGCCGGACCGCCCAACCGCAGTCCCACAAGTTGGGACGGGTGGCCGCCAACGCCGTCACGCTCAATACGGTCACTTTCACCAATCATATCGATCCCGCCTTGCTCCAGCCACCTGATGAACTCTTCACGCTTGGGCCGGGTGATAAACTGGAAATCGAATTGATCGGCGAACCATTGTCCAGGACCGAGACCGTCGTCGGTCCCGACGGCAAAATCTATTTCGAGCTTTTGTCCGGGATTGATGTTTGGGGCCAGACCCTCGCGCAAGCCAGGGCGCAAATCGAAGGCGAACTTTCCAAATATATTCGCCGGGAGCCGAAAGTTTCACTCGTGCTCCGTGATGTCGAGAGCAAGCGCATTTGGGTTTTGGGCCGCGTGCAGGCGCCGGGCCTCTATGTCATGACCGCGCCCATGACCTTGCTCGAGGCCATTTCCATGGCTGGCGGCACCATGAGCCTGACCTCGTTCCGCGACCAGGCCGCCGCTGGCGTCAGCGTGGAACTGGCCGACTTGTGGCACAGCTTTGTGATTCGCCAAGGCAAGCTCTTGCCCGTTGACTTCGGTCGCTTGTACGAGGAAGGCGACCTTTCCCAAAACATTTACCTGCAACCGGACGATTTCATTTATTTCCCTTCCGCGACGGCCAGCGACGTTTATGTCTTGGGCGCAGTGACGCAGCCGCAGCCCGTGCCGTACACCGAGGGTTTGACTGTTGCTGGAGCCATCGCCAGCGCGTTTGGGACAACCAAGGGAGCGTATCTCCATCATGTGGCGGTGGTGCGCGGGTCATTGTCGCAGCCGCAGATTACCATCGTGGATTACAAAGAGGTGATTCGCGGCAAAGCGCCGGACCTGGCGCTCCAGCCACACGACATCGTCTATGTGCCGTATTCGCCGTACCGCTATCTGGAGCACTACGCGGAGATCATCGTGAATACGTTCGTCAGCGCGGCCGCGATCAATGCAGGGTCTGCCGCCGTCATCAAGCAGCCGACCGGCGGCGCCGGCGTGTTCATCCCAGTGGGGAGCGGCGTTCAAGTCGTCCCTCCAGCTTCACCGCCGCCCGTAAGCCAGTAAGCTCTGGCCTCGGGTTGATTTGACACATCCTCGGACAATGTGCTTGTTGGTTCGCCGCCATGGTGACGGGCCTCACGGTCTCGCAGTGGCTGGAGTTCTCCTTGGCTCGCCATGCTTTCTACGACCAGAGAAAAGACCGCCAGAATTATTACCGGTTGCTGGCCCACGCGCCAAACCTTAACTTGACGCGTATGGGCAGCGCCGCAACCAAAGCGAGGAAGGTAAGGCAGAGCCGTGATCGGCAGGAGAAGGTTGGTCAGAATGAGATGAAGATTTTTCAGGAAGCCACCTTGGTGGTAAGAGTTGATTATGCAAAACAAGCCTCAACCCGTGGTCCGACCAAGATGGCCCGTTGTTGGAAGCCGTCCATCGCGGAGAATTTGCCATCAACGGCTTCCGCAACCGGGATTTGCGCGCCCTGCTCTTTTCCAGCAAAGGAACCCAACAGGAACAAAAACGGCGGGTCGGGATGGTCACCCGGAAGCTCCGCCTGCTGCGGGCGCACGGCTTGATCCGAAAAGTCTCGGGCACCCATCGCTATGTGATCAGCGAGAAAGGCCGCCGAATTATTACCGCGCTACTGGCGGCCCGCCAAGCCAATGTCGAACAACTGACGGCGCTTGCAGCGTGAAAAATCTTCCCAATGATGAATGACTTTGAACAATTGCACTGCAGAAGTTCTTTTCGTTTTGCGTCTTTTGCGCTTTTTCGCGGCTATTCCATCCGCGTCAGCGCGGGGCGATGTCGCCGGAGCCGGTGACATTCCGCCCCACCTGAGTCGGATTGCCAGAGTAGCGCACGTTCCCCGATCCGGTCACGCTGGCGTCCAGTTGCTCGGTGGCGCGGACCGCCGCATCGCCGGAACCCGTCACAGCCACGCGGACGTTTTTGGCGTCAAGTTCGCCCGCCCGCAAGTCGCCGGAACCGACAATGCGGGCGCGCAGCCTCTCGACGACGCCGCTGAGGGTGACATCGCCGGAGCCAGTCACGCTGGCCTCCAGTTCGCCGTTCTTCAAACCGGCGGCGTGGATGTTGCCGGAGCCTGAAACCGACACACCCTGGAGCGAAGGGACGGTAATCTTCACTTTCACGCCCAAGCTCGTGCTGTAGGAGTGATTGGAATCTATTTTGAGCGTCTCGCCATCGACCGTCGTCTCAATGATGGGTAAAAGGTTGTCATCCGCCGTGACAGCGACCGACGCGGCGGGGCCGACCGTGACTTCGACATCGGGCGAGCCAGCGAGGTCGATTTTCGAGAATGAGGCGACGGCGCGGGACTCGGTTTTGGCAGTGCCGGAGCCGTGAATGGCATTGGGGTTGCAACTACCGAGGCTTATCAGGCCAACACATAAAACAGGCATGGAGATCATATTCATGCTGATAGGACACGCACGGAGTCTAAAAGTTTCAAAAAACCGCGGAAAAACCCCTTTTCTGCCGGCCAGTACCGTGAGCAAAATTCTTTGTCAGAATACTCGACGGCGGGGGAAGGTTCCACTAAGTTGCGCGCATGTCTAACGCAAAGGGCGCGGACAAAACCGCGGCTGATTTAATTGACCTGCCTTTTGAGGAAGCGCTCAAACGGCTCGAAACTATCGTCGAGTCGATGGAAGCGCAGGATTTGCCTTTGGAGACACTGCTGGCGCGTTACGAGGAAGGCGCCCGCTTGACCGCCTTTTGCCAAAACAAATTGAACGAGGCGGAATCAAAAATCCAACAATTGGAGAAAAATGCCAAAGGCGGCTTGTCCCTCAAACCACTGAACCTGCCGGAGGAAACCGAATGAATCGTTATCTCGACATGGTCGATCACCCATCGCACGTCAAAAAACTGACCCTGGAACAATTGACCCAGTTGGCCGAAGAGATTCGGCACGAACTGATCACCAAATTGGCCAAGAACGGCGGCCACGTCGGCCCCAACCTGGGGGTGGTCGAGTTGACCATCGCGCTGCACCGCATCTTCTCCACGCCGCACGACAAGTTTGTCTGGGATGTGAGCCACCAAAGTTACGTGCATAAATTGCTGACGGGGCGGAAAAATAGGTTTGACACTATTCGCACGACAGATGGGTTGAACGGCTTCGCGCTGCGCACCGAAAGCGAGCACGATTGCTACGGCGCGGGCCATGCCGGCACGGCCCTTTCGGCGGCGCTGGGCATGTGCGCAGCGCGGGATCAGCGCGGATCGAGCGAGAACGTGGTCTGCATTTTTGGCGACGCCGCCTTGACCAACGGCATTTCCTTCGAGGCCCTCAACAACATCTCCCATACCACCCGGCGCTTTATCGGAATTTTGAACGACAACGAGTGGAGCATCGCCAAAAACGTCGGCGCCATATCCAATTATCTCAACAAGCTCATCACCAATCCGCGTTACAATCGGCTGCAACGCGACGTCGAGCGCCTGGTCAAACGCATGCCCAAAGGCGCGCTGGCCCTCAGGCTTGGCCACAAGGCGGAGGAGGCACTCAAAAGCGCATTTGCGGAAGTGGCCATGGAACAGAACGCGGAACGGATGGAAGCCGACGGGCGCGGCGGCCACGGCAGCAGCCTGATTTTCGAGGAGATGGGCCTGCGTTATGTGGGGCCGATCGACGGGCACGATTTGCCGCTCTTGCTCAGTTCCCTGGAGTACGCCAAAGCCAGTGATTGCCCGGTGGTGCTGCACGTGCTGACCAAGAAAGGAAAGGGTTACGACGCGGCTTTGAACCATCCGGAAAAATTCCACGGCCTCGGCCCTTACGATCCGGTAACGGGCGACACACCTGCCGCCAAACCGGGCACGCCGCCCAACTACCAGGATGTATTCGGTCAAACGATGGTCAAGTTGTGCCAGAAGGACAATTCGATCGTCGGCATCACGGCCGCCATGCCCAGCGGCACCGG
>Ga0182024_10021152_pt1 | contig 11831 bp, 9 predicted proteins | sample P32metaG_FD_120480 | JGI IMG/M metagenome (GOLD analysis project Ga0182024, IMG submission 120480) | Permafrost microbial communities from Stordalen Mire, Sweden - P3-2 metaG (Illumina Assembly) | ecosystem: Environmental > Terrestrial > Soil > Wetlands > Permafrost | place: Sweden: Stordalen... | reverse complement strand
CAAGGCAGTCCGGTGCTGTTCACTTCCCTGTTGCTGGTTTTTTTAATCCTGACGGTTCTCATCTTTGGGTTGTGGATGGTACCGAGCTTCCTCTGGAAAACCCTCTTCGGCGCGCACTTTGATCTGGGCAACTACGGTGCGCTCGCGCCGTTGTTGATTCTCTACGCCATCACAGCTGGCATCTACTCGTTGGCCTCCGTAATCATTACGTATGAGATGTCGCGCAAGATTGCGAACACGAGTTGGCTGCAGCTTGCCTTCAGCGGCGCCATGGCATTAGGTATCTACGTTCTTCACCAGACACTGCATCAGGTCATTGTGATTCAACTGGTGCTGATGATCGTGCTGCTGTTTGTGCTGACGGTGCCGCTGCTGCGGAATCACTTTACTTCGCCCACGCCGCTCGTCTATAGCGGCTTGCGAATGACTCGTATGCTGCCGGAAGAGGAAGTGATCGCGGAATTTCTGCGCAGCGAATTCCATCATCCCGAGTTCGACGAGTATCGTCACGAGTTTGACTCGCTGGTGCGCCACCCGAACTTAAACAATACCCGCGAAAACGCCGTGCGGCAGGCTCTGTTATTTCTGCGGCGCGGTCCCATGTGGCGTGAGCTTCCCGCGGATACGCAATGGTTTGAAGTCGAGTTGCGGGCTGAGGACCTGGATCGTATCCGGTTTTTCCCGCGCGCCCAGTGGCGGCGGGTAGCACAGGGCAGCTTTTATTTGACGGATGTTGTCGAGCGCATTCGCAAGCAACTCGATTCGTCAGGTCACGACGAGTTTTTTGTGAAGCTGCGTAGTCTCAGCTCCTCAGTGCAGGAAAATCTGATCAATCCCACCGTGCTATTGATTGGTATCGACAACAAAGGGCCGCTGACCATCCTCGACGGCAACCACCGCATGGCTGCGGCTATGCTTGGCCCTTCTCCCGCAGTGCTAACCCGGCTCCGTTTTATCTGCGGATTCTCGCCTGAGATGACGCGCTGCTGCTGGTACGCCACCAACGTAAATACGCTGTTGCGCTATTTCAAGAATCTGGTGCGCTACGTTTCTTACGATCCCGAGTCGGACATCGATCGCTTCCAGGAAGACGAACTGTAGGCAGCGAATCTCGTCTGGCCGCGCCGGATTATGTGCGCTGACCCAACGGCTCGTCACGGAGAAAGCCGTCACCTGTCCTTACGATAGAGCAGATCGCGCATCGCCTGCCGTCTGGCCGCATTCGCCTCGCTGCTGACTTTGCGCTCGTCGGCATCCATGCTCCGCTTCGGGGTTGCCTCGTTGGTTTCTTGAGCGGTGCACTCCGGGCAGTGATTGGCAAACCCGGGTTTGCCGGGCTTCAGTTCAAACTCTTCCGAGCAGATGGCACAAACTTTGATGGGAAAAGCCATTTCTTTCCCATAATAATGGAAGCGATGCGGAAGTTTCCAGCGGCCGAAGCAAAGCGCTAGTAGTGCGTTTCGGATCGTGCTAATTGTTCTTTGCGAACTTTGCGAACTTTGCGGAAATTCTTTGCGACCTTCGCGGTCAAAAGCCTTCAAACCGCAAAGCGCGCAAAGACCTCGCGAAGAATGCAAAGAAAGCAACCCCCGCGTTACTGCTGTGGCGCCGGGCTTGGCGGCGGCGTGGCTGGCTCCTGCACCAGCGAATTATCGCGCCGTCGCAATACGATCGGCTCATGTTGCTGGCGCAGGGCGGCGCGTTGCGCCGCTACCTTCGCTCCCACCTTCTGATCGTTCTCCGACGCCACTTGAGAGAGTTTCATGCCTTCGGCGGCCTGCCGCGTGGCCAGGCCCACGGTAACGCCGCCCATTGCCTGCGCCTTCTGGTAGAAAAATTCCGCCGTCTCGCGGTCGCCTTCGATCTCTGAAACGTAGCCGATATTGTTCAGCGCAAATACGTTGTTCGGATCGAGCGCATATGCCTGGCGGAAAGCCTTTTCGGCCGCGCTCAAATCGTTGCGGTTCACTGCTGAAACTCCGCGGATATTCAACTCGGCCACGCGCTGCTCCGGAGTCTTCTCAGCCTCCATGCGGGTACGCAGGCTCTTGGCGTTCTGCGCCGCCATTTCAGCAACTGGCTTGCCTCTCCACGAACGGTTGAGCGTGACCACAGCCGCCGCATCGGACTGAAGCGCGGCCGCCTCATCGTAGTACCGGAGCGCGGCCTCGGAGTCGCCCTCCATCTCCTTCGCGACGCCCAGGTTATTCAAGGTAAAAATGTTTCGCGGATTCTCTTTCAGCGCACTCTGCAAAAGAATATCCGCTTCCGGAGCGCGCCCTTGCGAAAGCAGCCGCACCGCCTCCACGTTGTCATGATTCAATTGCAACGGCATGTCGGGCACTGCGAGCGCTTCCTTCATCGTGCGGCCTTCAACTTTTTGCGAGCTGGCGCGGTAGATAACGGCATCGCTGGCTTGTTCCCCGGCGAGCGCGTAAAACTGCTGGGCGCGGTCAACTTGCCCCTGTAACTCCGCGACGTATCCAACGTTATTCAAAGTGAAGGGGTCTTCCGGATCGAGCAGGTATGCCTTGTAAAAAAGATTCTCCGCCTTCTCGTACTGATGCTTTCGGATGGCCTCCACGCCCTCCTGATTCAAACGCTGCACCGGCGTCAAATGACTGTGCCGCGGAATCTTGATAGTCAAATCCTTGGCCCCGGCGTGCGGCGTCCAGACCACGGCTGTTATCACAACGCCTGCCGCCATCCATTGCTTCCATGAGTGCTTCCACCACATAGCTTGAAGATCCTCGAGTAAAGCGTTTAAGGCTAAGAGCCAACGTAGGATGCCGAAATCGGCCAAATGTTTGTCGCCAAAAGCCGATATAGGGTAAATATGACGACCACCTTCCGCGCCCGCCCGGCATCAAAGTGCTGCGTCAAATTTCGTCGATTGGGGAGTGCTATGGGTTGGGTACGATTGGTGCTGGCCGTGGTGGCGGGTTCCACTCTTGCATGCTCAGCGGGAGCGCAGGTAACGCCGTCTCAGAACGTAGTGTCCACGCCTCCCGTTTCCATCGAGCCTATCTCTAAAGCCCCAGCCTCCACAGCGCCACCGTCCCCGGAACTCACGCCATCGGGAAAGCCGATTCCCCCGTCCAACGAGAATACGCCCGATATCACGATCGACCCCGCCAGCCTGCTTCCCGACCTGCCTCCGCTGCCACCGGAGAAAGCCAGCCTGATCGGGGGCACCATCGGAAAACTGGATCGAGTCCGCGACCAGATCATGGTGCAGGTTTTCGGCGGCGGCAAGATAAAAATTGCTTTCGACACCCGCACCCATATTTATCACGACGGAGTCGAGGCTTCTACTTCCGATCTGAAGCCCGGTGATCGCGTCTACGTCGATACAATTCTCGACGGCAGCACCGTCTTTGCCCGCAGCATTCGCCTGCGTGGTGCGAACACGGTGGCTGGCGAAAGCCAGGGAATCATCACCAACTATCGGGCCGATAAGGGAGAATTGCAACTCCGCGACGCACTTTCACCGCACACCATAAAAATACGCGTAACTCCGCAAACCAAAATCATCCACGGAGACCGGGTTAGCTCTTCCAGCGAGCTTTCCTCGGGAACTCTGGTCGCGGTGAAGTTCGGCCCGCGGCAAGATGGCGGCGAAGTGGCTCGCGAGGTTTCCGTTCTTGCCGTTCCCGGCGCCAGCTTCACTTTCGGCGGCATCGTGACAGCGGTCGACCTCCGTCTCGGCCTGATCGTTCTCACTTCCTCCAGCGATCACAAGAGCTACGAGATTTATCTGGATCCATCGGTGACAATCGCGGACGATGTCCGGCCCTCCGCAGACATTACTGTGCTGACGCGCTTTCAGGACAATAAATACGTCGCCCGTAGCGTTACGGTGAATTTCCCCGCAAAGTAGAACGCTAGGAAATACACAGGGAGCGGTTGCGCACATGTAGTCGCGGACGCATTCGTCCGCGGGTTTTAATGAAATGCGCACGGCCCTTGGCGACGAATCCCATCACATACTGCTTGCTGTGCACTGCCCCGGAGGCGCATTCGGGGTGGGCGGCGTAGGTGGAGTCGCCCAGGGCATATTCGTGAAGTCAAAGAAATCGAGCAGATTAGGTTGCGCCGCGTCGCGGTTGGTGAGGTGCGCGCTCGAACCGATGAATGTGCTCTCAACAAATTTCAGGATCGCCGTATGATCCATCGGAATGTGGGAAACATAATGTTTGCGCGTGTAGGGCGAGATCACCAGATTCGGCAGGCGGAAGCCCAGTTGCGCCGCAAAGCCTTGCTGCGACGGCGCATCGCTCGGGCTCGCTCCCGGATCGGTTGATAGAAGATCGCAATGCAAGGTCGGAGTGCCACCCGGTGGCAGGCATGGCTCGTACGTGTCCGCATTCACCGCAATCGTGCTGATGTCGGGAATCGTGCCCAACGAACTATCTGTGTTGTCGTTGGAGTGTCCCGGCATCGGCGGCACGTGGTCGTAAGGCCCGCCGGGTTCGTCATAGCTGAGGAAAAACACCGATGTAGGCCACGAAGAGCTTTGCATCAGCGAATTCACCAGGCTGGCAACTTCCTGCTGTCCTGCCAAATTCGACTGGCCGGAGCCGGGATGCTCGTCGCTGGCCCCATACGCAGCTTCAATAAACGCATAACTGGGCAAGGTGTTGTTGGCTACGTCACTTAAATACTGGCTAAGCGGCGCGATGTGAGTAGTGTCGATGCAGAACGCGTTACTCCCGTCCCCCACCGCTTGTTGCGACCCGATCGTCGGCGGATTGCAGGCGGCGTGCTGCGGATTCGCATACAGATATTTGCTCGAATACGTGAAATCAGAAAATGTAGTTACGGGATAATCATTCGACTGCGTCCCCGATCCGCAATCGCCATCTTTCTCCGTGCAGCCTCCCGCGGTGATCGAGTAATAAATCTTCCACGAGACGTTGTTCTGATCGAGCTCCTGGAAAATGGTTTCGATGTTCAGCGGAGTCGTAAACTTGTCGTCGACAAAAGGATCGTTCACCAGCCCCTGCGTAGTTCCGCCGGTCATGGTCGCAATGCGGTTCGGCGTGCTCTTGCTTGAGACCGGCGAAAACCAGCGGTCAGAAACTGCGAACTGCGAAGCCATGTAGTAGTAATAGTTCAGAATACTTTGGTCGTAATAGCCCATGGCGCGCTGGCCCACCGTGTCGGTAAATGAGCCGTCACCTGCGCCCGCCTTGGCGTAACCCTCCGCCGTGTGCACAAAGCCATCCATCAGGATGGGGCGGCTCGCGCTGAAGTCGTAGCGATTCACGTCGCCGTAGCTTTCCAGCCAAGCCGAGCTCATATCGTCGACGCAAGTGCTGTTCAGCTTAAATAAGTTGAAGGCCTGGCCTTCGTCATCGTAGTTGACGATCGTTGTGAGCTTATCGTCGATGCCATCGACGGTATAAGTCTTGCCATCGTCCCCCACGGTCCAGTTATTCGCTTGCCGGTAGGGATTGAGCATGCCGAAGTAGGAGTCGAAACTGCGGTTCTCCTGCAGCATGAAGACGACGTGATAGATCGATCCCGTCGCCGTGCCGGAGCCGTTTACCAGTCCGCGGCAGCTGCACAGAACCGCGGATAAAACTATGAGGCATGCAGCCGAGAGCTTGCGAAACGGCTGGAATGAACTCATCTTTTGAATGTCCTCCGCCTTTGCGAGCAACGTTGAAGGCGTCTGTTTAGGATGACTTTCATACGCTGAATGTTGGCTTGATGTTTGCACCCCGATAGTCATGGGTGACAGGGAACTTATTGAAAGCCCGACGGTTGAAGGGCGCCGGTTCGGTCCTGAGGCTATGCAAATAAAAGGCGGAATCCTCTCTCGATGAATTCGAGTTGCAACTGGGTTTGTCCGATCGGCGAGCAGGCCCAGGAACTTTAGGGCACCTCCAATGGTTATCTTTTCCTAATGAAGTTTCCGAATTAACCTCACCCCAGTTCCCAGCAAGATCCCGGTCCACAAAAAGAAAACCAAAGGCTTGGCGTGCCTCCTTTTTGCGGCCACGAGTGCAAGATCCTCGGATACACCTCCGCCCTGAGGACAAATGTCTGGAAAATATTCTGTTGCAGTGCTGGTTCTGGCACTCTCCACCCTGGGTTTGGCCAGCGATTCCTATGTAGTGCCCACAACCACCCTAGCGGCTCAAACATCTAACAACACCAGCGCAGCCAATACCTTCACGACGCAGAGCAATAATAATCGTGGCGCGGGAAATATCAGCAAAGTCGACGTGCATTCGCTGCTTTATTCTGGAGCCACCACCAAGATTTATGCGCACATGGTTCTGTGGTTCGGGCAATCCAACCACATGAATATCGGCTACAGCGAAACCAATCCTCAGCAAGTCGCGAATCAAATTGATGACATGGTCAGCCGCGGCATTGATGGCGTGGTGCTCGATTGGTATGGCCCGGGCAACTCCATGGACCAAGCGGCCAAGCTCATCATGGCCCAGGCCGAAGCCCACCCCGGCTTTACATTTGCCATCATGATCGACCAGGGCGCCATCGAGTGGTATTCCTGCGCGGGATGTTCGCCGCAACAGGCACTGATCGCCGATCTGCAATACATCGAGCAGACCTACTTCCCTTCACCGGCCTACATGAAGGTGCAGGGCCAGCCGATGATCACCAATTTCAACGTGAGTCTTTCTTATCCCTCGGTGGATTGGAATGCCGCCACGGCCACCATGAGCACGAAGCCTACCTATATTTTTCAAAACAACAACGGCTTCACACAGACCCTTACCGATGGCAGTTACGCCTGGGTGATGCCGACAACCACCGATTATGGAATCGGCTATCTCACCAGCTTCTACAAAACTGGCATGAACTATCCCAGCCAGGAGACGATGGGTGCCACGTACAAGGGTTTCAACGACACTCTGGCGAGTTGGGGATCGAACCGGATCATGGCGCAACAATGCGGCCAGACCTGGCTGCAGACTTTTGCCGAACTGAACGGCCTCTACAGCTCGGGCAAGCCGCTCAATGAATTGCAATTAGTAACCTGGAACGATTATGAGGAGGCAACCGAGATCGAGTCGGGAATCGACAACTGCTTCAGCGTATCGCCTTCCATCGCAGCCAATGCGTTGCAATGGAATATCAGTGGCGATGAAAACACCGTCGATCACTACACCGTCTATATCAGCGCGGACGGCCAGAACCTGATGCCGTTAAGCAATCTGGCGACGGGAAACCGCTCGCTCAACCTGTGCAGCTTCCCCATTCCGAATGCCAGTTACAGTTTGTTTGTGCAGGCGGTCGGCAAACCCACCCTGGCGAACCAGATCAGCGGAGCGATTAGCTACAACTCCACTTGTGTGGCCGCCACGACGCCGCCACCGCCGCCCACACCGAGCGCCAGCCTGAACGCCGCGCCCAACGCCATTACGGTTTCTCCGGGGGCATCCGCAAGCTTTACCGTGACTGCCACAACGCAATCTGGCAACTTCAACACTCCAATTTCACTCTCGTGCGGTGGGCTTCCCTCGAACCTCAGCTGCGCTTTCTCGCCCGCTAGCATCACTCCCGGCAGCGGAGTCGCTACTTCCACTCTTACCATTTCCGCCGCTGCCGTTAGCGGGGTGAATCGTGGGAAAAACCTTCCGCAGCGGCACAACCCGCTCCCAATCGCCGCCGGATTCCTGTTGCCCTTTGGTATCGGTGGTTTCGCGTTCGTCGGCAGCGTGCCGCGCAAACGCAGAGCCCAACTGTTCGCCTTGGTCGCGATAATTGCCCTTGGCATGGCTGGATCCTCGTGCGGTGGAACTCAGGTTGGCAATCAGAGCACCGGAAGCCAGGCCGCCGTGGCGCCCGTTACCACCAAATACGCCGTCACCATTCAGGGGCAGTCCAGCACCACTCAGCTCTCGACCGTCGTTAACGTTATTGTGCAATGAGGCGTTCTGGGTGGATGAGGCGCGCGGCAGGTGAACTGCCGAGCGATGCACCCAACCCATCGAGTTGCGCGTCATCAGCCGTAACATAAGCGACTTCGACGGAACCCAGCCCGGCAGCCGGCGAAAGCGCGTGATCTGGCGCAACGCTTCGGTTCTCTGCTCCAGCTCAAAATGGCGCAGGTACTTGAGCACAATCGTGGGCATGGTCATGCGCAGCGCGGTGGAGAAGTTCTGCACCGCCATCGCCTGCTGCTTGTCCGGATTGGTCAAGAAATTGATCAGCCCCTGAGCCAGGTCCTGCGCGCTGCCGGGTTTATAAAACTCAATGGCCAGTTCTTCGCCGTCGGCCATCTGGCGGAAATCTGCCAGGTCGGCGCACACGATCGGAACTCCGTAGGCGCATGCCAGGTGGGCTACGCCGCTGCATCCCGTCGATGACGAGTAGGGCATCACCGCGACCGAAGAACTTTGGAACAGTCCGGGAAGCCGGTCTTCATCCACATAACCGGTAAACTCGATCGCCGAATTTCCCGCGTGCTGCTTCTTCAACGACTCAACATACCCAGCCGCCTGCGGATGATCTCCCCCGCCGATGACGAGCTTTGTATTCGGCAGCGCGTCGTGCACAATGGCAAACGACTCGATCATCAACTCGAGCCGTTTGTAAGTTCCCCACTTTCCGAACGCCAGAATGCGGTGCTCGGGATTGCCGCGCCGCGCAAAGTCCGGGTACTCCGGCCGTCGCGTTAGCACACCGTGGGAACGAAGATGAACATTGGTTCGGCCATATTTTTCGTGCAGAATTTGGCGATAGCCCGGCATGAGCACCGAAACCGAATTCGACAGCAGAAGCATGCGCGTGGCCAGCGCTCCAGCCATCCGGTAGAGGCGCGCGTGGCGTACGCCGGCATCTTTCAAATCGACGGTATCCATCAAGTGATGCAAAGTAACGTGCGTGTAACGGCCACTTAGGCGCGAGAGGAGCGGAGTAAATAATCCCAGGAACGCATTCAGCGGATTGCGCCCGAAAGTACTGAAGAGCAAGTTGAACCACACCACGTCGGGCTTAAGCTTTGCAATCGCGCCCAGAATGCGAGCGGCACTGGTGGGGTCGTCGAACGACCAGCAGCGCTCGACCGAAAAGCCCTCGATTTCGGGTTGGGCCGAGGATATCTTATCGGCCAGAACCGTAAGGCTGAGAAACGGGTTGCGGCGCAACTCTTCGGCGATGTGAAGTCCATACTCGCTCAATCCTCCCGTGCTGGGCGGGAAGGTTGTAACCAGGCAAATTTTCATTATTCCTCTGGGCCTCGCTGTCGCGTACAGAACGTTTGGATGAGGGGAATACCGTAGATGTTGGCACCGAAACGGAGGGTCGCAGGGGAAGAGCCGTCGGCTCTATGCACGCAATGATGGCCAGTCCAGCACCGTGGAAGAGCGGCGCTTCAGCGCCGCGTAAAGCCTTCCCTCACGATGGGCTTTAGCCCCCGGGCGCGGACGCCGCTACTCCAAAGCCGGAAGCCCCGAGAAATCAACATTACCGGGAACCGACGCCCGCAGAAACGCCTCTCTCACCTTCGCCGCCATGGCATCCACGCTGGAAGGCGCGATAACTGTAATCGCGCCAGTCAGCCGGCTCAGTGTGAGGTAGGCTTCGCGGTTGTTGCGAACGAATTCGAGCGGATACTCCGGCTTGCGAGCAAAAGCTGCCGCGGGATCGGCATCAATCACATACGCCACATCGGGTCTCGGAACAAACGCCGCGACCAATCGAACGAAAGTCCGCGCCACCCAACGATTCAGCGGCAGGTTCGCCAACTCGTCATAAATGTAGCGGTCAAAAATAATCACATCGGCATCGCCCTTGCGCAGTCTCCGCACCGTCAACGCCAGATGGAGGGCATCGCCCATATACAAGAAAAAACGCATGGCAATCACCGGCCATGAAGTCACGTTCTTGTCGCGCCGCACGAGCGGCTTTTCGGGACTGCCAATTCCCTGGTCGCCCTTGAATGCCTTGTGGCTCAGAAACTCGCGGAAGCGGGAAAGGATTACGATGTCATCCCAAAACGTCAGCAGCCGGGTTCGATGTCCCGATCGGTCGAGCCAGGATTGCAGCGCAGTGATTTGAGTGGTCTTGCCGGCTCCGTCGATTCCGGAAAAACTAACGATTTTCACAGGACCACCCATTTTTCACAGGACCACCCATGAGGAAAGTTCCGTTCCGTCAAGCCAGCTCTAATGCGCGCCCGGCGGCTTGCTCGAAGTCGCGGCCGTCAACCCAATGACCGTTCCCACCGCAACCCCTGCCCCGATAATCGCCCCGGTTCGTATCACGATGGTGCGAACCCGGTGCTGCTTGGAGGGCGCAATCGCGATCCCTGCCGGCTGCGAGGCCGCAACGCCCGAAGCGTTTGGAGATTCCGATGCCGCCGTACCCACAGGCTTTTGCGGTGTTCCCTGCTGCGGTGTTCCCTGCTGCGGAGTTCCCTGCTGCTGCGATTGGCTGGAACTGGAAGAGGGTTGAGCTGGCGTAGTCTGCGGCGTTGCTAAAGCGAGTTCCCACCGCGGCTCTATGTCATTCACCTGCCGCGCCGATTCCGCCGCCACAACTCCCGGACTATCCGGCAACGCGGTACTTTGAAAATCTCTCTGCGGCTTCGCCGATGCAGACGATTCAGCCACAGCGTTCCCTTGCTGTTCCGCTACCGCGGACTGTTGCGCTGCAGCCGGCAAGATCGCTCCCGGAAATCCCGAGACGAACAAACCGCTCCAGGCCACGTGCACCAGCACTTTCTTCCATGCTCCCATGGCCACCTCCGATTTGTGAGATCGCAAACTACGCCCGCGAAACAAACGTCCCCCCGCAATACGCCCTCTAGTAAACGAGCTTCAGATCCTGGTGAACCGTTTCTCCTAGTTAACCGTCTTCAGGTCAGCCAAACCGTAGCCCGGAGCGTACCAGGGGAGGTTCTGCGGAACCTCGGGCAGAGTCGCGGCCTGGAAGCTGCGCGCGGCTTCGTCGGTAGTCTCGTAGACTTCAAACAGACGGTCAATCCGCATCAGTTCCATGATCGCCGCCGACGCGGGCGACACCGAGGCCAGCTTCAGATCCCCATCGCGCTTCATCGCCTCCGACATGCAATCCAGCAAAATCTCGATGCCGGCGCTGTCCATATGTTGAACTTGCGAGCAATCCAGCACGATGCGCGGCCGATTCGATTCCATCAACGGCTGCAGGTCGCCCAGGAATTTCGTTCCCTCGGCATGGTTCAAGGTTTCGGGTAGCTCCATTACGATGACTGGTCCTCTGTTAGACATGGCACTCACCCCTGAATTAGATTCGCTCCAAACTGCCAGACCTTCTGGGTCGGAGTCGTTTTTTCTTTTAACTCAAAAGCCTTGGCTCGCGGTTTCTGAACGGCGCGAAGCATCTTCCGCTCCTGCGCGACCGCGCCGTTCGCCCGCATCACGCTGGGATCGGAAATTTCAAGTATCACATTGCGTTCCAGATTGAACAGCTTGTTGCCGTCGGCGACCGAGTGCGCAACGTCCAGCCAAATTCCGATATGCGTGTTCGCCAGAATCGAGCTGTCTTCAATTACCGTCCCGTAGTCGACAAAGCAATCGCGCTCGATGCTGCTGCACCGCGTGATTAAAGTGTCTTCCCTCACCTTGGAACCGGTGCCGATATACGCCGGAGACACAATGCGCGCCCGGCGATGCACGTCGGCGCCGTCTTCAATCCAAATTCCCGGCTTCACTTCTACTCCCGAGGGCCGCATCGCGCAGCGCCCGCGAAGCACATCGGAAACCAGCCGTCGCATGTCGCGAGCATGCGCCACGCAATTCACGTATTCGCGAATGAAGTAGGAAACGGCTGAGCATTGCGCGAACAGGCTCTCAAGAGTGACGTTCTGTGCT